>Ga0116226_10003416_pt1 | contig 14039 bp, 16 predicted proteins | sample S1TSphfallax_FD_89692 | JGI IMG/M metagenome (GOLD analysis project Ga0116226, IMG submission 89692) | Host-associated microbial communities from peat moss isolated from Minnesota, USA - S1T2_Fa - Sphagnum fallax MG | ecosystem: Host-associated > Plants > Peat moss > Unclassified | place: USA...
AACAACGCGGTGTCCTCAACGCATCCTTCCACAAAGCCCAACTCCGCCTCGCCGCATTGCACGGCCTTGGCCACCTGCGCCGTGTTGCCCACGGTCAGGCGGATATCCACGCTCGGAAGCAGCCGCCGGAAGGTGACGAGGTGGCGCGGCAGCCAGTAGCTGGAAATGGTCTGGCTGGCCTGAACCAGCAGCGTGCCGCGCTTGCCGCCGTTCAAATCGTCCAACAGCAATTCCGCGGCCTCGACCTGTGCGATGATGCTGCGGGCGGCGGTGAGGAAAAGCTCCCCGGCGGAGGTGAGTTCGATGCCGCGGCCGACCCGGTGGAATAATTTCGTGCCATGCCGGATTTCCAACGCGGCGATCGCAGCGCTGACCGCGGATTGCCCCATATTGAGCGCTTCCGCCGCACGGGTCACATGCTGTCGTTCCGCGACCGCGACAAAGACTCTGAGCTGATCAAACGTCATGCGTAACTATATGTACGGCGCATAGCCGGTGTAAAATCATTGATCTTTTAGATTGGTTCAATAAAAATAATCAGATAGTCTGGCCGCGCTATCGGGCGTAATGCGTTCGGGACATGACCAAGATCAAATCTCTGCTACCTGGCGTGATTTTATGCGCCGGAATCACCGTTTTGGCGGTGTTTTTGCAACGCGTCGAGGTCTTCTTCGCCGGCCAGGCCTATCTGGAAGCCCTGGTGCTTGCCATTCTGCTCGGGCTGGCTATCCGAACCGCGTGGCATCCTGGCGATATGTGGCAGTCCGGCATCCATTTCTCCGCCAAAATCCTGCTGGAACTCGCCGTCGTCCTGCTGGGTGCGGCGGTCAGTGCGCGCACCGTGCTGGCGCTGGGGCCGAAACTGCTGGGCGGTATCGTGCTAGTTGTCGCCGCGTCCATTCTCATCAGCTACGGCATCTGCCGGGCGCTGCGCCTGCATACGCGGCTCGCTTTGCTGGTTGCCAGCGGCAACGCCATCTGCGGCAATTCCGCCATCGCGGCGGTCGCCCCGGTCATCGGCGCAGATGCGGAGGACATCGCGGCCTCCATCGCCTTTACCGCCGTGCTGGGCGTGGTCGTGGTGCTGTTGCTGCCTTTGCTGGTGCCGGTCCTGCTGCTTTCCCTCACGCAATATGGCGTGCTGGCGGGCCTTACCGTCTATGCCGTGCCGCAGGTCCTGGCCGCCACGCTGCCGATTGGGGCGCTGAGCAACCAGGTTGGCACCGTGGTCAAGCTCGTGCGCGTGCTCATGCTGGGCCCGGTCATCCTGGTGCTCTCGCTTTTCTTCCGCGGCCGGCAAAAACCGAAACTCTATGAGTTGGTGCCCTGGTTCATCCTCGGCTTCCTGGCCTTGCTGCTATGTCGCTCGCTCGGGCTCATCCCTGCGGTGCTGCTTGCACCGCTTAAAACCACCGCCGCCCTGCTCACGACCGTTTCAATGGCCGGCCTTGGCCTTGGCGTAGATATCCGCACCGTGGCCCGCGCCGGGCTGCGCGTTTCCAGCGCCGTCACCCTCTCGCTCATCGTCCTGGGCGGCATCAGCCTGACGCTCATCCGCCTGTTGCATATTGGCTGAAAGGTGACGCGCCATTCGGATCGCTGGCGCTAAAACCCTTCCAGAACGATCTTGCCGCGCACCGTGCCCGTTTCGATCGCCGCATGCGCCCGCTTCAGGTTTTCGGCATTGATCGCGCCATAATGCTCGGTCATCGTGGTCTTCAGCGTGCCGTTATCCACCAGATGCGCAATCGCCTCCAGCGTACGATGCTGCGCCGTAATGGTGGCGGGTTTCAGAATACCACGCGCGAAAATAAATTCGGTATGCAGCGTGCCGCTTTTTTGGAACAGCGTGGACATGTCCAGCGGGGCCGCATTGGATTCGATAATGCCGATCGCCCCTTCCGGCGCCAGCAATGCGCAGAGCTTTTTAAAATGCAGCCGCTCGTGCGACACGCAGAAAATATATTCCGGCGCGCTCAGCCCAAGCTTATGGAATTGCGCGGCGATATCCTCGTGATGGTTGATGACGTGATGCGCGCCCAGATCCCGGCACCATTGCTGCGTCTCGGGCCGTGACGCGGTGGCGACGACGGTTAAGTCCGTCAGCTGCACCGCCAGCTGGATCGCAATCGAGCCAACCCCGCCGGCCCCGCCCACGATCAGCAGCGTACCGCCCACCGCCTGGTCGCGCGGAATCCTGAACCGGTCGAACAGCATCTCCCAGGCGGTCAACGCGGTCAGCGGGAGTGCTGCCGCCTCGGCGAAGCTCAGGCTGCGCGGCTTGTGGCCGACAATGCGGTCATCCACCAGATGAAACTCCGCATTCGTCCCCGGCCGCGTCGGCACCCCGGCGTAATACACCTCATCACCCACCGAAAAATTCTGCACGTCGGGCCCAATCGCGCGCACGATCCCGGCGGCATCGAATCCCAGCACACGCGGCTCGCCCAAAGGCTCGTTGCGCTGCCGGATTTTCGTATCCACCGGATTGACCGAGATGGCCCGGATCTCCACGAGCAGGTCGTGACGCCGCGGCTCCGGCACTGCGAGGTCGAAATCCAGCAACGCGTCATCATCGGTAATCGGCTTGGAATGGGTAAAGGCGACAGCTTTCATCGAACGGCTCTTTCGTGTTCTGGCAGTCAAGTACCTGACAAATAAGGTATCTTAGCCAATGCGCAGCAATGCCTGCCCGTTGCTGCCCAGCCATGCGCTGGCAGCGGCACGGTGCGGCGTCAGCGTTTCCGTGAGCACCCAGAAGTTCCGCCCGTGATTCATATGCCGCAGATGCGCGACCTCATGGCCCACGACGTAATCCTGCACGAATTCCGGCGCGCAGATCAGCCGCCAGCAAAACGCCAGCGTCCCATCCGGCGCGCAGGAGCCCCAGCGCGTGCGCGTATCCTTCACACGCACGCATTTCGGCGTCAGCCCTGCGAGATGCCCCTTCTCGGCGGCCAAAGCGGTCAGGCGCTGGCGGGCCAGGCGCTTCAGGCAATCCGTCACCCGCCGCGCGAGGAATTCGCGCTCCCCGGTGACCAGTATCTTCTGCTCCTCAATCCACGCCCCGCCGCGCCCGTTCGGCACCGGGACGATTTCATGCGCCACACCATGCACGGGCACCATGCCGCCTGGCACGAAAGGCAATGCCACGGGCAGCGCGGCCAGCTTCTCGGCCACCCAGGCCTCATGGGTCTGCAGCAGCGAAATCCCCGCCCGGCGGGAGGCGCGCATCGGCAGGGTGATGACGATGCCCCCCTGCGCCGCATCGATTCTCAGGGAGATTTTGCGCGCCTTGCCGGAACGGCGGAAGGAAACCTGCGCCAGCGCGCCCTGCACCGGAAACAACTCGGTGGTGAGCGCGCCATCCTTCACGCTGGTCTTACCTTCCGGGCCATTCGCGGCAATTTCGGCAGTTGTCCCGGCCATTCGACGATATGATGTTCGAGCGGCCCGGCATCACGCTCGCTCAGCGCCCGCCCCGCCACGCTCGCCCCGGCCTCCACCACGCTTTCCGCCCGGCCGGAGCGCAGCGGGTGCCATGGGAACAAATCCTTCCCCTCGTTCACCAGCCGGTAGGCGCAACTCGGCGGCAGCCAGTCCACGGTTTTCAGTTTTTTGGGTGTCAGCTGCACGCAATCGGGGATTTTGGTGCGCCTTTGGGCATAATCCGAGCAGCGCGAGGTCTTCAAATCCAGCAACCGGCAGGCGACGTTGGTGAAGCTCAGCTCGTCCGTGTCCTCATCGCGCAATTTATGCAGGCAGCACCGCCCACAGCCATCGCAGAGCGACTCCCACTCCGTCTTGGTCATCTCCGCCAGAGTTTTCGTGCGCCAGAATCCCATAAGGCGCATCTTACCTTGTCGCGCCGCATCATTCCAGATGGATTAATCAGGTGAGGAGAGGGACGGGTCTAGAACCAGTGAAACCCATGCGCCATGGTCGCGAAGAGAAATGCGATCGTCCCGATGCCCATAATCAGCAGCCACCCGAAATCAGAAATCTGCCGGTCCTCGAACCGGTCCATTCGCGTATCCATCCGGTCGAAGCGCGTATCCATCCGGTCCATTCGTGAGTCGATCCGGCCCAGAAGCTCCCTGGTATCCTTGGCAATCTGCTCCAGAACGGCGACGCGCGCTTCCATATCCCCATCATATGGGCATTCTCGTCCCCCCGAAGCAAGCGCCATCCCTACCGCCCTATTTCAAACATCCACGGCTGCTTAACGGGATATTTATTCCGTAATCAATACGTTACTTATAACTCTCCTTCGGCCAGCGCCGGTGCAGCCAGAGCCATGCCCCGGGCTTCTCGCGTATCCATTTCTCCAGAATCCGGTTCATTTCCATGGTCATCGTCAGCACGTCGGCATCCTTATTGCCCGTGCTCGGAATCTCCATCGGTGCCTCGCAGATCATATGCAGCCGCGCCGGTCCGACCCGGACCACATGCACCGGAAATACCGGGCATTTGAACTTGATCGCAAAGCTGGCCATGGCGGGCGTCGTCATCGCCGGCCGGCCAAATAGCGGTGCGGCAATGCCGTTATCGAGCTTCTGGTCCACCAGCATGCCCAGATGCCCGCCGCGCATCATATGCGCATAGGCCTGCCGCGCGCCGGTGCCACCCTTCGGGAACATGATGACCTTGCGTTTGAAATTCGCCTCACGCAGGCCAAGGATCAGCTCATCCACCAGTGCGTTGCTAGCGGCCCGGTACATGAACCCGAGATCCATCCCGCGCGAGAACGCCGCCGGCGGAATAATTTCCCAATTCCCGATATGCCCCGTAAATAAAATGGAGGGTCCGCCCTTGGCCAGCGCCGGCGCGACATGCTCGTCCCACCCGGTCACGAAATATCCCGGCCCGGACTCCGTCTGTTGCAGTTCCCCGATCCGCGCCAGCTCTGCCACCGTGGAGCCGAGGTTTTCCCAGACATCGGCGATCACGGCCCGCCGCTCTGCGGCGTTCAGCTCCGGCATGGCGGACGCCAAATTCTTGTCCGCCACTTTTGATACCGGAATCAGCGGCCCGATCGCCCGCGCTACCGCGCCGCCAAACCGTGACGCCGCCGCAAGTGGAAGCATCCGGAACAGCCCCAACCCGGCGCGCACCAGCAGCGCCTCGGCCTTATGCGCAAGAGAGGGCTTGTAGGTCGCCACATTGCTCATTTCAGCAGCTTATCCAGAGCGGCTTCATCTTCCCAGGCGAGCCGCACGCCCACGACCAGACTCACTGCGCGCAACGCGGCGGGCAGCCGCGTGAAATCTTTCGCCGTCGTCACCAGAACCGCCCCCCGTATGTTTGCCTCGCCGAGCAGGCGCGCCGAATCGCTCGCAGTGTACACGTGATGATCCGGGAAGGCATGCGCGCCGGAAATCTCCGCCCCCAGCGCCGCGACCGACCCAAAAAACTTCTCAGGCCGACCGATGCCGGCAAAGGCGATCACGGGCCGTCGCGTCAGCGACTCTCGGCATTCCGGCACCAGCGTTGCCCGCAAAACTGGCAGTTCAGGGGGCAGCGCCGCCAGCGCGCCATGCTCATCTGCGCCGATCAGCACCGTCGCCTGGCACCGCGCCGCCGCTTGCGCCACCTTCTCGCGCAACGGCCCGGCGGGCAATAGAAACCCATTCCCAAAGCCGAATCCGCCATCGATCACGAGGAGCGAGAGCGTCTTCTCCAGCCCCGGATTTTGCAACCCGTCATCCATCACAATGGCGGTCGCACCCTCTGCCAGGGCCAGCCTCGCCCCGGCCGCCCGGTCGCGCGAAACAATCGTCGGCGCGACGTTTGCCAGCAGCAGCGCCTCGTCGCCCACATCCAACACCTGATGCTGCTGCAGGTTCACCAGCACAGGCCCGGCGAGCCGCCCGCCATAGCCGCGCGTCAGCGCAAATTTCCGCCCTTCCAACCGCGCCAGCAAATCAAGTGCCACCGTCGTTTTGCCCGCACCGCCCGCGCCGGCATTGCCCACGCAGATCACTTTTATCCCCGAGAGAAATCCGCGCCTGCGCAAGCGCCTTGCGGTGGCCAGCGCCGTCACCGCACCGAGCGGCGATAATATCCGCGCCGCTAGCCCGCGCCGTGCCCAGAATTCCGGCGTCTTCACAGGGCAGAGTCCAAAATCAGCGCCGCAAGCCGTGCGGGCAGGTCGCCCTCGCGCGCGAACGCCGCTCGCCCCGCTTCACCGGCCTTCGCCGCTGCCGTCGGGTCCGCGAGCCATGCGCCGGCCGCTTCCGCCAGCGCCGTCGCGTCAACCACCTCCACCAGCGCCCCCGCCGCTTTCAGCCGTGCCGCCGCCTCCAGAAAATTCTCGACATGCGGACCGCTGATCACCGGCCGCGCCAAAAGCGCCGGCTCGATCACATTATGCCCGCCAAACCCGACCAGCGAGTTGCCGATAAAGGCAAAGGGCGCTGCCCGGAAAAACAGCCCCAGCTCGCCCAGCGTATCCGCCACATAAACCCGTCCAGCTACCGGCGCTTGCCCGAGGCTGCGCCGTGGCGCATCCGCCAGCATTGCCACCTCCGCCCCACGCTCCGGATGGCGCGGTACGATCACGCTCACCAGCGCCGGATGCGCCGCGCGCAGTATCTCATGTGCTGCCAACACCAGCGCCTCCTCACCCGGATGCGTGCTCGCCGCGAGAAACAATGGCCCCGGCGCCTGCGCGCGAAAGGCTGCAAGCGCCGCCGCATCCACCGGCAAAACCGCCGCGAAAAACTTCAAATTTCCCCATTCCAGCACGTCGCGCATTCCCAGCGCCGCTAAATTTGCGGCATCGCCTGCCGATTGCGCATGAATCCACCGGAACGGCGCCAGCACGCGCTGCGCCATCCCCCCCATTCGTGCCCAGCGCCGGGCGGAGCGGGCGGACATGCGGGCATTTATCAGCAGACGCGGAATCCCCCGCGCATCGCACGCATCCAGCATTCCCGGCCATAATTCGCTCTCCACGAACACCGCCGCATCCGGCCGCCAATGCGCCAGGAATTTTTGCACCCATTCCGGCACGTCCAGCGGCACGAATTGATGCCGCGCATGGCTCGGCAGCCGCGCCGCCGCCAGCCTGGCCGAGGTTACCGTCCCGGTCGTCAGCAGCACCTCGCATTGCCCCGCCAAAGCCTCGATCACCGGCAAAACCGATAGCGTCTCCCCCACGCTCGCCGCATGAAACCAAATGAGCCGCCCAGCCGGGCGCAGCGCCTCGGTCACCCCGAACCGCTCGTCCAGCCGCTCAGGCATTTCCTTGTCCCGCGTTACCCGCTTGCGCAGCATCCGCCGCAGCCAGGGCGCGGCCGCGCGCCCCGCCAGACGATAGATCCGCATCATGTTCAAAGCAGCGCCGCCGCGCGTTCCATGCCGGCATTCAGCGCCTCGGTCACCGCCGACAGGCCTGCCTGCCAGTCCTCCCGCGCCACCGCAATCGGCGCGCCGCAGACCAGCACGCCCCGCCCGAAGGGCAAGGGCAGACGCATTCTGTCCCAGGAGCGCAGCACTTTGGCGCGCGAGATCATCGCCCCGCAAGGCAAAATCCGCACGCCGCTCAGCGCCGCCAGCTGCGCCACGCCAGGCGCTGCCACCCGCCTCGGCCCGCGCGGTCCATCCGGGGTCAGCCCTACATGCAGCCCGCTTTCCAGCGCTTTCAACAGCCCCCGCAACCCCGCGGCGCCGCCGCGCGAGGAAGAGCCGGAGACCAGCCCGATCCCCATATGTCCCACGGCCTGACCGATCAGCTGACCATCCCGGTGCTGGCTCGCCAGCACCACCGCCTTGCGCGTCATGCCCAAAGCTTTGGCCCGCAGCCAGAATACAGGCATTGAGGGCAGGGTTTCATGCCAGAACACCACAATCAGCGGTGGCCCGTCCGCCATTTCCCGCAATTGCGCCTCGCCTTCCACCTGCCAGCGCGTGCTGCGCGCCACCAGCCCCACATAACGCGCCGCCGCCCAGGCAATCGCGGCCTGTACCGGCGCCGATTGTAAAAATTTCTTCACGCCGCGCGGGTAGCACCAAGACGCCCCGACGCCAACACCGCCAGTAACAGGGACAAATCCGTGAGAATAAGAAAAGGTCATATTTTGTTCACACAGGGGGCAGCCTTGCCGTGAGAAACGCCATCCTCGGCTTTGCGTAACGATGCACAATCCTCAAGGGGGTAAGAATGAACGAAATCGGCAGCAATCCGGCGGTTAAATCCCGCAGAACCGTCCAGGACTATATCGACGAAATCCCGATGTGGCCGGACGGCACGCAACTCACCAAATTGCCGATGACCGGCATGCAGTGGCGCATCTGGGGCCTCGCCATCGCGGGCAAGTTCTTTGAGGGGCTGGTCGTGCTCGGCCTGCTCGGTATTTCGCTGCCGCTCATCACCCATTCCTTCGCCCTGGCAACCTGGGAGAAGAGCATCGTCAGCTCCATTACGCTGTTCGGGATCCTCGTCGGCGCCACGGTGCTCGGCCATATGGCCGATATTTTCGGCCGCAAGCGGATGTTCATCGTCGAGATGGTCCTGTTCACCGTGTTTCTGGCGGCACTCACCTTGGCGCAGAATTTCTACTGGCTTGCCGCCTGCCTGTTCGGTATCGGCGTGGCATTGGGCTGCGATTATCCCACCGCGCATATGGTCATCTCGGAAACGGTGCCCAGCCGCGGCCGCGGCAGCCTCGTGCTGGGCGCCTTCGCCTTCCAGGCCGTGGGCGCCATTTGCGGGGCCGCGCTGAGCTACGGCATCCTCTCCTTCTATCCGCAAATCGACGCCTGGCGCTGGATGTTTGCCGCCCCCATCCTCCCTGCAATCGCCGTCGTCTCGGGCCGTTTTTTCATCTGCGACAGCGCGCATTGGCTGGTCGCGCGCGGCCGGATGAAAGAGGCGGAGGTTGCCACGCACATGCTGCTGAAGCGCGAGCCGCAATACCCGAAAATCGTTGAGCTGCACGACCCGCATATGTCCGAAACCGGCACGCGCAAGGACCCAGAGAACCATCTTTTCGTCCTGTTCGACGCCGAGCATATCCGCGCTACGCTGCTGGCCTGCGTGCCCTGGTTCCTGCAGGATCTCAGCACCTACGGCATCGGCATTTTTACCCCCATCATCCTGGCCGCCACCATCGGCACCGCCGGCGCGGTCACGGACGTGCCGGGCATCGTGCATAAGGTCGTGCTCTCGGCACAAGGCACCATGATGCTCGATGTGCTGCTGGTCATCGGCATCATCGCCGCCATTCTGCTGGTGGAGCGGGCAGGGCGCATCAAACTCCAGGTCTTCGGCTTTATAGGCTGCGCCGTCGGGCTCGGCCTCGCCGCGCTCTCGATGGTCGGCGGCGGCCATAACATGGCGCTGCTCTTCACCGGCTTCATGCTGTTCAACTTCATGACCAATATCGGCCCGAACGCGCAGACCTATCTGCTCGCCGGCGAGGTCTTCCCCACCGCCATTCGCGGCTATGGCGCGGGCTTTGCCGCCTCCGTCGCCAAAATCGGCGCGGTGGCGACGGCGTTTGGCTTTCCCATCCTGCTGAAGGCGATCGGCACGCCGACCCTGCTGATCCTGCTGATCTTCTCCTCGCTGCTGGGCGCCGTCGCGACCTGGGCCTTTCGCGTGGAAACCCGCGGCGCGCTCAAGGACACCACTGCGTCACGCATCCAACCCCAGGTCTAATAAAACGCTGACGCTCATTCGCCTGCCCGCCCCGCAAGGGTTGGGCAGGCGACGCATCCAGGGCCTCACACCACCACATGGCGCCAAACCACCGCCAGCTCTTCGCGGAACGCGAACCGCACCAGATGGTGCGCCACCACATCCTTCAGCGTGTCCATCGCCGCCAGCGGCGCATCCAATTCCAGCCGCAGCCGCGCCGCATCCGCCTTCATCCGGCACGCGCCGCCGCTGAATTTCACCACCGCGCTTGAACTATCCTCCGCCAGCTCCACCGGCAATTTATGCGCGAAATGCTTCGCAAACTGCCCCAGATAGCGCTTCGCGCTCGCCGTCTCGATTGTTGAAATGGCCTGCATTTTCCTACAACTCCTCAATCTGGCGCGCGGCTGCGTCCAGCACGTCCGCCGCCTTGCGGAACAGCTCCGCCGCCGCGTCCTTGCCGGAGAATTTCAGCCGCATCGCGGTCCGCAAATTCTCCATCGCGCGGATGATCGGGGCCGGGACTTCACGCGGCTGGGCAGCGGCAATCTTTGCCAGCAGCACATCGACCGCTGCCCGGTTCTGGGCCAGTGCCGCTGCGCCGTCGGCGGTGATGGCGAAGCTCTTGCGCGTGCCCTCCACGGTGCTCTCCACCTGGCCCAGCTCTTCGAGCAGCGTCAGCGTCGGATAAATCACCCCCGGGCTTGGCGCATATGCCCCCCCGGCCAGATCCTCGATCGCCTTGATGATCTCATAGCCATGCCGCGGCTTCTCGCTGATCAGATGCAGCACGAGCATCCGCAGATCGCCATGCTCCAAAAACCGAGCCAGCCTGCCGCCACGCCCCATGCGGTGCCCGTGTGGCCCGTCCTCCCGGTCAGGCCGCGCAAAGCGCCGCTCGCCCCTGGAATGTCCGTGTTCTCGTCTGAATAACCTCATAAATTGTCTCTCCTGTGTGTTCGACAGGTTTTAGTTATATCGAAATACATCAAAAGTCAATCTAAATTATGCTTCGTACATCATCTTCCGCGTCATCCCGCCATCCACGACAAACTCTGCCCCCGTCACGAAACCGGATTCCGGCCCCAGCAGAAACGCCGCCATCGCCGCCACATCCGCCACGCGGCCCACCCGCCCGGCGGGGTGCTGCGCATGGTCCGCCGGGCTCAACTGCCCGCCTTGCGTGTCGATCCAGCCCGGTGAGATGCAGTTCACCCGCACGTCCGGGCCCAGGCTGACCGCCAACGCATGCGTCAGCGCCAGCAGCCCGCCTTTGCTCGCGGCGTAGGATTCCGTATCGGGCTCGGACATGTGCGCTCGCGTGGAGGCGATGGTCACCACCGCGCCCTTCACCGCCCGCAGCAATTTTGCCCCGGCCTTCACCAGCAGAAACGTGCTGGTCAAATTGGTGCCGATCACCGAAGACCATTCCGTCAGCGAGAGTTCCTCCACCGGCTTGCGGATCATAAAACCCGCATTGCAGACGATCCCGTCCAGCCGCCCCTCAATCGCTTCGATCCCGGCGATCAGCGTATTCACCTGCGCCTCGTCGGAGACGTCGCAAATCTCGCTGCGCGCGCCTGCAAGCTCAGCGCGTTCGCGATCCGCGATCACGACGCGCGCGCCGCCTTGCACGAGCCGCGCCGCGATGGCGGCACCGATCCCCTTTGCACCGCCGGTTATCAGAAACACGGTCATCTCGCCCCTCCGCAATGTTCAGAGGCAAGATGTTTGGCGCGCCTGCCTCAGTTCAAGCAGGCGTCGCCGCAACCCACTTGCCATGAAATCCGGGCGGCACGCGATGCGGCAGCAAAATCTCCGCGACGGGCGGTCCACGGCCTCGCCGTATTGGCGCTGGACCGGATGATCGAAGCGGACGAGCCGCTGATCCAGGCCGTTATCGCCGCCGAATTAACCCGCTTCGCCCCGCCGCAATAAGCGGGGGCCTTCAGGCCGCCGGCTGCACCAGGCTCTTCAGCTGCCCGCAAGCCGCCAGAATATCCTGCCCGCGCGGCGTGCGCACCGGCGATGCGTAGCCCGCCGCCATCACGATATCCGCGAACTTCTTAATCGCCGCCGGCGTGCTCGTCTGATACGTGCTGCCCGGCCAGGGGTTGAACGGAATCAAATTCACCTTCGCCGGCAGCCCCGCGATCAGATAAACCAGCGCCCGCGCATCCGTCTCGGAATCGTTAATGCCCTTGAGCATCACATATTCAAACGTAATCCGCCTTGCGTTCGAGGCGCCAGGATAACGTTTGCAGGCCGCGATCAACTCTTTGATCGGATATTTCCGGTTCAGCGGGACGATCTCGTCGCGCAGGTCATCGCGCACCGCATGCAGCGAGACGGCGAGATTCACGCCCAGCTCGGCCCCCGCACGGTCCATCATCGGCACCACGCCGGAGGTGGAAAGCGTAATCCGGCGGCGGGACAGCCCGATGCCCTCGCCATCCATTACGATCTTCATCGCCTTTGCGACATTCTCGTAATTATACAGCGGCTCGCCCATGCCCATCAGCACGATGGTGGAGAGCAGCCGCGGCGTCTCGCCTTTCGGGCTCGGCCATTCGCCATAGGCATCCCGCGCGGCCATGAACTGCCCGACGATCTCGGCCGCCGATAAATTTCGTGCCAGACGCTGCGTGCCCGTATGGCAGAAGCGGCAGGAGAGCGTGCAGCCCACCTGGCTTGAGATGCAAACCGCACCGCGATCTTCTACCCGGTCCGGAATATAAACGGTCTCGACCTTCTCATTGTCCCGGAAATTGAACAGAAACTTCCGCGTCTCGTCCTTGGAGAGCTGGTCCAGCGCCACGTCCGGCCGCCCAACAACGAAGCGCTCGGCGAATTTCTCCTGCAATGGCCGCGCAATACTGCTCATCGCGGAAAAATCCCGCACGCCCTGATGATAAATCCAATGCCAGAGTTGCTTGGCGCGGAACGGCTGCTCGCCCGCCGCCGCAACCTCCGCCGCCAGCTCCTCGCGCGATAGGCCGACCAGATCCGTCCGCCCATCCGCCAGCACATTGCCCGGCGGCGCGAACATCGCCGCCTTGGCCATAATCCGTTCGGCATCCGCTGCCGTCAGCTCGTTCACGAACATGCGCTGGCAATCGCGCTATACGCGCCGGAAAACCCGGTCAGCGAAAAATCATCCGTAACATCATGCCCGTGCGGCCCGGTGGAGACCGCCTCTGCACTCGCCCCGTTTTTGAACGCCGCCACCGCATCGGACCCGCCGGTGGTGAACGCCGTTTGGCCCTGCGTGTAAAAATCGATCCCCGTGGTGCCCACGCTCAGCTTTACCTTGGCGTCCTTCGGGTAGTTATACCCGGCGCCGATCGTCACCTCGTCATGCACCCCGGCGCGCTCGGTCACGGTCAGCATCACCGCGCCGCGCTTGTTCAGCGTGGGGGCGGACTTCACGGCATCGGTAAACGCATAGCAGGCCTTCGCATCGCCGCTGCCATAGGTGGCGGCGGTCCAATCCCCGAATTTGCCGCCATTCGGCCCCAGCGCCACCGGCCCACCGGCGGCGCAACTCATGGCGGGGATGACAAAAACGAGTGCTGCGACAACATATTTCATGCGACAGCACATAGCGTATCCCCCCACGCCGTCACAAGCACGGAGCCAGCGGAGCAGCCCTGATGAATGATTTTGTATTCTCCCCGCCACCTGTCATCAGCGTGCCCGTGACGGGCGAGGCGGTGCGTTTCCCCGTCCGCCGCATTTTCTGCGTCGGCCGCAACTACGCCGCCCATGCGCGTGAAATGGGCGCGGACCCGACGCGCGAGCCGCCCTTCTTCTTCACCAAACCCGCCGATGCGCTGGTTACCGGCGGGGCGGATACGCCATACCCGACTGAGACCGAAAACCTGCATCATGAGATGGAACTCGTCGTCGCCATCCGCACTGGCGGCGCCAACATCTCCCCCGCCGCCGCACTCTCGCATGTGTACGGCTACGCCGCCGGGCTGGACCTCACGCGGCGGGATTTGCAGGACATCGCCAAAGCCGCCCGCCGCCCCTGGGACATGAGCAAAGGGTTCGATGCCTCCGCCCCGATCGGGAACATCGCCCCGGCCTCGGCCATCGGCCATCCATCCTCGGGCAAAATCACGCTCGCCATCCACCAGGAAACCCGCCAATCCGGCGACCTCGCGGACCAGATCTGGCCCGTCCCCGAAATCATCGCCGCTCTATCCCGCCTTATCCACCTCGCCCCCGGCGATCTGATTTTTACCGGCACCCCGGAAGGTGTCGGCCCCCTGCATCGCGGCGATGTGCTCGTTGGCGAGATTGCGGGGGTGGGTGTGGTACGCACGCGGATTATTTGACGGGCAACATGTTCCGCCGCGTACCGCCCCGAATTTTATCGCATGCCCGCGTA
>Ga0116226_10003417_pt1 | contig 14037 bp, 10 predicted proteins | sample S1TSphfallax_FD_89692 | JGI IMG/M metagenome (GOLD analysis project Ga0116226, IMG submission 89692) | Host-associated microbial communities from peat moss isolated from Minnesota, USA - S1T2_Fa - Sphagnum fallax MG | ecosystem: Host-associated > Plants > Peat moss > Unclassified | place: USA...
TCCGTCGATGCGGAAGGGGGTGAGGAGGAAGATTGGATTGTCCCATCCCATGCTTCCGTGGGCCCATCGCCGCAAGGCCAGGGTGCCGAGGAGCCGGACGAGCGGGGACAAGGCGATGATGGCGACGCTGCACCCGATTAGCGTTTCGCGGCGGCATTTGCGCACGGCCAGGGGCCAGAGGAAGTAGAAGTGCTCTTCGATGGCGAGGGACCAGACCGGCGAAAGCATGGGCAGGCTGAGCGAGGTCAACGGCAGGATGTTGCCGGCGAAGAGCAGGTACCCGACAAAGCCCAATTTGAAGACTGGGGCGGCCAAGACGGCGACGAGGAAGACCGCGACGAGCGGCGGGAGGATGCGGGTGGCGCGCTTGGTGTAGAAGGTGCGCCAAAAGGCCGGCTTGTCCACGTCGTGGCGCAGAATGCCGGTGATCAGAAAGCCGGAGAGCACGAAGAAAATGTCCACGCCCGCCCAGCCGCTGGGCAGCAGGCTGTGGTGGAGGAGGACGACGAGCAGCAGCGCGAGCGCCCTCAAGCCGTCAAGTGGGTAAAGCCGCATGAATCTCTCCGTGGGTTGGTTCTGGGGTGGACCGCCGCGAGGTGACGAGCGCCGGGGCGTGCTTCAATCGGTTGCGCCGGACGAGAGCGGCGGGAGGCCCGCGATTTCGCGCCAGAAGGCAATCACTTGTTTCCGGACGCGGCCTGGAGCGAAATCCTGCACGCGGTTGAGACCTTTTCGCGCCATTTCTTCGCGCAGGGGCTCGTTGCTCAAGACCTGATAGAGGGAGTCGGCGATGTCTTTGTGGTCATGGGGGGAGAAATAACAGGCGGCGTCACCGCCGACCTCGGGCAGCGACGCGGCCCGCGACGCGATGATGGGTGTGCCGGTTGCCATGGCTTCGAGCATGGGCACGCCAAAGCCTTCGGACAGGGAGGGGAAGAGCAGGGCGGCGGCATCCCGGTAGGCGGCGATCAACTGCTGCTCGGAGAGGAAGGGCAGGAAGGCGACGAGGTCGGCGACGCCTTCCCTCGCGAGTTCTTCCCTATATTGGCCGGCGGCTTTGGCGAGCCCGACAATGCGCAGGGGCTTGGCCGAGGCACCGGCCCTGCGGGCATACTCGGCATACCCGCGGAGGGCGGCGGGGGCATTTTTGTGGGGGGCCGAGGAGGTGACCATCAAGATATAGCCGTCGCGGTCTTTCAAGGGCTTGGGGTCGAACCAAGCCTCGCCGATGGTGCAGGGAATGACACGCACATCGGCTTTGGGAAACATGCGGAGGATCTCGCCGCGGGAATATTCAGAGACGGTGAGAACGACGCGTGCGCGCCGCACCGAGGCGGGGATCTGCCAACGGCGGTATTGGTCCCACAAGCGGCCTTTCCAGTCCGGCTTGCGGAATTCCATCATGTGGATGGTGTCATGGAGAACCAGGACCAGATCGATGGATCTGTGGAGATAGAATGGAGCGACATTGGCGGGCGCGAGAAACAGGTCGATGGAGTGGCGCCGCAGCGACGAAGGCAAAGAAAACTGTTGCCAGAGGGTGTGGCCTTTGGCGCCTTCCTGGATGAGGGGGAGTCCGGACGGGTTGGGCTCGGTCGAAGCGAAGCCGATGAACTGGTCCAGGAATGGACCGATGAGATTGCGGAGCTGGACGCCTTTGCCGGTGCCGCCGTTCGGCGAGAGAAACGCCTGGGCGTCGTAGCCGACGCGGAGGGGGAGGGTACCGGGGTCGGCATTGCTGGCGTCCATCGACAGGACTTCGCTGGAATCGAGACTGGAATCGGTGGTCGGCATCGTCGATATCAACTCCGGGCAAGGAAAGTCGGGCGCTGGTGGAAACTGCGGGTTGGGTTTTCAGGCGCCGCGAGCGACAGGGCGGCGCCGGGAAAGCGGACGGAGGAAAGGCGCGGGCTTATGCGGTGGCTTGCGGAAAGATGAAACCTCGGAACAAGCCCAGAGTGTGAGCCAGGCAAAAGCGGGCCTCTTGAAAGCGGCCTTTCGCCGAGACGACGACGAACCTGGCCAGATCGTAGCCGAGCAGCGCGGCCCAGAGGAAGAAGAGGGAGTGTTTGCGGACGAGCTGGCCCATGCCCTCTCCGTACCGCATGGCGCGCTTGAGGGTGACGGTGCCGCTGAGCATGTCGCGGCGCGGATGGCCGATGTGCAAGCTTCGGTCGAATCGCCCGCGGACGCCGGTGCGGAGGATGCGCAGGATGAAGTCGGTCTCTTCGCTGCTCAACATGGTGTCGTCGAAGACGATGTCTTTGGGCAAGGCGGCTCGCTTGAGGAAGAGGCTATTGGAGAAGGTGGTGCGCAGCGAGTTGAAGGGGCGGATGTCGCATTGATCGGCGGGCCATCGATTGCCGCTGATGAGTCCCTCCTCGTCGTTGGCGCCGACGGCCAGGATGGCATATTCGGGGTGCTTGGCGAACCATGCCTCGACTTGCGGCAAGAGCTGGGGGGGATACCAGCAATCATCGTCGGGAAAGGCGACAAAGTCGCCAGTGGCTTGCCGCAAGCCGACGTTGCGAGCGTTGGAGACATTTTTTCTGGTGGGGCGCAGATGATGCACCGGGATGCTTGGATCGAGCAGGGAGAGCAAGGGCTGGAGGCGGTCGTCGTCATTCTGGTCGACCAGAATGACCTCGAAGCTGGCTCCTTGCTGTTCGTTGAGCGAGGCAAGCATCTTGGCGAGTTCTTCGGTGCGGCCCACGGTGGGGATAATGATGCTGAAAGTTGGCATACGACTCCTCGACTTAAATCATTTCCCGTTGGATGTGAAAGATCCAGCTGGGTTCAGGTTGGCGTTCTCTTGCGGAAAAGGCCGGCCGAGGGTGTTTCGTCCCCCACAGCGATACGGGAGAGGCCCTAGCGGTGAAATCCTCGTGGATAGAGCAGGATGGATGGGCGGCGCAGCAAGTCCTAGGCGGCGGCGGGCTTAAAGACGCGGAGATAGGCTTCGCGAGCGGCGGGCTCGTAGTACTTCTTTTCGACCATGCGGTAGGCGTTCTCGGCGAGTCGCGAGCGTTCGGCGGGGCTGTCGAGCAGGTCGAGAATCTTGCGGCGGAGGTCTTCGGCATCGCCTCGGCGGAAGAGCAAGGCGGCTGTCCCATGGTCGGTGATTTCGGCGTGCACGGGCAGATCGCTGAAGATGCAAGGGAGTCCGTGGGACATGGCTTCGAGGGCGACCATCGGCAGGCCTTCTGGGCCGAGGGACGGCATGACGAAGACATCGGCGCTCTGATAAAAGGCGGCGACGTTGGACTGAAAGCCGACGAACTTCACATTCAGTCCCTGGGCAAGGGCCTCCAGCTGGGGCCGGTAGGCGCCGTCGCCGACCACGGTCAATTCGACGTGATCGAGCCCGCGTATCGCTTCAAGCAGGAGGTGGACTCCCTTGTACTGTTCGAGCCGCCCGACGCAGATCATCTGCAAAGGCGCATCCGGCTCCTTGGCGAGGGTGCGCATGGGGGGGATATTGGTCACCCAGTTTGGAATGACGACGACGCGTCCTTCGGGAAACATCGGCTCGTAGACAGAGCCGACGGCCTCGGAGACGCAGACGATGCGGGAGGCGAGATGGGCTCCGTAGCGGGCGGCGAATCGGGGAACGTACCCCATGGGCTGGCGGTACCACTTGAACAAGTCAATCTCCATCGGCCCATGCCTGGTGTAGACGGATTCTCTTCCGAGAAGGCAGGGGGGGACAAGGAGTATGGATTCGAGAAAGCCGTTGACCTGGACCACGTCGATTTTGTATCGAAGGAGCAGGTAGCAGAGGTTGATGATGCCGAGGATATAGCGCAGAATTCGGGCGCGGCGGAATACGGGGATGCGGGTGACGGAGACTCCGCAATTTTCGAGCCGGCGGGCGAGCTCGGGCAAGACGCAGAGGGCGTAGACCTGGGCTTCTCCGTGGAGGATCTTGGCCAAGCCGACGAGGTAGGCTTCGACTCCGCCCATGGAATCGCCGAGGCCCACGAGGAGGATCCTTCGGACTGGCTTGTTTGTGTGGGCCTGGGTGGTTTCAACGCCAGACATCCCGGCAACATATCCTGTTGTCATGATTGGCTCGATCTCCTCGACGAAGGCGTGTGGCTTTAGCATTGGCGGACAGGAGCGCGGCGGCCGGGTATGGAAGTTTTCCAACCCGGCCAAGGCGATCTAGCGCGCCACGTAGATGGCGGCTCCGGAGGTGGAGGCGGCAATGGAGGCGGTGCTCATGGCGACGTTCTTGGCCCAGCTGAACGGCACATAGAGGACGTCGTTGGCTTGGAGGACGAGGTCGGGATCCTTGCCTTTCTCGATTTGCTTGAGATTGACCTGGGTTTCGTTCGTGCCCTCGGGGGTTTTGCGGATGAGCCTGACCTTGGAGGTGACGGCGGTTTTGTTGGCGGAGCCGGCCATGGCCATGGCCTGCAGGAGGGTCAGGTGGGAGTCGTTGGTGGTCATGGCGAAGCCGCCGGGCCTGGCCACATCGCCGAGGATGTAGGCGATGGGGGCTCGTTGGACGACGACGATATCGCCGGGGTAGACGAGGACGCTGTCGGAGATCGCCTCGTCGGCGTTGTTGGCGAGATAGTAGGGAACCACGGCGGGCGAGCCCTGGTGGCGCTTGATGGTGATGTGGCGGTCAGCCATGTCGGTGAGTCCGCCAGCGAGGGAGATGATTTTGAGGACGGGGACGGCGGTGGTGATGGTGTAGGTGCCGGGTGTGCGGACCTGGCCGACGACGGAGACGTCCTGGGTGGCGTACTCCTGGATGCGGACGACGACGTGGGGGTGGAGCATGACGCTCTTCTCCACGAGGCCTTTTTCGATCAGCTCGCCGGCGGCGGCGGGTGTGAGGCCGGCGATCTTGACCTCGCCGAGATAGGCGAGCGAGACATTGCCTGAATCGGAGACGCGGACCTGTTGCTGCAGCTCGGGGGTGTCGATGACATCGACTTGGACCATGTCGCCGGGTCCGATGAGCAAGCTTTCGGTTTGGGCGTAGCCGGTCACGGCGAAGACGAAGACCGCGACGAAGGCTGCCGCGAAGGCTGCGAGCATTCTGGAGAGTGTTTGGCGTTTAGGCATGGAGGGGGCTCCTTTTGCTGGTGGGATTCGGGTAGCTGTATTGGCTGTAGTAGTCGCTCTGGGAGTCTTGGAGACCGTTGAGGACGATGCCGATTTTCAGATTTCCCTGCTGGGAGCGGAGGAGGGCGCAACTCCGCTCGAGGGCGTCGGCCTCGGTGACGCGATGGCGGGCGACCATGAGGGTCTGGTCGGCGTATTTGCTCATCAAGATGGAGTCGGTGACCGGGAGGATGGGGGCGCTATCGATGATGATGAGGTCGTAGGTGGAGCGCCAGAGGCGAATCACCTCGGCGAAGACGGGGGAAGCGAGCAGCTCGGCGGGTCCGAGGGATTCGGGTCCGGCGGTGACGACGCTCAAGCGGGAAACTCCTTCGACGGGAACGGGTGTTTCCAAGGCAGTTTTGTCGACGGCTCCGATGGACAGGATGGAACTCAAACCGACGGCGTTGTCGAGATTCAAGCGGGTGTGGATGACGGGTGTGCGGAGATCGCCATCGACGAGCAGGACGTTCTTCCCTTGCTGGGCGCAGAGGGCGGCGAGGTTGAGGCTGAGCAAGCTTTTGCCTTCGCCGGGGAGGGAGCTGGTGACGAGGACGACCTGGGGCGGCACGCCCGCGCCCATGCCGTTCATCAGGGAGGTGCGCAAGACCCTCAGGGCCTCGGTGAACGCGGCCCTGGGCTCGGAGAGAACGATGAGATCCTCGGGGGCGTGGGGAAGAGATCCCGCGACGGAGGTCTTGGCGCCATTTTCGAGGAGCGAGTACGAGCCTTTTGCCAGGGCCGCCTTTTTGTCTCCGGATCCCACTTTGTAGAAAGGCAGGCTGCCGATGGGCAAACCGGCGAAGATGCTTTCGAGCTGGGAGATTTCCTGGATGCGGCTGTCGGTGGAATCGCGGAAGAGGGCGGCGCAGGCGGCAAGGAAGAAACCGCCGACGATGGAGGCCGCGAGGAAGAGCAGGAGGTTCGGCTTGGCTGGTTTGGCGGGAACGCGCGCCTCGTCGACGAGGGTGATGTTGCTGGAGCGCAGGCCGGCGACCAGATCGGCTTCCTTCAAGCGGCCGAGGAGATTTTCGTAGAGGTTGCGGCTCTGGGTGGCCTCTTGCTGGACGATTTCATACTCGACGGTCTTGTTGTTCAAGGCCTCGGCGTCGGTTCGTTCGTTGTTGAACTCGGCGCGGGCGCTATTCTCGACTTGCTGGGAGATTTCGTAGTCGTTTTTGACGCGGCTGGCAATGCGGGCTCCCTCGCTGTGGATGGCTTGCTGGATGCCGGTCAGGCTTGCGCGGACTTCTTGGACTTTGGAATAGCCGGGGCCGAATTTGGCGGTGAGCTCATCGAGCTCGGCCTGTTTCTGGGCCTCCTGGGCGCGGAGGTTGGAGAGCAGCGAGAGGGAGCTGCTCATACCGGACGGGGCGGCGGTGAGCATGCCGCTTCCGGCGAGTCCGGAGATGAGCTCGGGGTCGCCGTCCTTGACGACCTGATAGAGCGCGCCCTTCATGATGCGCGCGGACTGCGCCTGAGCCAGTTGGGCGGTGGATTGCTGAAGGCGATCGAGGACGGGGGTGTAGACCTGCTCCTTGCCCTGGGTGTCGGTCTGGCCGAGGGTGAAAACGCCGGATTCGCGCTGCAGGCCGACCAGCTTGGCTTGCAAGTCTTCGCTTTGCTTGCGGAGGCCGGCGAGTTGGCTTTCGAGCCAGCTGCCAGCTTCCTGCGTCGCAGTGTGGCGCGTCTGGAAGTTGTATTCGACAAGGTCCTGGACAAGGCGATTGGCGACGGCGGCGGCGGTCTTCCGGTCCTTGCTCATATAGGTCACGTCGATCAACCGGGTGCCGGGGACAGGTTTGACTGTCAGGTGATCCCCGAAAGCTTTGAGGACGTGGGTGCGGCGGCCCGGAGCGTCTTCGAGCGGCACGCTGACGGGGTCGGCGTCTCCTTTGGGGGAGAGCAGTCCAAGGGCCCATCCGACGGGATTGAAGGTGGAGTCGAAATCGGGGCTGTGCTCTAGATTCAGCTCCTTGATGACTTGCAAGGCGAGCGAGTCGGATTGCAGCACCTGCGCCTGGGTCTGGATGGTGATGTTGGTGTCGAGGGCGTCGGAGGCCGACTCGCTCGAGGCGCCCATGATGCTGTTGAGGCCGAGGGCGTCGGCGGTGTCTTTCTGCACCTGGATTTCGGCGGTGGCTTTGTAGAGGCGGGTGCTGGTGGCGAAAGTCACCGCGCCGGCGATGAGGATGACGGCCAGCGTGCCCCAGAAGATGGTGCGGCGGCGGCGGAGGATCCGCCCAAGGCTGGCGAATGTGAGCTCGTTGTCGCTGGCAGACGCAGGGAGAAACTCTGGAATGAACTCCGGTCTTGCGATTAGTTCACCTGAAGACTTCATGCGATGACCTCTCTTGGTTGGCGATGCGGTGGATCGATGCCCGGCGATGGCGCGGTCCGGGTTGAGTATCGATTAAGTATTGTTGTGTTGTGGCTCGGGGACGGCTCCTGCTTTGACGGTGGCGAGGCTTTCGAGGACGTGGTCGCCGCGGAGCAAGCCGGCTTCGCGGAGTTCGGCGGCGAAGCTGCCTTTGTCCATCAGGCGGAGGAACATGCCGAGATAGATTCTGCGGAGGCCTTGTTTGAGGACGATCCAGGCGAACTCGACGTTGCCGAGGAGGTAGCGGCGCCACATTCTGGAGGGTTCGGCGCAGAGCCGATAGAGCCATTCGAAGCCGGCGTCGCGCATCCAGGAAGGCGCCCTGGGGACGATGCCGCCGACGATTTCGAAGGTGCCGCCGACGCCGACGCAGATCGGGACGCCGAGGCGGAGGCCATGCTCGTAGATCCAGTATTCCTGTTTGGGGGCGCCGAGAGCGACGAAGAGCAAGTCTGGGGCGGCGGCGCGGACCTGGCTTGCGGTGGCCTCGAGGCCCTCGGCGGTTTGCTCGAACCCCCACGGCGGACAGTAGGTGGAGATGCGGAGGTTGGGAAATTTGTCGAGCAGAACGGAGGCGGTTTTCTCGGCGGAGCCTTGGCGTCCGCCGAGCAGAAAGACATGGAGTCCGGTTTCGGCGGCCCTGGCGCAGAGGGTCTGGAAGATATCGACGCCGGTGACGCGCTCCTTGAGGGAGCGCCCATAGAGCCTGGCGGCGATAAGGATCGACATGCCATCGGGCACGACCAGATCGGCGTCCCGATAGACCTGGCGGAAGCGGGGATCTTTTTCGAGCAGGACGACATGCTGGGCGTTGGGAGTGATCACATAGGCCGGATGCGACTTTTGCCGCGCATGCAGAATGATGGCGGCGCAAGCTTGTTGGGCGGAGCAATCGTCGACGAGGGCGTGGCCCACGCCTACGCGGTTCGTGACTGCCTCGCACAGAGGGGCTTTGGTTTTCAACGCGCGATTCGAATTCGATTGCACAGGTACCTCCTGAGACGCTGGGAACTGGGAAGCGACGAGCCGCGCCGCTTCTGGGCCGCCGGGCCAGTGGAGGGCCGGGAGCCGGAACGCGAGAGACCGCGACTATATCGGAATGAAAAGAAGATCCAGCGGCATTGCTTGAGTTAGGGAAAGTTATCCAACTCGCGGGACGGGAAGGATATCCGCCGCTTGGAGCGTTGTTGTTATAGTCCGGCGCCTTGGCGGGCTTAGTTCGCCGCGTACGCGTGGATGGCCGGCGTTTCGTTGACGTAGCCGGGGCTTGGGTTGACGATAGGCTCGACCTGGTCGTCCGCCACGGTGACGGAGATCGATCGTTGGATCATTTCGATGGAGATGACGAGGTGCGACTGGGCGCCGAAGCGGAGCAGCCGGCCTTCCATGCCGAGCAGCGGGCCGCTGACGACGCGGACGCGGTCGCCTTCGGTCAGGAGCGGGCGGGAAGAAACCTGTTTGCCGGAACACACGAGCTTGCGGACGGAATCGATCTGGCTGCCGGGAATCGGCAGCGGTCCTGTCGAGTTTCCGACGAACCCTGCGACGCCTGGGGTCTTCAGCACTTCGAGCTTCTCGCGGCTGAGGATGTCCAGGTGAACGAAGAGATAGCCGGGAAACAAGGGCGCCTCGACGATTTGCTTCCGGTCGCTCCACTGGCGCGCCTCGGAGCGCATGGGGAGGTAATGGGCCACGCCGAGGGCCTCGAGCCGCGCCGCCGCAGCTTTTTCGTGCCGCGATTTGGTCCACACGGCGTACCAATGGACATTCGGAAGGGAAGCATTCGGGATGTGGCTCATGGTTGTCGCCTCCTTTGCCCGCTTGCGCCGGGACCGCTGATGTTGTGGCTCGAAGCCAAACCTTGGCATAGCTTCGCCCTCTCAGTCCCAAGAGAGCTTAGGGGCTGCGAGGTCCAAAAGGCCGGTTCGGGAGAGATGCCCCGGAAACGCGTCCAACTGAGTCACATCAAGAAACTGCCAAATTCAAACAAAAGCGCCGGACGGTTAAGGCACTTACCCCAAATCGCCCGAACCCATTTCTGCCGATGCCAAGTCGCCAGGCTCCTCGTCCGCGCCTGAGGAGTTTTGCCGTTTGAGGCTCTCGGCTAAAGGCCAGGAGTAATCTTCGCGGATGTTGCCGTCGTAGAACCTGCCATGAAAGAGAAAGCCGCTGAGCCCGTCCTCGCGCACGACATGGGTCACTTTCCCGATGCACTCGATGCGGAGGGCGGTGGGGAGGAAGTCGGGCGAGGGGACGAGCACCTCGATGCGAACGTGCGCTCCGATCGGGGGGCAGGTGCCGCTGACGACGAACGCCTCGTCTCTGCCGATGTCCTTGGTGAAACCCGCGTCCACATAGTTCATGTCGTCGCCCCAACGAAAGATGACGGGGAGGCGGAGCGCGAATCGGGCCACATTTTCAGGCTCCGGTTTTGATGATAAGACCGTCAGGGATCGCATCGTTAAACCAAAGATACGAGGTTGGGTTCGGCTCCACAAGCCGCCGAAAGTAGGGAGAAGGCGGGAGAGGAATGTTGGTTCTGGAGCGGGTAGCGTCTCCCTAATATCTCAGGCGGGGTAGGCCATGCGACTCCATTCGGTATACCAACGACGGGGTGGACGCATAGAGACGAAAGTTTGATTGAGTTACAAAAAGGTTGATTAACTTCCCGTAATGGGATTTAATGAAGTTAACGAAAACGAAGAACGATTGGGATGCCGTTGCTGCTTTTCCCAGAAGCGATCGCCCGCAGCCTTAAGTGAGCAGGACTGTAAGATTTGATCGTGGACGCGCATGGCGAATTGTATTACTGAGGGGGCTTTCGTCGGTCAGACGATTTCGGATGTGAGTTTGGCGAAGAAAGATGTTTATCTGGAACCTGCCGATGAGTTAGGCGGACCTGCGTTCGTTACCGAGTGTTCGCGCAGCCTCAGATCCCCGGCACTTGAGTCCAACCGCAAGAGCACGCATGGAGTTCGCGAATGTCGCTAAGAAGCGGTAGCTTACAGTTATCCTCCCGAACGATTTCTCCGCTGGCGCCGAAGTGCCGAACGCTGATCGCGGACCGCGATGCGATGAGCAGCCAACTGTTGGCGGAAACTCTGGCTCATAGCCACAACTACGAGGCGTCGGCGGTGCAGCCGTCTGAGTTGCTGAGCGCGATGCAGGCGCGCGAGGCGGCGCTGGTGGTGCTGGGGGCGGATTCGAAGTCGAGGGCGGGCAGCGAATTCGATCTGGCGATCGCGGTGGCGCGAAATTTCCCCAAGACGGCGATCGTTATCTTGCTGGAGCAGCCGACGCGGACGCTGGTGATCAGCGCATTTCGGGCGGGGGCGCGGGGCGTATTTTCGCGGCAACAGCCGATGGCTGACTTTCTGGATTGCATCGAGCATGTGCGGCGAGGCTCGATTTGGGCGGGCCGCACGGAATCTACGTATCTTTTGGAGGCGTTTCGGAGCATTCCGGCGCCGGTGATCTCGGCCGCGAGCAATACGCAGCCGCTAACGATGCGGGAATTGCAGGTGGTGCGGCGGGCGGCGCAAGGCAAAACCAACCGTGTGATCGCCAAAGAACTCGGCTTGAGCGAGCACACGATCAAGAATTACCTCTTCCGGACGTTTGAAAAGCTCGGGGTGTCGAGCCGGATCGAGTTGTTGTTTTATCTGACGATGCAGGGCCAAATTTTCACGGAGACCAATTCGGAAGACTTGGGGTCTCCCGCTTCTGGATTGCAAGAAGACGGGGTCGCTCTGGGTCCGGCGGTTTAAGGGCCGGATTGCGGGAGCGTGGGTTTCCGCTATTGCATGGATTGTCGGGGCCTGGGCATTGGGCTCAACCGCCTCGCGCCGGAATGACCGAGGGTCGAGATTCAACTGCCAGGCCACCTAAGAAATTCCGCGAGGTCTAGCGGAAAAGACAGTAAATCAGTTTCATCACACTTTCCCAGAACTCTGCGCGCGCGGTGAAAGCGGATAGTCCATACGTTTTCACTATCACTCAGATGAAATGTTGTGTAGCGTATGCTAAGCGACATTGGGAGAGGGAGTTGGAAAGCACGCTGGAACCACCGCCTCCTCTGGAGGCGACCCGCACAGAGGCGTTTCCTATCATTTTGCTGCCCGGTCTGGGCGGCGAGAGCAAGCTGACGCGGCGCTCCAAAGACTGGAGCGAATCGTTCGTGGTCAGCTATCTCGATTGGAACTGGCGCCGTTTCATGGAGCCGGGTTGTTATTTCACGTCGTTGATCCTAGACATTCGCCGGCAGATCGAGGAAAAGGTCCCATCGGGGCCTTTTTATCTGGCTGGCTATTCGATCGGCGGCCCGCTGGCGTTTGTCTGCGCGTACGATTGCTGGGCGGCTGGGCGGCCGGTCGCGGGCCTTGCGATCCTGGACGCGCCTGCGATCGTGGATCCGGTTCCGACGCCGTGGCGGATTCGCATGCGGCGGCATTGGCAGGATTTACTGGCATTCGATCCGCGCGGACTGCTCGGCTCGGTGGTGGCGAAGATCCTGGTGCGCGGCGCGATGCTGGGGCAGCTTCAACGGCTGGCTCGGTCGCCTTATGCGAGGTTGCCGTTCGACCTGGGGCCTGAGGTGAATAAGAAACTGGTCATGCAATTGATGCGTCAGCGCTATTGGGCGTGGTGGAACGGGCGCATCCGGGAGATCGGCCGCTCGACGGTGCCGACGTTGCTGTTTTCCTCCGCCGACCTCGACCACCTGGGTCAGCCGGACCTGGGTTGGGGCCGGTATTGCGTGGACCTGGAGGTCGTTCGCCTGGGCTGCTCGCATGAAAAGATACTCGATCGGCGATACATGGGGACCGTGCATGCCGAGATTTTGAGGAAGATGAAGGCCGAGGCCTGACTCGGTTCCCTTGCCGGGATAGAATCGAAGCGCCCCCGTATAACTCGACTTGATTGCCCGGCGATAACTCGTCCGGCCGATAGCGGCGTTCGGCGGGCTTGGTCGATCCATTCGGTCGATCCATTTGGGCGATCCCGGCTTCCTTCCCGCGAATTCATATTATTTCTGTGATTTAGCCCATTTAGCTGTTGACATAAGAATAACTCGCATTTATATCTACATCATCACGCCACGAGATTCTTAGCGATCGGCGGGTCTTCCGCAGCAAGTATGCTGTTGCGATGCAAGTAATTCGCTGTTGCCTCTGCTCATCGCGTCAAGCGATTCTCGGAGACTTGTCGATTCCCCCGCCTTAGAACTAGTTGCCATCTTTCCCCCAGGGCCCCGCTTTTGCGGAGATGTTATCCGAGAAGCACTCGACCGTAAGAGGCGTTCCCCACGTGGCGTCCTATATGTGTCTCTAAGTCAACCTACGCGCTTGTCCTGGGAAGCCTATTGCCCCGGCTAGCCTGCCCATAACTCACCCCCGGCGTTGGCGCCGGGGACCGTTGGCAAAGCTGTGCTTGTTAGACCTGAATAGTTCCCGCTCGACGGGAATCGGCAGACTTGCGTCCGCCAGGAGAGATAGATCCATGTTAAAGTTTACGCTTCGCTCACTAACTCCTCTAGTTTTTATCGCCATGGGCGCGGCATCGATGTTATCGTTCGCGGCGGCTCATATATCGGCGGCTCCGGCGGCGCGGGTCGTCAAGCCGGTGGACGATAGCAAGCGCACCGTGCTTTACGGGCATGTGTCGAGCGCATTGGTCAAGGCCGCGGACCTAGGGCGGCTCGATCCTTCGACTCCGGCGCAGCATGTGGCGATGGTGCTGAAGTCGAGCGACGAGCAGAGGCACGAGCTTCGGCGAGTTCTGGACCAGCAGCAGGACGGGCGGGCGGAGAACTACCACCAGTGGCTCACGCCGGAGGAGTTCGGCAGCCATTTCGGCGTGGACGACGGGGACATCGCGAAGGTGGCGGCGTGGCTGAAGTCGCACGGCTTGACTGTGGACGATGTGAGCAAGAGCAAGCGGGTGCTGCATTTCAGCGGCACGACGGGGCAACTGGAAGCGGCTTTCCAGACGGAGATGCACAGCTATCGGGTCGGCGTCGAGACGCATGTGGCGGCCAGCAAAGAGATCAGCGTTCCCGAGGCGCTGAGCCCGGTGATCGCGGGGGTGACGACCAACAATTTTTTCCGCAAGAGCCATATGGGCCAGGTCCGGCGATGGAGCGACCTCGAGCGCGACCGCACGGCGAATCCCCTGTACACGTCGAGCAGCGGGGCGCATTGGGTGGGGCCGTGGGACTTCGCCGAGATCTACAACACGTTGCCGTTGTTGAACGCGGGGATCAACGGCTCGGGTTCGAGCATCGCGGTGGCGGGGCGCTCGGACATCCTGCTGAGCGATGTGCAAAGCTACCGGACGCTGTTCGGGCTGCCGAACAACGATCCGGTGTTCATTCACGCCGGGCAGGACAACGGGATCGACCCCGGCGACGACGGGGAATCGGACCTGGACGTCGAGATCGCGGGCGGGATCGCGCCCAACGCCAAGGTCTACCTGGTGATCGGGACGCCGACGTTCCTGGTGGACGGGATCAGCAATTCGATCCAGTACATTGTCGAGAA
>Ga0116226_10003418_pt1 | contig 14034 bp, 12 predicted proteins | sample S1TSphfallax_FD_89692 | JGI IMG/M metagenome (GOLD analysis project Ga0116226, IMG submission 89692) | Host-associated microbial communities from peat moss isolated from Minnesota, USA - S1T2_Fa - Sphagnum fallax MG | ecosystem: Host-associated > Plants > Peat moss > Unclassified | place: USA...
ACCTCGGTGCCTTCGGCTCCGGCGTCCGTGGTCTGGGCCCCGGGCAGGCTCCCCGCGCCGGCCCCCGTATCGGCCCGCGACGCAGCCGCCGTGGTTGATCCGCCCTGAGCTGCGGGGGGATCGGCAGCCCACGCCGGCTGCGACAAGGCCACACTCAACAGCGCGACAGAGGCCCCAGCCAGCAGGCGGAAGCTGTATTCATTGCAAGACGCCATTGCAGACCCCAAAAATTGCAAATTATTGCAATGCTGACAAACATATGCGTACGAGAAGTAAAGCTCCGCGAGAGCGCCGTCCTTAGAATAAATTTATACTAAGCGCTCCTGACGATTAACTTCCAGAACGCCGCATCTATATTCAGGTATCCTGACGAGCGAGTGAAATTTAAATGTATTTTATGTGTCAATTTTCTGAAGCGCGAGCGCGGTTCAGACGGTGATCGACCTTGACCGCCCCCTACCGGAACTGCGCCCTCGTTAAGGCGGCTGCGACGCAGAAGAGCACAATCAGGAGCGGAGCGGCGCGCCAGCGCTCCAACGCTAGAAAAGCGACCAGAGCGATGGCGACATCAAGAGGGCCATGGATGGCGCTGGTCCAAATCGGCGAGTACAGCGCTGCGCCGAGCACGCCGACCACGGCGGCGTTTGCGCCTGCAAGGGCGCCGCGCGCCATCGGATGTCGCCTCAGCCAATTCCAAAGCGGCATGGCGGCGGAGGCGAGCAGGAGGCCGGGTAGAAAGATGAAGCCTAAGGCGGCGGCTGACCAAAGCGCGGCTTGTCCGACGCCCGATCCCGGCGGGGCGATGAGGGCGCCGAGGTAGGCGGCGAAGGTAAACAGCGGGCCAGGCGCGGCTTGGGCTGCGCCATAGCCGGCCAGGAAGGCGTTGTCGCCGAGCCACCCTGGAACCAAAAGGTCGCGAAGCAACGGCAGCACCACATGTCCGCCGCCGAAGACAAGCGCGCCGGCCCGGTACATGATCGACCCAAGGCCCAGCACGGATCGCGGCGCAGCCGCGGCGGCGAGGGGCAGAAGGATCAATAACGCCAGGAAGACGAAGACCGCCGCCAAGCCCAACCGCCTGTCGACGGGCGGCAGGCTTGGCGCCTCGACTCCTTGCGCATTGCGACATAGGAGCATGCCGCCGAGCGCGCCCAGCATCAGGGCGATGAGTTGCACGACTGCGCCGCCAAAAACGAGCAGAAGGGTCGCCGCCGCGAGCGCCAGCGCGGTTCGCTTGAGATCGGGGCAGAGCTTGTGTCCCATGCTCCAGACCGCCTGGGCCACGACCGCAACCGCCACCAATTTCAGGCCCTCCAGGGCCGAGGTCATGAGAGGGCCGGCGACATGGGACGAAAGCCTGGCGAAGGCGAACATCATCAGCGCCGACGGCAGGGTGAACCCAGCCCAAGCCGCGAAGGCTCCCGCCAGCCGGCCCGCCGCAGCCCGATCAGGAAGCCGACCTGGCTGCTTGTCGGCCCTGGAACCATTTGGCAAAGCGCCACGATGGCGGCGTAGTCATCGGCCGAAAGCCATCGACGGCGTTGAACATAGGTGCGCTCGCAATAGCCCAGGTGCGCGATGGGGCCGCCAAATGCCGTCAGGCCAAGGCCCAAGGCGACGGTGAAGACCTCAAGGCCACGCGAAAGCCAGCTGGCCGTCTCAGGGGCCGGGCGCGGGGGCGTCTCGTCAACCGAGGTCACACGCGTATCTCCGATTTCCATCTTAAGGGTGAATGTTGTTGATCGCCTGTATAGCTCGTCGGCGCCTTGCGACTGAATTGCACTATTAAAAACCTTTACATTGTCTGACTTATGATTTTGCAATAAACCTACCTCATCCCCGATGAGGCGCCCATGACGGACTTGGACGACAACAAGCTTGCCCAAGGCGCTGCAGCCCCGCCCCGCAGCGTCCTATCGAGCGCCGACCGGCGTCGGATGTTGGCGAACTTGCAGGACGAAACCGATGGCGCCGTCATCTACGACGCGCTGGCGGACGGCGAAAAGGACGAGAAGGTCTCCGGCGTCTATAAGCGCCTAGCGACGGTCGAGCGCCGGCACGCCGACTTCTGGCGGGACAAGCTGCGCGCCGGGGGACATAGGGGAGACCTGCGCCCATCCGGTCGGGCGAAGCTGTTGGCCTTCATTGGTCGCCGGTTCGGCCCATCGCTCGTGCTGCCGACGCTGGCGCGCGACGAGGTCAAGGGCGGCGCCGGCTATACGAGCCAGGCCGATGCGGTCGAGGCGGGTTTCCACACCGACGAGCGTTCCCACGCTCGCGTGATCCAGGCGGCGGCGTCGCAGGTCGGCGGCCTGTCCGGCAGTTCGCTGGCTCAGATTGAGGGCCGGCACAAGTCGGGCGGCGGCAACGCGCTACGCGCCGCCGTGCTCGGCGCCAATGATGGGCTCGTCTCCAACCTCAGCCTTGTCATGGGCGTCGCGGGCGCGGCGGTCAGCGGCCGCACCATTCTGCTCACCGGGCTAGCGGGCTTGGTGGCGGGGTCGTGTTCCATGGCGATGGGCGAATGGCTTTCGGTCAACAGCGCCCGCGAGATGCACTTGCGCCAGATCGCCGCCGAAAAGGACGAGCTGGACGCCGCGCCAGACCTTGAGAAGGAAGAGCTGCGCCTGATCTACCAGGCGAAAGGTCTAGATGAGGCCGCGTCAACTGCGGTGGTCAATCGGATCTTCTCCGATAAGGACGTCGCGCTCGACGCCCTGGTTCGCGAAGAGCTCGGGATCGATCCCGAGGAGCTGGGCGGCTCGGCCTGGGCGGCGGCCGGGTCGTCCTTCGCCCTCTTCGCACTCGGCGCCATATTCCCGGTGTCGCCCTTCTTCTTTTCGGACGGCTGGACGGCCATCGCCTTGAGCATTGGCTTTAGCGGCCTCGCTCTGGGCGCGATCGGCGCGGCGACATCGCTCTTCACGGGGCGCAGCCTAGCCTTCTCGGCGACGCGCCAAATCGCCATCGGCTACGCGGCGGCGATTTTCACCTTTGTGGTCGGACGTTTGATCGGAGTCAGGGTGAGCTGACGATGGGGGCTAGGATGGCGTCAGCACCTTGGTGGGCCGCGGTGGTGTCGTGTGCGTCCATCGGCGTCCTTGGCGGCGCATCCCTTGCGAACGCCCAGACGGACGAAATTCAGGTCTACAACGCCGAGATTGCGGCGCCCGGCGTCTTCAACCTGACGCTACACAATAACTACACGCCTGATGGCGTCAAAACGCCGGCCTTTCCTGGGGCGATCGTCTCCAATCAATCGTTGAACGGGGTGCCCGAGTGGGCCTATGGCGCGGCGCCCTGGATGGAGGCCGGCCTTTATCTGCCCCTCTACAGCCTGCCTGAAAAGGGTGGTCTACAGCTCGACGGCTTCAAGCTTCGCGCCTTGTTCGTCGAGCCGGATGCGGCGAAACAGAGCTTTTTCTATGGGATCAACTTCGAGTTCAGCTTCAATTCCAAACACTGGGACCCCTACACCTATACGTCCGAGATCCGTCCCATTGTCGGGTGGCGTTTTGGCAAGGTGGATTTCATCGTCAATCCGATCCTGGACAATACCTGGACCGGCGTGTCGAAGCTCACCTTCGCGCCTGAGACTCGCCTCGCCTACAATTTTTCCGAGACCTGGTCTGTCGCCGCCGAAGAATATGACGAATTCGGACCGCTACGGCGCTTCTACCAAGGCGGCCAGCAACAGCATGAGCTGTTTGGCGTGATCGATTTCAATGGCAAGCCGGTGAATGTGGAGGTCGGCGCGGGGTTCGGCCTCACCTCCACGACCGATCATTTTACGCTAAAGCTGATCTTGTCGAAGGACCTCTAGTCTGGGCGGGAAACTGCCTCATCACTTGACCGGGTCGAGCATGGGTCGGGGCGTCGAACACCACATAGTCCCAGCGATCCGGCGCCCCGAGCGGCGTGGATTTGGTCAGGACATAGGCCGGCGCCGCCAGCGCGGGGCCCGCGATGGCGAGACATCCGATGACGGCCGCGAGGCGTCTAAACATGGAGGCGTTCCCGTTGGGGTTGATGGATGAACGAGCGGGTTGTCGCCGATTAACCGGCGACCGCGGCCGGTCGTCGAAGCTTCTGCGACAAAACGATCAGAACCACCATCGCGACGGCGATGGCCGCTGTGGCCGAGATGCGGCCGAAATCAAGGCCCCCCTGGGCGTGCGGCTTGGTCAAGGTGTCGCCGAGCGTCGCGCCGAGTGGTCGGGTCAAGACATAGGCCGCCCAAAACAGCACGGCCTGAGGCGCCCACTTCAAAACATGCAGCACAGCCACAATGGCGATCAGGACGGCGAACACCACCGCCGCCAGCTCGAACCCCCAGGCGTCCCACCCCGCTGCAGGCGGATGGGCTATTCTCCCCATCAGGTCAGGGAGGGTGTCCGACGAGAAGTCGCCGAGCGCGGTTCCCAGCGTGTTGGCCACCAGGATGGTCAGCCAATAAAACACCTCGTCCTTTCGCGACGCGATATGGTCGGCCGCGATCCTGCCGGTGATCATCTTCCAGGCGATCAAGACCACGATCACCAAGGCCAAGAGACCCGCGGAAGAGACCACGTAGCCGAGATGCAGGGTGCGGTCGATAAAGTCCGACGTGGTGGTCCCCACCGTGGTCGTCGCCACCACCACCAACCAGTACGTCAGCGGATGGTAGCGCCTGGCCCCGAGCTGGGCAGCCAGTGTCAGCAAGAAAAAACCCAAAAAGATCAGGGTCGCGACCGCATAGCCGAGCTTGAGCGTCATGGAGACGGCGTCGCCGCCAGTCTCGCCGACCGTCGTCGCGCATATCTTCACCAGCCAGAACATCAAGGTCGCCTGGGGCGCCTTGCTGAGACCCACGCCGGCGACGTCCTCCACCCTGGTCTGACGTATCATACCCTCACATCCGCGCCGATCTGAGCTTCAGGCCTGCAAAGCCGCCGATAGCCGAGGCCAGGAGCGACGGCGCCACCAAGACGAGCCATTTCGCATCGTGCTGCAGGCTATGGACTGCGCCTTCGTAAGCCGGCCGAACGCCGCTTAGGGTCTCAAACGCGTTCACGCCGGCGACCACCAGGCCGACCAAAAGACCAGAAACGAGGGATCGTCGAGGCTCGACGACGCCGAGCGCCGCGCCGAGTAGGCTGAGCACTGCAAGGGTCAAGAGTCCCTCGTCGGCCGTCCACTTATAGGCGGTCATAAGCGCCACGCCGAGCGCCAAGGCCGCCGGATAGACCCGGTCTTCCACGCCTTGCGGGACCCTATAGCTGGCGACCGCACAACCCGCCGCCCACCGCAGGCGACCGGAGTCGCTGGCTAGGTATGAGGATTCAGCTTCCATGGCGTCGGCCCACTCGGGCCGCGTGCGGCGCAACCGGTTAGATCCGTGGTCGATCAGCCGCCGAGCGAGCCGGCGCGCAAGGTCTCGGGCGAGGGTCATGCGAGCGCAACGTCGGACGCCGGCCGTTGCGGTTCGGCGCCGTCTGGAAGGCCAAACGCCTGAAGGCTTTTGGCCAAGGCCACGCCGCTCTGAGACAGGCGATAGGCGTGACGCGGCGGCCGGCCCGGCCGCTCCGCCTCCACCCATTTGGCCTCCAACAGGCCTCGGTCGTGGAGCCGGATCAGCAAAGGATATAGGGTGCCGGAACTTACCCCCCCCAGCTTGGACAGCTCATAGCCGTACCGCCAACTTAAGGGGCGGCTGAGCAACGCCTCCAGGATGACGCGGGCTTGGGGGGATGGTGTTCGCTTGCGCATCGTCGACTAATTCTACATATGTCGCGGTCTGGTGCAATGGCGCGGAGGGGAGCGAAGCGGCTTGCGCGATACGATCTTGCGGACGCTGATGTGTATTGGTGTTGGGGTTGGTGTCGCAATGGTCGCGGCGGCCGGCCTCACGGGTCCTGCGATGGCGGGGCCGCCCTACCTCAGCGACGACCCCGAGCCGACGGATATCGGCCATTGGGAGATCTACAATTTCGCGATCGGGCTTGGCGGGCCGGGCGGCCTGGCGGGCGAGGCGGGCTTGGACCTCAACTATGGCGCGGCCAAGGACCTGCAATTGACGGCCGTCCTGCCGCTGGCGTTCGCCGCGCCCAACGCCTTTAGCGACAACGGCCTTCGGGCCGGCCCCGGCGACGTCGAGCTGGCGGTCAAGACCAAGGTCCTGCACCAGTCGGACGGTACATGGACGCCCGATGTCGCCTTCTTTCCTCGCGTGTTCGTCCCCACCGCCGACCGGGCGCTCGGAACCGGCCGGCTCGGCCTGTTGCTGCCGATTTGGGCGGAGAAGGATTTCGGCCCCTGGTCGGTCTTTGGCGGCGGCGGTTATCAGGTCAATCCCGGCTTGGGTCAGCGAAACTTCTGGCAGGGCGGCGGCGCGATCAGCAGAACGTTCGGCGAGCGGCTGTCGCTGGGGGCGGAGCTCTACGGCCAGACGCGCGATGCTGCGGTCGGCGGCCCCTATGCTACGCTCAACCTGGCCGCGACCTATAGGCTGACGCATCACTGGTCGGTGCTCACATCGGCGGGCCCAGCCTGGAACCGGGCCGACGCTAACGGCTACGTGTTCTACGGCGCTCTGAAGGCCGACTACTGACCTGCTCGGCATCGCCGTTGAGCCTGCGCGAGCCGGTGGGGATCGATCTGGCGCCGCCGTCTCGGCTCGCAGATGAGAACCGTTCTGTATCCCATTTACCACTTTTGAACGGGATGCCGTCCACAATGAGAGACTACGAGTCTCATCTCAGCCGTTGATGTCTTGACCGACTCAATGAATGGCGTCTTGCGATCGAGCTCAGTGGGGCGAAGATTTTGACGAATGCGGCTTCCGTTTCGGCTGTTAATGACGAGGGCGCCCAGTACAAGCGACTCGTTGGCGGAATAAAGGACTATGCCATCTATATGCTGGCGCCGGACGGTACGGTCGTCAGCTGGAATCCTGGCGCAGAGCGGGCGAAGGGCTATACCAGCGACGAGATCATCGGCCGCCATTTTTCCATCTTCTATTCGGAAGCGGATCGCGCGCAACAGCTGCCGCAGAAATCGCTTGATAGCGCGCTTCGAGAGGGGCGTTTCGAGGTTGAGGGGTGGCGGGTCCGTAAGGATGGCAGCCGTTTATGGGCGCATGTCGTCATCGATCCCATCTTCGAAGACGGCAAGCTCGTCGGGTTCGCCAAGATTACGCGAGACGTTACAGCCCTAAGGGACATGCGGCTTGAGCTCATCGACGCTCTGTCCGCAGCGACGGCGGCGAGCGAGGCCAAGTCCGCGTTCCTCGCCATGATGAGCCATGAAATTCGCACGCCTCTGAACGGCGTGCTCGGCATGGCTCAGGCCATGGCGGCCGGGGAGCTGACGGACGTTCAGCGGGGGCGCCTTCGCGTGATCCAGGAGTCTGGTCAGATCTTGATGGCTATTCTGAACGACATTTTGGATATATCCAAGATTGAGGCTGGACAGCTGGAGGTCGAGTCCGTCGAATTCGATCTCGGACAAGTTTTGCGCGGCGCGCAAGCCTCGTTTACCACCAGCGCCAATGAAAAAGGCCTGTCTCTTATGTTTCAGGTCGAAGAAGCGTATGGCGTCTATCGGGGAGATCCGACGCGGATTCGGCAAATTGTTTATAATCTACTGTCCAATGCTCTGAAGTTTACCAGTCAAGGACACATTGCTGTCGCGGCCGAACGCTCTGCGACGGGGCTGCGATTGCAGGTTTCAGATACCGGGATCGGCATGTCGCAGGCCACGCTCGACAAACTGTTTACGAAGTTCACCCAGGCCGACGCCGCTACGACGCGCCAGTTCGGGGGGACAGGCCTGGGGCTGGCGATCTGCAGCGAACTCGCCACCCTGTTGGGCGGGACCATCAGCGTGGACTCCGTTCTGGGCGAAGGAACGACCTTCACGGTCGAGCTACCCTTTCCCTACATAGGGCCGCCGATCGAAGCCCCAGACATGGCGGCGCCATCGAACGTCTTCAGCGAGGACTTGGCCCTTCGCGTGCTGATCGCAGAGGACAATCCCACCAATCAATTGGTTTTTAAAACCTTGCTGAACCAGGTCGGGATCGATCCCGTCGTGGTGTCTGACGGTCTGCAGGCGGTGGAAAGCTGGCGAACGCGCGATTGGGACCTCATCTTCATGGATATCCAAATGCCTCGCATGGACGGCCGAATGGCCGCCTTGGAGATCCGGCGGCTCGAACGAGAAGATCGGCGTCCTAGGACCCCCATCTACGCCCTATCCGCCAACGCCATGGCTCATCAGGCCGCAGAGTATGTTACGGCTGGGATGGACGGTAACATTGCAAAGCCGATCGATCTGCGCGAGCTCTTTGGCGTTCTAGAAAAAGTGGTCGAACATCAAAGGGCCGCCGATGCGCTTGGCTCTGACGGGCTTGGCGAGGCGCGAGCGGGATGATGAAAACTGCGAAGCGATTTTCTGTCCGTGTCCCGCGCTGAGTCTAGAGGGCGGGGCGGTCGAACAAGGCCTTCTTGATGATGGCGTGGGCGCCCTTGTTGCCGTTGACGACCTGTGTGACGCCGAAATCGACCCCGACCGAGAGCAGCGAAATCGCCTCGTCTTCGGTGAGCCGGTAGGCGGACATCAGGAAGCGCCGGGCTTGCCGAAATGCGTTTTGAACGGCGGCGTCCAGCGTGGAGTGGCTATAGACCGAGCTTTGCGCCGTCTTGCCCAGTTCGTTTAGATAGTCAGGATGGCTGAAGCCTAGCACCACCCAGGCGTCCGGCGTCTCGATCAGGGGGAAATCCAGATCGATGAGCCGGCCGGGCAGGTCGGCCCTTGGGTGACGGGTCAGTCGAAAGACCCCCGTCAGCGAACATTCCAGCGCCGTACCGCAATACTCGCCATCGCCCTGGGACGCGTGGGGGTCGCCGATGGAGAGGAGCCCGCCCGCGACCTCGACCGGCAGGTACAGCTTCGCCCCTGGGCCCAGACGCCAGTTGTCGATATTGCCGCCGGTCTTCAGCGGCGGGACGGAGTCCACCAAGCCGGCGGTGTTGGGCGCGAGGCCGATGACGCCGAAGTGGGGCCGCACGGGGATTTCCACGCCCTGAAGGATGCCATAGCGGCGCTCGATCGTCGCCGGATCGACCCGCACGCCAGGATAATCCATGCGGGCGTGGACAACGCCGGCCGGATCGGTCTGGGGCGTCCAGCGATAGGAGTAGAGCGCGTGAGCGCAGCCCCCATGTGACGCGCCCTCTTGAAAGCCGCCTTTTTGCCCAGCGTGATCCACCTCGTAGATGGTGACCACCTCCCGCGTCTTGGGCTCGGTCAGAAGATCTTCGTACTGCAGGCCCCAGAAGGTGGCGGCGTTGCTGCCGAAGCTCTTGCCGGCGTGGTCGGGATGGGCGCTGGGGCGAGGCAGGATCGCGATCACCTCGATCTCCAGCACGTCGCCGGGCTCGGCGCCCCGGACGGCGATCGGGCCGGTGCAGATGTGGACGCCAAAACCCTCGCCAGGCCCCCGGCCATAGATGGAGGCCTTCATTGGGCCGGCGCCGCGCCGATCCACGGCCTTATGGTCCGACGTCCAGGCGTAGACGCTCTCGGCTCCCGGGTCGCCCTCGACCATGCGTTCATAGTCGTCGCCGCCATGCTGGGTGAGGGTCTCGACCGTGACGATATCGCCCGACGCCACCTCGAGCACGGGGGCGATATGGCGGCTGAAATAGCCCCAGTGCACCGTGCTGCGGTTGGCGGCGAGGTAGTGGTGTGTCCCGCCGCCGGCGCCCAACGGCGGCGCCATCGACCCATCGACCTCATGCGCCGTCTCGGCCTCGCCTAAATCCTCCGGACCCGGAACATCGTCGACGTCGCGCTCGCGCCGCAGATGGGGCGATCCACGGCGAGGGCCGTCCTCGCTGAGCGCGACGGAGAGTCCGGCCGCCTTGCGGTGCTCTCGCGGCGACATGGCGAACCGCTCGCGGAACGAGCGGCTGAAATAGGCGATGTCGTTGAAGCCCCATCGCAGGCAGATGTCGGTAATCGAGAGTTGTTGATGCAGCGGACTGGCGAGGTCCGCCTTTGTGCGATCCAGCCGCCGGTCGCGCACATAGGTGGAAAAGCCCTGGCCCGTCAGGCTCAACAGCTTCTGGACGTAGCGCACCGGTAGGGCGTGCTCCCGCGCCACCTCGGCCAGGTTCAACTCGGGGTCGGCCAGCTTGATCTCGATGGTCTGCAGGATCTTGTGCAGAATGGCCGCGCGCACGCTGGCGGCGCCGCCGAGCGGACCCTCGGCCGCCTCGCTGAACAGGCTGGTGAGCAGAAACTCCGGGAGCGCGATCTCGATCGGGCGGATCTCGTCCAGCTCCAGCGTATCGATCGCGTCGGCGACCGACTGCAGCATACCGGAAAACACCCGGCCCACGCCTCTGTCGCCGGGCACCAGCACGACCTTGGTCGGCAGCGGCGCGAGCAGGCTGGGGTTCAAAAGCTGAGGCGGTACATCGACCAGCAGGGCTGTGAAATCGGTCTCGAGCGTCAGGGCCGCTTCGCTCCGCGTGCGACCGCAGAGGATATCGCCCGGCTCCATTCGCAAGGTCTCACCTTCGCGGATGCATCGCGCGGCGCCTTCGAGCAGGAGCACCAGCCATATGGTGTCGCGGCGGTCGAAGAAGCTTTCCTGCAAGGTTTGGCGCCGCGACCTGGCGCGGGCGAACCGAACTCCGGCGAAGGAGGCGACCGTGGAGAGATGGCCGTAGAAGCCGCCTTCGTCGCCCGGCGGAAAGATCGCCGTGATCGAATGCGGGGCGATGGCCTCTTGCCAGGCCGCGCGTCGCGCCTCGATCGCAAATGAGTCTGTGCTGAACTGGCGGATGTTCACGTGGAGTGAGCGGTCCTTACGTTCGGCCCCACGCCGGAGCGGCGCGCGCGCAACAGAGTTTGCTGCGTACCCGCCAGGGGCGCAATGGCGACGTCATCCAAGTCCGCCAGACGGCACATCTCCATCAACGCCTGCACCGTGTAGGCGTCGCCTGCCGGCGTTCCGGTTAACATGCTGAGGGCGAACAGCGCCGGGACGGGCGGCGCAATGCGCGAGGCGTCGGGCGTGTACTCGACGATGGCCGCAGCGCCACCCGGTCGATCGCCGTAAGGCTCGCTGAGGCTTGCCGCGACCCGCGCCAGGAAGGCGACGCAGGTGGGGGAGTCGAAGTGGTGCAAGAAGTTGGGGATCAGGATCAAATCATAAGGACCGCCCAGCTCCGCGTCGAACGCGCTGCCCGCGCGGGTTTCGTAGCGGTCGCCGATCCCGGCGCTTTGCGCGTTCTCCACGGCGACCTCCAGCACGGCGGCCCAGTCCAAGGCGGTGATGTGTGCGCCGGGGCGCCGCTTGGCGAGTTCGATACCGAACAGCCCATGGCCGGCGGCGACGTCCAGGACGCGCAGGGTCTGCGGCCCCTCGGACGCCAAGGTCTCGGCCAGGCTCTCAGCCACTGGGCGCATGAAGTTGGCCATGCCTCGGGCGAAATCGACCCAGACGGCGCTGTCGGGCGTGGTGTTCGCGCGATCAACAGGACCGCCGCGCCGGGCCCACCCCGTCGCGTCGTCGAAGTAGAGGGCGATCTTTTCCTTCGACGCGAGAAACCGCGCGGCGGCTCCGATATAGGTGGGCTTGGCCTCATCGAGGAAGGCCGCAGCCTCTGGCGTCAGGCCATACAGGCTACTGTCCTTGGTCAGAAGACCGTAGACCACCAGGGTGTCGGCCAGGATGCGAACGCCCCGAGGCGCTGCGGCGCAGGTTGCGCTCAGGGCCTCCACGGTCTGGGCGCCCTTAGCGATCGCCGAAAACAGGCCAAGCCCGATGGCCGCCGACAGCGTCGCGGTCTGCTCGAAGGCGGTCATCATTCCAATGATCCGGCCCGGATCCGGAACGGTCGCGTGCGGCGGGCTCGTCATGTCGCTTCCGATCTGATTGACGGTTGATAACCCTCTAGAAAGGTCCAGGCTCGGTCCATGGGCGATCTCGGCGAATTCTTGCTCGGCTTTGGGTGGGCGCCGGCCATCGGCCTTGGCGACGTCGGTTTTTCAGGCGCCGCGCTCTCCGAACGGGCGCCGTGGCCGATGCAAATGAGGTCGAACAACAAATCGCCGCCGCGCCGACAAGACGACATCCGTGTCGCAGCCTTAGGGTCTCGCAATAGACAAAAATGGCCGCTTCACGCGGCGCCCTGGCCGGAGCGAGCCTTATGACCTTGGCGCCTTCACAACCTTTCGATGATGCGTTCTTCGACAGCCTGGCCAGCTCCGTCGGGCCGGTCGAGACCGCGCGCTCCCTGCCGCCGACCTGCTATACCGACGAAGCGTTCTACGCCTTTGAAAAAGAAGCGATCTTCTATCGGGAGTGGCTGTGCGTCGGGCGAGAGTCCTGGTTGGCGTCGCCGGGCGACTATTTCACCGTCACCCACGCCAACGAGCCGATGATCCTCGCCAAAGGCCGGGACGGCGTGATTCGGGCCATGTCCGCCGTCTGCCAGCACCGCGCCATGCTGGTGGCGGAAGGGCATGGCCAAGCCAAGGCTTTCGTCTGCCCCTATCACCACTGGACTTATGGGCTGGACGGAAAGCTGGTGGGAGCGCCGGCCATGGAGCGCACCTGCGACTTCGACCGTAAGGGCTTGGGCCTGCCCGTCTTCAAAGTGGAGATCTGGAACGGCTTTATCTTCGTCAATATGGACCCCGACGCCGCGCCGCTCGCGCCTCGCCTTGTCAAAGTCACCGAGGCCTTGGCGAACTACGACCTGCATCTCGCTGAGGGCCCAAGGACCGATCCACCCACGCGCTATCCGTGGAATTGGAAGGTGATGATGGAGAACAATAACGACGGCTATCACGCGACACGTCTGCATCGCGGCCCGCTGCACGATTTCATTCCGAGCGAACTGGCGACCTTCCCCGATCTGCCCGCCGACACGGCCGGCTATTTCCGGTTCAACGGCACCTTGCACCCGGACGTCGGATTCAACGCCTTGCAAAAGGCGGTGCTGCCGATCTTCCCCAAGCTCACCGAGGCGCAGCGCAACCAGGTGCTGTTCGTCAATATCCCGCCGACCCTCTCCTTTGTGTTCCTGAGCGACTTTGTCCTGTATCTGACCCTTCACGCCGAAAGCGCCGGCGCCCACGCTATGAGCATCGGCTGGCTGGTGCGCCCTGGCGCCATGGAAGAGCCCTTGTTCGACGCGCGCATGGCGATGAACATGAGCGCCGCCATGGAAATCACCGCCCAGGACCTGCACGTGGACGAGCTGGTGCAGATCGGTCTGCAATCCAAGTTCGCGCCGCGCGGTCGCTATTCCTGGCAGGAGCAGGCCCAGCGCGATCTGAATGTATGGCTGGTCGAGCGCTATCGCCGCGCCTGGTCTCGCCAAAAGGGCGACGGGCCGAGCGCCGGCCCCGCCAGCCCCTCGACGGCGGCGCGCCAGATCGCGCCCGTGCCGGCGGCCGTCGATTGACCGCCGCCCCGGCCGATCGCGCGGGGCTTGACGCCATGGCGACCATGGCGCCGCGGTGGCTGACCTTCGTCGCTCTGAGCGCCCTGTTCTTCCTGGTCTCGGCGGGCACTTTCAGTTCGCTAGGCGTCGTCCTGCCGGTGATGGTGGCTGAGCTTCACCTGAACTGGACCCAGGCCGGCCTGGGTTACACGTTCTTGGGGCTGGCGTGCGGCCTCGCTAGCTTCGCACCGGCCGTGCTGATCCGCTGGATCGGTGTGCGCGGCACGCTGATCGGCGGCACGGTCCTGCTCATCTGCGGCTTTGGAACCATGGCCCTGGCGCGAAACGCCGAGATGTATCTGGCGGCGACGCTGCTTGTCGGGATCGCGTTCGCCTTGACCACAACCGTGCCCGGCACCCACGTGCTGACCGGCCTGTTCCAGCGCCGATCGACTGTGCTCGGCGCCTATTTCACCATCGGCGCCTTGGGACAGGTCGCCGGACCCCTCCTGTATCTCGCCATCGAGGGCGGCCATCTGGGCTGGCGGTCCTACTGGTGGATGTTCGTCATCGCGTCCACGACGGTGGG
>Ga0116226_10003419_pt1 | contig 14031 bp, 9 predicted proteins | sample S1TSphfallax_FD_89692 | JGI IMG/M metagenome (GOLD analysis project Ga0116226, IMG submission 89692) | Host-associated microbial communities from peat moss isolated from Minnesota, USA - S1T2_Fa - Sphagnum fallax MG | ecosystem: Host-associated > Plants > Peat moss > Unclassified | place: USA...
GAAGCTGATGTCGAGCTTTGGCAGCTATGTGTTTGGCTGGCTCGTGGGCTACTCCGGCCTGCTGGGGCCGGTGGCCGGCATTATGGTCGCGGACTACTTCCTCGTCCGCGGAACCCGGCTGGATGTCATTTCGCTCTACCACCGGGGCGGCCCGTATGAGTACACCAAAGGCGTCAACCCCCGGGCGATGATTGCTCTTGTGCTCGGAGTCGGCGCGGCCCTCATCGGCATCGTCCCCGACCCCCACTACGCCTTGCTGAGCGGCAAACCGCTCTTCCCGTCGCTGCACTTTATCTACGACTACGCCTGGTTTGTCGGCTTCTTCCTCTCGGCTGGCGTGTATTGGGCACTGATGGCGGCAACCAAGCCCGTAGCCACGGTCGCCGAGAGCGAAACGACCGCAGCGCAAGCAGCTTAGACAGCGAAATTTCGATACGGTCGTTAGGAAACAATTTTTCATCTTGTAATCGAAGTCGTAATCCTGTAACAAAGAGGTATCAAGAAAGTGTTGCACCCCGAGAGGATCGCGTATTGCGCGTTCACCGGTTTTTTGCATCCATCTTCCGAACCCCTGCAGTAGTCAATTTGACCCACTTTTTTGGAGGAAATCATGGTGTTTCGCCATAACGTTCTGGCTTGCTGTCTCTCTCTGTTGGTTGCCCCAGTTGTTGCACCACTTGCGGCTCCCCTCGCGTACGCGCAAAACGATTCTACGTCGCTGCGTGGTGTCATCAAAGATCCATCCGGTGCCGTGGTCCCGGGTGCGGTTATCACATTGAGCGACAAGGCATCGGGCCAGAAGTTTACCGCCAAGGCCGCTGCCAACGGGGAATATAAGCTGCTCTCCATCCGTCCCGCCACCTACACGATTACTGTCACGGCCGCGGGTTTCGGCAGCCAGTCCAAAATTGCAGAGTTGCTGGTGGGCCAGCCCTCCACGGTAGACTTCGCATTGACCGTTCAGTCGGGTGTCGAGGTGATCGACGTGACCTCCTCTGCCGATACCCTTAACCAATCGGATGCGAGCATTGGCGATTCGAAGGACAATGCTCTGGTCCAGGCGCTCCCCTCTGAGACGCGCAACCCGGCTGACCTGCTCTCACTTGAGCCCGGAGTTTTGGCCCTGCCGACGACGGTTCCGGGAGCTGCCACGCAGGATAGCCGCAGCGGTGCCGTCAATGGCGGTCGTTCCGACCAGGGCAATATCACGCTCGACGGCGTCGATGACAACGATCAGGTGCGCGGCCTGGCCTTCTTCGCTGTGCTCCGCGAGACGCAGGATTCGCTCGAAGAGTTCCGCACCACGACCGGCATGGCAAACGCAGATGCGGGCCGTTCCTCTGGTGCACAGGTTTCGTTGGTGACCAAATCCGGCACCAACCGAGTCCATGGAGCTGCCTACGAGTACTTCCGACCCTCCAACACCGTCTCCAACGAATTCTTCCTCAAGAATGCCCAGCTTAGCAGCGATGCCTGGAACCGCCCGCAAAAGTTGATCCGCAACATTTTTGGGGCGGACGTTGGAGGCCCCATCTGGAAGGACAAATTCTTTTTCTTCGGGAACTTTGAAGGCCAGCGTCAGGCCGAAAGTGCCGTTGTGACGCAGACGACGCCGACGGCGGCTTACCAGAAGGGCTACCTCAGCTACTCCGACGTGACCGGCGGTACTACGGTTCTTTCTCCTACACAGATCGCAGCACTGGACGCCTCCTGTGCGGTGTGCGGTACGCCATCCTACACGCCTGGCCCAGGCCCGAACCCCAATGCACTCGCTTACTTCAATCTGATGCCCGCCTCCAACGGACTTTCTGCTGGCGACGGACTCAACGAAGGCTCCTACACGTTTTCCTCTCCGCAACCGGCTCGGCTCAACACCAGCATCGTTCGGCTGGACTACATCCCGACCGAAAAGCATCGCTTCTTTGTCCGCGGCGGCTTGCAACACGACACCATCGCGGGTGCTGAGCAGTTCCCCGGTCAGCCGGCAAGCTCCAGCCTGATCGATAACACGAAGGGAATCATCTTCGGCCATACATGGACCATCTCCCCCACCATGGTCAACGATCTTCGCTACTCCTATATCCGTCAGGGGTATAGCAAGAGCGGTGTCGGCTCGGGAGACTACGTTGATTTCCGCTTCCTTTCCACGGCCACCGCCGAAACCCGTACGACCAACAACTGGGTTCCAGTCAACAACATTGTCGATAACTTTACCCTTGTCAAAGGCAAGCACAATCTTTCGGCCGGAGTAAACTGGCGCCTTGTGCACCAGAACCGTGCCTCCAATGCCAACGCCTTCAGTTCAGCATCTTCCAATCCCTACTGGCTGGGTGGAAATCCACCGAATCCGACTCGTGTTGGAGCAAATGGTGTGGAAGGTGGCTTCCAGAACTCCTACGTCATCGCATATGGAAACATCGTAGGAGATATCCCCTCCGTCACCAACGTATCGAACTACAAGGTATCCAGTACTACAGCCGGAACCCTGCTTGCCGATGGCGCCTCCATCACGCGCCACTTCTCGGCGAATGAGTATGAAGGTTACCTGCAAGACCAGTGGAGGCCAACGGCAAAGATTTCCATCACGATCGGTCTCCGTTACACGCTGCTTGAGACCCCCTATGAGACACAGGGCCAGCAGGTGACGCCAACTGTCGATACTCACGCCTGGTTTACCGGACGCGAGACCGCAGCACTGCAAGGACAAATCTCCGAGCCTGACCTTACGTTTGCCCCTTCCGGCAAATTTTACGGCAAACCCGGCTTCTACCCGGAGAACAAGAAGGACTTCGCTCCTCGCCTTTCAGTCGTCTACTCGCCCAAACCCAAGATGTCCCTTCGTGCGGGAGCCGGCATCTACTACGACCACTTCGGGGAAGGCTTGGTCAATCTATTTGACCAGAATGGTTCATTCGGCCTCTCCTCAGCCGTCACCAACCCTGCTGGTCAGTACAAAGCGGAGACCTCGCCACGTTTCACAAGTCGGAACACCTTACCCTTCAGCAATGGAACCCCTCCTTCCACTACGGTCTTCCCATATCTTGCTCCGCAAGGCAACTTCGCCATCACGTGGGGGCTTGACGACCACCTGAAGACTCCATATAGTGAGGTTTTTGATCTATCTTTCCAGAACGAAATCGGTCTCGGCTGGACAATGGACATGGCCTATGTGGGTCGCTTTGGCCGCCATCTCCTTCAGGAACAGGACCTTGCAGAGCCGGTAGACTTCACCGATCCGCAGGGCGGAGGGGACTACTACCATGCTGGTGCCCAGCTCTCCGCAGCAGTCGATGCCAACAATGGCCTCTGTGTTTTGTGTGGAAACTCGAGCTACAACCCAACCATCGCGGCCATTCCATACTTTGAGCACGTCTTTCCGTTCATGGCGGGCACGGACTACGCGGGTGAATCGGCAACCCAAGCCATCTATAACAACGAGTGGGCGCCTTATCGGGCAAACCTTGGTGCCACCACGGCACTTTCCGATATCGACTTCTTCTGCTACTACGCCTGCCCGGCAAACTACCAATCGAAGTTCTGGCAGGACCAGTTCTCTTCGCTGTATGCTTTGACCACTGTTGGCCAAAGCTACTACAACGCACTGCAGGTCACGTTGCGTCACCCGATGCGGCATGGTTTTCAGACTGACATCAACTACACCTGGTCACACTCCATCGACTGGGGCTCTGATGCAGAACGAGCCTCGGAGTTCTCGAGCGGCGTAACGGGTGCGTTCAGCTTGCTGCTCAACACCTGGAAGCCCTACCTGAACAAGGGTGCTTCTGACTTTGATACGCGCCAATTGGTCACCGTCAACAGCGTCTACGAGCTTCCCTTCGGCAAAGGCAAGTCCGTTCTGTCATCTGCTCCTGCGGCATTGAACGCAGTCGTAGGCGGCTGGCGGCTTTCGGGAATTTTCCGCGTCTCCAGCGGCCTTCCCTTCAGCTTCTCGGAACCTGGCTGGACCACCGATTGGCAGATTGAATCCTTTGCAGTGAACGTTGGAGGCCTCAAAACGAGCAAGCACATCGACCCGGCCAACGGTTATCTTCCCCAATACTTCAGCAATCCATCGGCGATCAACAACGGGATCTCCAGCGGTTCGCCGATTCGCCTTCCTTATCCCGGAGAGGCAGGCCAGCGCAACAACTTCCGTGGCGATGGTTACTTCAATATCGACAGTGGTCTGGGCAAAGCATGGAAGTTCGGTGAGTTCGGAAGTCTCCGCTTTACCTGGGAGGTCTACAACGTCACGAATACTGTTCGCTTCGATCCAGCTTCTATCGGCGGTCAGCTCACTAGTGGAAACTTAGGCATCGCATCTTCTGAACTCACCCAGCCGCGCCGTATGCAGTTCTCCGCACGGTACGACTTCTAACCCGCATCGCAACCACAACCCAAGGGACGAAGGCCCACGCCTCGTCCCTTTTTTTGCTGTCACGCTATCAGCGTGCTCGATTGCCGTGTCACCAGTTTCGGCGTCAGCAGGATGCTTTTCGGCGGTTCCGGCTTCGCCTTCTGCGCGATCAAATCCAGCGCCAACTCCGCCGCGGACGCGCCCAACTCGCTTGTCAGTTGATCCACCGAAGTCAGAGGAATCTGCAGATACTGGGAGTAGTGCACGTTGTCGAACCCCACAATCGCAATATCTTCCGGAATCCGCAAACCAGCGTCCAGAATTGCCTTGAGTGCCCCAATCGCCATCACGTCGTTGTGGCAGAAGATGCCGTCCGGCGGTGCACCGGCGTCCAGCAAAGACTGCATCATGCGATAGCCCGCAGCATCACCAGAGTCACACTCCGCAGGCTGTGACACAACCAGCTTGGGGTCGAGCGGGCTGCCATGTTTCGCCAGAGAATCTCGAAACCCTGCCAGCCGTTCCGGCTCAGGCACGTTCTCTGGCCGCCCCAGAAAGGCGATGCGCTTCTGTCCCAGCCCCAACAGATGCTCTGCGGCGAGCCGTCCTCCGGCACAATCATTGGACCCCACAAAGTTCGCCGCCAGCCCAGTGATCGGGCGATCCAGCAGCACAAACGGCACTCGCTGGTTTGCAACATCTGCCAGCCCAGCCGGCGTGGACTGGCACGAGGCGATCAGCAGCGCATCCACCCCGCGCGCCAGCATCATGCGAATCTCCGACTGCTCCACCTCAGCCGAATCATCCGCCGACGACAGAATCAGCCCATACGAACGTTTCCGCAGCGCCGTACTGATGGACTTCGCCAGCTCTGAAAAGAACGGATTCAGCAGATCCGGAACGATCAGCCCCACAATAAATGACTGCCCCGTAGCCAGCGATCGCGCCGTCAAATTCGGGCGGTAGTCCAACTCTTTCATCCGTGCCAAAACCCGCTGCCGGGTCGCTTCGCTAATGTCGGTCTTTCCGCGCAGAGCTTTCGATACCGTGATCACCGAGACATTCAAGTCGCGGGCAATGTCCTTCAGGCGAACCGCCATCGAAACCTCCAGATCGAAATCGGATCGCCTCCGCGGGGAGTCCGTCGAACGAACATGCTCTTTCCCAAATCAGCATACATCAGCGTCCGGGCCGAAGTCCGGTCACACTGCAACCGCCTTCGGCGATGTCCCTCGACTCCGCCTCTTCAGCAGCGCCCAAACCAGCCGCGCGAACAGAAGCACGGTCAGCACCAGCGTATCCGTCATCGGAGTCGTCACCCCCCGCTTCACCAGCCACCAATAATGAACGCATCCAGCGATTCCAGCCAGATACACCAGCCGATGCAGCCGCTGCCAGTTCTTGCCGCCCATCCAGCGCAGCATCCGGTTGGGCGAGGTCACGGCCAGCGCCAGCAGAATCATCCACGCCAGTAGCCCCACCTGAATAAACCGCCGCTTCTTCAGGTCGTCCAGCACATCCGGCCAGATAGCCTTCCATTGCGTCCACAGACCACTTGGGTGCCCGGCCCGCAGGCTGGTGATCGCCGCCGTCAGGTCGTACCCGGAGAAAAGAAAAATATACGTCGCCAGATGTAGCGTCGCGTAAAAAAACGCGTACAGCCCCAGCATCCGCCGGAATCGAATCAGGTTGCTCAGCTTTGGATGCAACCGCCGCAGCGGCGTCACCGTCAAAGACACTAGCAGCAGCCACAGCGCCCAGTCGCCGGTGTAATGCGTGATCAAATTCACCGGGTCGGCCGTCTGGGCCAGCGCCCCAGACCGGTACTGGTAGACCATCCCAAAGAATGGAACCAGACAAACAAAGTGGACCAATACTTTAACGTACGGAATCAAGCGAGTCGGCATTTGCTTCCAGACTAAATGCTAGCGCCAAACTTTTGCGCAATAGAATGTGTGATTTGAGTCTGCTGCATCGCATCTCCCTGCCGATACCCGGAATGGGCCATGGAAAGAAGACGATCTACGAACTCGGAGCGGCATGAGCTGGAGCTGGACACGGCAGAACTCGCCAAACTCATGTTTGCTGGCTTGTGGCCCGTGCTTCTGGTGGGTGGTGGTGCCACCACCATTCTGGCAGGATGGTTCGCCCATCGCCTGTCCGATCACGAACTTCGTGGCTGGGCCTGGGCACTCGGTGTACTTTCCCTCCTCAGGCTTGCCATTGCGTTGTGGTACGAGGCGAAGGCAAACAAAGCCATCACCAGCAAGCAGATTGATCGTGTCCGCTGGTGGTTCTCGGTGTTTACCCTGCTCTATTGCCTCAGCTTTAGTGGAACCACGTTGTACGCCTTTGCCCAACATTACGGGCCGTTTAGCTTTCTGTGCGCATTGGGCACGTTCATGCTCTGCGGAGGCTTGTCAGGAAGAATCGGCCTGTCGCCGCACGTGCTCCATCTAGCTGGTGGCGTCATGCTCGCCGCACTTTCGGCGGGACTGTTCTTGCTGCCGCTGCAAGTCACCAGAATCGGAGTCGTCCTCATCGCCTGTTACGGCATGGTCTTCTACGAATCCACCAAGCGACAGTACCAACTGCTCGTCAATCAGGTTAGAAACCTTCGCACCCTGCGTGGGCTCGCCGAACGCGACGCGCTGACCGGACTCTACAACCGCCGCCACATCGAAACCAGCCTCAAAGCGATTGGCAGCATTGGTTCCGGCTTCGGACTGCTCTTCCTCGATCTCGACCAGTTCAAGGCTGTCAACGATACCTACGGCCATGCCGTCGGCGACACCGTGCTCCGCCAGGTGGCGACGCGACTCCTGACGGCCGTCCGCGCTCAGGACATCGTCGCGCGCTTTGGCGGCGACGAGTTCGCCATTCTATTGACCTCAAAAGCGAGCCACGAAGACGCCGAACAGATCGCACGGCGCATAAACGGATCCATCGCCAAGCCATTTCTGATCGATGGACACATCCTTACCTTGGGTGCCAGCATCGGCATCAAGATGTCCGACGGAATCCATGGCGATGGCCAGAAAGAGTTCCAGATGGCCGACGAAGCCCTCTATCTGGCGAAAAAAAGTGGCCGCGGCACCTTCCGTTTTGCCACCACCTAGTAGTAGCGGTTCAGGTCCATCCCAGCATACAGATTCGCCACCTGATCACCGTATCCGTTGAACATCTGCGTCGCAATCGAGTGGGGAAACGGGCTCGAATCAATCCGCCGCTCATGCGCCTGCGACCACCGGTGGCTGATGTTCGGGTTCACATTCGAGTAGAACCCGTACTCCTCAGGGTTCTGTTCGTTCCACAGCGTCCGCGGCTGCTTTTCCGTAAATTTGATCTCCACAATGGACTTCGCGGACTTGTACCCCCACTTCCAAGGCAGAACCACCCGCACCGGCGCTCCATTCTGGTTCGGCAGCACCTGACCGTAGCAGCCAAACGTGAGCAGCGTCAGCGGGTGCATCGCCTCGTCCATCCGCAAGCCTTCGGAGTACGGCCAATCGAAGCCAAACGGCAAATCCGGCATCTGCTTGCGGTCCGCCAGCGACAAAAACTGCACATACTTGGCACTCGGCAGCGGCTGGCAAAAGTTGATGAACTCAGAAAGCGAGTAGCCGTCCCACGGAATCACCATGGACCACGCCTCCACACAGCGATGCCGGTACACGCGGCTCTCCAGCGGGCGATAGTGGATCATGTCGTCGATATTGACCGTCAGCGGCTTCTTCACCAGCCCGCTCACCTTTACAGTCCATGGCCGCGTCCGCAGCGTGTAGGCGTTCTTCGCGGGCTCCGATTTGTCGATGCCAAACTCATAAAAGTTGTTATAGGCCGTCGCCTTCGCAAACGGAGTCTGCGTGTCGGTCGCCTGATACTTGCCCGGAATCGTCTGCAGCTTGTCGTCCGCAAATGCCGCACCGGGCAGCAGCGCCGCCGCCGCCGCTGCTCCAGCACCCGCCAAAAATCCCCGCCGCGTCGGGCGACGATCCTGAAAGGTCGCCATCGGTGTCAGTTGCGACGAGGGGATGTCATCCCCATACAGGCTCTTCTTCGGAAATACCATCGTGATTCCTCCCCGCGGACCGCTTCCGAACCGCACATACTCTCGTTAGAGCCTATCGGACAAGAAACGTTACAATCTATATTTTTGTCATTCCCAAAGGGAATCCGCGTTTCGTAGTGCCAATCCACCGCATCAAGTCGAAGCCTAAAAGTGATACCCCACCTCCACTGTCATGGCTCGCGGAGTCAGGTAGTGTGTCCCGCTGAAGGTGGAAAGAAAGTTATACAGCGCATATTTGTTGGTGACGTTTACCGCCGTCAGTTTCAGGCTCACCTTCTCGTGGTCCTGATGAAATCCAAACAGGTCATCGTCGCCAAGGGAAAGATCGAAGACGTTCCGCGGCGCAATCCGTGGCGGATTCCGGTCATCATCCTCGGTCCCCGGAGCCGGAATCGACACCAGTTTGGAGGTCAACTGCGACGCCAGACAGTACCCATTCGGAATCGCCGCAACCGGCGTTGCCTTGAAGCCATTGCAAGCCAGCCCAGCCTGAAACTGCTCATCCGCCGTCAGCCCGCTCAGGTTGATCGCTGGCTGGCCATTTTCGAGAAACGAGTTTGCCCCGCACACGCTGTTCGGGTCGGTCGCGTTGTAGCAAGGCGTCGAAGTCGCCGTCTGGCCGCTGTCAAAACGCCAGTTCGTGCCAATCCACGGCGCGTGCTTGCCCGGTACCTGATACTGCAAGTGCGTCGTCTGGTTGTACTTCTCGTCGTGGTCGATGCGAAACGGATAGAGGTCTCCATGGGCAATCGTCGCGCCCGCCCCAGCCGACTGCGGCGGAAAGAACCGCGCTGCGACCGACGACATCACGTTGAACGCCGAAAGCCCATGCCAATCCGTAAACGTCGTCCGAAACGCAAACCCCGGAATCTTCGAGTTGTGCCAGTCAATGGGAAACGTGATCGGCGTATTGCCCAGCACGCTGAAGTCGAACGCGTTGTGCGTATACTTCCAGATGTACTCCCCGTCAAAGACCAGATGCTTGCCAAACGCCTGCTGCAAGCCAGCGTGGAACTCGTTCTTGAAGCCCGGCTCCAGCGTCGTCGAAACCCCTGGCGAGCAGTTCAGCAGCGGCGCCAGCACATCGTTGCCGCAGCCAACGCTCGAAAGCACCAGATTCTCGTTGAACGGCGACTCCAGCGTCCGCGCATACGACAGGCGCAGGATGCTTCCGGTCTTTTTGACTGAGTACGACGCCCCAACCCGAGGCTCCGCCTGCCGTGCAACCGCCAGCCCGTTGTACAGGTCGCCCCGAATCCCAACGTTGAACATCCAATCGCCAACCTTGATCTGGTCCTGCGCGTACATTGCCAGCTCCTTCACATCGGTATGGCCCACGAACGTGAACTCGGCCCCGCCGCGCGTCAAGTCGTACGGCAACAGCACCGGCAAAAACGCGGGATTCGCAGCCAAAGCCCCCGAGCACTGCACGGGATTCGCATATCCCGGTACCGGATTGCCGTTCGCATCCGCGCAAGGCGCGTTGAACAGGTTCGACGCCACTCCCAGCAAGTCCTTCTCATCCAAAAACGTCTGCGTATACTGCCCGCCAACCTTCACATTATTCACGCCGCGTACATACGAAATATCGGAATGAACTCCAGCATTCAGCAGCGACCGATCCTGACCGATCGACTGATTCTGCAAGTTCGGCGCACTCGCATCGGCCAGCGGATTCGCGCTCGGGTAGTAGTGGTAGCTGTCGCGCCGTGCAAATCCACCCAGATTCAGCACGGAATAGGCGCTGACCGTATGGGTATAGCTGGGCGCAACGTTGAACGTCACAATCTTCGACCGCTGGTCGGTATCTCCTATATCCGCAAACACGGGTGTCGCGGTTGCCCCACCCGAAACCACATTCTGAATATTCAGGTTGTCATACGCATTCGGCGTCTGGAACCACGACCGGCTCACGTTCAGGTTCAGCCGCACGGAATCCTTCTGCCCAAGCTGCTTGTCCACCCGGTCAAAGATGTTCAGTTCGTTGCCCTTGTCATGGAAGACGGCAAACTCAGCCGGATCAAGAAACCGCCCCGAATCCAGCCCATCCACCTCAATAAAGTTTCCCCAGCTTGCCCCACCATAGGCCAAATCGACACCAGCCGTGCCGGACCCAAACGACCCGTAGGAGAGCGTCACCGACCCCGTCGGCTTGGTCACACCCTGCCCCGACCGCGTCGTCACATCCACCACCACGCTCGTCTTGCCGCCATACTCGGCCGGTGGAGCGCCCGCAATCACCTCCATCGACTGCACCGCGTTCGTCGGCAACTGGTTCGAAAAAACCTTGCTCTGCTGGTCCGTAATCGACTGCCCATCAATCGAAAACGAGTTCGATGCGTGGTCGCCCAGCCCGTGCATCATCCCATTCGAATCCGACGAAATCCCCGGCGACGACAGCGTCACCAGCGAGCTCAACCCCGACGACTCACTCTCCAGCGGCAGCTTGCTAAACGATCCACGGTCAATATCCGTGTGGGCAGTCGAATCGTTCTCAACCAAATCCCCACCCGTAGCCTCAACCTCAATGGTCGTGTTCGCGGAGCTTATCTGGAGCGCCTCAGTCACCGCAACCGGAACCCCCGAACGGACCTCCACATCCTGCGTCAGCTTCGCAAACCCCGCTGCCGTAACCACCACATGATACTGATTCAACGGAAGATTCGTCACTCGATAATGCCCACCATCATCGGAGACCGTCTGGGTCGAGAAGTGGCTCACGGGATTCGAAATCGTAACCTTCGCCCCGGGAACAACCGCCCCGGACGAGTCCGTGACCGTACCACTAATCGTCCCTTGATTGCCCCCAGACTGGCCGAAGCATGGAAGCACACACAACAGAAGCACAAGATTGAACGCTACGAAGTCGCGTCGTGAAGGCGAGAACATCAGATACCCCCTTTGAGGGAAAACCAGCTAGGGCCGCGGGCCGTGGAAACATCACAAGTTAAAGGCTGTGGTGTTCGATGCTGGGTGGGGGCCGAATGAAAAGGGCAAACCGCGCAAGCGTTCGGGGCCGAGCGACTGGTATCCGCGCTTCAACCCGAGCCGCAACCTGAAGCACCGGCTCCACGCGAAAATCCGGAGTGAGCTGCACCGACGTATGCGCCGTCGCGCACAGACCACAATCCGCATGGGAAAGGTTCCCAGATTCATGCTGGTGCGTCGCCGCAACCATCCCCGCAAAGAAGACCAGCAAAACGCAAAGCACCCCAACGGCCAGCCGCCAGTTGCTTCGCCCCGCCATCATCCCTTGCAAGCGCTCCATATCGCAGAGTATAGTACTCACCGGCCAAAAAGCATAGCCACGACGCGGCATTGCAGAAAACATTACCTTCCAACGCCACCTAAAACAACAAGTGGTGCAAAAGCGTACCAGCTAAAATGCCACGTTATCAAGATTGATCGCCATGTTTAGGGTGCAGAGACGGTCTAGCTCACGCAACTCGGCTTCGGTCGGTCTGCGGACATTGTCAAACAGTTTCAGTACCCTCTCCTGAGTCTCTTCCAGACGATCATCGACTGTAGGTCGTAACGACACAGGAGCAGAGATGCTGGCATCGAACGTAAGAAGTCCATTCGTCTCGTTGGATCGGTCAGCCCCCATAAAAGGCCTCTTCGAGTATGTCTTCAGGGACTTCGTGCTGGATTTTGCCAAGCTCGGCATTCATGGCCTCCATTGCTGCTCTCTCAGTATATCGGCTTACATGGTAAAGCGCCCGCTCAATTCGATTATGCTCAACCGCCAAGTCGAGCGTCTCTGAGTTATTGGTCACCCGAAGCTCCAATTTAGCACCAAACCGCTGATGGAGTCGGCCCACGATCTCCGGAACATTGACATACATCTTGGCCATATCTCGAATTGGCACTGTCCTGCCAATCCGCTTTGCGCGAGCAATCATGCGTTGAAGATTAATGCGCGGATCATCTGTGTAAAAGAGTTTTACGACGGGGCAGCGTCCCGATTCAAGGACTTGTTCAATCAGTTCAGTAGCTCGCAGTTGTGATGTGAAAATCGTCTCGTGCTGAATCTCAACGCGGTTGGATACGAATGGCCCAGCGCTTCCCGTCTTCCCCGAAGCAGGCGACCCTGTCAGAATCACAACCTGATCCCGATCACCAACAATGGGTTGTCGAAGCAGTGTCCTCCTCGCCGCATCCGCCACGGCAGAAGCCGCGCCATCCACGTACCGATTCGTCCCCGTCGGGTCGGCTTTGTACTCCGGGAAGATCCGCTTGGCCGAATCTCGCCCCACAAAGTAGACATCATTGGCGAAGTTCTTCGCCAGATACGCCCGCACCAACTCTTCCCCGTTCCCTCGAAGCTGCTCCAACAGGCTCAGCTCCAGCGGGTGGTGATACCTCGGCTCCGGAATCGCAACTGGCTCAATCTGCACGCACAAACTCCTCCATCTACGGCTTAACCGTCAGCACCACCACCCCATGCGCTGGCACCGCCTTCGCCGTATATGCCCCCGTCGCCGACCCCACATCCTTGCCCTGCCACAGGTCCCGCACCGTCGCGGCCAGCTTCTCCGGATACCCAATCTCCGCCCACGTCACCTTGATATCCGCCGCCGCTTGCCCGCGATTCAGCAGCAGAACAGCCCGGTTTCCCCCCGCAATCTGCCGCGACCACACCTCCAGATCGCCGTCCTTCCACACCCGATGCCCCTGCTGGCCCACCGGGTCCTGATCGAGCCCGATGATCTCCTTGTTCATCAAAATCGCCCGCACCTCCGGCGACATGGTCGTCAAATCGTTCCCCGCCATCAGCGGAGCCGCCATCATCGCCCACAGGCTAAAGTGCGTCTTCGATTCCTCCAGCGTCAGCTTGCCATTCCCCACCTCCAGCATATCCGGGTCGTTCCAGTGTCCCGGTCCGGCGTAGGGCCACAGCGGCTCGTTCAGGTCAGTAATGTCCATAAACCCCTGCGTCCACTTCTCCTTGCCTGCCCACTCCGGCGCGATATCGCCTGTCGTCCGCCAAAGCTGGCCGATCCCCGCGCCCCAAAGCCAAGGCTTCGCCGTCCCCCACTCGCACATGCTGAAGACGATCGGCTTGCCCGTATGGTTCAGCGCCTCACGCATAATCGCGTAGCTCGCCTGCGCGTTCTGCGTGCTCGTGTTGCACCAGTCGTACTTCAAATAGTCGACGCCCCACGCCGCGTACTGCGCCGCATCCTGAAACTCATACCCCCGCGACGCCGGTCGCCCCGCGCACGTCTTCGTCCCGGCATCCGAATAGATCCCAAACTTCAGTCCCTTCGAGTGCACATAATCCGCCAGCGCCTTGATGCCAGAAGGGAAGTGCTCCGGGTCGGGCTGAATATCCCCATGCGCATCGCGCTTACCGTGCCAGCAGTCGTCGATCACCAGATACTGATACCCAGCATCGCGCATCCCGCTCGAAACCAGAGCATCCGCCGTCTCGCGGATCAGCTTCTCGTCCACATGGCATTGAAACTTGTTCCAGCTATTCCAGCCCATCGGCGGCGTCATCGCCAGCCCGGCGTCAATCGCCACAGGCTCTTTCGCCACTTCAACCTTCGTCTCAACATGCGGAACCACCGCCGCAGTCTGCGCCCATCCAGCAGGAGAC
>Ga0116226_10003420_pt1 | contig 14030 bp, 11 predicted proteins | sample S1TSphfallax_FD_89692 | JGI IMG/M metagenome (GOLD analysis project Ga0116226, IMG submission 89692) | Host-associated microbial communities from peat moss isolated from Minnesota, USA - S1T2_Fa - Sphagnum fallax MG | ecosystem: Host-associated > Plants > Peat moss > Unclassified | place: USA...
AATTTCCTCCCCGTTTTAAAATCAAATTTAAAAATTGTTTAATTTAATAAAATTTTATTAAAAAAATATTTTATATAATAAACAATTTTTAAATTAATAAATTATTATCCCCCCAAATAAAAATTTATTTATTAAATATTAATTTATTTTATTTAAAAATTTATTAATCAATTAATTTTTAACATATGAATTAAAATTTAGTATATATATATATATATATATTATATTTATACGTTAAAAATTATATTAATTAAATTTTTTAATTAATTATTATAAGTTAAATTATTTATTTAAATATTATCATTATATCCCTTAAATTATTTAATAATTAATTTTAACCCTTTTTTTCCCAATAGGTCGATTAGTAATTTAAATATATTATTATTAAATAAGACGTTATCTATCTCAATAAATAATAATTATACTATAAAATTTTAATATATATGTATAGTATATATATATATATAACTAATTTTAATTCATATGTTAAAAATTAATTATATTAATTTATTTTATAATAATTTTTTATTAATTAAATAAATTATTATTTAATGAATTGCCTGAAAAAGGATTACCTTGATAGGGTAAATAATGTAATAAATTTACATTCATTAATATTTAATTATTATATTAAATAGAATCAAACTATCTCTTAAAGAATCAAAATCTTTTATGCATCATACATTATAATATAAAGATAAGCTAAAAAAGCTAATAGGTTCATACCCTATCTATAAAGGTATAATCCTTTTCTTTTTAATGATTAATTTAATTTCAAAATTTATCTTTTGTTCAACTTTAATAATAGGTACTTTAATTACAATTTCTTCTTCTTCTTGAATTGGAATATGAATCGGACTAGAAATTAATTTATTATCTTTTATTCCCCTAATAATTGATAATAATAATTTAATTTCTACAGAATCTTCAATTAAGTATTTTTTAATTCAAGCTTTTGCTTCTTTAATTTTTTTATTTACTATTATTATTTATACAACAAAAATAAATTTTTTATTCCAAATAATAATTAGTTATAATGAAAATATTATTATTAACTCAGCTATAATATTAAAATTAGGAGCAGCTCCTTTTCATTTTTGATTTCCTTCCTTAATTGAAGGGTTATCATGATTTAATTCTTTAATTATTTTAACTTGACAAAAATTAGCCCCTTTAATAATTGTTTCATACACCGCCTTTAATAATATTTTAATTATATTTATTTTATTTTCAACATTTATTGGCAGAATTAGAGGATTAAATCAGACTTCTTTACGTAAAATTTTAGTTTTTTCTTCTATTAATCATATTGGGTGATTATTAATTTCATTATTTTACAGAAATTTATTATGAATATTTTATTTTTTAATTTATTTAATCATAAATATTTCAATTATTATAATTTTTTATTTATTTAATTTATTTAATATAAATCAATTATTTTCTTTTAATAATAAATTTCCTTTATTAAAATTTTGTTTTATAATTAATTTTTTATCATTAGGAGGCTTACCCCCATTTATTGGATTTTTACCAAAATGAATAGTTATTGAAAATTTAATTTATACAAATAATTTATTTATTTTATTTTTTATAGTTATAATAACTTTAATTACTTTGTTTTTTTACATTCGACTTACATTTTCAGCATTTAATTTAAATTACTTAAGTTTTTTTTGAAATATAAGTAAAAATATAAATTTTAAAATTCTTAATTTTAATTTATTAATAAATATTATTATATCGGTATTATTAATTTTATTTTTAATAAATAATTTTTATTTATTTTAAAGTTTTAAGTTATCAAAACTATTAGCCTTCAAAGTTAAAAATATAATAATAAGTTATAAGCTTTAGTTAATTTACACCTTTAAATTTGCAATTTAATATCATTTTTTGACTATAAAGCCTATGATTAAAGAAAAAACATTCATTAATAAATTTACAATTTATTGCCTATAATTCAGCCATTTAATCTTTGCAACAATGATTATTTTCAACAAATCATAAAGATATCGGAACATTATATTTTATTTTTGGTGCCTGAGCTGGTATAGTTGGAACATCTTTAAGAATATTAATTCGAGCCGAACTTGGCCACCCAGGAGCTTTAATTGGAGATGACCAAATTTATAATGTCATTGTAACTGCTCATGCCTTTGTCATAATTTTTTTTATAGTTATACCTATCATAATTGGGGGATTTGGAAATTGACTAATCCCTTTAATACTAGGAGCCCCAGATATAGCTTTTCCACGAATAAATAATATGAGTTTTTGAATATTGCCCCCCTCTCTTTCTCTTTTATTAGTTAGAAGCTTAGTAGAAAATGGGGCTGGTACTGGATGAACAGTTTACCCGCCTTTATCTGCTAACGTGTCTCATGCAGGAGCATCAGTTGATTTAGCCATTTTTTCATTACATTTAGCTGGTATTTCTTCTATTTTAGGGGCAGTTAATTTTATTACTACAATTATTAATATACGATCAAATGGAATTTCATTTGATCGAATACCCCTTTTTGTTTGATCAGTTTTAATTACTGCTATTCTTTTATTATTATCATTACCGGTATTAGCTGGAGCAATTACAATATTATTAACTGATCGAAATATTAATACCTCATTTTTTGATCCGGCCGGAGGAGGTGATCCTATTTTATATCAACATTTATTTTGATTTTTTGGACACCCTGAAGTTTATATTTTAATTTTACCCGGATTCGGAATAATTTCTCATATTATTAGTCAAGAAAGAGGTAAAAAAGAAACTTTTGGGGCCTTAGGAATAATTTATGCAATACTAGCAATTGGACTTTTAGGTTTTATTGTATGAGCTCATCATATATTTACGGTAGGAATAGATGTTGATACTCGGGCTTATTTTACTTCAGCAACAATAATTATTGCAGTCCCAACAGGAATTAAAATTTTTAGTTGATTAGCAACACTTCATGGTTCACAATTAACATTAAATGCTTCTTTATTATGGGCTTTAGGATTTGTATTTTTATTTACTATTGGAGGACTAACAGGAGTAATTTTAGCTAATTCTTCTATTGATATTGTTTTACATGACACCTATTATGTTGTAGCTCATTTTCATTATGTACTTTCTATAGGAGCAGTATTTGCTATTATAGCCGGGTTTATCCATTGATATCCTCTTTTTACTGGATTAAATATAAATCATATATGATTAAAAATTCAATTTTCTATAATATTCTTAGGAGTAAATTTAACTTTTTTTCCTCAACATTTCTTGGGATTAGCTGGTATGCCTCGGCGCTATTCTGATTATCCCGATTCTTATACTACTTGAAATATTGTTTCTTCTTTAGGATCAACAATTTCATTTATAAGAACATTATTTTTTATATTTATTATTTGAGAAAGAATAATTTCTAATAAATCTATTATATATCCAATTCAATTAAATTCATCAATTGAATGATACCAAAATTTACCTCCGTCTGAACATAGATATAATGAACTACCTATTTTAATTAACTTCTAATATGGCAGATTAGTGCAATGAATTTAAGCTTCATATATAAAGTAAACCTTTTTTTAGAAAATGGCAACATGAGGAAACACTTCTCTTCAAGATAGAAATTCTCCATTAATAGAACAATTAAATTTTTTTCATGATCATACATTATTAATTTTATTATTAATTACTATTTTAGTTGGCTATATAATAGGAATATTATTTACAAATCAATTTACTAATCGATTTTTATTGTCCGGACAAACAATTGAAATTATTTGAACAATTTTACCTGCTATTATTTTATTATTTATTGCTTTTCCTTCTCTACGCTTACTTTATTTATTAGATGAAATTAATAAACCTTCAATAACAATTAAATCAATTGGACATCAATGATACTGAAGTTATGAATATTCTGATTTTAAAAATATTGAATTTGATTCATACATAATTCCTACTATTGAATTAGAAAATAATGGATTTCGATTAATTGATGTTGATAACCGAATTATTTTACCAATAAATTCCCAAATTCGAGTAATTGTTTCTGCTGCTGATGTTCTCCATTCATGAACAATCCCAGCCTTAGGAGTAAAAATTGATGCCACTCCTGGACGACTAAATCAAACTAATATTTTTATAAATCGATCTGGTTTATATTATGGACAATGCTCAGAAATTTGTGGAGTTAATCACAGTTTTATACCAATTGTAATTGAATCTATTCCTACTAATAAATTTATTGAATGAATTAAAAAAATTAATATTTCATTAGATGGCTGAAAGTAAGCACTGGTCTCTTAAACCATTTTATAATATATTAACGATTGTTTCTAATGGAAGAATAAAAAATTAGTTAAACCAATAACATTAACTTGTCAAGTTAAAATTATTTAATTATAAATATTTTTTAATTCCTCAAATAGCTCCAATTAATTGGTTATTTTTATTTATTATATTTATTTTAACATATTTAATATTTAATATTTTAAATTATTATATAATTAACATTAAAATTAAATCTTCAAAAAAAAAATCTATTGAACAAATTAAATTAAATTGAAAATGATAATAAATTTATTCTCTGTATTTGACCCCTCTACATCAATCTTAAATTTTTCATTAAATTGATTAAGAACTTTTATTGGAATTATAATTATTCCTATATATTATTGATTAATCCCATCTCGATTTATTTTTTTATGAAATTTAATTTTAACTACATTACATAAAGAATTTAAAAATTTAATTGGAAATAATGGATTAAATGGAAGTACTTTTATTTTTATTAATTTATTCACAATAATTTTATTTAATAATTTTTTAGGATTATTCCCATATATTTTTACTAGTTCTAGTCATTTAACATTTACATTAACTTTAAGTTTACCATTATGATTAAGTTTTATATTTTATGGATGAATTAATAACACACAACATATATTTTGTCATTTAGTGCCTCAAGGTACTCCAGGTATTTTAATACCTTTTATAGTATGTATTGAGACAATTAGAAATATTATTCGTCCGGGAACTTTAGCTGTTCGATTAACAGCTAATATAATTGCCGGACATTTATTAATAACTTTACTTGGAAATACAGGCCCTTCAATAGTTTCCTATTTATTAATTATTTTAATTATTACTCAAATTTTATTATTAACATTAGAATCAGCAGTTTCAATTATTCAATCATATGTTTTTGCTGTTTTATCAACATTATATTCTAGAGAAGTTAACTAATGTCAACACATGCAAATCATCCATTTCATTTAGTAGATTACAGCCCTTGACCCCTAACAGGAGCTATTGGTGCTATATGTTCAGTTATAGGTTTAATTAAATGATTTCATCAATATGAATTAAATTTATTTATTATAGGAAATATTATTACTCTAATAACAATATATCAATGATGACGTGATATTTCCCGAGAAGGAACTTATCAAGGACTTCATACTTACCCAGTAACAATTGGCTTACGATGAGGAATAATTTTATTTATTGTATCAGAAGTATTTTTTTTTATTTCTTTTTTTTGAGCATTTTTTCATAGTAGCCTTTCTCCTACAATTGAATTAGGTACTCTTTGACCTCCTTTAAATATTTTACCTTTTAATCCTTTTCAAGTCCCTTTATTAAATACTATTATTTTATTATCTTCTGGGGTAACTGTTACTTGAGCCCATCATGGATTAATAATAAATAACTTTTCACAAACAACTCAAGGATTATTTTTTACTATTATTTTAGGAATTTACTTTTCTATCCTACAGGGATATGAATATATGGAAGCATCATTTTCAATTTCAGACTCAGCATATGGTTCTACTTTTTTTTTAGCAACAGGATTTCATGGGCTTCATGTTTTAATTGGTACTACTTTTTTAACAATTTGTTTATTACGTCATTTAAACAATCATTTTTCTATAAATCATCATTTTGGATTTGAAGCAGCTGCTTGATATTGACATTTTGTTGATGTTGTATGATTATTTTTATATGTATCAATTTATTGATGAGGAAATTAATTTATATAGTATAAAAAGTATATATGACTTCCAATCATAGGGTTTATTTAAATAATATAAATAATGTTAACTTTAATTTTTATAATAATAATTATTTTAATTATCTCAATTGTTGTAATAATCCTTGCATCCCTAATTTCTAAAAAAATATTTTACGATCGAGAAAAATCATCTCCTTTTGAATGTGGATTTGAACCTTTTAATTCATCTCGATTACCTTTTTCTTTACGATTTTTTTTAATTGCTATTATTTTTCTTATTTTTGATGTAGAAATTGCTTTAATGTTTCCTATAATTAATACTCTTAAAATCAATAACTTAATTTCATGAACTTGAACGTCAATTATTTTTATTATTATTTTAATTTTAGGACTATTGCACGAATGAAATCAAGGAGCTCTTGAATGAAGTAATTAAGGGTTATAGTTTAAATAAAACATTTAATTTGCATTTAAAAAATATTATTATTAATTTACCTTGAATTTGAAGCAAAAATTGCATTTAGTTTCGACCTAACTTTAGACTTTAAGTCCTAATTCTTTTAATTGAAACCAAAATAGAGGTATATTATTGTTAATAATATTAATGAATAATAATTCCAATTAAAGAAATATTGGTTTAAGAAAAAGCTGCTAACTTATTTCTTTAATGGTTAAACTCCATTTATATTTCTTTATTTATATAGTTTAAAACAAAACATTACATTTTCATTGTAAAAATAAAAAATATTTTTATAAATTACTAATATTTATTCAATTATTTAAAAATAAATTTATTTCCCTAACAACTTCAATGTTATACTCTAATTATAAGCTATTTAAATAATTTCATATTAATAAAAATAAAATAATTCATAATAAAAATAATATTATAAACAATTTTAAACTATTATTTTGTATATATTGAAAATAATTAGCTCATTTTATTAAATAAAAATTCATATTTTGTCCACCAAAATTTTCTAACCATCCTATATCTATTGTTTTAATATACTTATTCCCTAAATTTAAAGGAAAATAAACAACCCCTTCTGTAGAAATTATAGGTAAAAATCATATTGACCCAAATAACCAAATAAATATTTTATTTTTTAATAATTTTGTTTTTATAAATAAATTTCAATTAGATAAATAATAACCTATTAAACCCCCCATAAAACAAACAAATAAAGTTATTAATTTCATAATTAAAGATAAAATAATAATTAAAGGAATAGGAAAAATTAACCATCTTAATATACAACCCCCAAAAATTGATATAATTAATAATCCTGTCATTCTAATTCTTATAATTTTTGAACCATCAAATAATGAATTTACTAATCAACTATTAAAATTTCTATATATAGTAAAATATATTAAACGTAATGAATAACATACAGTTAATCCAGTAGAAAAAAAAAATAAAAAATATCTAATAAAATTAATTATTCTAAAAGATGATATTTCTAAAATTATATCTTTTGAATAAAATCCAGCTAAAAATGGTATACCACATAAAGCTAAATTAGCAATATTAATAAATATAATTGTAAAAGGTATTTGATATACCAAAGATCCTATATACCGAATATCTTGGAAATTTTTTAATCTATGAATAATTACTCCTGCACATATAAATAATAAAGCTTTAAATAATGCATGAGTTAATAAATGAAAAAAAGCTAAAGAAGCATACCCTAATGATAAAATTCTTATTATTAATCCTAATTGTCTTAAAGTAGATAAAGCAATAATTTTTTTTAAATCAAATTCAAAATTAGCCCCTAACCCCGCTATAAATATTGTTAAACCCCCTAGTAATAATAAAAATTTTATAATGAATAATCTATTTAATAAATTTCTAAACCGAATTAATAAATAAACCCCCGCAGTTACTAAAGTTGAAGAATGAACTAAAGCTGAAACGGGAGTTGGGGCCGCTATTGCAGCAGGCAACCAAGCTGAAAAAGGAATTTGAGCTCTTTTAGTCATAGCAGCAAATATCAATATCCCACCAATTAATTTTATAGAAAGATCTATTTTATAAAATTCTAAATAAAAAATATAATTTCATGAACCAAAATTTAATATCCAAGCAATTGATAATAAAATTAATACATCTCCAATACGATTAGATATTGCTGTTAGTATCCCTGCATTATAAGATTTAATATTTTGAAAATAAATTACCAAACAATAAGAAACTAATCCTAAACCATCCCATCCTAATAAAATTCTAATTAAATTTGGTCTAATAATTAATAAAATTATAGATAAAACAAATATTAAAACTAATAAAATAAATCGATTTATGGTTTTATCAGAACTTATATATTCTTTTCTATAAAAAATAACTAATGAAGAAATCAAAGATACAAAAGCTAAAAAAAAACAAGATATTCAATCAATTAATACTGTTATAACAATTGAAGAAGAATTTAAAGAAATTAACTCAATTTCATAAAAATATCTTATTTCTATTAAAAGACTATAAAACCCAATATTTATCATAATTAATATAAAAATAAACAAAAAAATAAATGAAATTAAACAAATTGAAAAAATAATCACAATTTAAAATAAATTTTTATATCTTTGACACCACAAATCAATATTTTTATTAAACTATTTAAATTAAATTCATAAAACACAAAAATCCGACTTTAAAATTAAAATATTTAATGGAAATCAATGTAAAAATAACAGTATATATTCTCGAAAATTATTTATAGAAAAAGAATAAGATATTGAAAATAATTGTCCGTGTTGTCTATAAGCAAATAGATATAAAGAATAAGCAGCGCTAAAAAAAGATAAAAAAACCAATATTACTATTCTAATTCAAGATCATGAAATAATTACATTTAATAATATAATTTCACCTAATAAATTTAAAGAAGGAGGAGCAGCTATATTTCTAGAACACAATAAAAATCATCATAAAGCTATACTAGGCATAAAATTTATTAACCCTTTATTGATAAATAAACTTCGTCTTCCTAATTTTTCATAAATAATATTTGACAAACAAAATAATCCAGAAGAACATAAACCATGCCCAATCATCAATACATAAGAACCCATAAATCCTCAATATCTTAAAGTTATCAATCCCCCAATTGCAATACCTATATGGGCAACTGAAGAATATGCAATTAATGATTTTATATCAACTTGTATCAAACAAACCAAACTAATTAATACCCCCCCAACTAAAGAAATTACATAAAAAATTAAATTATATTTTATAGCAAAACTTTGAATAATAATATAAATTCGTAATAAACCATAACCACCTAATTTTAATAAAATACCAGCTAAAATTATCGACCCAGAAACTGGAGCTTCAACATGTGCTTTTGGTAATCATAAATGAACAAAAAATATTGGTATTTTAACTAAAAAAGCTATAATTAAACAAAAATATAAAAAATTATATTGTAAATTGTTTATTATATAATAATTCATAGAATTTACATTATTTATATAAAAAAAAATTCCTAATAATAATGGTAAAGAAGCAAATAAAGTATAAAACATTAAATAATAACCCGCTTGTAAACGTTCAGGCTGATACCCTCACCCTAAAATTAAAAAAAAGGTAGGAATTAAACTTCTTTCAAAAAATAAATAAAATATAAATAAATTAACGGAACTAAAAGTTAAATACAATATTAATATTAAAAAAATAACTAAAAAACAAAATAAATTAATATTTAAATTATATTTATGAATTTTTTCTCTAGCCATAAATATTAGACCAGTAATTCAAAAAGTTAATAAAATTAACCCATAAGAAATTAAATCTAACCCTATAAAATAACTTATTTCATTAAAATATCTAGAAAAATTTATTAAAATTATATAAATAAACATAAATAAAAAAACTAAATTTTGAACCATTCAAAATTTATTTTTTAATAAACTAATAATTAATATTCTTAATAATACAAAACTAAACTTTAACATTGCAAAATTCTATAAGATTGAAAATAATCATTTCCATGTGTCCGAATTAAAGAAACTAAAATTGATAAACCCAAAGACCCCTCACAAACTCTAAAAGTTAAAAATACTATTCTATAATAATAATCATAATTTATATAATTTAAAAAAATAAAAATAAAAATATATAAAACTAAAACAATAAATTCTAAACTAATTAAAGTTATTAATAAATGCTTTCGATTAGAAACAAATACTATTAAACTAAAAATAAATATTAAAATAAAAAATAATATAATAAATGTTACCATAAAGTTTTAATAGTTTAAATAAAACATTGGTCTTGTAAATCAAAAATAAGATTTTATCTTTTAATTCATCAAGAAAAAAAAATAAATTTTATCATTAATCTCCAAAATTAACATTTTAATTAAACTATTTCTTGAAATTATACAATTAATCATCATTTTTTTCATAATAATAAATAGATTTTTATTTACACAAATAAAACATCCAATATCAATAGGGATTATTTTATTAATTCAAACTTTATTTAGATGTTTATACACAGGAATTATAACTAAAAGATTCTGATTTTCTTATATTTTATTTTTAATTTTTATTGGAGGTATATTAATTTTATTTATTTATATATCTTCATTAGCTTCAAATGAAAAAGTTATATTTTCTTATTCTTTTTTTATCAAAATATTAATATTTATAAATTTTTTAATCTTAATTATAATAATTGACAAATTTTATATAATTAATTTTTTTAATAATACAGAAATAATTAAATTTAATTCTTTAATATTAATTAAAGAAAATTATTTTTCTCTATCAAAAATATATGATTCCCCTAATAATTTAATTATTATTTTATTAATTTCATATTTATTATTAACATTAATTGTTATTGTAAAAATTACTTTTAAATTTAATGGTCCTTTACGACCAAAATATTATTAATGAACAAACCATTACGAATTAAACACCCACTATTTAAAATTATAAATAATGCTTTAGTAGATTTACCAGCCCCTAAAAATATTTCTATTTGATGAAATTTTGGATCTTTATTAGGATTATGCTTAATTACACAAATTTTAACTGGATTATTTCTAGCAATACACTATACAGCTGACATTCAATTAGCTTTTGATTCTGTAAATCATATCTGTCGAGATGTAAATTATGGATGATTATTACGGACAATTCATGCTAATGGAGCAAGATTTTTTTTTATTTGTATTTATTTACATGTTGGACGTGGGATATACTTTAAATCATATATATATCTATATACTTGAAATGTAGGAGTAATTTTATTATTTTTAACTATAGGAACTGCTTTTATAGGATACGTTTTACCTTGAGGACAAATATCATTTTGAGGAGCAACAGTTATTACTAATTTATTATCAGCAATTCCTTATTTAGGAACAATATTAGTACAATGATTATGAGGGGGGTTTGCTGTTGATAATGCCACTTTAACACGATTTTTTACATTTCATTTCTTATTACCATTTATTGTTTTAGCCGCAACAATAATTCATTTATTATTTTTACATCAAACAGGATCTAATAATCCTTTAGGAATTAATAGAAATTCAAGAAAAATTCCTTTTCATCCATATTTTTCATTTAAAGATATTGTTGGATTTATTATTATAATTATAACTTTAATTTTATTATGTTTATGAATACCATATATATTAGGAGATCCGGATAATTTTATTCCGGCTAATCCATTAGTAACTCCAATTCATATTCAACCAGAATGATACTTTTTATTTGCTTATGCAATTTTACGATCAATTCCTAATAAACTTGGAGGAGTAATTGCATTAATTATATCTATTGCTATTTTATTTAGATTACCATTTACCCATAAAAGAAATTATCGAACTTTAAAATTTTATCCTATTAATAAAATTTTATTTTGAAATTTTTTAATTATTGTAATTTTATTAACATGAATTGGAGCCCGACCAGTAGAAGACCCATATATTTTAACTGGTCAAATTTTAACAGTACTATATTTTTTATATTATATTATTAATCCTATTATTATAAATTTATGAGATAATATAACAAATTAAGTTAATGAGCTTGAATAAGCATATATTTTGAAAATATAAGATAAAATAATAAATTTTATTAACTTTACTATAATTTATTCAAAATAATAAAATAAAAATTATTATTTTTAAAGAAATAAATAAAATTAAATATATTAAAGAAAAAGTTAAATAACTTTTTCAAGCTAAATATATTAATTTATCATACCGAAACCGAGGCAAAGTACCTCGAGCCCAAATAAAAATAAAAGAAATAAATATTAGTTTTAAATAAAATAAAAAAGACATTAATCCACCCCCTAAAAATATTAATGAAAATAATATTCTTATAAATAAAATTCTAGCATACTCAGCTAAAAAAATTAATGCAAATCCACCTCTTGAATACTCAACATTAAAACCAGAAACCAACTCTGATTCACCTTCAGCAAAGTCAAAAGGCGTACGATTTGTTTCAGCTAACGAAGAAATTAACCAAACATAAGCTAAAGGAACTCTAATAAAAAAAAATCAAATATATAATTGTTTACTCTCAAACTCAACCAAATTAAATCTAGAAATTATAAAAATAAAAGACATAAAAATCAATGCTAAACTTACTTCATAAGAAATAGTTTGAGCAACTGACCGAAGTCCTCCCAATAAAGAATATCTAGAATTTGATGATCAACCAGCAATTATTACACTATAAACCCCCAAACTAGTACAAGCTAAAAAAAATAAAATTCTTAAATTAAAAGAAAATAATTTAATTATGTAAGGAATACATAATCATATAAATAAAACTAAAAATAAAGAAAAAATTGGACAAAAATAATAAACTAAATAATTAGAAACTTTTGGATAAACCTGTTCTTTAGAAAATAATTTAATTGCATCACTAAAAGGCTGTAACATCCCCATTATTCCTAACTTATTAGGACCTTTACGAATTTGAATATAACCTAAAATTTTTCGTTCAAATAATGTTAAAAAAGCTACACCCACTATAATTATAATAACTAAAATTAAACTTCCTAATAAAATCATTACTAATTCATTTAAATACACTTATTACCTGTATCTTATACATATATAAATTCTAAATTTATTGCACTAATCTGCCAAAATAATAATAAAATATTAAAATTATTCTTTTTTATAATATAATTATAATATTTGGTCCTTTCGTACTAAAATATTTTAATTTAATAAAGATAGAAACCAACCTGGCTTACACCGGTTTGAACTCAAATCATGTAAGAATTTAAAAGTCGAACAGACTTAATATATAAACTTCTACACCTAAAATTTTTCTTAATTCAACATCGAGGTCGCAATCACTTTTATCGATTTGAACTCTTTAAAAATATTACGCTGTTATCCCTAAAGTAACTTAATCTTTTTATCACTAATATTGGATCTTTAATTTATATATTAATATAAAATAAAAATAAAAGTTACTAAAATTTCATTATCACCCCAATATAATTAATTTATTAAATTACATAATATATTTTCTAAAATTTTATAAATAATAAATAATAAAGATTTATAGGGTCTTCTCGTCTCTTATTAATTTTTTAGCATTTTTACTAAAATTTTAACTTCAAATATTAATTATATAAATAAAACATATATTTTATCAAACCATTCATACAAGCTTTCAATTAAAAAACAAATGATTATGCTACCTTTGCACGGTCATAATACCGCGGCCATTTAAATTATTTTCACTGGGCAGGTCAAACTTTATATAAAATTCAAAAAGCCATGTTTTTGATAAACAAGTAAATATATCTATTAGTCGAATTCATTTATATAATATTTAAATTAATTTATATTAAATAAATATTTTTTTACTTATTATATCATTATAATTATAATTATTTAATTAAATTATATTTTTTAATAAATAATTAAAATTTTATTAAATAATTTTTATTTATAAATAAATTATAACATTTTTATCATTATTAACTAATTTAAAGTTTATAACTATTTAAAAATTAAAAAA
>Ga0116226_10003421_pt1 | contig 14028 bp, 15 predicted proteins | sample S1TSphfallax_FD_89692 | JGI IMG/M metagenome (GOLD analysis project Ga0116226, IMG submission 89692) | Host-associated microbial communities from peat moss isolated from Minnesota, USA - S1T2_Fa - Sphagnum fallax MG | ecosystem: Host-associated > Plants > Peat moss > Unclassified | place: USA...
AAGATACGAGGGAAGAGCTATTAGTATTAGATTTAGGTTGCGCAGTAGATGACGCACCAAGATTAAATGTTAGACCTGATGAATACATTGGTTTTGCATAATGCTCAAAGAATTTATCAGTAAGCACGTAGGTGTTGTTACTGAGATTAACAAGGAGGTCTGAATTGAACTTGCTGCCAAATATCCCATCAAAGAACTTCTGGGCATTTTCAGAGTTTTCAAACTTGAGACATGGCATTAATTTTTTTGCTTTTTTATCTTCTGCTAAAAACGTTCCAGTCTTTAAGCTGTGCTCCTTTTCCACCTTCTTAAAGTCATCAGCGCTACGGTTTTTAACGAAAAGAATCAAACCATCGTTATTGTCGGTTAAGTCAATCTTACAAGGCGCGGGTAGTTTTTTCTGTTTTATTTGCTTAATCAAAGGTGCGGCAGCTTCAGCGCTATTAAAGTAAATCTTTATCTGTCCAGCTTCGTCACCCCTCTTAGGAGCTTGGTATTCTACATATTTAGGAGCAGCATCCTCTGGCTCGGAAAGGGTACGACTATCTTGTTGTAAAGAATAGAAGTCATTATCATCCTGATCCTGCCCAAAGCCATAACCATAACCACTATTAGAGAAGTTAGTTCTACTGCTATAAAATTGGTTGGAAGTGTCAAGGTCTTGCTCGTCATGAATATCACTATATTGAGCACTTTGTTGAGAAGTATACGTAAAACTTTGCGGCATGCCTCTGCCTGATGAGCCAAATGGTTGTTGATACGTTGTGGACGAAAATGGTACTGAGTAAGTAGGTGCATACTCGCTGTCACTGCCTGAGTTTAAGTTTAAACTTTTGTATTGGTCTTGAGGTCTATTTCCTGTTGTAGTCTGACGAGCTGCAGGGAAAGAAGGTTGAAATCCTCCTCTGCGACCAGAGTATTAGAGCGGGTTGCGTGGCGTCGGTCGCCGCCAAATTGATATTGGCCTTGACTACGTGGGTCGTCAAAACCAGGTTGTCGATATTGCTGTTGTTCCAGATTCTGCTGTTTTAGCTGCTTCTTCTCTTTTTTCTGTTCTTGTGAATCATCATCAAACAGATTAAAGTCATCATTCCCAAATACACTATCCGTAGATGTTTTTTGCTGTGGATTGATGGAGAGGGATTGCGGTGTTGTTTGTTGTGGTTGTGTTGGAGTAAGTAAATTATCAATGCTGTCAGTGAGGAGAGGGTTAGGGTTCTGCTTTAAAGTATCAAGCTCAATGTTAGCGTCGTCTTTTTTATTATCCTCTCGTGGCGACAGCTGTTGTGGCGACCTATGCACAGGCGTTGTTGTCGCTGAAGGTGTTTGTAAAGGATTTGCTGTATGGTCAACAGTTACATTTGTTATTATTTCTGGTTGTTTTTCTGGTTGTTGTTGTGCCTCAGTCCCTGGAGGAGTTACATGTTGGGTTGGATTTGTTTGATTTTGTTGTTCTGTACTCATTATTGAGTGCTCCTGGTTGGTGCTGGATTGGCGATTCTAACATAAAAAAATTGATTAGAACACCTGTTTTGTTTAATTTTTTAAAGCGAGGTCATATCAATGACAAAACGGTAACGTACGTCTCCTTTGAGAATACGGGTATAAGCCTCGTCAATTTTCTGTATTGGGATCATTTCAATGTCGCAAGTAATGTTTTTTGCAGCGCAATAATCAAGCATTTCCTGGGTTTCACGTATTCCGCCAATCAGCGAGCCCGCCAACGTTCTTCGTCTAGCAATTAGCGAAAATGGTTGAATGGTTAGCGATTTTTCTGGAATACCTACTAATACCATAACACCGTCTTTTTTCAGTAAATTAAGATAGACATTCGGATCATGTGGGCCGGCAATGGTATCGAGGATAAAATCAAATTGATTCACTAGCCTATTAAGCTGATTAGGTTCTTTGCTGACGACAAAATCATCAGCGCCCAGCCTTTTTGCATCAGCTTCTTTTGCGATTGACGTGCTAAAAACAGTTACTTTTGCGCCCATAGACGCAGCTAATTTTACCGCCATATGCCCTAAACCGCCCAAGCCAATGATGCCAACTTGTTGCTTAGGGCCAACATTGAAACGACGTAATGGAGCATAGGTGGTGATACCGGCGCAAAGCAGTGGAGCAACGTTTGCCAGTGGCATGTCTGGCGCAATTTTCAGAACATAATTTTCGTCTACTACAATTTGTGATGAATAGCCGCCAAAAGTCGGAGTTTTTGCATCTTTTTCCGTGCTATTATAAGTAAATGAAATATGGCCGTCGCAAAATTGTTCTTCGCCAGCTGTGCAATTACTGCATGTTCGGCAGGAATTAATGAAGCAGCCTACGCCTACTACATCATCGGGGTTAAATTTTTTGACCGCAGCACCAACCTCGATAACACGACCTACAATTTCGTGGCCTGGCACCATGGGATACGTTGCTCCTCCCCACTCATTGTGCGCTGAATGGATATCTGAATGACAAATACCACAATATAAAATCTTAATTAATACATCATGAGGGCCAGGATTTCGCCTTTCAAACTTAAATGGCTCAAAGGCAGCAGTTGGCGCTTTTATTGCATATCCGCGGGTAGGTAGCATTGTAATCTCCTTATTGGTTCGTTAGATCTATTATTGATAAGTAGGATTTTCCAATAATAAGTAACATATCATACAATCTTTCGAAAGCAGGTTAATAAATGGTACAATTCTCGGTCTTACATCTGACATCGAGATAAATACTAAATGGATAACACCGAGAATTTAGTAACAATTCGCAATTTATCCTTTTCCCGAGAAGAACGTGTCATTTTTTCCAATATTAATATGGATATCAAACGCGGAAAAATTACTGCGGTGATGGGGCCGAGCGGAATTGGTAAAACTACTTTATTGCATCTAATTGGCGGATTATTGCCTCCTGAGCAGGGTTCAATTGAAGTTAATGGGCAGAATGTTCATAGATTATCGCGCAAAAAGCTTTATCGCTTACGTTGTCGTATGGGGATGCTGTTTCAAAGTGGGGCGTTGTTTACTAATTTAACTGCATTTGAAAATGTAGCCTTTCCGCTGCGCGAACATACTTCATTATCGGAAGATAAAATTAGCGAAATTGTATTGCAAAAACTTGAAGCGGTGGGTCTTAAAGAAGCGAGTAATTTAGCAGCAAATCAACTTTCTGGTGGGATGGTGAGACGAGTTGCAATAGCAAGAGCCATTGCATTGAACCCCATGTTGATTATGTATGATGAACCTTTTGTTGGGCTTGATCCGATTGCATTAGGTGTTATTGTTAAGTTAATTCGTGAAATCAATGATGATGCGGGGATGACGACTATTCTAGTTTCACACGATGTGAATGAAACTTTTCGTATTGCTGATTATGTTTACTTGATTGATGGCGGAAAAATTATTGGTCAAGGAACCCCGAAACAATTGCTAGAATATGCCGATGAGCGAGTGCAAAGATTTATTCATGGTGTTGTAGATGGTAAATTGCCGGCTCATTGTTTGAGTAAAATATCTTCACTAGAGGATTCTACGGAGTTGGCCTCATGTTAAAGTTGGTGAATGACATTGGTGAATTTGGCGTTGAGTTTCTGCGTGGGCTAGGCCGAGCGGGCCTATTATTATTTCATGCCTTAGTTCGCAAACCCAATGTTCGCAAAAGTTTTCCTTTGCTGATTGAGCAGCTTTATGCGGTTGGTTTTTTATCATTACTCATCATTATTGCTTCAGCTTTATTTATTGGGATGGTAGTGGGGTTGCAAGGGTTTAATACGCTAAATAAATTTGGCGCGACAGCGCAATTAGGGCAATTAGTTGCCTTAAGTGTGGTAAGGGAACTGGGGCCAGTGGTGACTGCATTATTGTTTGCAGGGCGAGCGGGGTCAGCATTAACTGCTGAAATTGGCTTGATGAAAACCACCGAACAATTGGTCAGCATGGAAATGATGGGTGTGGACCCGCTCTGGCGAGTTATTGCGCCGCGTTTTTGGGCTGGATTTATTGCTATGCCGTTGTTAGCGATGATTTTTAGTGTAATCGCTATTTTCGGCGGTTATTTAGTAGGTGTAGTGTGGTTAGGCGTTGATGCAGGAGCGTTCTGGAATAATATGCAGGTTGCAATTGATTTTCGCACAGATATTTTGAACGGTATTATCAAGAGTATTATTTTTGGTTTTGTGATAACTTGGATTGCAGTGTTCCAAGGCTATGATACGGTGCCAACCGCGCCAGGAATCAGTCAAGCAACGACGCGAACAGTGGTTTATGCATCGCTTGCTGTGTTGGGGCTAGATTTTGTATTAACAGCATTGATGCTAGTGCTTGCTTAGAATTTCGCTAGGCTGCGAGTGACAAAGAAAAAGGCGATACCTATGTTACAGACTAAAAGATTGGAAACAGCAGTAGGATTTTTTTTATTATTTAGTATTGGTGCGTTAATCATTTTGGCATTAAAGGTGGGTGGCCTAAGCGTCTATTCGGGAACAAAAGGCTATTGGATAACCGCAGTGTTTAATAATGTGGGTGATCTGAAAGTCCGCGCGCCAGTGACTATTGCTGGAGTTCGAGTGGGTGAAGTTAGTGGCGTTCACATGGATCCAAAAACGTTTAAGGCCATCGTGGCATTACATATTGAGAAAGCTCAAACACAGTTACCAGCAGATAGTTCTGCACATATTTATACCCAGGGGCTTTTAGGGTCGAATTATATTAGCCTTACTCCTGGTTTTGATGATCAGCATTTCTTGCAAAATGGCTCTCGAATTACTAATACACATTCGGCACTTATTTTAGAGGATTTAATTGGGCAGTTGTTGTTTAGTTTAAAGAGTTCGGATAAAAATAAGTCTGGGTGAGCAAAAAACAACATACGAGCTTAGCTCCTTCCCGTGAGGCCGTCATTGCGAGGCTTGCGTTTTTTGCAAGCCGAAGCAATCCAGTAAAGAAGCTAAGCATTTTTACTGGATTGCCACGCGCTTCGCGCTCGCAATGACGGTCTTACGAAGTAGGGGGCAGGAGCTTTTAAAAGCAACACTAACTAAGGATCAAATTATGCGCGTTAAATTTTTATCATTTTTAACATTTTTACTTATTGGCCAAATGGCTTTTGCTACGCCTTCTCCCATGAAGATTATGGAGCAGGTGACAAGCCAAACATTAGATGCGTTACAGAAAAATCAAGCAAGTTTACACAGCAATCCAAAACTTGTTTACGGAATTATTTATCGAATCCTACTGCCCCATGTTGATATGCAAGAAATGTCTAAAGTTGTAGTTGGGCGAGAAGCATGGATGAGCGCATCTCCAAATGATAAACAACGATTCGTTGAGCAATTTAAATTGTTATTAGTAAGAACCTATTCTTCAGCATTAGCGGCGTATAAAAATGAAGCGGTAAAATTTATGCCACTTCGAGGGTATGATGGCGGTAATCGTGTACAGGTAGATAGCATGATTTTACAGCAGGGTGGTCCTTCTATTCCGGTGAGTTATCGGTTGGTATTGAAAGGAGGGCAATGGAAGCTTTATGACTTAATTGTTGATGGCGTTAGCTTAATAGAAAATTATCGCGCTCAATTTGCTGATGCTATTGGGCAAAATGGATTAGAGAGCGTGATTAATCAACTCGCGCAGAAAAATGCGGGACATACAGAATAATAGACCTCTTGCATAACCAAGTATTTTGTTTTTATGCAAGGCGCAGCTTGCTCGAGCAGCGCAGTTTATATGAGATAAATGAGCAGCTTCGATCAAGCTGCAACGTAGTAGAAAAACAAAAGACGCAGATTATGCAAGAGGTCTAATGGATAAGTTGATTATAACTGGCGGTGTTCCGTTAAATGGTGATATTCGTATTTCTGGCTCTAAAAATGCAGCCTTGCCTATTTTGGCGGCAACTATTTTGGTAGACGAACCAGTAACATTGAGTAATATTCCTCACCTTCAGGATGTGACTACTATATTGAATTTGTTAGGAGATATGGGTGCTCAATTTACCGTAGATGAAAAATTGAGTATCACTGTAGATAGTAGCACTGTCGATACATTTTCAGCGCCTTATGATCTTGTTCGTACCATGCGAGCTTCAGTTTTAGTGTTAGGCCCCTTGTTAAGCCGTTATGGACAAGCCTATGTTTCGTTGCCGGGTGGATGTGCAATTGGCTCTAGGCCAGTTGATTTGCATATTCGGGGGATGCAGGCAATGGGCGCTGAAATTTCAATTGAAAATGGTTATATCAAAGCAAGCGTCAAGGGAGCTCTTCAGGGGACGACTTTAGTATTAGATACGGTAACAGTGACTGGCACAGAAAATTTAATCATGGCAGCGGTATTAGCGGAAGGAACTACAATCATTAAAAACGCTGCTCGTGAACCGGAAGTTCAAGATTTAAGTAATTTTTTAAATCATTTGGGCGCAAAAATTAGTGGTATTGGTACTGATACATTAACTATTGAGGGTGTTAAGCGTTTGTCTGGTGGGCAATACCGGATTTTACCAGATCGTATTGAAGCAGGTACTTATTTAGCAGCTGCTGCTATGACAGGTGGGCGAATTAAAATTAAAGAAATTCAACCTGCTATTATGGAATCTATGTTGATGAAATTTAAAGAAACTGGTGCAGTTATTGTGACTAACTCAGATTCGATCGAAATTGATATGCGGGGCAAACGGCTTAAAGCAATCAATATTCGCACTGCGCCTTACCCAGCTTTTCCAACTGATATGCAGGCACAATTTTTAGCCATGAATCTGATTGCGGAAGGAACAAGTATGGTGACGGAAACGATCTTTGAAAATCGTTTCATGCATGTGCACGAAATGCAGCGTATGGGAGCAAATATTAAATTGGAAGGCAATACTGCAATTTGTCATGGAGTTGAGTATTTAACTGGCGCCCCCGTAATGGCAACTGATTTAAGAGCGTCGGCTAGCTTAGTTCTTGCTGGTCTTGCTGCGCGCGGCACAACAGAAATCAATCGTATTTATCATGTTGATCGCGGTTATGAATGTATTGAAGAGAAGTTTATGCAGTTAGGTGCAAAGATTCAGCGAGTGAGTGGTTAATTGAATGAAAATTTAGCTTAAGGAGATATTTTATGAAAAAATCTTTTTTGATTGCTGTTGCGTTGTTTGTATTTACTGCATGCGCTCAAGGTGCTGAAAAAGATGTTTTAGCTATTAATGGAACGGTTGAAGGTAAGGGCGTTTCATTAACCCCGCAAACTATTATTCAAGGTAGAGTTACGCTTACAGAAGGCGAATATGGTGGTGGAAAAGTAAATGGTAGCTTGTCTTTGACTAAAGTAAAAGTATTGAATGACTTGATGGTTAGAGGGGGGCTTGCTGCAAAAAATAGTATTTTTTCAAAAAAAGTTACTATTGAAGGAGGGCTAGAAAGTGTGAAGTCAACATTTTTAGATGACCTCAGTATTAAATCCAATAAAGTCGAACTTAATGACACGATAGTTAATAATCTTATGATTCAGAAGGCAACTACGCTTTATTTAAACGGAAATTTTGTTATTAAGGGATCTATTGAGTTTCAAGATTCTAAAGGAGTAGTTTATATCGGGAATGGTTCTAAAATTAATGGAAAAATTATTAATGGGGCTAGTGAAAAACAGTGAGGATTATTTGACGCCCTCGCAAAAATTTGGATCTCTTATTGCTAAAAAATGTGGGTTTTTCAGCGATTCTTTAGTGTTATAAGACAAGCGATTGCCAGTTAAATCAACTACTTTTCCCCCGGTTTGTTCAATAATGCATTGGCCAGCAGCAATATCCCATTCACTTGTGTCGCCAAATCTTGGATAGATATCTGCTGTCCCTTCAGCGACTAAACAAAATTTAAGTGCACTGCTACATTCGATAAGTTCATAAGCCTCAAATTGAGCTAGGAACTCAGTTAAGCGAGCTAAATTGCGTGCTCTGCGACTAACCACTACACGGATAGGTTCAGTTTTTTTCCTGGGTTGAGATGAAATTTTTTCTTGCGTGCCATCCGGGTAAATTTTGTATGAGCCAAATTCTCTGGCAGCAAAATAAACCAGATTTTTAAGCGGAACCTGAATAATACCAAAAATGGGGTAATGGTTTTCAATCAACGCGATACTAACTACAAATTCGCCCTTTTTGTGGACAAATTCATAAGTGCCATCTAATGGATCTACCGACCAATACTGTTGCCAATGTTGCCTTTCTGCAAATGAAGGAATAGCAATCTCTTCGGAAATCACGGGAATTTCTGGGGTTAATCGGTTTAATCCTGCCACGATAAGATGGTGCGCTTTAATGTCTGCCTCGGTAACAAAAGAGGCATCGGCTTTTTTTTCTGTAATCAGATTTTGTTGATAATAAATTTTAGCGATTTCATCGCCGGCCTGTTTGGCAATTTGGATAATAGATTCTAGATATTGTTTCAATTTATGGCTCTTACATAGAAGGATGTGTTATTCTTTGCGTCTTTTGGGATACACCTAGCCTTAGGCTAAAGGTTATCGTAGAGGCGCATTATGACGCAAAGAACTTCCCTTTATCAAACACATATAGATTTAGCTGCCAAAATGGTTGATTTTGGTGGTTGGGATATGCCGCTCCATTATGGTTCGCAGCTAGATGAACATCGTAGCGTTCGTGAAAATGCAGGCATTTTTGATGTTTCACATATGACGATTGTCGATGTAAGCGGCGATAAAGCGAGTGACTATCTTCGTTACTTGTTGGCCAATGATGTTGCTAAGTTAGATAAACCAGGTAAAGCACTTTATAGCTGCATGCTCAATGAGCAAGGCGGCATTATTGATGATTTGATTGTTTATTTGTTAAAACCTAATTTTTATCGTGTGATTGTCAATGCGGCAACTCGTGATAAAGATTTGGCATGGATGAATGAACAAGCTAAGTCTTTTAATCTGCCCCATTTAGCTCCACAATCTGGATTAGCGATGATTGCGGTGCAGGGGCCAGAAGCGTTTGAAAAATTAAATAAAGTTTTAGGGCCAGCTTGTACGCGAACACTTGAAGCATTAAAACCATTTGAAGCATGTGCTTTAGCTACTGTTGCTGAAATATTCGGATGTTATGAGCCTTGTAATCTTGTAACTTTTAATAATTTAACCGGGCTATTCATTGCGCGTACCGGTTACACCGGCGAAGATGGGTTTGAAATAATTTTGCCTGCAAAAGATGCCGTTTCATTTTGGCAGCAATTAATTGATGCAGGATTTGCGTATTGCGGATTAGGTGCGCGAGATACTTTGCGCTTAGAAGCTGGATTGAATCTTTATGGTTCAGATATGGACGAAACGACCACGCCTTATGAATCCAATTTAGCTTGGACAGTAGTATTAAATGGTGATCGCGATTTTATGGGCTGCAAAGCGCTAGAAACACAAAAACAAAATGGTGTGCCACGAGCATTAGTTGGGCTTGTGTTGCATGAGCGCGGCGGAATTTTGCGTGGTCATCAAAAAGTACAAGTAAAAGAACAAGGTGAAGGTGAAATAACGAGCGGTACTTTTTCGCCAACTTTAAATAAATCTATTGCGTTAGCCAGAATTCCTGTTACCAATCAGACTGATTGTACGGTGGAGATTCGTGGCAAACTATATCCAGTCGAAATCATTAAACCCCCTTTCGTTAAACGTGGCCAGAGGAAATCTCATCTATGAATAACATTCCAACTGAACTGAAATATACGCGTACTCATGAGTGGGTGCGGCAAGAAGCGGATGGCACTTATACCATTGGTATTACGGATCATGCGCAGCATTTGTTAGGCGATATTGTTTATGTCGAATTGCCAGAAATTCATCGTGCTGCAAAAGCGGGTGCAGAGATCAGTGTGGTTGAATCAGTTAAAGCTGCTGCAGATGTTTATAGTCCGTTGTCAGGCGAAGTGGTAGCGATTAATGAAAAGCTAAATGATGAACCACAATTGATCAACAGCAGTCCTTATGGAGAAGGTTGGTTATTTAAGCTTAAAGTCAGTGACTCAAGCTTAAACGATTTGCTGGATGCAAAAATTTATGAGGAACATATTGGGTCAAGCTAAGTTTTGAGGTAAATTTTCATGCCATTTATTCCACATACAGCAAATGATGTTCAACAAATGTTAGCAGAAATTGATAGCCCTTCAATTGAAAGCTTATTTGATGAAATTCCTAAAAATCTACGTAAAGAATTATCCACTAAAATTCCGGAAGGCTTGTCTGAATTAGCAGTAGTCAAACTGATGCGTGAATATGCCGAACAGGACGTTTCATCATTATGTTTTATTGGTGCAGGCGCATATGAACATTATATTCCAGCAGCAGTTTGGGATATTGTCGGCCGAGGCGAGTATATGACTGCATATACGCCTTATCAGGCAGAAGCAAGTCAAGGAACTCTGCAGCTTTTGTATGAATATCAAACCATGATGGCAAGTTTAACCGGCATGGATGTTTCTAATGCCTCGATGTACGATGGTGCATCTGCTTTGGCAGAAGCGGTACTCATGGCAGTTCGCGCTAATCGTCAAACGAAATCTCGACGTATATTAGTGCCAAAAACGTTACATCCTTACTATCGTGAAGTGATTTCCACTATTGTTACGCCGCAGCAAATTGAATTGGTTGATTTGCCTTATTCTTTTACAGAAGGGAATACACCGCTTGAATCATTAAATGCATTAGGCGATACAGATATTGCTGCATTGATTATTCCGCAGCCTAATTTTTTTGGAATTTTAGAAGAAGTGGATCAATTAACAGATTGGGCACATCGCAAAGGTGCTTTAGTGATTGCAGTGGTTAACCCGCTTGCTTTAGCGTTATTTAAAGAGCCTGGTAAATGGGGAGAAACAGGTGCAGATATTGTTTGCGGTGAAGCGCAGCCTTTAGGTGTGCCATTAGCTTCAGGTGGGCCATACGTAGGTTTTATGTGTTGTAAAGAAGCCTATGTCAGACAAATGCCGGGGCGTATTGTGGGCAAAACAGTAGATTTAGATGGCAAACCAGGATTTGCTTTAACCTTGCAAGCGCGTGAACAACATATTAGACGTTCTAAAGCGACTTCTAATATTTGTACTAATCAAGGGTTGTTAGTTACTGCAGTTACGATTTACCTCAGTTTAATGGGCGCTGAAGGATTACGGCAAGTTGCAATAAATTGCCATGAAAATACCCGAAAACTGTTCAATAAGATTACGAAAATTCCCGGAATTTTACCGGTATTTAATCGCCCTTATTTTCATGAGATTTTAGTTCGTACGGAGAAAAAAGCGGCTGATATATTATTAGCATTATCTCGTCTTGGTATCGAAGGAGGTTATGCAACTTCAGTGCATTATCCAGAATTGGGTGAATGTTTATTGATTTGTGCGACTGAGACAAAGAGCGAAAGGGATTTAGAGGTATTTTGTGAGGCGGTTAAGCGCTGTTATATCAGCGAAAACTCATGTGCATCAGTTTAAAAAGAACTGTCATTTTATATTTATTAAGAAGACAAATATGACCATCCTCGATTTAGAAAATAAAACCATTTTTGAATATTCACAACAAGGCCGAAATGCTGGTGCACAGTTGCTTGGAACCTTGGGTGATAGCAGTGATTTACCGGCGGCGTTGTTAAGAAGTAGTAAACCGCTTTTGCCTGAAACTTCTGAATTAGATGTTGTAAGGCATTACACCCGATTGTCACAGAAGAATTTTTCGATTGATACCCATTTTTATCCGCTGGGATCTTGCACCATGAAATACAATCCTCGCGCGGCGCATCGGATTGCTTCAATGCCAGGTTTTTTACAAAGGCATCCATTAGCCCAAGAAATTCACAGTCAAGGATTTTTAGCTTGCCTTTATGATTTTCAAGAAATATTAATTGAAGTCACTGGTATGGCAGGTGTTTCGTTAACACCAATGGCTGGAGCGCAAGGCGAGTTTGCTGGAGTTGCAATGATCCGCGCTTATCATTTAGCGCGTGGTGATCATGAGCGTGATGAAATTTTAGTGCCAGATGCAGCGCATGGAACTAATCCAGCATCAGCAGTGATGTGTGGTTTTAAAGTTCGCGAAATTCCGACGAAAGCTGATGGTGATATGGATTTTGAAGAACTTAAAAAAGCAGTTGGCCCTAAAACTGCGGGGATTATGTTAACTAATCCATCGACATTAGGCGTATTTGAAAGGCATATTGAAGACATTGCGCAATTAGTGCATCAAGCAGGTGGGCTCTTATACTACGATGGCGCAAATCTTAATGCTATTTTAGGCAAAGTAAGACCAGGAGATATGGGTTTTGACATTATGCATATTAATTTGCATAAAACTTTTGCTACCCCGCATGGTGGTGGTGGTCCAGGGTCAGGGCCAGTGGCGGTTAGTAAACGTGTAGAGCCTTTTTTGCCCGCACCGATTGTAGGCAAAAAAGGTGATAGTTATGTGTGGCTTGATAAAGATAATCGTCCACAAACGATTGGACGATTATCTACTTTTATGGGGAATGCCGGAATTTTATTAAGAGCTTATATTTATGCACGTTTGTTAGGACGAGAAGGCCTTAAACGAGTTGCAGAGTATGCAACATTAAATGCAAATTATTTAATGATTCGACTCAAAAAAGCAGGATTTACCCTCGCTTTCCCTGCAAGGCGTGCAAGCCATGAATTTATTTTGACCTTAAGTAAAGAAGAAAAACAATTTGGTGTGACGGCTATGGATATTGCCAAACGTTTACTTGATTATGGATTTCATGCGCCGACGACCTATTTCCCTTTGTTAATTCCAGAGTGCTTATTAATTGAGCCAACTGAAACGGAATCGAAGCAAACGTTGGATGGATTTGCTTGTGCAATGATTGCAATTTTAAAAGAGGCTACTACTAATCCGGACCAATTGAAAAAAGCGCCTTATCATCAACCTGTTCGTCGTCTTGATGATGTTAAAGCAGCCAGAGAACTTAATTTGGTGTGGCGAGATTCTAAACAGAATCTAAAAGGAGAGGAGACAAAACAATGATAACCAAAAATCAGGCAGCTTTTCAGCTTAAAGGCAGCATTTTTACTTTGACAGTATTGCAGCTTTTATCAGATGACCTTAATAGTCTTGCGAAACAGTTAAGTGAATTGATTCAGAAAAATCCTGGATTTTTTCAGCATATTCCGCTCATGGTTGATTTGCAAAAAGTGCATACCCTTGAGCAGTTGGATTTTGTAAAGTTAAATGAAATCTTAAGAAAGGAAGGTTTTATTCCAGTGGCTATTTGTGGTGGCAGTGAATCACAACAGAAAAAAGCAGCATTAGCCAATTGGGCGATTTTAAATCGCTCTACCAAAATAAAAGATGAACATGGCAGTGAAGTAAAATCACTGGATCCTCCAGTTGAGAATTTTGCGGTGGTGATTACTCAACCCGTGCGTTCAGGCCAACAAATTTATGCGCAGAATAAAGATCTTATTGTGTTAGCGTCAGTGAGCCCAGGTGCTGAGTTAATTGCTGATGGACATATTCATGTTTATGGACCACTAAGAGGCAGAGCATTAGCTGGAGTAAAGGGCAATAAACAAGCAAGAATTTTTTGTCGAACGCTAGAAGCAGAATTAGTTTCAATTGCAGGACATTATTGGGTTAATGAGGAAGCAAAAAAAACCGCATTGACTAAAGGTACACAAATTTATCTTGAAGATGAGCATTTGCATATTGTGGCTTTGTAGATCGTTATATGATTGATAGCTCACAAAAAAAATTATTACTACTATCTGGCTTAGGCGGGATATTAGAGTTTTATGACTTTATTATCTATGCCTTATTAGCCAGCTACATTGCGAAAGAATTTTTTCCAGCAAGCAGTAATGTCACCGCATTACTTAGCACATTTGCCACGTTTTCCATCGGCTATTTGGTAAGACCTTTAGGTGGGGTTTTATTTGGGCGCCGATTCAACAGTGAAGTGCAACAGAGTCAAGAAAATAATTTTTATTAAATTAAATTTTAATAATTGAGTTTTTAATTAGAGAGGGTCACGTAAAGCTGGTAGTCTCAAAGGTGAAAGCCA
>Ga0116226_10003422_pt1 | contig 14027 bp, 13 predicted proteins | sample S1TSphfallax_FD_89692 | JGI IMG/M metagenome (GOLD analysis project Ga0116226, IMG submission 89692) | Host-associated microbial communities from peat moss isolated from Minnesota, USA - S1T2_Fa - Sphagnum fallax MG | ecosystem: Host-associated > Plants > Peat moss > Unclassified | place: USA...
TGAGACGAAAATGATGGTGCGAAAACATCTATCAAAACATGTGGTGATCAAAACTTCATTCAAATAAAAAATCACATGAAATGGATTCACTTTCGTTGCAAGCAAATGAGGCATTAGGAAGTTAAAGGAATCTCATCCAAACCAATTATAACAATTACGGGTGTATTTGGCAACTCCACATCTTCCACTTGAGGCTTTTGGGAGTCGAATCTCGAAGTCAATGGGATCTCATCCAAGTCAACTTTAATAACCACGCGTGAATTTGGCAACTCCTTATTTTCCTCCCTATATTTCGCCTCTTCAAAAAAAGGCGCATTGATAATCTTTTTTAAAAAAAAAGTAGTTGTGAAAGTTCAAAAATAGACTAGCCATATAAATCAATGTGATTGGAAAATCCAAAAAAACATTGGAAGGAAGGAGCAAAAAATAATATTTGGACTACTTACTACAAATGTTGAATGATTCCTACAGAAAGTGGCAAAAATTAGCCATGGTGCATTTTTCAAACAACATCTCAAAGCTACCATCGTCTTCCTTTATACTTATGATGGTGCCGAAAGGATAAATCTCCACAAAGGTGGCAACATTAAGCCTAGAGTTATGAAGGAACTCTAAGTATGAAAAAAAATTCTTCATTAAATAATTATCTATTTTGGGCACATATTCATAGGACTCAACAAAAATAACATTAAAAGGTGGATTCAGGTAGGTTCATATGGCATATTGTTTACCAACAATGTATTCCCAAGGTGAGTATTAGGATATTTAGGGAAGAAATTAGAAAGGTTTTTATGATAAATAATTATCATGAATGAGATAATCGATGCAATAATGGCTTGCTTTAATGGGAAACTACAAAAAATGCTTGTTAATCTTGCACAGATCTTGACCCAAATCCTTTGCAGGTCAATTTCAATAACCATTTCTTTTATTATTTTACTCAAGTAGGCAATCATCTTGGCAAGCGGAGTAGATGTCCATATATAGACAATAAACTGTTCTAAACACCTAAAGAGGAATTATTTTAGAGCTGGCTTGGGTATAATGCTCTTATTTAGTAAGGTAGGACCCTAAGCTAAGTTAAATGTTGGAGGCAAAAGGTGATTAATTTTGAAATACTCCTTCCCAACAAGGACCCCTTTCAAATAAAAAATCACGTGCAAAATATTCATTTCTACATCCTTTGCATTTACAGGAAAAGGAGATAAAACCTTCGAAAATGAGTTCTTTCCCCTTATCTTCCTTAATAGTTTCATGGAGGTCTCCAAGAAATGAATCATATCCAATGCAATAAAATCCCACAAGGGACAAATGCGATTGCAATGAGACCAATGGTTCAAGGGATAGGAGAAACACATGTGGAAAATGAAGTGGGGATGCAAAACCTCGACTTGGCAAAGGTTGGAATGGAGATTGCATCGGTCTCCTCTGTCTTTCCTACCTTTTCACATGCCTTCTTCAATGCAATTCAATCCCATCAAATTGTCCAAGTAATTAAACAACCGTCCTTCAAATTCCACCAAGGCTGAAAAAAAACCAAGGCTTGTCCAAATCATTTGAATCTTCAAATGTGTACTCATTAAAATCATTAGACAAAAATTCACCTTCACTTGCAAATAGAAAGTAAAAAATGTACCCAAACAAGAAAAATTCCAAATAAACCAATTGAAAAATAAAATAAACTTCCAAAAAAAACCAGTGAAAAAAGGAATCATAAGCCAAATAATGAAAGGCATAAATTTTGAAAATTAATATTTGTAAGCACAATAAAGGACTCAATTTTTGTATCTTGCACGATTATATTTTTTGAATTCTTCAACCACATGCCAATCTAGTGGCCACCAAATAGGTTGATATGGTGGGCACTAGATTGTTGTATTTGGTGGCAACCACATCAACATATCTTGTGGCCACTAGATTGTTGTATATGGTGGCCACCACATCGACCTATCTAGTGGCCACTAGATCATTATATCTAGTGGCCACCAAATTGACCTATCCAGCGGTTGCTAGATCGTGTACCTAGAAGCTCACATTTGGTTGTATTTGGTGGCCACTAGATCATGTATTTGGCAACCACTAGATGTAGAATATCTAGCAACCAAAGCATGAAAAAAAGGATATAAAACTACCTAATGGCCATTAGATGCATAATACGCTTTAGAGTAAAACTGAAAAATATTTTATCTAAATGTAATCATAATTTAAAAATGGTATAATGTTTAATGAGGAGAGCCATTAGTCATAATTCAATCTAGCTTTAGTTGGGCTCAAATCCTTTAGATGAACTTGTTTATTCATCTCCATACCAATATCCTCATCATTGACATCTTCAACATTTTCCTCCCTAGTAATAGTGGTTATTTCTAATGGTTTTGTAGAGCAGATGTGAGGTCATGTTGATACATCATTGGAAGGTATCTCATCGTCTTCTCCTCTTTCCAGCTGCAAAAGATTGAAAACTCCTCGAAACTAACAAAGTACCACTACTCATTTTCGTGCTCACCTCTCTAATAACAACCCTGCGAATAACTTTCCTCATGTTTTTCTTCCTTCTTACAAGAACATATGTATCCTCTTCTTGTAATTCTTCTCCTGCATCCAACCTTTATTGTTCAAGATCTATAGGCAAGGGTGAAGCACGAATTGTAAGGGGCACTAGATTTTGTATAATATAAATCTCTTCAACCTTGTTGAGGAAGTCCATTAGAATGAGTTAAAAATCTGAACCTTTTTCTCTTGCAAATTTCATTGATACTAGTTTAGACTCCCAAATGGACAACAAACCTTGAAACATGGATATAGAAAGAGGGATTTGTGGGAACATACTGGGTATAGATTTATCAATACTCCACCATTGAAGATATTTAGACATGCCATTCCACCACACAAAAGTGGATGTAGAAAGAGGGGAATGGCATCAGGGTTGAGTTTGAACTTATGCAACCTTTGGTCTTTTGGAAATGGATAGTCACAAATGGGACCCACGTTGGAAGATGCCTTGATGCCAAAAAGTCAACCTACACAAACTTTCCTTCTATGAAGGAAATAAGTAAGCATTTAACAAAAGTGGCAAGTTCATCCATGAGCTTAATGACCTTGATAGAGGAATTTCCTATTTCGAGGTTTAGTAAAATCCATACTCCATAGAGATGTCATCCATGAAGTCCTCTTCCTAAAGTGTTATGACCAAATTGTTAAATTACTTTTGGTTGAAAATACAAATAATTGTTTTGAAAGCGACCTTCATGGATAGCAAGTTTGAAAATACATTCTTCCAATCTGTTAGAATACATACATTTGGGTTTTTGCTTAAAAAACTTGTAGTTGAAAACACAACAAATGTCCTCCCAGACTTATTGTTCATGAAATCAACATTCCTTGAAGAGTTGTCCACAACATCCTTAAGGATGTCGAACTCCAATAGTGGATCCACCCTATAATGCAACTTGAGGTGCACAAGGCCAATTTGTGGGTTTTCGTTAGCAGACCTTGAAATCCAATGTTCTAGAACCTTGTTAAATTCATCAGAGGGAGGATCGTTGGATGGATTCATATGGATCCTTCCCTTGAAGAAATCATTGTTTAGTGTCATTTTTAGTAGCGCAAACAACACCTTACTATACTTATGTTGTAATTTCATTTTGTTCCACATCTCTTCAATGTAAGGATGTGGACTTTGCGCTATTGGTTGAGGATGTTTATGGAACACCATGATTTCATTTTGAATCCCCCTCCTTTTTTTGACATTGTAGCAAAACTCCGTCATTGTTAAAAAGTGCAAGTTACTTCCTATTGCAAGGCAATCTTGCAACAAAATTTCCTATGCCTCCAAACCATGCACAAGCTTCACCATGTGAGACTCCTTAAATCCCACAAGGTAATTATATCATGACTTTCCCATAGGTTGTGGTTTTGAAAACATTTTGCCATACCCATCCAATGTCTTTCCTTATTCCCACAACAACAAAATCTCCTTCCACTTTTCATAAAGTAGGTCCAAAAGCAATGGGATTGACATACATTTCTTCCCTAACCGAACTATGAACATAGTTGTCAAGGACACCTCAAAGCTCTAAACAAAACTATTAAAGCATGTTAGATCATTTCTAGCACCTCAAGCAAACATTCAACATGGATTTTTTGTGGAAATGATTTTGAAAATCCATACCTTGTAAGCTTGAATCTTCTTCTTGTCTTGTTTGAATTATGGGCTTGGTTGTCCAAACTAAATCCATATTTTTCACACGTGTTGAAGATTTTCCCTATATGAAAGGACCAAGTTCTTTAATGTATTTGGATTGTTGAGGACAAATAATAACTTGCAATTTTTTATAGATTCAGCATTCCAAATGACTACAATACCAAAGGCCTAGAATTGTTTGCATATGTTGTCATTGACACCTTCCATCGCGAGTATCTCCTAAGGAAATAAAACAACAAATTAGCTTGGAGGAATTAAGCGATACAATTGGAGTAGTGGGCGAGGAATCAACAACAATAAACTATAGTATGGAAATAACCTTCATGACTTGGATTGTATGTTGTCCACCCACAATAAAAAACATCAAACTAGAAAGAGTAAACTAGTTCCTTGGTTTCATTTTTAAAATCTTATTTGGATCATTTAAATTGGCATGAATAGCAAAAAGTGGACACTACTAATTGATGTAATGAAACATCAAAATTCAATGCTTGATTTTGTTTTTATGTGTATCGCTTAGTGGGTGGTACATAATTATCCTAGTAGGAGGCATGAATCAATCCACATGAACCTTTACCCCTTCAACATGCTTGTTTCCAAGGGGGAAGCAATCTGAGAATTCACTCCCAATTGATTCATTGACATGCTCACATTCAGCCTTGTCAAGGCCCTTGTGATATTTTTTCATGATGAGGTTTTTAATCGGTTTCTCCTTTTTTTCCTATATTGTTGCCTCTTTTCTTTGCTTTTTGGGAGCCCTAATCATTGCTGAACCTTCAACATTTGTTTGAGTCATTTCAAAAGTTGTCACCATTTTATTATCCTTATCAATGACTATCATAATCACCATTTTGTCCCCAATTTGGTGTATTAGCCTTGTTGTCCTATTCAAGAACTTTGCAACCCTAAACCTTTGTCTTTCACAACTTTTCAGGTGCAAGTTGTTGTCCATCTTTCAAAATGCACAAACGATCTCGACTTGTGACATAAAGAATGGCATTTTAAAAAAAACCACCACCTATTGTTGATCATCCTTATAGGCCTTGAGGTTGACAACATGCACATATTTCACATTGTTAAAGTCTTTCCATTTCTCGAATTGGAAACACTAGTCAATATGTGGCATTTCCATCATCAGTTTTCTACCCCACCTATTTACATCCTTGTCTAGTATCTAGATGTTAACATCTACATTCTTGTATTCCTTATCATACCCCAAATTCTCCCCAAGGATTTTGGTGAAGAGGTGAATATGAGAATCATTGCAACATGGACGAGCAAACTATTTGAATATTAAATTTTTTAAAGGAAATGATTTAGTGACCACAAAATAACAATATTTCCTAGCCGCATTCATTAGGCTACCAAATCTTTGTAGAAGAAAAACAATCTAGTAGCCACTAAATCTCTTATAACTTTTCCACATATTTGTAATGATTTGGTGATTGTTAGATCATTTGTTGTATTTCAATCCAGAACAAACAATATAGTGACCACTAGATAAGAAATTACATTACACTTCAAGTGGATTTATTTGCTTCCACCAATTTTTTATTTTATCATTAAGACTTTGGATACATAGCAATTTGGCGACCACTAGGTGATTGTCCTTGTCCATCGCAGTCATATTGATCTAATGGCCACCAAATCGTCATTTTCATTAGTGCCAAAGGAGGTGACAATCCCCCTTCAATCAATAACCTTCAAAACAATTTAATGGCCACCAGATCATTTTGTTTTTTTATTAGTGACCCAAGTTACGATTTGGTGGCCACCATATCATTCTGTCTTTGATTAATTACCCTAGTTCAAAACTTGTGGCCACTAGATCATTATGCCTACACTAAATTTCAATTTTATTGATTTGGTGGCCACCAGATTGTCATTTCTTTGAAGAGTGTTGGTCATACTGATCTAGTGGCCACCAAATTGTCACATTGTCTAGGAGTGATGTTGGTCATTGATCTAGTGGTTACATCCTCACTGAGTGTTGCTAGTAATGATCTAATGGCCACCAAAATTATTGATAACAAAATCAATGGAGATTAATGTTATAAATAACCAAACTAATTATAAGGTTGATTAGTGGTAAATCCTAATATTCTACCACTAGTTCAATTATAATTTCTATTCTTGTACATGTTTATTTCCATTTATGTAAAATCTATAATAGAAATCCATACATCATCTTTAATATTTCAACAACCACATGTCCCATAGCCCAAGTATATGCATAGTTATGAATATGTCATAATTATGCCTCATTTTTACTTTACATACTAATATGTAAGGAAAAACAATAAATATTTTTAAAAATACAAAAAAAGAGATAAAAGATCATGGTTCAACAATGAGTTGTGTACATCTTCAAAATTATTTTGTCTTCATATTGTTCTATCTTTTATTATTTTACTTTCTCTTGTCGTTGCACTCCCACATTGGTATTCATTCTTGGAAAAGAAAAAAATTCCCACAATCTTTTTTATTCCAACTCAATAAGGTAATCTACCCTACCATGTAACTACTGATTCAGATGCTCTATCCAACTTGTTTCAAAATAAGCATTACAATTTTACCTACTTTTTATGCTTATATGGCCTAATTACTATAATACAATCTTGCCCTTAATAATGGGGTGAATGTATTTCATGGCATCACAATAGGTTTGACACCTAAATTAAAAAAGGAGAATATTACACCTTAAATCATGATTGGTGCACATTGTATGAACCACTACACCAATCTCAAAGTCCAAATTGTTTCTAAAATGTCTACACGAATATTGAACATGTGCTATAATGTTTGTACGCGTACTACTACCATTACTTTAAACCCAATGTCCAAGGTTCCTTCATGTATATAGAATTTGATTCTAGAAGCCTTTTAAAAAGTCTAGAATTAACAATTGACCATTTGAAAATTGTCAAATTTAAAAACATTCAATTCACTAGGGGGCCAGAAAATGATGTAACAACAAATATTGACAATATTTGACTTCCCTAAATGATCCAACAAATACTAGAATTATCATCAATTTCTTGAATTTCCCAAAGCGGTGAATTTTTCAAGATAAAGATGTATTTTTTATATTATTTTATTTTATGAAAAAAATTTAACTATAATGTTTTTTAAAGAAGCACAATGTGTGGCCAAACATCATTAGTTTATTTGACATTGATGGTGAAAATGGAAAAATAAAAATGAAAAAAATTACATTCATAATTTATTTATTTTTGCATCCAACATACAAAATTAAATCTTAATATTTCAATTTCATTAATAAGTCTTATTATTTCGTAAATTTCTTCATTTACCAATTATTTTATGCATTATTTTTTCATGAAAAACATTTATATATTGAAAATTGTAATGACATGGTGGCCTCTAGATTCTCCTTTTGCTGACATTGTGAGAAAACAATATGGTGGCCACTAGATCGTCCTTTTGCTACCATTGTGAGAAAATGATGTGGCAACCACCAAATCATTCTTTCCCTACCATCATGAGAAGACAACTTGGCAACCGCTTGGTCATTCTTCTCATGATAATTTAGAGGATAAAGACTTGGTAGCCGCTAAATCATAAATCCTAGGACTAATGGAGTTTATTTCCAAATGCTCAATGATGACAACGATAGGTTAAATGGGTCAACCTTTATTGAAAAGGACTCATAGGACATTATTTGCATTTAGATTACAATGCCTTCTTACATATGCTCTCGGGGATATATTATATATTTTAAATAATGATAAAATTCATAATAGAAAAATATTCCAATTGATTGTTTTTCTTCGAATTGAAATAACCAATACCTTATAACTTTTTCTAGAATATTGCGAAATGATAAATGATAACATCCGAATTGATTTCTTTAATTAAAGACATTCAATTAACTGGTGTATCTTATGCTCTCGGCTAAATAAAAAAAATTTATTTCAAAAAACATTGAATTTTGGAAATATAGTTGATTTATGGGAGTCATGTGATGAACGTGGAAAATTTCACATTGACTATAACGTTTGCGTAAACACATCTACTTTTTCTATGGGGCCCAAGGACCAAAGGAATGCATCATTATCTCACTAGAAATTGTATTCATTTTGTACAAAGAACGAACATTCTTTAACCGAATTCTTGATGTTGCAAAACTTCGGATCAACTATAGGAAAAAGGTGCTTCTGACCAATAAGCTCAATGACTCCTAGATTTGAGCATATTGGAGATGAGACTATCAATAATCTTATTATGAAAAAGATGGTTTGTCTAAGTCTGGTTCGAAATGTTGGCACAAATGGAAAACACCAAAATGATCAGGTTTTTACCCAAAGGCTCCTTGCGTTTTTGAAGGGTGAATACATTAAAATTTAAATCACCTTACATGAATTATAAGTAGGAAAGCAAAAAGGGTGTAGGATTCCACCACATTGAAATAAAGGGAGTCAAAAGTAGCAAGCCCTAGTGATATAAGCTAAATGAAACATTCAATCCTTGATTGAACAATGTGTTGATGTAATGCCACATCAAATGAAGGGCATCGAAAATGGGAAACAAGATGTCTGTTTCCTTCTTTTCGATACTTGGAAGATAATGCAAGAACATAATGACTAAATAAACCTAGAATGATTCATTTTCACTGTGTTGTATGAAAAAATGTTATATTTTTCAGTTAAGTTTCATCTGGTGGTCATTAAATCAAGTATGATGTGTTTGTTGTCTCATTTAAGCATTGTTTACAAGTTGATTATTCACAAAGTTTTAGTGTCACAACCCTAGCCTTGGGCTTGCAACCAAGGCAGGGGCTTGCAAGAGTGTGGGACAAGAGGGAAGCTCAAGAGGCACATCTTATACTCCCAGGAATGCAGAAGAGTGTGAAAGAATGAACCCTCACACTCCCAAGTGAGCTCCCCTTTGGGAGTTGGAGTCCCAATGGACTCCCAAATCTTCAGGGAGAAATTACAGGGGTCAAAGCCCATTGGATTGAAGATTTTTTTATATCAATGGAAAGCTATTGAAATGTAGATGTCTGAAATGGGCTTGCATGACCCATTTGGATACTTAAAACACAAGTTATGTCCAAAAGAAAGGCCGGGAGTCAAATTGGCAATTTGATTATTGACCACTAAAAGTCAGGAATCGCCTTGATTTCTTTGTGTGCAGGTGGCGTGCCATGTATTGTTACAAAAATCTCAACAAGGCCTATAACTTGGCTTTAAACCTCATCTCAATCAAAGGTCTGCACACAAAGTTATGGGGCCCCAAAGTTGCAAGAGTCCCAACTTTGGGAATTTCGAAACTCCCATTTGAGAGTCCCGAGACAAAATGCCATTTAAATGTGGGACTTGTGGAGAGGCACAAAGTATATTATAAAGGGGAAGGTGATGGCTTCCCCCAAGTTCAGGCCATGGTGAGTCTTGTGAATTCGTGTTTGCTCGTGGCTCGTCTTAGAACCAAAAGTGTTTCAACTATGCATTAACCAACTTGTTGTTTAGTTTTGTGTAGGTCCATATGAGTGATTAAGTGCTTGTCATTCTTCCTAGTCCCATCTTGGAGCTCCAACACGTCCCTCTACCCCCCAAAGTGCTGTGAGCCAGGGAGTGAGTTCTAACTCCTTGCCCTTTTTCTGTTTTTGCTTCATACTCATATTTGAGTCTATCAAAGAGCTTAGGAGCACGTCACTTAGAATCTTGCAATGTTTTGACTGTTTGTCAACCTAATGGCCACCAAGTCTAAATAATAACATGGTTAATTAAAGTTGCAATAAATATTTAATGTTCTTGTTTGTCATTTTGGTAGTTGGTTTCTTTTACACATTTGCATATAAGCAAGGAGTTGTAAATTGGAAGCATTTCATAGTTTGTTATGAGCTAATTGAGAAAAGAAAAACATGTAAACATGGATGTGCGAAAAAAAAAATCTATTTTTTCCAAGTTTACTATTTGTGAATCCTTGAAGGATTTGATATCTACAGCAAGAAAAAAAACCTTAATGTAAAGGAACATGAAATTAAATTTAAAAAAATAATATTCACTAGGTGTCGTAACCTTAGCCTTGGGCTCGCACCCAAGGCAACGACTTGCAAGGTTACGAGCTAAGAAGGAAGCCCAGGAGACATGCCTCATGTTCCAGGGAGTGCAAGAGAGTGTGAGGGAATAGACCCTCACACTCCCAAGGGAGCTCCCACTTTGGGAGTTGGATTCTCGATGGACTCCCGAATGTTTAAAGAATGATTGCAGGGGTCAAAACGCAATGGATTGAAAGTTCTTTATGACATTGAAAAGCTATTGAAACCTAGATGTTTAAAATGGGCTTGCATGATTCATTTGGACATCTGAAACATAAGTTCTGGCCAAAAAAAGACCAGGAATCAAATTGGCAATTTGACTCCCGACCACTAAAAGTCAGGAATCGCCCCAATTTCTTTGCATGCAGGTGATGTGCCACATATTGTTGCAAAGCTCTTGATGAGGGCTACAACTTTGCTTAAAAACTCATCTCAATCGGAGGTTTGCACACAAAGTTATGGGCCCCCAAAGTTACGAGAGTCCCAACTGTGGGAATTTCGGGACTCCCATTTGGGAGTTTCGAAACAAAATGCCATTTGGATATGGGACTCGTGGAGAGGCACATAGTATATTATAAGGGGGAAGGTGGTGGCTTCCCCCAAGTTCGGGCCGTGGTGAATCTTATGAGTCCAAGTTTGTTCATGGCTCATGTTAGCACCAAAAGTGTTCCAACTATGCATTAACCACCTTGTGTTTGGTTTGTGTAGGTCCGTGTGAGTAGTTAATGCTTATCACTCTTCCTAGTCCCATCCCGAAGCTCTAGCACGCCCCTCTACCCCCAAAGTTCTATGAATCAAAGAACGTGCCCTTATTCCTTGCTCGTTTGTTGTTTTTAGTTTGGACTCACATTTGAATCCATTAAAGAGCTTGGGAGTGTGTCACCAGGAATCTTGTCGATATCTATATCGCAGCTAGAGAGTTGAAGTTGTGCAATCTAAAGAAGATTTCTTATGTGTAAATTCATGATAAGATGGACCATTTTAAAACAACTATTCTCCGGCATTAAATGAAAAATAAAATGGTGTCCGGGCTAGGGTAGTTGTTAGTGACATTGACTGAAATGATTGTTCATGGCCATGGGGACAAGGATTTTGTTCAACATTGTAATGAGCTTTGGCCAAATGTATTAATTTCACGATTTTCTGAATTTGAACCCTAAAATGCATTCTTCTAAGAAATCTTGCAAGGACATTCCTATTGTTTGAATGCATTGAAGCTTGTGGACAAAATTGTAGGTGTGAAACCATTGCCAAGGAAACTACTTTAGGTGGACAATTGTGTGAAAGATAACAAAAAATGTCACCTATTAGCATTTCTTTCCTTGTTAATTACTCGTGAAGTTCTTGAAGTTCAATTGGGGTTTCTTGTAGTTAAGCACACACATGAAGATATTGATGAAAATTTTGGATATTTGTTGAAGAAATTGAGAAAGAAAAATAATTATGTCATGGCAGATTTGATGAAAACATTCATGTTTTCCCAAGATTGTCCATTCATTCCACAATTCATTCAAGAAATCCTTCATTTCAAATATTGGGTCAATGGATATTTGAACAATGGCCCAGATGTCCTTGTTAGTCATACGGAGATGCATTTGTTTTGGTTTTTTATGGACAAGATAGGGTGGTTAGTGATGAAATACAAAGTATTTCCTATTGATGTTTTGTGGAGCCTTAAAGATGGCCCAACTATATGATTGTGGAAGGAGTATGACATTGGATGACCAAAATTGTTAGTGGGGGTTTCGAATCCTATTCCATTTCACTCGATATGGGGAAATGATGAATTGAGGGTAGGTGAGAAGGAAAGGTTCATTAGTAGTGAGATTTCGAAGTATATTGAAATTTGGAAGCTTGGGATGTTGAAGGATGATTTGTATCCTAGAGTTATGGGTCCTTATGTGAAATATTGAGAGAGCATTTTGGAGCTATTATCAAGACCTATCCCACAATAGAGTTCTATTTTGTTGGAAAGCTTTTGGCCTTCAATCAATTGGAAAGTTAATTATGAACATGCATCCATTCCTACCATTGTTGATGTTGACCCTGAAGATCCTATCATCTTTCCTTATTATGGCCCTAAAATCATGTGCCCTTCTTTGAGCACTATTGCATACACACCTTTTTGTGACTTGTTTGATGATAATTTTGTTCTTATGTAGCCTTTAGACCTTATAATCTATCTTGTGTGGATGGGAAGGGTTGAAAGTGATGTTGAAAAAGATCAAGAAAATGAAAATTATAGGAAGGTTTATGTTCAATGGTGGGTTCTTGTGAGAAAGGGAGCCAAGAGTGATGAGGAATTATAGCATAATTGCTGGTTGAGCAAGTGGAAATGTAATCATGCAAACCCAAAATAATTGGTTGAAATTTCTTTTGTCACGTTTTTTTTCCAGCTATAAGCAATATAATAATAAATTCCATGATAAATATTAATGCGACCCATGCATCTAAGGTAAACACTAATCTTGATGTAACTAACAATAATTCGTATGCATTGTAAAATGCAAATCAAATTTTTTATGAACATGAAGAAAAAATGTTGGTGTTATTTTATGGTCTTTATAGTTGGTTTAGTCTTTTTTTCAAATGGGATTTTTATGTTTTGGAATATATTCAATTTGCTTGTGTGCATTCATTGAAAAAAATATTATTGTTTATCCTCTTATAAAAATTCCAATGTGTTGACCTTTTGTCAATATGGACATTGCTTGTTTTAAAATGTCATTTTAAGTGTGCATGAAAAACTATTATAAAGGTGATGTGTTGAAAATTTCCTTTTTAATGTCATGAATGGATGAAAGTTTTGTTGATGTTTGGTGGCATTAGTGATAAATATGAAAAAAATGGCACTCATGTACTTAAGTTTATGATTTATGGTCAGCAAGGTCTAATTTTCATTTTAGCCAACTGGTTCAGTTTATATTGAATTCAAGAAATTTTAATTTGAAGATATTGTTTGCAACTAATGATAGGAGGACGGAAATAATTACTCAAAATTTAATGAACACCACATTGGTTAAACTTGAGTTTATAAGTTTGAGTTGATTTTAAACATGTTTGAATTTACATGTTCTTGTGCAAACTTTATGAAATTTAATTAAAATATGCTTGAAATTCCAGTAATTCAAAAACCACTAGATAATCATATTGAATTTGAATGGGAATTCAAGTTTTTAATAAGAAATTATGAAAATGCGTGTTGGCGTGGTGGCAATTCCTCCTATTTGGTGGCCATTAAACCAATTTCAACATTAACACCATGTTGAATTTAATGTCAAATTCACTTTCTTCTTGAAAATTTATGAAGTTACATGAAAACTTGGTTGAAATACGTCTTATTTGGTGGCCACCAAATGGGTTTTGTTCCCCAACTTATTAAGTTTGATGTCAAAATTAGGTTCTTGTTGAATATTTATGCAATTACACAAAAAGATGGTTGAAATACATCCTATTTGGTGGGCACTAGATGGATTTTGTTCCCCAACCTATTGTGTTTGGTTTCAAATTCAACTTTTTGTTGAAAATTTATGCAAATTACATGAAAAAGTGGTTGAAATATGTCATATTTGGTGGCCACTATACATGTTTTGGCTTCCCCTCATGTATTGAATTAACTCCAAAATTCAAGTTAAAGTTTAGAATTAATTAAATATGTGTTAAAAGGTGTTGGCCTTATTTGAGTTAGTTTTGCCACTTTCATTTTAAATTGTTGTAGGTTAATTGATAGCCTAACTTCCTACATAGAAAAAACCCAAACAA
>Ga0116226_10003423_pt1 | contig 14022 bp, 8 predicted proteins | sample S1TSphfallax_FD_89692 | JGI IMG/M metagenome (GOLD analysis project Ga0116226, IMG submission 89692) | Host-associated microbial communities from peat moss isolated from Minnesota, USA - S1T2_Fa - Sphagnum fallax MG | ecosystem: Host-associated > Plants > Peat moss > Unclassified | place: USA...
CCTGGACCACGCTGGCGCAATACGCCGACTGGATTTTTGTGCTGGCGCGCACCAACCCGCAGGCCGAGAAGAAGCAGATGGGCATTTCGTTCATCCTGGTGGACATGAAGACGCCGGGTGTGACGGTGCGGCCGATCCAGCTGATCGATGGCGGCCGGGAAGTGAACGAGGTGTGGCTCGATGAGGTGAAGGTGCCGGCGGAGAACCTGGTGGGGCAGGAGAACCGCGGTTGGGATTACGCCAAATTCCTGCTTGGCAACGAACGCATGGGTATCGCGCGTATCGGCATCACCAAGCAGCGCCTGCGCCGCATCAAGGAGCTGGCGAAGCTGGAGCGTTACGGCGACCATCCGCTGATGGACGAGCCGTGGTTCCGCGAGAAGCTGGCGGCGGTGGAGATCGAGGTGAAGGCGCTGGAGATTACGCAGCTGCGGGTGGTGGCGGAGGCGCGCAAGCGCGGCCGGCATGGTGAGCCGGACCCGAATTCGTCCATCCTGAAGATCAAAGGCTCCGAGCTGCAGCAGGTGGCGACCGAGCTGATGATGGACGTGGTGGGGCCGTATGTGATGCCGTTCGGCGCCTCGATGGACGACGAGGACCGCACCAACGAGACGCCGATCGGGCCGGATTACGCCGCCGCCGCCGCGCCCTCGTATTTCAACAACCGCAAGGTTTCGATTTATGGCGGGTCGAATGAGATCCAGCGGAATATTATCGCGAAAGCGATTTTGGGATTTTAGCGCCGTGGCTGCCGCGCAACGAAGATCGATCGGCTGACTGGGGCCGTGTTGGTTCCACCAGCACGGCCCAAATTAAACAAAAGTTTTTTGGTTCTTTTTTTCAAAAAAGAACTTCTTTCTTCCTTCCTTTTAGGGACCCCCGACATGGATTTCGATTTCAGCGACGACCAGCTGCTCCTCAAAGAGAGCGTCGGCAAAATGTTCTCCGCGCGCTACGCGGATTTTGATAAGCGCAAGGCCTATCAGAAGCACCCAGCCGGTTTCGATCCGGCGGTGTGGGCCGAGTATGCCGAGGCTGGGATTTTGTCCCTGCCCTTCTCCGAGGCGCATGGCGGGTATGGTGGCGGGCCGGTGGAGACGATGATCGTGATGGAGCAGATCGGCCGCAGCCTGGCGGTGGAGCCTTATCTGACCAGCGTGGTGCTGTGCGGCGCGATTTTGAAGCATGCGGCGGCGGAGGACGCGGCGGCCGCGGTCATTCCCAAAATCGCCTCCGGCGAGGCGCTGGTGGCGGCGGCGCTGGTGGAGCGCGGTTCGCGCTATGATTTGCACGACGTGTCGGTGGCGGCGCGCAAGGATGGCGATGATTTTGTGCTGGAGGGTGAGAAGAGCGTGGTGATTGGGGGCGCCGCGGCGGATGTGTTCATCGTCTCGGCGCGCACTGGCGGCAACCGGCGGGATGCCACCGGCATTTCGCTGTTCGTCGTGGATGCGAAAACGCCGGGCATTTCGCGCCGCGGCTATGCGACGCAGGACGGTCAACACGCTGCCGAAATATCTTTCGGGCAGGTGAAAGTACCCGGCAGCGCAATCATCGGTGGCGAAGGTCATGGACTCGCACTACTGCAGCGCGGTGTGGATGAGGCGATTGCCGGCATTTGCGCGGAGGCGGTGGGCGCGATGGATGAGCTGGTGAAGATGACGGTCGAGTACCTCAAGACGCGCAAACAATTCGGCGTCGCCATCGGCAGTTTTCAGGCGCTGCAGCACCGGTCTGTGGATATGCTGGTGATGCTGGAGCAAGCGCGCTCGATGGCCATCTACGCCGCGCTATCCGCCGGCGATGACAATGCGGTGGCGCGCGGCCAGGCTGTTTCGGCGGCGAAAGTACAAATCGGGCGCTCAGCCAAATTCATCGGCCAGCAGGCGACGCAGCTTCACGGCGGCATCGGGATGACGATGGAATATAAAGGCGGGCATTACTTCAAGCGCCTGACGATGATCGAACAGATGTTTGGTGAGGCGGATTATCACTTACGCAAGCTTGCACAGGCGGGCGCGTCGCTCGCGGCCTAGTCGCTATTTTATTACACAAAATTAAGGCGCCGTACGGTATTTCGTATGGCGCCGTTTTTGTTTGACAGTTTAATTAACATTTTACGGGCGAACAGGCACCAAACGCGCGCGCGCCACGCGTGTACCACCAACATGCTTTGCATTTTGGCGAGACACAGACTCAGGCTTTTCAAAAACGCGCCAAGCGCGCGGTTTCAGGCCGGCGTCGCCTTCTTCAGCGGCCAATCCACATCAGGAGATGCGAATTGGCCGTTGGAATCACTCGGTTTCAGGGCTCAGGCGGGCTGAACATTCAGCACGCTATGGCTCTGGGCCGGCGTCACCATGGTCAGGATGCTGCCGCCACCGCTGCCGCCGCCGCACGGCGGGGGAAAACAGCAGCCACTCAACGTCGCCGCGCAAATCAACAAGGCGGCAAGAGAAAACAGGTTCTTTTTCATGACAGGCCTCGCTTTTGGTTAAATTTTATACTATTCTTGTTATCACTTCCCAAAAAAAGTGACAATAAGAACGCTCCCAAGGTTGCAGATTCGACCTAACAGTTTTTTAATGATGCGCGAGCCACCCGCCGACCGCGTTTCTTGAAATATTGAGACGGCAGCGCAAACATTTCAGGAAAAATGCAATTCTTATTCATAAGTTAGACTCCAGGCATGAGAATCTCATTCCGGCTCCGTCATCGAGAAGTTTCCAGTTGTTAGTGACTGACGATTATGTTAACTGCGCCTTAATAGGAGCGCGCGCGCAGAATAGCACCTTCACAACCGAGCACCTTCACAACCGAGAATAAGCGGAGATAAGGCATGTCATCCACAACCTGGACCTCGACTGGCTCTACCAACTGGTACAGCGGCGGCAACTGGAGCGGTGGCGTGCCGACAGTCTCCACCAGCGGAACCGAAACCGTCGTCGTCTCCGGCGCGGTCGCAAGCCAGCCCACCATCAGCCCCCTCGTCAACGGCGCACCCGGCACGTTCACGGTGGAGGTGAATGGCTTTGTCATCAAAGAAACCCAGCTCGACGGCCAGTTCATCACGCTCACCACCGGCGCCGATCTGACGCTGCAGGGCCTGGCACTTGGCAATTACCGCGGCACCAGCGGCGACACGGCCCCCGGCGGCACCATCAGTAATCTCACCGACGTCAACGGCACGCTCGCCAGCTACGATACCCATATGCTGATCTCCGCGACCGGCAGCGACAAGCTGGTCTCCAACGACATCAATGAGAATTTCGGTGAAATTCTGGCCGGTGCCGGCGACACGCTCAGCATCAGCGTCACGCCCGGCGGTAACCCGCAGTCCATCCAGGCGTTCCTGAACTATGGCCTGATCGAAGCCACCAGCGGCGGCGTCATCACGGTCGGCACCGCCGTCACTACCAGTGGCACCGCCTCGGTTTTCGCCAACCCCGGCTGGATCGAGGCGATCGGCGGCACCTTCGAAACCACCGCGTTCATCGCCGACGACGCCAACGTGCCGAACGGCGCCGGCACGCCGGACGGCTATATCGAAATCGGCGGCACCAATGGCACGGCAGAACTCCTCGGCGGCGCAGCCGCCAAGGAAGACGTGTTGTTCCTTGGTGGCGGCAGCAACGACCAGCTGGTGCTGGCCAACAACAACTCCTTCCAGGGCAGCATCTCCGGCTTCTCCTCCGGCGACAGCATCTTGCTCACCGGCGCGTCCGGCACGCCCACCCTCTCCTATGCCGGCAGCCTCCTCACCGTCGGCGAGGTCAATGGCGGCGGCACCGTCACCCAGACCGTCACGCTCGATGTCGGCTCCGGCCACGGCCTGCAGAATTACCAGGCCACCACCTCCTCGAGCGGGATCATCATCACCGAAGTGCCGTGCTTCGCCGCCGGCACCCGCATCCTGACGCCGGATGGCGACCGCCTGGTGCAGGATCTGCGCGCTGGTGACGACGTGCTGGTCGTCCGCAAGCAGGGCGACGCCGTGCAAAAAATCATCTGGACCGGCAGCCGCACGGTGAACCTGACGCGCCACGCGCGGCCGGAAAAGGTCGTGCCGGTGCGCATCCTGGCCGGCGCGCTCGGCGCCGGTCTGCCGGAACGCGACCTGGTGCTCTCCCCGGATCATTGCCTGTTCATCGATGGGCACCTGATCGAGGCGAAAACCCTGGTGAACGGCGCCACGGTGATCCAGGACGTCTTCGCCCGCACGGTGACCTATCACCACATCGAAACCGAAGCCCACGAGATTGTATTGGCCGAGGGCGTGCCGGTGGAAACCTATCTCGACGCCGGCAACCGCCAGATGTTCGAGGGCGGCGCCTACGACGTGCTGCATCCCGTTTTCGCCGCGAAATCTCGGGAAAATGCGGCCGCAGAACTGGTGCTGGACGGCCCGGTGGTGCACGCCGCCCGGCAGCGCCTCCTCAACCGCGCACTCGCCCTGGGCTTCGCGCCAACCGCGTCCATCGACCTGACAGTCAAGGCCGGGCTGGAAAGACTCAGGCCCGAAGCCAGCTCCCTGCCGGAAAAGCTCATCTTCGTCCTGCCGCGGCCAGTCACCGAGGTCGCCCTGCTCAGCAGCATCGGCATCCCGGCGCATGTCAGCGCCAACCCCGCCGATAACCGGCGCCTGGGCGTGGCGATCCGGGCCGTCACCCTGGTCGCCGACGGCAAGCGTGTGGCGATCGCGCTGGACGACCCGGCGCATGAAGGCTTTTACGATATGGAACCCGCGCAGCGCTGGACTAACGGGGCCGCCCGCCTGGCCCTGCCGGCGTTTGCCGGCCGGGCGACGCTGGAAATCCAGACCAACGGCCAGGCGGCCCGCTGGGCCGCGCCGCGGAAGCCGGCTGTGGCGTGGGCCTAAGTCGTAGAAAGTAAGTAAGACCTACTTTTTTTGAAAAAAAAGTAGCCAAAAAACTTTTACGACCCGCGGCTTTTGAGTGGCCACAGTATGGCCGCTCAAAAACCGCGGGTAGCAAAGTTTTTTGGTTACTTTCTTTCGAAAAAGTAACGACTTTCTTCAACCTTCACTTTCTAAAAAATTAACTCTCGTCTTTATTTCAAGATTTTTGTCGTTTCTCAGGGCCCTAACCAGGCCCTTTTTTCTGTTCGGCGTGGCGAAAAGCTCCGAATCGGCCTGTGGTTTGTGAAGGTTGTCTCGGCGTCTCATGTCAAGCGAAGATTTAGCTAAATTCGCTGATTTAATCTTCTAATTTAATATTATTGAGACACTTTAGTTATTGTAAATAGCGTGGGAGGCAGGTAGGAACCCGTTAACTTCTGTTAAGGATTCGCGATGACCACCCAGACCACCGCCATCACCCTCTCCAGCTCCTCCTACGTGACCAATGCCACCGGCAATACGGTCATCACGACAGGGCCGGCGGTCATCAACCCCACCTACACCGCAGGCGTGGTGCAAAGCTTCACCAATTTCGGCACGCTCGACAGCACCGGCACGGCCAGAAGCAACCAGGGCGCAGGTATCTTCATCACCGCCGGCACCGCCGCCGGCGGTGCCATCGGCAATCTCGGCGGGTTAATCACCGGCTACGAATACGGCATCGACATCGTCACGCATAACGGCACCGGCGGCCAGGTCCATGTGTTCAATTCCGGCACCATCACCGACCGCGTCGCGGGCTCAGTCGTCACCGCGAACGCCCTCCTCGCCTCCGGCGTTTTCGCCGGCAACGGCGCCGTCATCAGCCTCACCAATGCCGGCCTGATCCAGGGCGGCGAAGGCATCTGGCTGCAAACTGACGATGCCGGCGTCCAGACCGTCATCAACGATGCCGGCGCCCGCATCATCGGCAACGCCACCGAAGCCGGGAATATCTACGGCATCAAAATCCAGGATAACCCCAACGGCGCCCTCATCGGCACCGGCAACATCTACAACGCCGGCTACATCAAGGGCATCATCGACGACGCCGCGAAATACACCAACATCACCATCGCCGCGTCCGGCACTGTGATCGGCGAGATTTTCGACCTCGGCACCGGCACATTGTCACTGGTGGCGGGCGAAACCGTCACCGGCGGCGCGCATTTCGTGGACGGCACCAATAACGGCCTCAACCTGTCCAAAGCCACCATCGTGCTGAACGGCACCACCACCACCACCGGCACACTGCTCACCCCTGGCAATTACACCGGCTTTGGCTCCGCCACACTCGGCGCCGGCGCCACCTGGCAGCTCGGCTCGCTCGGCAACACCGCCGGCCTTGGCGGCGTCACGCAGATTTCCGATTTCGGCACGCTCGATCTCGGCGGCAACCTCACCGGCAACACCATCAACATGGAAGGCTCGGTCGCCGGCGCCGCCACCGAGGTGGATTTCCTCGGCAGCCAGTCCTCCACCCCCATCACCGATTACGGCGCCGGCGACCAGATCGTGTTCGCCACCCTCGCCCCCGCCGCCGGCGACAGTTTTGAGGATAGCTACAACACCGCCACCGGCGTGCTCACCGTCACCGAGCTCAACGCCGGCGGCACCGTCATCGGCAGCGCCACCGCGACCGTCTCCGGCATCCCGGGCGGCCCGTCGCTGAATTCCAGCTCCTTCGTCGACATCAACGGCCCCAACGGCGAAACCGTCGTGCTCGGCGGCTCCAGCCTTTCCAACGGCGCCGGCTCGCCGATCTATCTCGACTTCGGCGAAATGGCGACGCTCACCAACACCGGCAGCGCCGACAGCGTGCCCGTGATCTTCGGCAACGACGCCGGCCCCGGCGGCGCGCTGAACACCCTGGACCTAAACGGCAGCGTGCCAGGCGGCGTACCCTATACCGGCACAATTTCCGGCTTCGGTCTCAACGATGACATCATCGTCGGGCCGTCCATCATCCCCGGCGACAACACCTGGAGCGCCAGTTTCAACGACTACGTGACGCTCGGCTATAGCGGCAGCCTGCTGACCGTCGGAGAAGTGGTGCCGGGCGTGGGCACAACCACCACCACGCTCGATGTCGGCACCGGCTACAGCGCCGGCTCCTTCGTCGCACTATACGGCACCAGCGGCATCAACATCGAAACGCCCGCCACCGTGGACGCCAACCCTCTGACTTTGGTCGGCACCGGCGGCTCGACCGTCGAGTTCGTCGATCCGCTCGCCTATACCGGCGATCTCTCGCCCGGACCCTCGATCGTCGCCGGCGAAGTCGTCTCGGTGGTCACCTCGTCGCTGGTCGAACTGCAAAACCCCGAAACCAATAACGGCACCATCATCCTGTCCGGCTCCGCCATGCTGGACAACCCGCAGCCCAACGGCGCCGGCTATCTCTCCGGCACCGGCACGGTGGCACTGGTCAATGGCGGCACGCTCGGCATCGCCGGCGGCACAGCCGCCAACACCATCGCCTTCGGCGGCGACACGTCCAGCCTGCTGAACGTGCTGCAGCTCAACAACTCCGCCTCCAGCTTCGCCAGCCCCATCACCGGCTTCGGCGCCAGCGACGAAATTCTGCTGAGATCCAGCGTGCTGCCCATACCGTCGGCCGGCAGTTCGCTCTCCGACACCTATAACCCGGTCACCGGCCAGCTGGTCGTCACCGAAACCGGCGCATCCGGCGCCGTCGTGGGCACCGAAACGCTCGACATCGCCAATACCGGCTCGCTCACATCCGGCTCATTCGTCGCCGTCGCCGGCACCAATGGCGTCGCCATCCTGCTCGGCAGCACGCCGCTCACCACCAATACCGGCTCGATCTTCATCGATTACGGCCAGAGCGTGGCGCTTACCGACACCGCGGCGGTCGACAGCATCCCCGTCACCTTCGGCTCCCACGGCACGTCGCTGGCGCTGAACACGCTCGACCTGAACGGTTCGGTCAGTGGCACCAGCTCGCCCTATACGGGTACGATCAGCGGCTTTGGCCTGAATGACGACATCATCCTCGGCCCATCCGTGCTCCCCAGCGTCGCCACCGGCGACGCCGTGTCTCTCTCCTATGCCGGCAGCCTGCTCACGGCCACCGAGCTCAACAGTTCCGGCGCCACCATCGGCTCCACCACCATCGATGTCGGCACCGGCTACGCGCCGAACGCGTTCGTGGCCCTGCTGGGCACCAGCGGCGTCAACATCGAAACCCCGGCGACTGTCGATGAGCAGCCGCTCACCTTCTCCGGCACCGGCACCAGTTTCGAGGACCCGACGCAATACGCCGGCGGCCTGGCGCCCGGCAGTTCCATCGTCCCCGGCGAGACGGTCTCCGTCATCTCCGGCAGCCCGACCATCGCCGCCAGCTCGCCGCTGACCAATAGCGGCACCATCATCCTATCCGGTACCGGCACGTCGCTGACCGATAACGGCTCGCTCGCCGGCTTTGGCACGGTGTTCGTTGGTGCTGGCACCGGGCTGACGCTCGGTGGCCCCGGCACCACCACCAACACGATCATCTTTGCCGGCGGCCCCGGCACCATCGACATCGGCGGCGGCAGTTTTGCCGGCACCATTGGTGGCATTGGTGGCGGCGACAGCATCGTCATCGGGGGCTCCATCCTGCCAACCGGCGGCACCGCCAGCGTCTCGCTGAACACCGCGACCGGTGTCATCACCGTGACCGACACCGTTGGTGGCTCGACCATTACCGACACCATCGCCACCACCGGCACCATCCCCGGCACGTTGTCGGTGTCCTCCGGGCCAAACGGCATCATCATCACCGACGTGCCGTGCTTCGCCGCCGGCACCCGCATCCTGACCGGCCGTGGCCAGGTGAAGGTGGAAGACCTGACCGCTGGTGACACGGTGCTGACCCTGCGCGACGGGACGGAGAAAAAAATCATCTGGACCGGCAGCCGCACAATCAATCTTACCCGCCACGCTAACCCGCAGAAAGTGCGCCCCGTGCGCATCCTGGCCGGCGCGTTCGGCCCCGGCGCGCCGGAGCGTGACCTGGTGCTCTCCCCGGACCACGCGCTGTTCATCGAAGGCCAGCTGATCGAAGCCAAAACCCTGGTCAACGGCGCCACCATCATCTGGGACATGGACGCCAAATTCGTGACCTACCACCACATCGAGCTGGAAAGCCACGACGTGGTGCTGGCCGAGGGCCTGGCGGCCGAAACCTTCCTGGACAGCGGCAACCGCCAGAACTTCGACACCGACGCCGGCCCAGCCATGCTGCACCCGGATTTCGCCGCCGCCAGCCGCGAAAAAGCCTGTGCGCCGCTTGCGCTGGACGGTGAGATTGTACGGAAAACCCGCCAAAACCTGCTAGACCGCGCCGCGGCTTTGGGCTTCACGCAGACCGGCGACATCAGCCTGACCGTCATCGCCGGCGCGCATCGCGAGCACCGCGCCACCAGCGCCTCCGCCGCGACACTGCGCTTCACCCTGCCCCCCGGCGCCACAGCCGCCGAACTGCACAGCGCCACCGGCGTACCGGCCGAAACACTGGCCGACCCGTCCGACCGCCGCGTCCTAGGTGTATCCGTGGCGGCCCTCGTGCTGGTGGCGAACGGCAAACGCACTGCCATCGCCCTAGACGACGCCGCACATCAAGGCTTCTACCCGATGGCCACGGACCACCGCTGGACCAACGGCCAAGCCCGTATCGCCCTACCCGCTTATACCGGCGAGGCGGTACTGGAAGTGACGCTGAACGGCCAAGCAACCCGCTGGGCGCAGCCCAAGAAGAAGAAAATAAGCAGCGCTTTTTAAAAAAAAGCGCGCAAAAACTTCTGGCCTGCGGGCTGTGGCACCTCCTCGTCTTTAATCGCCACCGTTGGTGGCGATTAAAGACGAGGAGGTGCCACAGCCCGCAGGCCAGAAGTTTTTTTTGGTTACTTTTTTTTCAAAAAAAGTAACTTCTTCTATTCCTCTTTTTTTCCCTTCCCCTGATAGTCGGTTGTGAAGGGAGTTCGACAATTTACCGCAGGTTGTTGATTTTACAATTTCTGTCCCTCTCCGGCTGCGCGGTCCTGGCCCCGCCCGGCGCTGGCCTGGCGCCGCTGCCACCGCCGGTGCGGGGTGCGTATCGGCTGGGGGCGGGGGATGCCGTGTTGCTGCGGATTTACGACCAGCCGCAGCTTTCCGGCGAATTTGATGTGGATGACAGTGGCAATGTGGATTTGCCGCTGCTGGGGCTGGTGCCGGCTTCGGGTAAGACGACGGATGAGCTTTCGGACGCCATCGCCCTGATTTTGCGGCAAAAAAGCCTCATTTTGGCGCCGAGCGTGGCGGTGGAAATTGCCAAATTCCGGCCGTTTTATATTCTGGGTGAGGTGAACGCCCCCGGCCAGTACCCATTCCGTCCCGGCATGACTGTGCTGACGGCGGTTTCCATTGCGGGTGGCTTCACCTATCGGGCGGTGCAGGCTTATGTGGGTGTCACGCGCGACGTGGCGCTTGATTCAGGGACACAGGCTGTCCAATACCGGGCCGAAAACTTTGCAATGGTGGCGCCGGGCGATGTTATCACGGTCTTTGAGCGGCGCTACTGAGCGGACGGGCACGGCTTTCGCGCTGAATCTCGCGGTGTTCGCCGCGGGTTTCGCGACGTTCGTGAACATGTGGTGTACGCAGTCGATTTTGCCGCAGATTGCGGCGGCGTTTCATGTGGCGCAGGCGCGCACGGGCCTGGTGGTGACGGCGCCGCTGATGGCGACGGCGCTGATGGCGCCGGTGATTGGGGCGATTTCCGACCGGTTCGGGCGCAAGCGGCTGATTATGGGCTCGGCGCTGTTGCTGGTGATTCCGACGGTTCTGGTGGCGGATGCGCAGAATCTGGCGACGATGGTGGTGCTGCGTTTTGTGCAGGGTCTGATGCTGCCGTTCATTTTCACCATCACGATTGCCTATATCGGCGACGAGACGTCGGGCGCCGCGACGGCCAGGCTGGCCGGCACCTACACGTCCGGGGCGATTTTCGGTGGTTTTTCCGGCCGGCTGATCACCGGTCTGGTGACGGCGGTTGCCAGCTGGCGGGTGGGGCTGGTGGTGGTTGGGGCGGTGACGGTTGGGGCGGCGGTGACGATCGCGCTCGCGCTGCCGCGGGAGACAAAATTCCGCCCGCTTTATGGGTTCGGCCGGGCGTTGCGGTCATTTCCGCTGCATCTCTCAAACGCCCGGCTGCTGGCGACCGACGCGGTGGGGTTTGGTGTGTTGTTTTGTCTCGTGGCGGTGTTCACGTTCATCAATTTCCGGCTTTCGGCCGCGCCGTATTTTTTCGGGCCGGCGGCGCTGGGGCTGATTTTCGTGGTGTATTTGGGGGGCGTGGTGATGAGCCCGGTGGCGGCGCGGCTTTGCACGCGGTTTGGCCGGCGGCGTGTGATGGCGGCGGCGGGGCCGGTGATTCTGGCCGGTTTGGGGTGCACGCTGGCGGCGCCGGTTTGGGCGATTATGGTGGGGCTGCTGCTGATCAGCTCGGCGATTTTCGTGCAGCAGACTTTGGCGACGGCTTTCGTGGGGGCGGCGGCGCGGGAGGGCAAGTCGACGGCGGTGGGGTTGTATGTGACGTTTTACTATATCGGCGGCAGCTGCGGCGGCCTGGCGCCGGCGGGCGTGTGGCATGAGTATGGGTGGCCCGGCTGTGTGGCGCTGGTGGCGGCGATGCAGCTGTTGATGTTTTTTACGGCGTTGCGGTTTTGGAAACTATAGAAGAAAGCAGCGCTTTTTGAAAAAGGCGTTTTTATTTGTCTCCGGTTTTTGCACTTCCGTCATTTGGCCACTCAATCGCCTCGTCATGGCGAGCGAAGCGAAGCAATCCATCTTTCGCGACACACAATGAACAATTGAATACGCGCCTCACCGAAACGAAATCTTCCGCCCCTCCGGTTCTCCAATCACCGCCCCATCCCGCATCACAATCCCGCCGCGCACGATGGTGGCAACCGGCCACCCCGTCACGGTAACGCCATCAAACGGCGTCCATCCGCACCGGCTCGCCATCTGCGCGTTCTCGATTTTGCGGGTCGCGTTGAGATCAACAATCGAAAAATCCGCGTCATACCCGACGACAATCCGCCCCTTATTCACCGCGCCATAAACCCGCGCAGGCCCGGCGGACATCAGATCAGCCAGCCGCGACAGAGAGAGTGTGCCGAGATTCACCTGATCCAACATTAGCGGCAGCAGCGTCTGCACGCCCGTAAGCCCCGCCGCGCAATCGGGCCACGGCCGCTCTTTTGCCGCGCGCGCATGTGGCGCATGATCGGAGCCAATCGTATCCACCCGCCCATCATTCACCGCCGCCCACGCTTCCGCCGCGTGCCGCGCCTCCCGCAGCGGCGGGTTCATCACCGCGTACGGTCCCAGCCGCTCATAAACCTCAGGCACTGACTGCAGCAAATGATTCATCAGCACTTCCACACTCACAAGATCATGGAAATCCCGCAGATATCCCAATTCTTCCGCTGTCGAAACATGCAGAATATGCGCCGCCCGCCCGGTTTTGCGCGCCAGCGCCACAATCCGCCGCGTCCCCAGAAACGCGCATTCCACATCGCGCCAAACGGCGTGATTTGAATACGGATCGCCGGACTTAAACAACGCCCTGCGTTCCTGCAGCCGATACTCATCCTCCGAATGAAACGCAATCCGCCGCCGGCCAGAGCGCATCACGCGTTCAATCGACTCGTCATCCTCCACCAGCAAATTTCCAGTCGAAGACCCCGCAAAAACCTTTATCGCGCAAACGCCGTCAATCACCTCCAGCGTGCCCAGCTCATCCGCATTCTGCTTTGTAGCACCTACGTAAATCCCAACATCACAAAACGCGTGGCCAGAAATATAATCGCGCTTGGCATTCAACGTCGCCGCATCGATGGCGGCCGGCGTGGTATTCGGCATATCAAAAACCGACGTCACCCCGCCCAGCACCGCGCCGGTGGTGCCCGAAAGCATATCCTCCACCCCCGGAATGCCCCCCATCCCGCCATCACGAAAATGCACATGCGGGTCGATGATGCCGGGCAAAACATGCAGCCCCTTCGCATCAAAAATCTCTCGGGCAGGCCCCAAGCTTTGACCAATGGCCGCGATCCTGCCACCAGCAACACCCACATCCGCCTCCACCACCCCCCACGGCAGAACCAAAAAACCATTTTTAATCAACAGATCAAGCATTGTCACACCGCCAAGGTTGCAACCACATCGCCCGCCGGCGCCAGGCCAAGACTATGCCGCCAATGCCAAGGCGCTGCAAACACCTCCCGCCGGCAGTACCACCCATCAGCCCCGCACCGCGCGAAAAAAATCCAGCCATTGCGGCACCACAACATCTTTCGAAAATTCACCGGCAAACCGCTGCCGCGCCGCCAGCGCCAGCCTCACCCGCAGCCGCACATCCCCAACCATCGCGCGCGCCGCCACCGCCACCGCCGCCACATCATCCACCGGCACCAGAACCCCATCCACCCCATCACGAATCACCTCGTCCGCGCCTAAAACTTTCGTCGCCAGCACCGGAATCTGCGCACCAAACGCCGCCAGCACCTGCTCCCCCGCCACCTCGCGCCGGGCCGCCGACACAAAAATATCCCCGCACTTCAACAACGCCCCCATATCACTGCGCCAGCCCAACAATTTCACCCGCCCGCCCACCTTCAGCTCCGCAATCAGCCCCTCCAGCCGCGCCCGCTCCGGCCCTTCCCCCGCAATCACGCAGTGCACCTCCGGCAGCAGCGCCGCGGCGCGGATCACAATATCAAACCCGTTCCCCGCCTCCAGCCGGCCCACCCCCACCATCACATTCGCATCCTCCGGCACACCAATAGACGCCCGCGGCACCGCCTCCTCATCCACAAAATCATCCACAAAACGCGGCAAATATTTTACCCGCGCCGCCGGCCATTTTGTCCGCTCCACAATCCCTGGCGAGCTACCCACCAAAAAATCGCAGGTCGAAAAATGCGACAAATCATCATGCAAACCCACCCTTCCCACATTCACCCAGTCCCCGCGCGGCAATTTCACCGCCGCGCGGCTCGTCCACGCCACCGCCAGCTCAGCCTTAAACCGCCGCAGAATCCCCGCCATCTTCGGCCGCGTCACCAGGTCCA
>Ga0116226_10003424_pt1 | contig 14018 bp, 9 predicted proteins | sample S1TSphfallax_FD_89692 | JGI IMG/M metagenome (GOLD analysis project Ga0116226, IMG submission 89692) | Host-associated microbial communities from peat moss isolated from Minnesota, USA - S1T2_Fa - Sphagnum fallax MG | ecosystem: Host-associated > Plants > Peat moss > Unclassified | place: USA...
AACCCGGGGATCAGCCGCAAAAATCCGCTCGAGCGCCACTATCGGGATGTCCTGTGCAGCCGAATCCATTCGCCGCAGACCGACACCATCCCGGTGGCGGCCGGCCGATCCGGCCTGGGGGTGTAAGGGCATGAGCCTCAGAACGCCAGGGTCAGCGAATCCAGCACCGTGAAGCGGGGGCCGTAGGCGGACTGGAAGATGCCGATGCCCTCGGCGGGGCGGATCAGGTTGACCCGGTCGAACAGGTTCAGCAGCGTCAGGCGGTCGGTCACCTTGCCCAGGCCCGGCACGGTCCAGGACCGCTGGACCCCGGCGTTGAACTGGATCACCTGGGGCAGCTTTTCCTGGTCCGCGAAGCCGCCGCGCAGCCCGCTGCTGTAGAGGCCATCGACGCTGACCGACCAGGCTTTCCAGTTATAGGTGACGCCAGAGGAAACGCCCCAAAGCGGCTGGTGATCGAGCACGATGGAATGGGTGTCGATATAGGCCAGCTCGTCGGGGTCGAAATTGAACTGGCCGGTCGCGACGCCGATCTGCTTGTTCTGGCCGACGGTCAGGTTCGTGTAGGCCGAGAACGCGGCGGTCTTGTACTTGATGGCCAGTTCGTCGCCCCAGATGTCGCCATGGCCGTAGTTGAACGGCGCGAAGATCGGCACCACGCCGAACTGTCCGGTGTCCAGATAGTGGTCGGTGCGCTCATAGAAGCCGTCCTCCGACACGGTCAGATGCGGGCCGAACCGATGGACGACCCCAGCGTCCCACTCATAGTCGTCCTCGGTCAGGGGATTGGCGATCCCCGGAGAGCCCGCCGCCGTGGTGCCGGCGAACGCCGCGGAGGTGTCCGGCGCGATGCCCTGGAAGCTTGGGACCTGCATGTAGCGGGCGAAGCCGGCGTGGAGCGTCGTCGCGGCGTCCGCGGCATAGGTCAGGTTGATTGTCGGATCGATCTGGGCGTGGTGGGTGAAGCCGGTCAGGGCGTCCCAGCGCACGCCGACGTTGGCGCTCAGCCGGTCGGTCAGCCGCCACAGGTCGTTCAGATAGAGGCCCAGCACCACATTGGTCGACCGCGCGCCGCTCAAGACCTTGATCGGGGTCGAACTGGTCTGGTCGCCCTGATCGTCGGCGGGGAACACCAGCGAGCTGTCGTTCACCGCGACATGGTAGGCGCCGGCGTAGAAGCCCGCGCCGATCGTGTGGCGTCCGGCGGCCCAGGTCAGGTCGCCCTGCAGGGTGTTGTCGAAATCCTTGTGGGTCGCCGTCGAGGCGACCCCCTGGAAGATCAGCTCGCCGGCGTTGTCGGGTCGAAAGTCCTGCTCGATCGAATGGATTGAATAGGCGAGCCGGTAGGTCAGGCTGGATGAAACCTCGCCCTTCAGGGACAGGATCGCCAGATAGTCCCGAAAGTCCAGCGTGGAGTTGATGTCCGCGGACTGATAGGTCGGAACGCCCGTCAGGGTGAACTGGGGGCTCAGGCCTGGCACATTGGGCAGCTGGTTGTTGCTGCCGGCGGCCGAGGCGATCAGGCTAAGCTGCGTCTTCGAATCCAGCGGATAGGTGAACACGCCGAACGCCTGGGCCTGGCGGCCGTGGTCATGCACCGGGTCCGGACCCGGCGTCGCCGAGCTGAAGGCGGTGTCGCTCTGGCTGTAGAGGCCGCTGACATAGTAGCTGAGCTTGCCGGCGCAGCCGCCGTACTGGGCGCTGGGCTGGATCGTCTCCCGCTGGCCGCCTTGGATCGACACCGACCCCCCGGGCGCCGCGCAGCCGTCCTTGGTCTCGATGTCCACCACGCCGCCTGTGGCGTAGCTGTAGCGCGAGGGCAGCACGCCGTCGATCAGGTCCAGCCGCTTGATGAACATCGGGTTGATCATCGACAGGAATGGCGGGTTGGTGTTGATGTCCAGCGGAACCAGCGCGCCATTGATCTGATACTGGAACTGCGGCCCCTCGGTGTCACGGATGTGAATCTGCTGATTCTGGTCCAGGGCGACGCCTGGCATCTGCAACAGCACATCGGTCAGGGCCGAGGCGCCGCCCGCCGGCAGGTTGTCGATGTCCGCCGCCAGCGCCGTGTAGTCGTTGGCCCCGGCGGGCGACACGCCGGGCCCCGCCTGCTGGGACTGGCCCTGAACGATCACCGGCGCGACCAGGGCGCCCGTCGCCGCCGGCGCCGCCCCGAACGTCGCCTCGGCCGCGGCCGGCGAGGCGACCGCCATGGCCAGCGCGAGGCTCAGGGGAAGGCTGTGTCGCGCCTCCCGCGCCCGCTCCGGAGCGGGATTGGACGGTCGATGGTCGCGCGCGCGAGCGGGCATGAGGCACCTTCGATAGCGATGATATTGCGACTAAGTTGCACTAACAACTCGATTGAGCCGCCGCCGCGATCCTGTCAAGGCCGGGGCGGACGCGGAGCCGCGCGGGTCAGCCGGCGGCTTTCACGGACGCCGCCCGGGGTTTCGGCAGCACCCGGATGATCGCCATCATGCCGTTGTCCTCATGGCCCAGGATGTGGCAGTGATAGACGAAATCGCCCGTGATATTCCCTCGGAAGTCCATCAGCACGGTCACGCTGGGATAGGGGCCGCTTCCCTTCCAATAGGGAACCTGGATCGTGTCATAGAACTGGCGTTGATCCTTGGGGACCGTCAGTCCGTTCCTGGCCATCAGCTGGAAGTGGATCTGATGCATGTGAAATTCGTGGTTTTCCAGCGCGCGATTCTCGATCGTCCACTGTTCCACCGCGCCCTGCGTGGTGGTGATCGCCGGCGGGTTCGCGGGATCGAACAGCGTCGGCGTCGCCCCATCGACGGTGATGTAGAAATTGGTCGGGCCGGCGGGATTGGTCGGATCCTGCAAGACCTCGGAGAAATAGAGCTTGCGGCGGGCCGTCACCGGAGCGGTGTCCAGGCCCGCGAACCGCGGCGTCACCGGCACGCCGGAGGACGGTCCGGCCATCGTGGCGGCGACCGGCGCGGCGGGGGCGCTCGCCGAGGGCGCCCCGCTCAGCACCGCCAGGGTCCGGGTGGTGTCGTTGTCGCCATCGGGGCCGGTGTCGATCGCCTGGGTGACCAGGATGGCCCGCTTCACACTGGCCGCCGGGGCGGTGACGATGAATTCCGCCCGTCCGGCGGGGGGAATCAGGATGTGCTTGCGGGTCACCAGCGCGCCGGCCCCGGTCCCGTCCTGGGAGCCGGTGGCGACGCCGTCCAGGGCGACGATCTCCAGCGGCTGGTCGACGCCGTCATAGGAAAGATGGATGTCGGTGATCGTGTCGGCGGAGGCGTTCAGCACCCGCCAGAACGCCCGCCGTCCCGGCGTCACCGGCAGAACGGCGGGCGTCAGGGCGGGATAGGCGATCGGCACATAGTTCAGCGAGAGGTCCCAGGACGGGATCCGGCCGCCGGGATTGGGGCTGCCGGCGACGGTCTGGTCGCGGATGACCAGCACACGGGCCGGCAGGCCGGCGACCGCCGGCTGGACGCTCTCGATCCCGTCCACCACGATCGCGCCGGACGCGCCGCCCAGCACCGCCGCCTCGGACATGCCGTGAATATGCGGGTGGTACCAGTAGAGACCGGGCGGCTCGTCGGCCGGAAACGTCACCCGGTACTGAAAGGTCTGTCCGCCGTTCACCGTGGTGTGGATCACCTCGTCCGAATGACACGTCGGCGAGGTGTTGGTCCCGTGGAAATGGATGTTGACCGAGGTGACATTGCCGGTCGCGGCGCCGCAGACGTTGGTTCCCAGCGACACCATCGTCGTCGCCGGCGCGGCGCCGGACGCCGTCGTGACGCGGTTGGTCAGATTGATGATCAGCGTGTCGCCGGGCCGGACGTGCAGCGTCGGCGATTCGTGGCCGTCCGGGGTGACGAAGCAGAACAGCGTCCGGCCGGCGGCGTCGGTCGAGGTGACATAGTGCAGATTGACGGTCAGGGCGCCGTTCTGGCTGTAGAGGTCGGCGGGCGGGGCGATGACGGCGCCGGCGACCGGACGCGCGCAGGCGCTCGCCCCGGCGCCGTCCGCGGGGCTGGTGGCCAGGGCGGCGAGCTCGCTCGCCGCGGGGTGACGGCAGATCGGCCAGTTGGAACCGCCCGGAGCGAAGGCGGGCGTGGCGATCAGCGTCGTCATCAACAGGGCGACGAGAAGGCTCCGGGCACGTTCAGCCATGGGTTCCCCGCGCGGCTCTCGACGATAGTCGTCGTCCGGTGCGAATGAGAATGCGTCGCATTCCTTAACATTAGGGATAGCCGGACCGACCTGTCAACCGCCTTGACCACGATCAAGGCCGCCCGGCCCCGCAAGCGCCCCCTCCGTCGGGCCTTCGGCCCGCCACCCGCTCGCGGGGGAGGGGGCGCGAAGGCGCGATGCCGCTCCCCCGTGAAACGGGGGATCCGGCGGCCGCGAAGCGGCTGACCGAGGGGGAGTCGCCTAGCCTATCGCAGCGCCGCGGCCAGGGCGAAGGCCAGGGCCGCGGTCAGGGCGCCAAGCGCGAAGCCGGCGGCGGTGACGGCGCGCGCGGCGGGGATGATCGGCGGCGGCGGCGGCGGCGCGGCCAGCCGCTCGATCACGGCCCCCGCGCGCGCGGCCAGATCGCGCAGCCGGCTGGCCGGCGACAGCTCGCGCAGGATCCAGCGGCGCACCACCGGCTCGGCCGCCGCCCAGATGTCCAGCCCCGGATCGATCCGGCGACCGACGCCCTCCACCGTCACCATCGTCTTCTGCAGCAGAACCAGCTCCGGGCGCAGCCGCATCTCGAAGAGCGCCGTCACCTCGAAGAGCTGGGTCAAGAGCCGGTCCATCGAGACCTCGGCCGCCGCGCGCCCGAAGATCGGCTCGCCCACCGCCCGCAGGGCCTGGGCGAAGGCGGCGCGGTCGTGGTGGGCGGGCACATAGCCGGCCTCGAAGTGGACGGCCGCGATCCGGGGGTAGTCCCGGCGCAGAAACCCCCACAGGATCTCCGCCAGATAGCGCCGCTCGTCGGGGCCCATGCGGCCCAGGATGCCGAAGTCCACCGCCACCAGCCGCGCCCCGCCGGCCGCGCCGAAGTCGACGAACAGATTGCCCTCGTGCGGATCGGCGTGGAAGACGCCGTGGTCGAGGGCCTGGGCCAGGAACGCGCGGATCAGGTCGGCGGCCAGGCGGGGCCGATCCAGGCCGGGGCGCGCCAGCACCCCGGGATCCGACAGCGCCTCGCCCCGCGCCCATTCCAATGTCAGCACCCGGCGCGCGACCCCCGGCCAGATCACCGCCGGAGCGGTCATGTAGCCGTCCGCCGCCATCGCCTCGCGCAGTTCGTCCGCCCCGGCGGCCTCGAACCTCAGGTCCAGCTCCAGCCGCAGCGCCCGGGCGATGGTGGCGGCGAAGGCCCGGGGCTCCAGGCGCCGGGCGGCGGGGACGAAGGTCTCCGCCAGGGCGCCGGCCAGGGTCAGGGCGTCGATGTCGGCGGCCACCCGCGCCTCGATCCCCGGACGCAGCACCTTCACCGCCACGCGGCGGCCGTCGGCCAGGGTCGCGCCATGCACCTGCGCCAGGGAGGCGGCGCCCAGGGCCTCGTCGAAGGTGGCGAACAGGCTGGCCAGCGGCCGGCCCAGCGACCGCTCCACCTCGGCGGCGGCGAGGGCGGCGGGAAACGGCGCCAGGCGGTCCTTCAGCCGGGCCAGATCGTCGGCGAAGGGGGCGCCCAGGATATCGGCCCGGGTCGACAGGAACTGGCCCAGCTTGATCGCCACCGGACCCTGGCGCTCCAGCACCCCCGCCAGGCGCTCGCCCGGCCGGCCGATCCGGCCCGCCCGCCCGGCGGCCAGCCGGACCAGCCGCGCCAGCACGCGGGCCCAGGGGGGCAGAAGCGGATCGATCTCCCGGGGCGCCAGGGCGTCGGCCCTGGCCAGGGACCAGGCCGCGCCCACCAGGCGCAAGCCCGCCGAAACGCCGCCGTTCAGATCGCCCACCCCTGGTGCAGCGCGCAGACGCCGCCGCTGAAATTGGTCACGCTGACCCGAGAAAAGCCGGCGGCGGCCATCAGCGCCGCCAGGGCGTCCTGGTCCGGAAACCGCCGGATGCTCTCCACCAGATAGGCGTAGGACGCCCGGTCGCCGGCCACCGCGCCGCCGACGGCCGGGATCACCGTGAACGAATAGGCGTCATAGAGCCGGCGCAGCGCCGCCGTGGTCGGCCGGGAAAACTCCAGGCACAAAAACCGGCCGCCCGGGCGCAGCACCCGGCGCGCCTGGGCCAGGGCGGTGTCGATGTCGGTGACGTTGCGCAGGCCAAAGGCGATGCAATAGGCGTCCGCCACGCCATCGGACAGCGGCGGGGCCTGGGCGTCGCCCACCGCCCAGAGCACCTCCGGCTCCCCGCCCCGGGCCAGACCCGCCTCGATCATCCTCTCGTTGTAGTCGATCACCGCGATCCGGGCCGGCGGGCCGCCCCGGCGGGCCTGGGCGGCCCGCGCCATCCGCGCCAGGCGCCGCGCCATGTCCCCGGTGCCCCCGGCGCAGTCGACGATCAGCTCCCCCGGCTGGGGATTGAGGCGCGCCGCGGCGGCGTCCTTCCACAGCCGGTGGACCCCGCCGCTCATCAGGTCGTTCATCAGGTCATAGCGGCGGGCGACGCGGTCGAACACGCCGCGCACCAGGCCAGGCTTCTCGCCCGGATCCACGTCGAGGTATCCGAACGGGCGTTGGCCGACGGCGGCGGCGTCTTCACTCATGCCCGCCTCTTAAGGCCGCCTGGACCGGGGCGCCAGCCGCGCCGTCGGGCCCGCGCGAAACGGCGCGTGACCTGGCGGCCCGCGGTGGGTTAGGGTCCCATGGCTCGGTGGCCGCGCGGCGTCCGAGCGGACTTTTCACCACGAAGACGCGAAGGCCACGAAAGGGCCCGTCTGAGTTCCCGTTGCCGACCCATTGACCTGGGATGTTCTTCAGGCGAAGCCGTCGGAATAATCACCTTTGTGGTCTTTGTGTCTTGGTGGTTCAAAACGAAATCCTGGCCGCCAACTCCGGCGGAAATTGTCTTCAGACCTTAAGCGCCTCCATGCCTGAACTGCCCGAAGTGGAGACCGTGCGGCGGGGCCTGGCGCCCCATCTTGACGGCGCGCGGCTGGTCCGGGTGGTGGCGCGCCGGCCCGATCTGCGCTTTCCCCTGCCCGAGGGCTTCGTCCAGACCCTGACCGGCGCGCGGATCGGCGCGCTGGGGCGCCGGGGCAAGTACATCCTGGCGCCCCTGGACCGCGGCCGGACCCTGATGATCCATCTGGGCATGAGCGGCCGGTTCGTCGTCGAGGATGGCGGCCCGCCCCAGGCGCCGGGCGCCTTCGCCCTGGCCGCGCCGGCCGACCCGAAGCACGCCCACATCCTCTTCGAGACCGACGCCGGGGCCAGCCTGACCTATTACGACGCCCGGCGGTTCGGCTACATGGACTTCGCCGACACCGACGCCCTGGACGCTCACCCCCGGCTGGCGGGGATGGGCCCCGAGCCGCTGGGCGAGGCCTTCGACGCCGCCCACCTGGCGCGGGCGTTCGCCGGGCGACGCCAGGGCGCCAAGACGCTGCTGCTTGACCAGCGGGTGGTGGCGGGCCTGGGAAACATCTATGTCTGCGAGGCGCTGCACCGGGCGGGGATTTCGCCGCTGAAGCCCGCCGCCGGGATTGGCCCGCGAAAGCTGGGCGTCCTGGCCCGGGCGATCCGCGCGGTGCTGGCCGAGGCGATCGTAGCCGGCGGCTCGACGCTGCGCGATCATGCGGGGGTCGATGGCGCGATGGGCTATTTCCAGCACGACTTTCGCGTCTATGGGCGCGAGGACGCGCCCTGCCCCACGCCCGGCTGCGCCGGCGTGGTGACGCGCACCGTCCAGGCCGGCCGCTCGACGTTCCATTGCCCCGTCTGTCAGCGATGAGAGGGGCGGGAATGAGGGGGGCCTGGGCCCGGCCGGGCCGCGCCCGCGCGGGCCTCGCGGCGCTGGCCGCCTTGGGGGCGCTGGCGGCGGGCGCCGCGCGCGGCCAGCCGCCGGTCTGGACGGTTCATGGCCCCCGGGGCGAGATCGTGCTGTTCGGCTCGGTGCATATGCTGCCGCCGGGCGTGGACTGGCGCCCGCCGGCGCTGACCGCGGCCCTGGCCCGCGCCGATCAGCTCTGGTTCGAACTGCCGCTGGACGCGGGCGCCGCCGAGGCGGTCCGGGACCTGGTCAGAAGGCTGGGCGCGCTGCCCCCCGGCGACAGCCTGTGGGCGCATATGGACGCGGCCCGGCGGGCGGACGTCAAGCGCGCCGCGGCCCAGGTCGGCGTCTCGGCCGAGGCTTTGGCGCCGATGCGCCCCTGGATGGCGGATCTGGCGCTGTCGGTCGCCGCCGACGCGGCGGCCGGCGCGCGGCCCGGCGAGGGGGTCGAGGCGCGGCTGGCGGCCGACGCCCCGCCCGCCGCGCGGCGCCTTGGGCTGGAGACGGCGAGCGAGCAGATCGGATTCCTGGCGGCGGGCGATACGGCCGAGCAGGTCGCGTCCCTGGACGAGACCGCGCGCGAGATAACGGGCGATCCGGGCCTGTTCGCGCGGGTGCTGGCGGCCTGGCTGTCGGGCGATGTCGCCGCGCTGGACCGCGAGGCGCTGGGCCCGCTGCGCGCCCAGGCCCCCGCCAGCTACCGGCGCCTGATCGTGGAGCGCAACCGGCGCTGGGCGCGGGTTCTGACGGCCCTGGCGGCGGAGCCGGGGGTCAAGGTGGTGGTGGTCGGCGCCGGCCATCTGGTGGGACGGGACGGCCTGCCCGCGCGCCTGCGCGCCCGGGGCCTGAAGGTCGATGGCCCCTGACCACGGCCCATGACCAAGGCCCCTGAAAACCGGCGCGGCGCGTGATTGACCGGCGGGCCGGGTTCCACTATCTTTTTACCTCCCGTTTTTCCAGATCGCGGCCGGGCGGCCGAAGCGATCACCCGAAGGTTCGACATCCATGGCCAACAATCCCGGCGCCAAGAAAGCCATCCGCAAGATCGCCCGGCGCACGGAGGTGAACAAATCGCGCCGTTCGCGCGTTCGGACCTTCCTGCGGCGGTTCGATGAAGCCGTCGCGGCCGGGGATCCGGGCGCGGCGCGGGACGCCTTCGTCACCGCCCAGTCCGAGATCATGCGGGCGGTGTCCAAGGGCGTGGTTCACCGGAACACCAGCGCCCGGAAAGTGTCCAGGTTGCACCGCCAGCTGAAGAAGATGCCCAGCGCCTGAGGCCTGGGCCGGTTCCGCTAAATTACTGAAAATCATAGATAACTCTAAGGCGGGCACGTTCCTGTACAAAGTTTGGGCGCGTCCTCGGGCGAACAAAAACAGACCTGATCGCCCGCCAAAAAAGTTAAAAAAGTTTCTCCAGTCCCCTCCGCGCCTTGGCCCCTGTCAACACCCTATCTGGGCGCGTCGGTCTGATTTTCGCGTTGACGACGGGGCCCCCGGGGCTAGTCTGACGGCATCAACAGTATCGGTCTTGTACGGACGATTATCACGACGGGGGCGCCTTAAGGCTCCCACCGCGCGGGGATGCTTGGCTGTCATCATGGAAGGTCGCCGGGCCAACGCCCTGGCGAGCGACCGCGTGCGGCGGCTGAGGATGGGGCGGCGCGTCGGCGGGGGTGTCGGCGCGCGGCGGGTCTTGGAGCAGGGAATGAACAAGAACACGGCGATGGCGACGACGATGACGCCGGCGGGCGTCGCCCGGGCGGACGACAACGGGCCGGGGGCGGCCTGGACAAGGACCAGCCTGGACCTGCGGCATGAGATCGGCGACGACGCCTTCGGATCCTGGCTGGCCCCGGCCCGCCTGCGCCTGGCGCCGGGGGGAGATCCCTGCCTGGTGACGCCCACGGGCGTGGCGAAGGACTGGATTCGCCGCTACGCATGGCGGCGCATCGGCGAGCTCTGGGCGATCCACGCCCCCGCCGGCCGAGCCCTGACCCTGAAGACCCGTCAGGAATTCGACGCGGACGGCGGCGCCGATCCCGGCGCCGCCGAGGCGCCGACGCTGGCCGATACGATCCTGGACTTCGAGGTTCCGGCGCCGTCCCTGGGAACGCCGCCAGTCCCCGGGCCGGCGTCCGGATGCCGGGCCAGCGCCCTGCAGGAGCGGTTCACTTTCGACACCTTCGTTTGCGGCCCATCGAACGCGTTCGCCCATGCGGTCGCCCGGCGGGTCGCGTCCTGGACCGACGGCCATTTCAATCCGGTGGTCTTCCACGGCCCCTACGGCTTCGGCAAGACGCACCTGCTGAACGCCCTGGCGTGGGAGGCGATGCGGACCGCGCCGGATCGCAAGGTGGTCTATCTGACCTCGGAGCGTTTCCTCTCGGGCTTCATCGAGGCGGTGACCGAGCGCCGGATGCCGGCGTTCAAGGACGAACTGCGTTCCGCCGACCTGCTGCTGGTCGATGACGTTCATTTCATCGGCGGCAAGCACTCCACCCAGGAAGAGCTGTTCCACACGCTGACGGCGCTGATGGAGGACGGCCGACGGGTGGTGCTGTCGGCCGATCGTCCGGCGGCGGCCCTGACCGAGCTGGACGGGCGCCTGCGCTCGCACCTGTCGGCGGGCCTGGTGTGCGGCGTCGAACCGGCCGACCGGGCGTTGCGGCTGGGGATACTGGATCGCAAGGTGGCGGCGATCGGCCGGCGCCAGGGGTTCGCCGGCGCCCTGAAGCCGGACGTGGCGGCGTTTCTGGCCGACCGTTTCTGCGACAGCGTCCGCGAGCTGGAGGGCGCGCTGAACGTGCTGATCGCGCGGGAGGGCGCCGGCGTGGCCGAGCTGACGCTGGACGCCGCCCAGAACGCCCTGCGACCGCACCTGCGGGTCGGCGAGCGGCGCGTGACGGTCGACGAGATCCAGAAGGCCGTCGCCGAGCATTTCGGCCTGAAGCAGGCCGACCTGAACGCCCAGGGCCGCGCCCGGGCGATCGCCCGTCCGCGCCAGGCGGGGATGTGGCTGGCCAAGCAGCTGACCACCCGGTCCCTGCCGGACATCGGCCGCCGGTTCGGCGGGCGCGATCACACCACCGTCCTGCACGCGGTGCGCCGGATAGATCAGCTGCGCGCCGCCGACGCCCAGCTCGCCCGGGACCTCGACATCCTGCTGCACAAGCTGCGGGACTAGGCCGCCGCCGGGGGCGAGTCGCCCTTGCGACGCCCGCGCCGGTTCCCATATCGGGCCTGCGGATGACGCTTTCTTAATGGAGCGCATCCGGCGACATCACAGAGCAGGGTCACGGCGGCCTGGTCCCTCAACGGGGCCCGGGCGCCGGACCGATCAGGGAATGGCCGCGACACAGGCGCTTCTATTTCGATGAAGGCCCCGGCGGTCGTTTGCCTCAAACGGAGCGAAAGAACACGGTTATGAGCAAGATCATCGGTATCGACCTTGGGACCACCAACTCCTGCGTCGCCATCATGGACGGCAAGGCGCCCAAGGTCATCGAGAACGCCGAGGGCGTTCGCACCACCCCCTCCGTGGTGGCCCTGCTGGAGGATGGCGAGCGGCTGATCGGCCAGCCCGCCAAGCGCCAGGCCGTCACCAATCCGGAGAACACCTTCTTCGCGATCAAGCGGCTGATCGGTCGCGCCTTCAGCGACCCGATGGTCGACAAGGACAAGGGCATGGTGCCCTACAAGATCGTCAAGGGGCCGACCGGCGACGCCTGGGTGCGCGCCCACGGCAAGGACTATTCCCCGCAACAGATCTCCGCCTTCATCCTGCAGAAGATGAAGGAGGCCGCCGAGGCCCATCTGGGCGAGAAGGTGGACAAGGCGGTCATCACCGTTCCGGCCTATTTCAACGACGCCCAGCGGCAGGCCACCAAGGACGCGGGCCGGATCGCGGGCCTCGAGGTCCTGCGGATCATCAACGAGCCGACCGCGGCGGCGCTCGCCTATGGCCTGGACAAGACCGACGGCAAGAAGATCGCGGTCTATGACCTGGGCGGCGGCACGTTCGACGTCTCGATCCTGGAGATCGGCGACGGAGTCTTCGAGGTGAAGGCCACCAACGGCGACACCTTCCTGGGCGGGGAGGACTTCGACCTGCGGATCGTCGAATACCTGGCCGAGGAATTCAAGAAGGAACAGGGCGTCGACCTGCGCAAGGACAAGTTGGCTCTGCAGCGCCTGAAGGAAGAGGCTGAAAAGGCCAAGAAGGAGCTGTCGTTCACAGCCCAGTACGAAGTCAACCTGCCGTTCATTTCGATGAACGCGTCCGGTCCGCTGCACCTGAACATCAAGATCACCCGCGCCAAGCTGGAGGCGATGGTCGAGGATCTGGTCGCGCGCACGATCGGTCCGTGCGAGCAGGCGCTGAAGGACGCCGGCCTGAAGAAATCCGAGATCGACGAGGTGATCCTGGTCGGCGGCATGACCCGGATGCCCAAGGTCGCCGAGACGGTGAAGGCGTTCTTCGGCCGCGAGCCTCACACCGGCGTCAACCCGGACGAGGTGGTGGCGCTCGGCGCGGCGATCCAGGCCGGGGTGCTGCAGGGCGACGTCAAGGACGTTCTGCTGCTGGACGTCACGCCGCTGACCCTGGGTATCGAGACCCTGGGCGGGGTGTTCACGCCGCTGATCGAGCGCAACACCACGATCCCGACCAAGAAGAGCCAGGTGTTCTCCACCGCCGACGACAACCAGAGCGCGGTGACGATCAGGGTCTTCCAGGGCGAGCGGCCGATGGCGGCGCACAACAAGCTGCTGGGCCAGTTCGACCTGGTCGGCATTCCCCCCGCCCCCCGCGGCGTGCCGCAGGTGGAGGTCACCTTCGACATCGACGCCAACGGCATCGTCAATGTCTCGGCCCGGGACAAGGCGACGGCCAAGGAACAGTCGATCCGCATCCAGGCCAATGGCGGACTGTCCGACAAGGACATCGAGGCGATGGTCCGGGAGGCCGAGGCGAACGCGGCCGAGGACAAGAAGCGCAAGGAGCTGGTCGAGGCGAAGAACCACGCCGACGCCCTGATCCATTCGACCCAGAAATCGCTGGGCGAACATGGCGACAAGCTGGGCGCCGCGGAGAAGGCCGCGATCGAGGCCGCCGTCGCCGACCTGAAGTCGGAGCTGGAGGGTGAGAACGCCGAGGCGATCACGGCGAAGACCCAGACCCTGATGCAGGCCTCGATGAAGCTGGGCGAGGCGGTGTACCAGGCTTCGCAGGGTCCGGCGGGCGCCCAGGGACCCCAGGCCGACGACGGCGTCGTCGACGCCGAGTTCGAGGATGTGTCGCACGACAAGAAATAGCGGGCGCCGCTCCTGGTCGGCGCCGGGCCGGGTCTCGCCCGCCCGGCGCCGGCCGGCAACGGGGTCCGCGCGCCAGACTTGAATCGCCGAGGGGTGTGGGACGTTTCAATGCGCGACTATTATGACGTTCTGGAGGTCCAGAGGACCTGCGATGAGGCCGAGCTGAAAAGCGCCTTTCGCAAGCTGGCGATGAAGCATCATCCCGATCGCAATGGCGGCTCCGCCGAGGCCACCGCCCGATTCAAGGAGATCAACGAGGCCTATACGGTCCTGTCCGACCCCAACAAACGCGCCGCCTATGACCGGTTCGGCCACGCCGGGGTCAACGGACAGGCCGGCGGCGGCCAGCCGGCCGGGTTCAACGACGTCCAGGACATCTTCAACGACGTCTTCGGCGATGTGTTTGGCGACATGTTCGGCCGCGGCCAGCGGGCCCAGGGCCCCGCCCGCGGCCAGGATCTGCGCCACGACCTGGAGATCACGCTGGAGCAGGCCTACGCCGGCGCCGATGTGGAGATCAGGGTGCCGGCGGCGATGATGTGCGAGGCCTGCGACGGCTCGGGCGCGAAGCCGGGCACCAGCCCCACGCCCTGCGTCGCCTGCGCCGGCGCGGGGCGGATTCGCCGCAACCAGGGCTTCTTTCAGGTCGAAACCACCTGCCCCCGGTGCGGCGGCGCCGGCCGCGTGGTGCTGGACCCCTGCAAGGCCTGCGGCGGCCACGGCCAGGTCCGGCGCGAGCGGGTGCTGTCGGTCCGCGTGCCGGCCGGGGTCGA
>Ga0116226_10003425_pt1 | contig 14003 bp, 18 predicted proteins | sample S1TSphfallax_FD_89692 | JGI IMG/M metagenome (GOLD analysis project Ga0116226, IMG submission 89692) | Host-associated microbial communities from peat moss isolated from Minnesota, USA - S1T2_Fa - Sphagnum fallax MG | ecosystem: Host-associated > Plants > Peat moss > Unclassified | place: USA...
AGACTCTCCCTCGACGACCAACCAAACACTTTCGAGGAGACAGCCATGAAAAATATGACCCACAACCCGAAGATCGGCTTCCGCATCGCCTTTGCCGCCGTCGCAGTCTGTGCCGCTCTGAGCACGGCCGCGCGCGCCGACGAAGTTCGGCAGCTGCACGTCGGTTATGCCGATCTGAACGTCGACTCCAAAGCCGGCGCCAGTGTGCTCTTGCAGCGAATTCGACGCGCCGCCGACCGTGTCTGCGAAATGCCGGGCACGCGCGATATCGGCCAGTTGGCCGCGGTCAAGACCTGCACCGACCATGCGGTTGCGCAGGCGGTCGAAGCGGTCAAGCGGCCCGCGCTGACCCAGGTTTATGATGCCAAGTTCGGCATCGTGCCCACCACGATCGTCGCGTCGCGTTGAGAGAAGACGATGGTCCGGTTGCCGGATGGCGTGCGCCATCCGGCATTTCGAAAGCATGCAGCGATAGGCAGTTCACGCGCGACTCATTGCGTGCGGACGGAGTAAGACAGCTGCCAGCCTCTCTCGACGGGGGCGAAGGCGATTGCGCCGTGATCCTCGCCGTCCTGGCGATTCAACACGAAGCGGGCGGTGGCGATGCCGAGCGCCGTGCCGGCGACGGTATCGGAAAACCAATGCAGGTTTTCCTTCATGCGCACGTAGGCCGTCCCGCTCGCGATGCCATAGCCGAGAATGCGGCGCAACCAGCGGTATTCATCGTTGCCGGATTCCGCGAACACGGTTCCAACCGCGAATGCCACGCTCACGTGCAGCGACGGGAAGGAGTCGCCGCCCGCGCGCCACTGGTTCGGCGAGCTGCTCGCGTCGGGCCTTGCTCTGCCGCCCGCATAACCCAAGGCCTCCGCGGTGATTCCGCTGAAGGCGCCCGCCTCCAGCAGCGACCAGGTTTCGCGATAGCCGTCCGAATCACGGATGAACGCCGCGTAGAGGCCGGTTCCGGCGATCAAGGCCACGGTCGGCGCGGCGTCGCGCAGGCTGTTCTTGTCCTGGCCGCCGTTCAAGGCGTTTTTCTCGTTGCCCGTGAAGTGATCCCGCACCCGCGTGTCGAATTCATGCGCCGCTTCGATCGCAACCAAAGCGCCGCCGAAGTACAACCAGTCTTCCGCGTCCCAGCGCAGGGGTGCCGTGAAATACTCCTTGGTGTCCTCGAGCGTCGTGGAAACGCCGATGGATTCCGCGGCCACGGCCGAATGCTCGGCGAAGCAAAAACTCATCAAGATCGCCGGCAGGATGAGAGTGTCGCGCCACGCACGACCGATGTTTTCGGGTCGCGCGTCGCGAGTCGCTGGGGGAAAACCTGGTATTCTCGGCACTTATACTCCATCAGTCGGCGCGGCCGCCGGAAAGTAGGTTACTTTGCCCGGCAAATCAATTGATGGTCAAGTGCCGCCCGACCTTCCTGTGAGCGAGGACGATCGCCGGCGCGCCCAGGCCACGCTTGTTCGTCGATGAGGGAGCCTGGAGGAGGGGGGTGTTGCCCGGCTCGTAGGCCCCGGCGCGCTTCCTGCGGTTGCCGTAGGATTGTGCGTCGCTGCTGATTTAGCCGCGGCCTCCTTGGCGAGGAGCCTTTGCGCAACGCTTACGGCCGCGGCAGCAACGGAACCCGACGGGTTGGCTGACCCACGCGGCCCGTGAGCACTTTACGTAACAAAGTCAGCCGATGAGCGCTGGACGAAGAACTGCGTACCTCAGTTCATCCATTCACGATCATTGGCGCCAGATAATCGAAGGTGGCCTCTCGCTTGGCACCATAGAGTTGAAATGACCCATCCGCTGCGTCGTGCGCATGGACGGCACTGGCGCCGATCTCTTTCAAATCTCCCAGTGTCTTTTCTTGCCTGGAGACGAAGTGCCATTGGATAGCTGGATCTGCCGGCAATTCGCTCACGATGGCAGCGCTCAGCGCCCATAAGAGGCGTTCGTACGTCGGCGCGTACACTAAAGCCGCTTCATGAACCACGGCTGCTGCCTGGATTCCCAGAGCACGGCACAGCCGATACCTCGCGGTTGCCTCGATCGTGTCACGGGCGCGCCAAGATCCGACATCGTCGCGAACGACTGCGTCCATCACCTCCGCGCCGTTCTGCAAAACGGGGTGTTCCGGACCCCAAGCCTCGGGCGGACAACGTTTGCTTCGGGGCTCCAGGGAAATCATGGGACTTACTTCCGCAGGATAGATGCGACAAACGAGCGGTCTATCTTCGTAAATTCCGCAACGCTGGTCCGGCAGGAGGTTGGGGCAGGCGCCGACGATATTCCCGGCCAGCATCACGACGACTCGGGTGGGTACCGTGCCGCTCGTGACGAGGAACGACCGTCGCTTGAAATGGGCCGCCCTCGGCTCATCGTCCAGCGCTCTCGTCCAAGGCGTCGCTTCACAGATCAGCTTGACCACGTGACCGCGGCGGAGCCAGGCGATCGCTTCGGTGATGGTCAGCGGAATATTGGTGTCATGGCAGCACTTGCCGCACTGGGTGCAATTGAAATGTATCTGCAACTCGAGTGCCTCACCTGGTGTTTAGGGCGGCCAAGGACCCGGGAAAACATTCAAACCGCGATAGTAGCTCCATTGCCCGGCAACCCCGTCCCCCGGGGGGGCAGGATCGCTCCCACTATCCGAGGCGCGGCTCTTTGCCGGGTAAGAAGTCCTTTCTCGCATTCGTCGCATCCTGCAGCAACTTCTCGAGCACTGCGAGGTAATCCATGTATCTCCTGGTTCCGAGCGCGGTCAGTCGGCAGCGCGTCTCGCGGCGGCCGCTGCCGGAGATCTTGCTGACTACGACCAGTTTCGATTCCATCAGCACTTGCAGGTGCCGATTCAGGTTGCCATCGGTCAGGGCGCAAAAAGCTTTCAATTCGTTGAATGCCAGGCCCTTCGGGTGCGCTGCAAGCGAGGTCATCACGCTCAGCCGCGCACGTTCGTGAATCACGCGATCGAGACCTTCATACGCGTAACGAGATTCCGATTCCTGAGTATCAGACCTGGTCTGGGTTTTCTTCAACGCACACCTGCAATACGGTAGCTACCAACAACTGGCCGACACCAAACGGCAATCCCATGGTCCACGGCATAAAGCTCCTCTGAGCGCTGCACGCGACGATGCTGCATAAGCCCGCGGCCAAATACCAGACGCCCACGGCAAACATCGGCCGCGGCAGGAAGCGGCAAGAGGCGAAAATTCCCAAGCTGAAGATGATTTCCCAAAGGCCGGGCAGCAGCCACCCCTCGTTCGGAAGCAACCTCACGATTACGGCGGTCAATAATGCACCGACCGCCAGCGCGGGAACGAATTGCTCCATCGCAATATGCAGCATCGTGGGCGCGAATTCGACGTAAACCTTGCGGGATCGGCGGACCGTGTCGACCGTCGATAAACCGAGAGCGACGACGGCTGTAGACGTCCAGATGATCAGGTTGCTGATGAAGTCGTGCTGCGCGTCGGGGTACCAGGTGCTTTCTGTAAATGCCACGACAAGCGCAAGAAGTCCGCTGAAAGCCACCGAACGGGGTCCATAACCGCGAAATTGGGTGCTGCGAGCAACTTGATTTCGTATGACTCTAATCTGAGAGAGTGCTTGCTGAAGGTCGTCCATATTCCCCCCGGAACCACGTCATCCTAAAGACAATCCGCGATCGTACACGCGGGGTCGGCATGCGTCGAGAAACGCCGCATCCTCGGGGATCCGGCCGCCATAACAGGAATCAAATCCCTATGAACGTCTCGAGCATCCCTACGTCCGTTACTCCGCCAGTTGCCACCGCGGCCCCCAGCAAGCCACAGGCAGGCCCCGTTCAGCAGGCGAGCCCGCCCGCCGCCCAGCCGGTCGCCAAAGCTGCAGGCGACAGCGACGGTGATCACGATGGCAGCACCGGCGGCCGTATAAACGTCAAAGCCTGATAGCGGTCAAAAAATTCGTGTTGCGGCCCCGCTGTGCGAGTCGGTACCCGGCAGCGTGCAGCGCCGGCGCGCAACCGCGGCATTCTCGGCTCTTGGCTTCAGGCGCCTCGGTGTCGAACAGGCCACATCCGCGCGAGAACTGCGTCGTGTGCCACGAAGTGGTGCCACAAGGCGGCAAGCGCGTGGAGGCCGGCGACGGCAAAAAGCGCGTAGGCCAAATATCCATGAATATCCTCGGTCGGCCCGAAGATTGCGCGGTCCTTCCTGATGCCGAAGTCGACATTTAGGGCGCCGAGATGAAATACGCGACCGTGATAGATAAAAGTCACGAAACCGATGATTGGGATGGCGAACAAGAGGGCATAGAGCGTCCAGTGCACGAGGCTCGAATAGCGCCTAGAACCCGCCCCAACGTCTGCCGGTAGCGGTGGCGCGGCGTGACGCAGGCGAAAAGCGAAGCGTGCAACGAGCGTAACCCAGAGCAAAATGCCGACCAGCGCAGGGACATTGATCCAGTAAGCCTGAATTGGTTTCGGCCAGGAATCGTGCAAAAGTCCAAGCGTTCCTACGACGAGCACAAGGACGAACATGCCCCAGTGAAACGCGATGGCTCCGAGACGATAATGCGCCCCTATCTGAAATGGAATAGGGATTTCACCGTTAGCATTCGACTTCGTAGTCCTCCGTTCCCGAAAACCGATCGGTTACGCCAATGGCTTCTGCGCCTGTAGATACATCGCGCGGTCCGTGCTCAGGTTGGTGCCCGACTCCACGGTCTGACGCACCGCTCCCTCGAAATACTGTCGGTCGTCGACGCTGAACTTTTCGTCAAAAATCTGCTGCAGCGATGGCGCCCACGGGTGCGGCGAGGTCTTCAGAAAGACGTCCCATGACGTGATCAGAGACGGAGTTACGTCGATATGCAGTTGCAGGTGAATCTGAGCGAACCCAGCCGCCCGAACCCAATTGAGAAAATCTCGCTCCGAATAGTTGGCGATCGGACTTCGCGCGCAGGCTTCCTCCGTGTCGGGAAACTGCGCCGACTTCCATCGATGCAGCAACGTTAAGAACCGATCCACCGGCTGCGATTGATCCTCGACACGACGCCGCAGGGCCCGGGCGTAGAATGCCTCGTCTTGCAAAACGGGCTCCGCAATGGAAATGCGGCCACCGGGTTTGAGAATACGAAAGAATTCAGCCAGCGCCGCCATTTTGTTCGTGACGTAGGCCAGAACGGCTCGCGTTGCGACGACATCGACCGACGAGTCCGCAATCGCTCCGAGTTGGTCGGCGGAGCAGTGCAGGAACGTGCACTGGGCATCAACCTTGCGCTGTATGGCGATCGATTGGGCGTATCGCAGCATGGCTTCCGACACGTCCGTCACTGTCACCCGCAACGAAGGGCCCACACGGTCGATGGCACGCATCGCGATCAGGCCCTCGCCGGCGCCGACATCGACCAGGGTCATGCCCGGGGCGAGTTGGGCACCATCGAGTACTCGATCCGCGTATCCCTCGACCACTTTTTGGACAACCCGGGCGTACGCCGGGTCCTCGCCGTGACGGCGACGCAACAGCCATTCAGACCATTCATCCGATGCCGGGCCATCGATGGTCATGGCGTCTTGCCCATCAAGGCCGCGCCGCTCAAGCCCAATATGTCTCGGCGCATCGCCTTCGGCAACAGGCGCAGTATCAGTCCGAAGGGGAAATCCAGTGGATAGGGGCGGTTGATCGCCTCCGCCTCGTCGCAATTGCTGATCACGCGTGAGCGGCGCCACCCGTATTTTTCGAAGAACTCGAACCAGTTGCGGACCTTGAAGAGCAGTGGGGCCGCCTGTAATTTTTTCTCCCAGCCCCGGGGCAGCGGTCGTTGACCCGCGGCGTCAAAGTCCTGGATCCAGAGGCGGATCGAGGATATGGCCCGCATGTCGCTCGCGAGGCTCGACACTTCGTGTGCCGGGAAATACGAGAGAACCCCTTCAGTGATCACCAAGATGTTCTCGGAGGTCGCGGCATAGCGCGAGAAAAATGCAATGCGGCCCGGGCGGTCCAACAAGTCGATCGCGACCCACTCGACATCGCACGCAGGCCGATGTCGGCCGAGCGTCGCATTTTTCAAGTCCACGAGACTGGGGAAGTCCACTTCAACCCAACGCAGCGATGCCGGGAGATTCATCCGATAAGGCCTCGTATCCAATCCGGCCCCGAGGTTCAAGACGGTGTCGATGCCTGCGGATATCGCCTCGTTGATCAGCCGGTCGATCGCGGAAGTACGCATGATCATTCCCCATTCGACCATCGCGGACCGGGGTAGTGCGCGTGCGATTGCTCGCCCCCGTTCGCCGGCCAAGGTTGCGGCCAATGGATCGGAAAAAGCGGCATCTGCACGTTCACCTTCCCGCGCTCTAAAGGGGCATGCACTGTCACGGACCGAGGTGCCCCGGAGATCGGCCAGCCCGTGTGCGGGTCGAGCACATGGCCAAACCGCGCACCGATTCCGGTCACGTAACGATGGGCGTCGCCACTCGTGGCGAGCGCACCGTTGGAGAGCTCCAACGGGCTGGCCGCACTGCCGGCGAAATCGACGTCCTCGATTGCGACGTACCAGGGCGAGCCGTCGCGTCGTGGGCCGGATACCCTCAAATCCCCACCCAGGTTAACGAGCATGGGCGCGTCCGTGCTCCCGGCGGCGAGCGCGAGTGCGCGATCGACCGCGTACTCCTTGCCGATGCCGCCAATATCGATTTCCATGCCAACCTGTAGCTGCAATATCGGTCGCTCCCAGCGCACTCTCGCTCAGGCGGTAACACACGGTCGAGTAGTCGATCAGATCCGCCGTTTCGGAGTCCACTTCCACCGCACCACCCGCCGCATCATTGATGCGGGTGACGACGCTCGGGCGGTAGCGGGAAAATTTTGCTTCGATCCTCAAGGCTTCGGCTTTGACGAGATCTCCGGCCTCAGCCCCAATCAACTCATCGTCGGTATCGACCAACAGGACACAGGGGCTGGCCATCGCCGTGAACCGCGTTGCCTGGTAAGCATGCGCTCGAATCGGTTCGCCGGCAGCGGTTTTCGGAGGCTGCGCCGCATCAAAATGCAAATGTATAGCCCAGAAGCACGGTGTAAGCCTTCAGGTCAGGGAACAAATTCTGTTGCTGTAATTGACCGATTGCCCCGGGGGGTGATCCATTGCCGTGTTGGTCGTAGTACTCGACGCGCAGATTGAGTTCCGAAGTCTCGTTGAAGGGTATCCCAAATTTAACCCCGTAGGTTTGCGCGTGGAACTTTGCGAGCCGCGTGTCCGCAGATGCGTACTGCGGGAGCGGCTCGCCGCCTACGAGGTAATAATGGAAGAAATCTGCCGCGCCTTGGGTGTAATACCGCAGATGCGGCTCCAGGTACCAATCGGGCCCGGGCTGCCAGCGATAGCGCAGATCCGCCGTCAGAGACTTGATTCCCCAATCGTCCTTGAAGCCGCGTACAGATGCAGATATGACGTCGCGGCTGAGGTGGATTTTGTTGTCGATGAAAATACTTTGTTTGCGCCGCAATTCGGGCCGGCTCTCATAGAGCTGCGCGATCGGCTGCCCCGCGGCCGGATCGACCACAGAAATCAGTTTGTAAGGATCCGATTGATACCCATGCTCGTCGCTGTAGGAGTAACTGACGGTCGCCAGCCAGCGGCGGCTCATCACCTGTGTAATCCCGACCACGCCGTCGTATTCATGTAGCGAGGCATCCGGACCCTTCCAATCGCCGTTCATCTGCGTCAGCGGAGTCGGCGTTCCGCCGATCGGAAAAGACAGATCCGATTCATAGTTCAGCGCCGCGCTCAACGTCGTATTGTGCCCGTTGAAGCATGCCTTTCTCCATTCGGGGCGGACATTATAGATCACAAACTTTTCAATGCAAAGTGCAGAGCGTGGCGCACGCCCGGCGCAGCGCGTCGAGATCGCGGCACCCTAGGCGCCGCTTGGGAACGCCGCCGCCCGCATGCCCGGCAAAGCCGACCCGATAGTCCTGAAGGGTTCGGCGGTAATCCATTCCTTGAACGGCTGCGGTGCCGACGCTCTGGTGACTTGCAAGCGCCGGGCGGCGACCCAAGACTAGGCACAAGCAAATACGCTGGGGATTTTCAGTCAAGCTTCGGTCGATGGTGCCGGCAAAGGACAGAGATGGCCGATGACAAACGCTCGACACGGTCAAGTGCAATCGCCCTTGCCGCGGCGGTGCTCAACGGGGCTTGCACCGCCATGGCGAGCGCCCAGACCGACGAAATTCAGGTCTATGATGCCGAGATCGCCGCTCCTGGCGTGTTCAATTTGACTTGGCACAACAATTACACGACGAACGGCAGTCTGACACCCGGATTTCCCGGGGGCGTCGCTCCGGACAAGTCACTGAACGGCGTCACCGAATGGGCTTATGGCGTCACGCCGTGGTTCGAGGCCGGACTGTATTTCCCCCTTTATTCGCTCATCGGGGACAATTCACTTTTGTACAACGGGTTCAAGCTCCGAACCCTGTTCGTCTCGCCGGATGCGGCGGAACGTGATGTATTCTACGGGGTCAATTTCGAATTCAGTTTCAACACCTCGCACTGGAACGCGCTCCGCTACACGTCAGAGATTCGCCCGATCATCGGTATCCACGTAGGTCGGTTCGATTTCATCTTCAATCCGATCGTGGACAACTCTTGGAATGGAGTTGCGAATCTCGAGTTTGTGCCCGAGTCGCGGGTCGCCATGCGGGTGGACGAGAAAATGAAACTCGCACTCGAAGAATACGATGACTTCGGTAGGGTCAGCCACTTCCTGCCTTCCGCGAAACAATCTCATCAGCTCTTTTTCGTTCTCGATCGGCACACCCGGTGGGTAGACGTCGAATTCGGCTTCGGCGCCGGACTCACGGAGGGGTCCGATCATCGGGTACTGAAACTGATTCTCGCGAGAGATTTGTAGCGCATCGCTCGCACGGGTGTTTCGTCATGGGGGCCATGTAAGACCCCGGACGCGCCTGGGTCGCTGTTCCCGCCCCGGTCAGCCCGACGCCGGTCTTGGTGAAAGCACCGCAAGTATGTGATGCCGGTCATGAGGAAGCGATCAAGGGCTCCATCTCGGTCGGCACACTGGCTGACTTCGTGATCCTCGCGCAGGAGCTGCACGAGGTCGACCAGGGGAAAATCAAACACATCCCCGTGGTGCGCAAGTCGGCGGCGGGGGTGACCGCGTATCAGGCCTGAGCCGCTGATCTCGCGCGTGCCGCACGACGTCCAAAAGCAGGTCCCGCCTAGTCGACATGGAAATCCCGGCCGTGTATGTTGCGTAATGGCTCGGTCGAATCCGAGACCTTGCCGGTGCGGTGATCGCGAGGGAACGAGACCACTACAAGGCCCTTAAATGTTCCAGGAAGTGAGAGGCTTACGCAAAAAACTCGGCGCGCCTGAGTATTTGGACGAACCCCGAACGACCCTGCGTTCTCACGCCTTTGGTGTAATCAAGCAACAGCTGCCACGGTATGGCGCCGCGCTTGCGGTCGGCGTGGTCTGTACCGGTCTTGCCTTTCCGCTCTATCCGCAACTGAATGTGACCAACATCGCGATGCTCTACTTATTTGGCACCGTTCTCGTCGCCTTGCGTTACGGCCGTGGGCCGGCGTCTTTTCTGAGCTTCGTCAACATGCTAGCCCTCGATTATTTCTTCATTCCGCCGCTGTTCAGCTTGGACATCGAGAATTTGAGCTACAGCTTCACGCTCGCCGTCGCCCTGATCGTCGGGCTGATCATCACCCGTCTCGTTGCCTCCGTTCAGAGCCAACGAGCGCGCGCGGAGGCGAACGAGCAGCGGGCGAACCTCCTGTACGGATTGAGCCGTGAACTCAGCGGTGCGCCCGATGCGCCGGCGATGGCCCGGATCGCCGCTCAGCACGCCCGAGAAATCTTCCGCACGCGCGCCGCAGTATTCCTTGCCGGCGACGCATTCTTGGTGGACTCCGCCATTGCGGGGCGCGTGCTCGAGACCGGCGAGCACCAACTCGCCGAGGACATTTTCGCGCCGATCGGCGTCGGACTCCCGAAGCGGGGAGTGCTCGTGCTGTATGCGCCTTCAGTCCGCTTGTCCGAAGCCCGTCTCGATCTGCTCGAGGCGTTTGCAGGCCAGGTGGCGCTCGCGCTCGAGCGAGCCCATGCGAGCGAAACGGCCCATGAGGCACAAATCGCCTCGGAACGCGCCAGTCTGCGCAACACCTTGCTCGCCTCGATTTCACATGATTTACGCACGCCGCTGGCCGCCATCGCCGGCGCCGGCAGCCTGATCGCTCTGTCTTCCACCGCACTCGACGGCGACCGACTCGAGACCGCCTGCTTGCGTCTAGCCCCCCGAGGCATGGACCCCTAGGCTTTCGTTACCTCCGAAAAATCGACAGAAGGAATGTATGGGCAGCATGATGAGTCGGACGCAGCGCGCGCACCGGTGGCTATGGGGCACGCTGGCCTCGGGGGTTTTCCTGGCTGGCGGGAACCCGGTCTGGGCCGACAGCGGTCCCGCCGATGGCTGCGCCAAGGCGTCCGAGGACGAAGGCTTCTGGAAGCGGCTCAGCCAGAGCTACGAGAAACATTTGTTCCCCGGGGATGCCCCTGTCGCGCCGACCGATCCGAACGCCCCATTCGATCCCGAGGCCGCAGGCTACCGGGCCGATCTGCCCCCACCCCCGGTGACGAACCCACCTTGGCCTTACTCGGTCTACAACGAAGGCGGCACCGCCCTGATCGGTTACGAGAACATGTACTACAGCGCGCTCATGGACGCGTTCTATTGCGGTTCGAACGGCAAGGCCCTCAAGGACAGCCGCTTCACGGTGTACGGCTGGATTGAACCGGGCGGGGACATCAGCACTTCGCAGTTGGGGTTCAACAAGATCGCCGGTACCGGCGGCAATTACCCGGCGGCCTATTCGTATGCTCCGAATACCGTGCAACTCGATCAATTCGCGCTCTATTTCGAGCGCACGCCCGACGAAATCCAGCGCGAACACACCGATTGGGGTTTCCGTGTCGCGCTGCTCTATGGCTCAGACTACAAGTACACGTTCTCGAACGGGATCCTGAGTTACCAGTATACCCAGCAAGAGAGACTGTACGGCTTCGACCCGGTCATGTACTACCTGGATTTCTATTTTCCGAAGTTCTTCGACGGCGAGAACTTACGCGTCGGACGCTATATCTCGATTCCCGACATCGAAGCGCAGCTCGCACCCAACAACGTCACGTACAGCCACTCCCTGCTCTACACCTACGACCCGTACACGCAGACGGGCATCGTCTCGACGACGGCGCTCAACAAGAATTGGAAGGTTCAGCTGGAGCTCTCCGCGGGCAATGACATCGCGCCGACCGACAAGCACTTTCGTCAATTGACGCCGGCGGCTTGCGTGATCTACACGACCGACTCGGGCCGGGATGCGATCTATCCGTGCATGAACGGCCTCAACAATCAGAACTTCGGCTGGAACAACATCCAGCATGCTGTCGCCACGTGGTACCACAAGATCAACGAACACTGGCACGTCGATACCGAAGCCTGGTACCTCTGGCAAAACCACACGCCGGATTCCTTGAATCCCCAAGGGCAGGCGGTTCTGGCGGCGATGTTTCCCGCCCCGGAATACAACATCGGGGCGCCCTCGGGCGCGCAGTGCGACAACATTTCCCAGGTCTATTGCGTGTCGCACGCATGGGCATTCGTGAGTTACCTGAACTACGAGCATGATTCGCACAACATCTGGACTTGGCGTACCGATTACTTGAACGACACCACCGGGCAGCGCACGGGGTTCAAAGGCTCTTTCCTCGAACTCGATCTGGGCTACACGCACTGGATAGGGGACGTCGTCGAATTGCGCCCCGAGGCGCGCGCCGAGCGGCAGCTGACGGCGCCCAATGCCGCAATCACCGGCTATGCTTACGACAATCCCTGCTATTCGCCCGCGATCGCGAGCAGCCCGGTTTGTACGTTCAGCAGTGCCGGCCGCACGGCATCGTTCGCGCAAAAGGGCGGCAAGCGGAATCAGGCGATGCTCGCGGTCGACGCGATATTCCATTTTTGAGGGCCGGCCGGCCGGGCGCGGTCGCAGACGTCACTTACGACCCTGCCGACGAGTTGTGTCGACGCGCCGATATTCCGTAGACTCTGGGCCTCCTTATTTAGGTGAGCCGCGCCGCGTGAAATCCGCTCTTGCATTCGTTGCCTCGGTCATTATCTTCGGAGCCAGCGCCCGGATCAGCCTCGCCGAGGCTCCGCAGCCGGCGGAGCAGGCGGCCGCGCAAGCTGCGGCGCAGACCTGGCTGGGACTGGTCGATGCGGGTGACGGTCCGGCGAGTTGGGCCTCGGCCTCGAGCCTTTTTCGCGCGCGCGTCACGGAGGCGCAGTGGACCAGCGCCGTGACAGGGGTGCGCGATGGACTCGGGCCCTTGAAGTCGCGAACCCTGCAGTCGACGACGCTGCAGCACACGCTTCCGGGCGCGCCAGATGGTCGGTATATCGTGTTCAAGTACAGCTCGGTTTTTGCAAACAAAGCGAGCGCCACGGAGACGGTGACGCCGATGCTGGAGGCCGACGGCACCTGGCACGTGTCTGGCTATTACGTCCGATAGCTGGCGGACGGGGAGAACCATAGAGTCGCGGCCGCGGTCAACGGAGTCAGGGGGAATCCACATGCAAGCACGACCGTCTTGGTCGATACTCTTGGTCTTGCATTTGGGCACGTGCCTCGCGACGGCGGCTTCCGCATCGTCGAGTGCTGCGCCACCGTCGCCGCTGGTCCATCGCTATCTGCAGGTCGCGACTGCACCGGGCGCGTTCCGCAGTGCTGGCCGAGCTCCCCGGCGTGGTCCGCCGACGGCAAACGTCTGAGCTTCGCGCTGCGCGACCCCGGCAGTCACGCTTACTCGATTTACGAGGTGGGCACGAGCGGGGTCGACCCGAAGCGCCTGCTCGCGTTCAGCGGCACACTTTCCGATCTCAAGTTCGGCCGTGATGGCAGCTTGGCGGTGCTCGCGATCGAGAATGCGCGCAAGGAAATCGGCGCAACCGAGGCGGGCGCGGCGGTTGCCGGCGATCTCGACGCGGCGCCCGCGGAGCAACGGATCGGCACGCTCATCGACGGGAGCTTGCGCTGGGCTTCGCCCGCCAACCTGTTCGTCTATCAATACGACTGGCGTCCGGACGGTGCCGGGTTCGTCGGCACCGCAGCGCCCGGTGACGGCGATAACAATTGGTGGACGGCGAAACTGCATGCGTTCAATGCTCTCGGCGAGGCGCGCCTGCTGTACGCGCCCGCCGATCCGCAGCAACAACTCGCCGATCCTCGCGTCTCGCCCGATGGCAAGGCCGTCGCATTCATCGGCGGAATCATGAGTGATTTCGGCTCCACCGGTGGCGACGTCGCTCGCCTGGAGCTGCCAGGGCACTCTGCGCGCCTCGATGCTCGCGGGCGATCAGCAGCAGATCGTCGATCTGGGCAACGCAAACCGAAGAGTTCTGGCATGCCCTCAAGGCTTTTAACGTTCCGACCGGGATCATGATCTATCCCGGCGAGGGCCACGGCCTGCGTGATCCGCTGAATGCGCAGGATGCGCTCGAGCGCACTCTTGCCTGGTTCGATAAATATCTTTGAGGAGGGTGCAGGGCCCACACAGGCAGGCTTACAACCAGTTCGACAACCAGTTCAGCAGCCGACCGAGAGAGGGTCCATAGGGCGGGCGAACCAGAGTGGAGCCCGCGAAACGAGACTGAATGAACACCGGCTTTTCTTTCGAAAACCGTAGAAAGCCGAACTCACCGTGGTAGTGCCCCTGTCCTGAGGCGCCGACCCCGCCGAACGGCAGGCCTTCCTGCGCGATGTGCAGCAGCGTGTCGTTGATGGACACGCCGCCCGCGATCGTTCCGTTCAGTACTCGATCGCGCGCCGTAGAACTCCTGCCGAACCAATAGAGCGCGAGCGGCCGCTCCCGGCGATTCACGTAGTCCAGTGCTTCACCCAAGGAGTCGTAGGGGACGATCGGCAACACGGGTC
>Ga0116226_10003426_pt1 | contig 14000 bp, 7 predicted proteins | sample S1TSphfallax_FD_89692 | JGI IMG/M metagenome (GOLD analysis project Ga0116226, IMG submission 89692) | Host-associated microbial communities from peat moss isolated from Minnesota, USA - S1T2_Fa - Sphagnum fallax MG | ecosystem: Host-associated > Plants > Peat moss > Unclassified | place: USA...
GCAAAGTGAGGTCCTATGATATAGCCAATATTAATTTACTTCATCAATATAATGATTATTTAGATGCCCGTTCAAACTAGGTTACAAAAGAAACTTTTGGAATTCCAAAGTCTAAACACTAATAAGATTGATCATCAAAATCCATCAGATTTCCAAGCTTTGATTAATCCAACATTGTCAAACAACATGGCTTTTCAATCAGCTGTTAATCAACCAAACCAGTGGTTGTCGCATTCTGGAGTTTTTGCAATTGTGATCTATCCCCTTAAAGTTGTTTATTAAGTTGTAATTCACTAGAGGCCACTTAGGTGGAAATGTTAATACTTAAGTTTGATTTTGATTTTATTTAAGAGTCTGATAGAAATGAAGACTAAATAAAGATGTATTAAGACTGCATCTTAAAAATCTTTCAAGTACATCATTCGTGCCTGAAGATTATTCTACACATTAACTTGATATTGTCATGGCAAAATGTTATTGTTAATTATGGGCTTGTATTCCCAATATATCAGTAAAATCCCATTTAATTATACATCCCCTTTCACCTCTCTACAACATAAAAGGATAATGTACTTAAAAAGGTTTACTAGGTCTTAAAATTAACTAAGCCTTACATCAATTTAAATAAAAGAGTCTTCTACGCTAAAATATCCAAAGGCTAATTCAAATCTTAATACTTATTACTTGGAGGTTTATCAGGATTCAAATCATTAACACTAAGGAAAACTATGGAATTAAAGCTTAACAATTTGTGGTATTATAATCCATGACTCACATTCCTATTCAGTAGTTTTTCATTCTCAATGACAACTTCTGTTGCCATGTGAACAAAGGTTGGATGTAACACACATCGTTTAAAAGAAAAGACCTCGCACAAGTAAGCTCTAATTTTTACTTCCACATCCCATATACAAGATCATAACCTTTCGCTTTTTATCAAATTTGTCGTTACGTTCATCATAGTTTATTTGTCCGACATTTGTGTTTGCTGAACAAATATTTGTCAAATCTATTCTTTTCATACTATGTATAACACATAGCATGGATAAGATAAAGACTTTTAAACTATACATAGTCTAAAAGTTTTTGAAAATGTTTTATATCTTGGATTTTTTTACTAATTTGTGTTTTATTTATCAAAGATGGAGCTAGATGTTGAAGACAATCCAATAAACAAGTTTCATAATTTGTAAACCATGATAAATTATGGGAATGTGAAGAAGTACAAGTAGATAAATTAGGTCTTACATAATTATAATGTCCTTGTAATGATTGCCATGGGTCCAAAGTTCTACTCTAATCAACAATCAAACAACACCTACAAAAAAATTCGTACATACAAATTTGATGAATAGTGGAAAATTATGGAAAATTTCAACAAACAATATAGGCTATGTATGTAGTTCAAACTTTTGGATAGTGGTTCATCAACCTGAAATCAAATGGTAGCATGTTGAAGTTGGATGTTTTAAGTTCAAAACAACAAATTTTTAAAATTTGGATATCTATTATTATGTCGTGTATTCCCAATTTTGAATTTTATATACAAAATTTTGATGTAAATAGTTGTTGGATTGTGAATAGGTTGTAAGATTTTGGACTTCAATGAATTATAAGCTAGATTGAACTCTACCATCCTTTCTTTTGAGCTCAAAGGTAGCCAAATGAACATTGCCTTATAATTGTGAATCCATGTGTCCAATTTTTGGTGGGAAATTATGGAAATTTTCAACAAACAATTTAGGATATGTATGTAGTTTAGACTTTTAGATGTTGGTTCATCGATAACAAATCAAATGTTGAAGCTAGATTTTTTTAGTTCAAAGAAACAATTTTTAAAAATTTGGATATTTATTATTATGTCATGTAACATTTATTTTAAATTGCATACATACAAAATTTTGATGTAAATAGTTGTTGGATTGTGAATGGGTTGTAGGATTTTGGACTTTAGTGAGCTATAAGCTAGATTTGAACTCTGCCATTTTTTAATATAAATTCAAAGGCAGCCAAATGGACATTATTTTATATTTTTGAATCCATGTGTTTGTTTTGGTGGAAAATTATGGAAAATTTCAATAAACAATTTAGGCTATGTTTGTAGTTCAAACTTTTGGATTTTGGTTCATCAATCACAAATCAAATGGCAACATGTTAAAGCCAAGATTTTTTAGTTCAAAGCACCAATTTTAAAAATATGGATATTTATTATTATGCAATGTAATTCCCAATTTTGAATTGTATATATATATATATATATTTGATGTAAATAGTTGTTGGATTGTGAATAGGTTGTAGGATTCTGGAGTTTAATAAGCTATAAGCTTGATTTGAACTCTACCATTTTTTCTTCTGAGCTCAAAAGCAACCAAATGAACACTACCCTATATTTTTGAATCCATGTGTCCATTATAATGTTGATATAAATATATTAATTTGTAAGTTTCCTTGGGGTTTTTCTTAATATGCATGTGTAAACCCATTGTCATGTGAAAACTTCACATGTATCAAATTTATGATTTGTTTCATGTGATGAACATATATCTAATTATGTATTGTGTGTATATCATAATTAATGTCATTCCCATGTATCATCACGAAGAAAACCCAACTTTGGAACCTTTAGGAAGTAATCCATACACCATAGGAAGGCATGGTTGCATTCATGCCAACAATCCAAAAAGGGCAAAAAAATTAGATCAATATTTGGATTGCATTCATATGATGTAGGAAACATTTGGTCAATATGATGAAATACATGAAGAATGTGCACATGTTCCAGAAACCAATCCACATGATGATGAAGGTTTTTTTAAAGGTGAAGAAGCCATTGATGAGAGGATGGAGATGTTATTGAAGGAGGCAGGGACACCATTATTTGAAACATGCAATCAAAGAAAAAATTAATTGCTTATCGAGTGTGTTGATGCTCCTTAATGCCTACACCATTCACCAAGTGACTAATATTTTTCAAGATGAATTGTTTAGATCGCTTGGATGTGAAATTCTCCTAGAGAATAATGTGATGCCAAAATCAATGTATGAAGCAAGTTGGTAAGTAGTTTTGGTCTTTATTATACATTAATCCATGTATGGTAGATGTATAGTATTGGAAACTTTTTGAACTTTGATACTAGTTTAAGTCTAGTATTAGTGCATCTCCAATACCGTAACCTAAGGTCAATTTCCACATTGACAAAATGAATAATTATTATTTTTGAAAGAAAGAATTCATTTTTGCAAATTCAAGTTTATTTTTATTTCATGATCTATTACGATATTGTCATATGATGAGTGAAATTACATAGATTCTAGATGGAGATAATTGTGATGGTTTTCAACAACTCAATTTCATATTTTCACAAAAAATCATTTCAGTATTTGAAGGATTATTTATTAACAAAATTGGCTATAGGGTAAGGTAGTAATAGCCAATTGTGTCCATATCAACCAAGCATGTGAACCCTAGGATAAAGGCCAATCAATTTTTATCACAAGTTCTCATGGAGACCCCTATAGGGTGACAACACACTAAACTTAGCTTAAATAGACATCATAGTTAGTTGCTCATCTATTTCTTTAATGTTTATATATATAATGAAATATCAAAAAAAGGTTCACCTATCTAAAGCTAAACATACTTAGCTCTTCAAGAATGTAAAAAACATTTGAAATTTGTGGATACTCAATATGCAATGAGCTTTTGAATCTCGTACAATGACTTGCATCATATTTATAAAAATTTAAGAATATAAATGAACTTTTATTTGACAATATATTAATATGTATTTGTAACCTTGAGATATTGCATGCATTGATATAAATAAATAATAATAAAATGACATAACGAATGAAACATAAGTTAAGTTAAATATATTATGAAACTTTTAGTGTTTCAAAAAACATAGAAATTTTAAATGTTTCAGTGAGCATCAAGTATGAGAATTCTTTCTTGGCTATTATTTTATACAAAACCCAATGATGTTTAAAATCATGAGTTAGGAAAGAAAATTGTTAATCTAAAAAACAAACATGTATGTTCATATTTTAAAAGTCCATTGGATATGGACTTTTAAAAATGGACTATCCACTTCCATGAATTAGGTTATGTGTGATAATTAAAAACCTTATTGTGCTTCCATGGTTCATATTTAGAAATCAAACTTATCTGTGTACATTATATACGGTGGTGTCACCCCCACCCATTATGTTGGGTAAAGAACCAAGCAATCATGTTAAGGTGCCATTGATGACACCTCACCAAACATAATGGGTAGGGGTGAGACAACTTCGATACATTAAGGGTCTAGGGCACAGTGGCAAACTCAATATTGATTTTGAAAATCCATGTTTAACAAAGATTTTGGTCACTATTATGAGTGTATGATCGTCATTAAAAGATCATGCCTTGTAACGTGGTTAAGAAAATAACATAATTTCCCACCCTAACCCTTTATGTAAAGCTTGAGTTTATCAAAATTATTGTTTGAAACCAAGCTCAACATAAACCATGGTACTTACCATGCTTAAAAGCAAGGCTAAATTGCTTCATACAAAGCCAAATTGAGGACACCATGCTTGTTGTAGATAACTAATTTAGTTTAATTCCCATGTGCACAACAAGGCTAGAGCTATATCATGCTTAGTTTATAACTTTTTTCTACCATATTTCAATGGAGGCAATATTGTAGTTTTTTAAAAAAGTGAAAGTTGCAAGAGATTTACATAATTTTAAAGACATGTTTTTCCAAAGGAAAGGAAAAATCTAATAGAATATTTGGGAATATTTCATTTGTTGACATAAAATCCTCAAATTTTGTTAATTATTCAAATGTATTCATACAAAAGAACTTCACACAACCAAATTGGCCACATGAAATGGATTTTATGCATTCATTGGTAGCATTGGAAAAAAGGGAGCAATTTGTGGCAATTTGGAGTAGGCTACCAAGAAGCTATGACAAGGTAGGCCAAGGTGTAAGAGATGGTGCCCTAAAGGGCAAGCCATCATGATAAAATGACTATGGGCGGGAACTATATGGACAAAATGGACCTTAGGTTGCCTAACACCTAAGATAGAATGGACCCTAATGTGTAAGTGGATAAAAAACATATATGAATTTTTCTACTTCTTACAAGCCCAAACCAATGTTCCATAATCCCAAACAAAAGATATTTATAGAATTTTAGAAGTCCATGAAAGTGAGGTATGAGGGGCATGAAAAATTTGAATTAAACTTCAGGGTTAAAACTAAAATATTATATGTTTGGGACCCCATGACAGTGACAAGTATTTGCTCATGCTTGGGGTAAAGACCATAATATTTTATGTTTAAGACTGCAAGACATGGAATAATGGCTTGGGCTTATGGTATTAAACTTGGAATTTTCCATGTCTCGAAACTTCATGTAGTCTAGGACCTAGGCATTATATGGTTTGTTCTTTCCAAGGCACTGAATGACCTTAGGCTAATGTGTCCCACGCTTCAAACCACCTTGTCCAAGCCTCTTGGTAGCCTAAGGACAAATTGTCCAATATTGTTTTTTTTCTTCAATGCTACCAATGAATGTAAAAAATTCATTCCTTCATTACCCTTAATTTTATTGTGTTATAAAATTTTAATTCTTTTTGCCTTTGGGGTGAGAGGCGGGGGAAGTGAGTTAGAAGGTGGGAAGGTCAATAACCTAAGTAGGTAGAGAAGTGGCTTAGGTAGGTGGATAGGCGACCTATGTAGGTATGTACACTACATAGGTTGGTGGGTAAAGAGAACCCCCCCTCGCGGCGCCCATCCCCAAAAACCATTTTGCCTTACCCCGAATCCCAAAGGAGACAAAAAATCAATGTTTAGGTAATGAACCTGAATAAATTTTATGAATAATTTGTGGGCAATTGAAAGAAAACTAATTTTGGGCAATATAACCCTAGGGTACTTGAGGGCAAGCACCAATGCCTTTGCCTATGATGTGGTGGCCCAATGCCTAGGCCACCATAATAATTTGACCATGGGCCATTTGGTTTTTGGACCAAAATTGGCCACATGTTACATAAGGCCTAGGTCAAAATGTACCTTAGATTGCTTTGGATCCTATGACATAAAATATTTTAATTCTTACCTTAGGCCCAAGCTAATAATCCATGTTTTGAGGTCCCAAAACATATAACATTCTAATATTTTACCTCAAACACATGTTGATATTCTACTTCCTAACATCCATGAAAGATAGAATATTTTATTTCTTACCCTAACCCAACCCCATCCCCTATGTCTTGTGTCTAACACATATAATAATTTAATTTCTTACCCCAACCCAAGCTAATACCCCATGTCTTGTGTTTAGCACATAGAATAATTTGATTTCTACCTCCAACCCAAGCCAAAAAAAATATTGCATTTCCCTACCCACTTTCATGGCCTTTTGGGAGCTTGTAAGTGTTTTAGGTTCTACCCCAAGCCTAAGTCAAAATTTGGGTGCCATCCCACCCCACCCCATGGTCTTTTTTCAATTCCCTAAACAAACATTTTTTTCTAACCCGTTTGTAAGGGTTTTGGTAATCGAAAGGAGGTTCAAGTTAAAACTTCCATTTGATAGTCTAGAATTTCTTTCTCCAATGGAAGCAATTCTACGACATTGCTTTAGATGTCCATGCATAACTGTCACCTCCACTTGTTCAAAATGGAACAAAGATTTTATCCCCAAATCTTGCATTGATACGTACTCTTTTTTAAAGAGCAAAGGTAAACAAAATCCCAATACAATTTATGAGTATGCGCAACACACATTGAAAGGGCCCCAAATTTTTGGGGCATTTGGGGTCTCAGGTATGGATTTTCCATTTACATCTTGTTCCCAATACATCCCACATTATTCCCACTTAGATCATAGTGGGTCCTTTCAGGGCTCCCTTATGTTCCTCATGCACCTAGGCTATAGGTTCTTTGACTTGATGCCGTTAAACCTAGTTTTATACATTGGGGCAAATACCACTCATGCTAAATTAGAGCAATGTAACATTTGTATTACCTTGATAATGCATTTCCAAATACAAGGACAAGGTCTAGTTGTAAAAGCAAGGATGGTTGGGTCCAGGGTTATTTTCAAAAAAAATTCAATGTAGCCTAAATGGTGATCATCTATATGAAGATTAAGTTAAATTTGGCTATAAACTAGGTTTGAAGAATAATTCATGTATGAACTTGTTATATTCATGGCTAGGCACTGAAAAAATATATACAAATATGGGAATTTTCAATATTTTTTTTCAACTTCAAGTGATGGAAATCATCCAAAATTATCCATTTTCACATTTTTTGTATTCTATTTCTTTTCTAGGAGACATTTCGCATATAGAAATAAGGCTAGTTACTTGGTTCTAGCCCATCATAAACATTTTGAACCCAATATTGGATAAGGATTCAATATACCCAAGTTCAAATGTAGTGAGGTGTGAATATCCCACTTCCTCATTTAGGTAGTGTTTTCTTTCACGCGAAATTTCGCCAACATGCATTTCTTTTCAAAACATCTCTAATGATGTTTAGTATGTGATCCTAAAAAATGATGCTCCAATATGTGATCCTACAAAAATATTTTTCAAGTCAAAGGTTTATCTACCTTTTTGTAGCCCCATTGATAAGATTGTGATTGCGATTCTAGTTGGGTGGGGGATCATTATTAGTAAACCACGTAGATCAATCTTATGATTGACCAATTAAAAACATTGAGACCTGCCAAAACATATTTATTACACTATTTTCTTTGTGTACATTAGTAAATTGTTAATAATTAAAATGCATTATTAAAATAAGATTCCACGTAATAATGGAATAAATATGGATGGTCTCACTTGTATTTTTCAACAAAATCCTTTTCTTCACATTGTGAATCAACCCCTTTTGTAGGAAACAACTTGTAGGCAATAAAAAAAAGCTATAATTTGTCAATTGACTCCCTTAGCCCATCCATGGTTCCACACCACATATACTTGGAGCTAGTATTATGGATGGAACATGAGTGACGCTAGCTAGTATTTATCAATGAAACATGAATGACACATCCCATAGTAGTCGAACTGACATGTTCCCAAACTCCTTGATAGACTCAAATGTGAAAATAGCGAAGAAGTAAGGAGTTAGGGGCACACTTCTTAGCTCGTAGCACTTTGGGGGTAGAGGGGCATGCTAGAGCTATGGGATGGGACTAGGAAAAATGACAAGTAATCACTCACTCATATGGACCTGCACAAAACCAAACAAGTTGGTTAGTGCATAGCTCAAGCACTTTTGGTCCTAGAACGAGCCACGGGCAAATTTGGACTCACAAGATTCACTACGCCTCAGACTTGGGGGAAGCCACCACCTTCCCCTTTATAAATTTTTTGTGCATTTCCATGGGACTAGCACCCAAATGTCATTTTGTCCAGGGACTCCCAAATGGGAGTCTCAAAATTCCCACAGCTAGGACTCCCTCGACTTTGGGGGGCCCATAACTTTGTGTGCAGACCTCTGATTTAGATGAAATCTAAAGCAAAGTTGTAACCCTTGTTGAGATATTTCCAATGATAGGTCGCACACCACCTGCATGCAAGGAAATCGGGGTGATTCTTGACTTTTAGTGCTCGGGAGTCAAATTGCCAATTTGACTCCCAACCCTTCTTTTAGCCATAACTTATGTGTTAAGTGTCCAAATTGTCATGCGAGCCCATTTTAGACATCTACGTTTTAGAATCTTTTCAATGATATATAGTGCTTCTCAATCTAATGGGTTTTGACCTCTGAAATCTCCCTCCAAAGATTTGTTAGTCCATAAGGACTCCAACTCCCAAAGTGGGAACTCACTTGGGAGTGTAAGGGTTCATTCCCTCACACTTTCTTGCACTCCCGGGAGCATGAAATGTGACTCCCGAGCTTCATACTTTGCATGCACCTTCGCAAGCCCTTGCCTTGGTCACGAGCCCAAGGTTAAGGTTGTGATAGGAACAATGTCAAGTTTAAATAACATTATTAGAAGGCAACACCACCATAGATAGTAGAGATTTGTTAAAAACCTTCCTTTATGATTGGTTGCAAAATGCTAAGAAATATGCCTCCATAAAAATAATAAAAAATGTTATTGTGGATCGATAGATGCCCTTCATCCATGAATATTTGTGATGTTTTTAAAGGAGCAATTCGATGGGTTCTAGACTTTCCATGGTACCAACATGGTTGTCCGTTTAACCAAAGCCACCTACATGATTAATTTTTGGATGAGCCCCCAAAATTTATAAACTTTGCTTACCATAAAATACCATTATCTAAAAAAGTATGGGTTCTATTTTAAGGAGATCTTTGAAGGTAAACTATTTAGAAAAAATGTTTATAATTTAAAATTAGGTCTTAGTTAAACAATTACAAGTCTTATATTTAATATTGTGGATATGTGTTATATTTGGGTAACATAAATGTTGATGCACTCCCAACTCCTTAAAGGACTCAAAAGTGAGTCTAAGCACAAGATAGCGGAAGGGGGAGGAGTCGGGGCGCGCTTCCTAGCTCATAACACTTTGAGGGGTAAAGGGGCGTGTTGGTGCTCCGAGATGGGACTAGGAAGAGTTGACAAGCTTCACTCACTCACACGGGCCTGCACACAACTGACGCACTCCTAAGTCCCTTGTTGAACCCACTCAAGGGTTCAACTATGTAGAGTTGCGAAAGTTGGGACTTGGAAGGCGCTCCTGACTTGCAGCACTATAGAGGGGTAGAAGGGCATGCTAGAAGTCCCGGGATTAGACTAGGAAGAGGGACTAGAAGATCAAGCTTGAATCTGCACCCAAAACCAACCACACGGGGGTTAGTTCACATTCAGGACACCCTTGGGTGTTAGGACAAGCCACGGGCACTTTGACACACAAGACTCACCACGGCCTGGACTCGGGGGAAGCCACCACCTTCCCCCATATAGTATTCTCTGCAACGCTCTGCGGGGGCTACATCTAAATGGCTCTTTTTCCCGGGACTCCCAAGTTGGAGTCCCGAAATTGTCCCAGGACTTTGAACGCTCATAACTCCCGACTACAGAGTTTGATCGCGATGATATCTAAACCAAAGTTGTAGCCCTCGTCAAGATCTTTCCAACGCCATGTCGCACTTTCAATTCGGAGGTTGGGAAGAGGTCGATTCCCGACTTTTAGTGGTCGGGAGTCAAACTGCCAGTTTGACTCCCGGCCCTTCTTTTGCCTATAACTTGGGCTGCAGATGTCCAAATGACCAATCAAGGCCATTTTCGATATCTACGCTTCAAGACCTTTCCAATGACATCAAGAACACCTCAATGCGAGGTGTTTTGGCCTTGCTGTCGAGCTCTAAACATTCGGGAGTCCCGGAGGACTCCAAATCCCTAACTTTGGGAGTGGGAGTTTTATCCTCCCACTTCACCCAAAGTAGGGTTGCGACACAACGCACACAAGGTGGTTAATGCATAGTTGGAACACCTTTGGTGCTAGGACGAACCATGGGCAACACGAACACACAAGATTCACCACGACCCGGACTTGGGGAAAGCCATCACCTTCCCCCTTATAGTATACTCTGCACCTCATCACGGGGCCTACATCCAAATGGCTTTTCTTTCTCGGGACTTTCGAGAGGGAGTTCCGAAATCACGCCAACGGGGACTCCTGCGACTTTGGAGCCCCATAACCTTGTGAACAGACCTTGGATCAAGGTGCGGTCTAAAATAAAGTTGTAGTTCTTGTCGAGAGCTTTCCAACGGTATGTTGCACGTTGTCTGAAACTAAGTAAATCGGGTCGATTCTTGACTTTTTCTAGTCGGGAGTCAAATTGGCAGTTTGACTCCCGGGCCTTCTTTTGGCCATAAATTGTGTTTCAGATGTCCAAATGAGCAATGAGAGCCCATTTAAGACATCTAAGTTCCAAGAGCTTTCCAATGATATAAAGAATGTCATAAGCCATTGAGTTTTGACCCCTGAAATCACTCTCTGAAATGTTGGGAGTCCACCAGGACTCCATCTCCCAAAGTGGGAGTTGCCTTGGGAGTGTGAGGGTTCACTCCCTCACACTTTCTTACACTCCCAGGAGTATGTGATGTGACTCCTGGGCCTCGTTTTGGCCCGCACCGTTGTTAACCCCTTTGCCTTGGTCGCGAGCCCAAAGTTAGGGTTGCGACAAATATGATGCAGGTGGTAATGAAAAATTATGGAAATATAAAGTTTCATGGTATAACAAGAAGGCCCAACATGCATAAATATGATGGGTCCAACTTTCTTTTTTGGCCAAGGGACATATTTTCATATTTTTCCTTTGTTCCCAATGTTTTCCTATCATGTTCCCATTGGATAACACATACATCAAAAGTTCCGCATGTACCCAAGTTTGCACCCAAGACATTCAAAATAGGACTCCATTTTGTTCTCATGTGGTTGAATTCTCATCTATGTATACTATTAGGGTGGGCCATAATTGACATACCACAATTTTTCATGTTCTCCATATGAGGTTCAAAAAGATTGTTCTATTGGGGAATGGCCAATGTCCAAAATCATTATTGATAAGCCAATCAATATGGTACCTTCAAAGAAAACTAAAATAACGTGGACACGCACATGAAGTGATTAGAATGGATAGCCTATCAAGTTACTCAAAAAAGGAATATTAAGTTAAACTAATAAATGCAACAAGCAGTTTTGGAGATGAACAATTTTTTGGGTGAAAATAAAATCAATTAAACACTTAGTATGCATTCATGAACCATTACCCAACACATAGCTTGTTTCTACTATGAGGCTAAGGTCCAAGAGGTTTATTTACGTAGGAGTGTTTGATGACAATGGTTTTTTTATAAAGAAATTATGCTTATAACCAAAGTGGTTATTAGAAGATGCAAAAAAATGGTGATTCTCCTTAGCCAAATTTAGCCAATGTTGAGTATAAACCATACATGGAGTAGAAAACATGAATGATTCCTCTTTATTGTTGGCGACACACTTAAAACCAAATGTGAAAAATTGGGGATTTTTATTGTGTTTTTCTTTAGTCTTTGATGATTGAAACCTTTGTAAGGTAACCTAATTGTTCAAATTTCATTAATTTTTTTTGCTTATTGGAATTTATTTTCCAGTCAATGTTGCTTGCTGGCCTGGAAAAATTTGATGACAAGTTTATGAAAGAGGCTCATTTTTAAGAAAAACAATTGACTTTGAGCTAAACCATGCACTAATTGACATGAATCACACCAACCTTTTTTTCTTGGAAAACTAGTGAAAAAATGCACCCACAAAAGTTAAAAGAAATATATTTTGTTGTAGTTTTGTCAAATTTAATCAAGCCTCTGAATATAATTCACTAGACCTACACATGTTTCTCTATTTTCCCCAATTTTTTTAATGTTTTGAAACTTTTACAATAACTTGTGACCATCAAATGTTAAATCCATTTGGGATCATTGCCACATGTGCCCCATCACCAAAATTAACACTCAATTTCTCCTCTTAATGTTTGATAAGAATCCATTTAATTATTTACAAAAGGGTTACATGCATAAAGTTTTTTTATATTACATCATTGACTAGGTAGGAACTTTCACAAAAGTCCCATGTTTTCTTCAAAGACACAACCACACCTAAATATCACACCAGAAAGTTATTCATAAAATGTTCATACACAAGACACTTGTATGTTTATAGGATGCTTAAGCATTGAAAAAAACCTTTATTCACACCTTAAATTTGTAAGACATGTAAGAAACAAATAACCATTACCTACACAATTTGTACTTTGTGGACAATAGGAACTATTAACATTAAAGAATTAGATATAGAACCACATCAACATTATTTAGTCCACAACTGCATTTTTTGTCAATTCAGAACAATTGTGAAAAAAAATTGGAAGATTGGTGTGATGTGCACCTATCATACAAATCCTTTTTGTTAAGTAAGGCATGTCTTTGATGTGTGGTCTTAGTTAGCTCCTTGTCCTTAATAGGCAAATACAAGTATGTGCTAATACTCCACATGTCGCAACCCCACTTTGAGGCAAGTGTGAGGATCAGACTCACACTCCCAAAAGTGGGAATTTGGAGTCCTCCAGGACTCCTGCAACTTCAAAGCTCAATTGCAGAGGTCAAAACACCTCACCTTGAAGTGTTCTTTATACCATTGGAAAAGGCCTTGAAGTGTAGATGTCGAAAATGGCCTCACATGAGCCATTCAAACATCTACAACATAGGTTATGGTCGAAAGAAGGGCCGAGAGTCAAACTGGCAATTTGACTCCCGACCACAAAGAGTCAGGAATCGACCCGATCTTGGTGTGTGCAGATAAAGTGCGACAAACCGTTGGAAAGTTCTTGAGGAGAGCTACAAGTTTGCTTCAGACCTCATCCCAATCCAAGGTCTGAGCCGGGAGTTATGAGCTCCCAAAGTCCCAGGAGTTTAAACTGGGACAGTTTTGGGACTCCTCCTTGGGAGTCCCGGGAATAAAAGCCATTTGGATGCGGGTGTGGCGGAGCAACGTAGGGTGAACCCCTTACGGGGAGGGAGGCAACAACCCCATCAATCATTAGAAAAATTGAGAAAGTACAAGGGGGGGAGCAGGCGCCAAGAATTGGCAGCCTTGCCCTCCCCAAAGATGCGGCCGTGAAGCCATTCAGTCCTAAAGGCAAGCTCAATGCTATTGTGATAGTCATGGGTCCTATCCTGGCTAGAAGATCTAATGGCCTTCCAGGTGGCCATGCCCACCTCCGCCATAGCCTCCCAAGATTGGAACATGACCCTTTTGAGGGAGTACTGGCCATCAAAGTGCCTTTGGCATCTTTCAGACCATAAATAATAGAGCAAAAAGCTCCTAAGAATGTTGAGGGGTTGTCTCCGGTAGGAGAAGCCACCCGGGTGGTAGCGATGGAGGTCCGGGGGTTCATCCTCTTCTTCGAACACAGACTCCCCAAGAAGAACGAAGGGCCAGGTAATGGAGAGGCGGTTGGGCGCCTCCCATTCGCCCCAGA
>Ga0116226_10003427_pt1 | contig 14000 bp, 9 predicted proteins | sample S1TSphfallax_FD_89692 | JGI IMG/M metagenome (GOLD analysis project Ga0116226, IMG submission 89692) | Host-associated microbial communities from peat moss isolated from Minnesota, USA - S1T2_Fa - Sphagnum fallax MG | ecosystem: Host-associated > Plants > Peat moss > Unclassified | place: USA...
AGCGACACCGCGCCGATGAGCGCGACCACGAGCGTGAGCGCGGCGAAGATGCCGTCGACGGACGACGAGAACGATTTGCGATCGAACGTCTGATACTCGGCTCGCCCCTGTTTCGTGTCCTTGAAGAATTGGACGACGGCGGCCTCCGTCGCGGCCATTTGACTCGTATCGCGCACGACGAAGCGCGCCGCGAAGAGCGGTCGCTCACGCAGATACTCGCGCTCGTAGGTCGTGTACGGGATCGAGACGTCGCCGCCGAAGGAGACGGGCACGATGCCTTGCGTCGGCGGCCCTTGCACGCCGACGATCACGAAGCGTCGTTCGCTCACGCGTAAGCTCGTGCCGACCGGATTGCCGCCGCCAGGGAAGAGACGCTTGTACGCGTTGTCGGTGAGCACGGCGACGTGCGCGCTCGTCGCGATGTCGTCGTGCGTGAGGCTGCGCCCGTGCACGAGCGGAACGGATGCGAAGCTCACGTCGGAATCGGCCGCGAGCGCGAGACGCGCGCGATGGTGGCCCGACGACATCTCGCGATCGACGGAGCCGGCCGGCAATGCGACGATGATATTCGGAAAGAGTTCCTTCGTGCGCTCGATGTCGGCGTATTTGATCGCGGCTTTCGAGAAGTCGGCTTGGCGCGCGTTCGGGAACACGTAGAAACTCTGGTCGTTGAGCGTTCCGAGAACGCCGGAGACGGCGCCGGACATACCCTTGCCGAGAATCTGAATCGCGATCACCGCGGCGACGCCGATGATGAGCCCGAGGATCGTCAGAAGCGAGCGCAGCTTGTTGCCGAGCAGCACGCCCGTGGCTTCCGAGAAAAATTGTGGGACTTGTCCGAGAATTTTCGTCATCGCGTGGCTACGAGCGGAGCGCTTCGATTGGATCGAGCTTCCCGGCGCGGATCGCGGGATAGGTGCCGAACACCACGCCGACGAGCATCGAGAAACCGACCGCGACCGCGACGATCGCGAGCCACGGAATCGGCGCCGGCCCGAGGAGCGACGAGACGAATCCGTAGGCGACGAGCACGATCAGCACGCCGAGGATCATGCCGGTGCCGCCGCCGAGCAGCGAGAGAATCACGGCCTCCATCAGGAATTGCGTCGAGATGTCGCGCGCGCTTCCGCCGATCGCTTTGCGAATGCCGATCTCGCGCGTCCGTTCGGTGACGCTCACGAGCATGATGTTCATCACGCCGATGCCGGCGACGAGCAGCGCGACGCCGCCGATTGCGGTGAGCCCGTATCCGACGACTTCGATCGTCTTCTCGAACGCGCTGAGAAACGCGATCGCATCCTGCACGTCGTATTGCGCGTTCGGACCGTGAATGCGCTGCAACGACCGCACCACGCCCGCGCGCACGTCCTCGAGCGACGCGCCGTTCTTCGGATACACTTGCAGCGAATCGACCGGGCCCGGCGCGATCTCGCTAAACGTCGTGTAGGGAATCTCGATGTAGTCGGACTGTCCGATGTTGCTGAAGATGCCGGCTTTGAGATCGTCGTACACGCCGATCGTGAGAAAGCGTACGCCGTTGATGCGCACGACTTGACCGAGCGCTTGCCCAGAACCGAAGAGGCGCCGCTCGAGCGATTGACTCATCAGCGTCACGTGTGCCGCAGCCTCCACGTCGTTTTGATCGATGCGCCGCCCCTCGTGCAACGTGAGCGTATCGAAAACGATTCCGGTCTGGCTCGAAACCGCGCCGATGTAATCGATGCCGTTGGCTTTAATATGGTAGTTGCGTTGCACGCTCGGGAACGCGTACTGGATCGTATCCGGGTTTTCGGCCGCGACGACGGCCGCATCGCGATATTGAATCTGCGCGGCCGACGGATCGTCTTGCTTCTCGTCGACCGAGACGAAGTAGCCGGGATTCCCGAACGAATCGAGCGAGCTCGTGATGCCGCCGGATGCCGCCTTGCCGATGCCGAGCACCGCGATCACCGATGCCGTGCCGATGATCATGCCGACCATCGTCAAGATCGAGCGCGCGCGGTTGCGCCAGAGGGCCTCGAGTGCCTCGAGGCCATACGCGACGAAGCGCGTCACGTTACTGCGAGCTCGGCGATGCGCTGAAGTCGGGAGCGGCCGAGGGTGCGGAGGTCACCTGGGTGCCCGGCGTGATGCTCGGATTCTTGTCGTCGATCACGATATCGCCGTCGTGCAGACCGGACGTGACGACCGCGCTCGTATCGTTCTGCGTTCCGAGCGATACGGGCACGCGCACGGCGCGGCCGTCCTTCGCGACGAAGAGATACGTGCCGCTCGCATCGCGGCGCACGGCGTCCGTCGAGACGGCGAGCACGTGCGGTTCGCGATGCGTCACGATGTCGACGTCGACCGTCATGCCGTCGCGTAGGAACGGCAAGCGTTGCTCGAGCGCGATCGTCGTGACGACTTGGCGCGCCGTATTCGACGGATCGTCGGACCGTTGCGCGACCGGCGAGATCGCGACGACGTGGCCCGGCAGCGTCGCGCCCCCGAAATCCTCGCCGCTGACGATCGCCTTCTGTCCGAGCGCGAGGTCGGCGACATCTTGCTCGTCGACCTTCGTGCGCACCACGAAATCGTCGTCCGCGGTGAGCGTGAAGAGCGCCTGGCCGAGTTCGACGGAGTCGCCCGGCTGCAGCGGGCGCAGCGCGTCGTTCGTCTGCGAGGCGACGCTCTCGACGAGCCCGTCGAACGGCGCGCGAATCGTGAGGTGATCGGCTTGATCTTGCGCGTACGCGAGGTCCGCATCCGCGCGGTTCGCATCGGCGCGCGCGGCGATGAGATCGCCCGCATGGGATTCCGTCGCGGTCGCCTTTGCCGCGGCGAGCTGCGCTTGGGCTTGGCGTAACGTATCCTGCGCCGACGTGACGCGGTCGCGCAGGACCTGCGTTTCACGTGAGAGCGTGCCGCCCAAAATTTTGCGCTCGCTCTGCGCTTGAACGAACGTGGCTTGCGCTTGTTCGTAGCGAGCTTGGCTCTGCATCAGCGTATCGCGCGACACGCCCTTGTTCTCGAAGAGGAACGTGTCGGCGTCGTACGTGCGCTTCGCCTCGCGCAGATCCGTCGCGGCCTTCTCGAGCGTGGTATCGGCGCTCAGGCGCTGTTCCTCGGCCGTCGAGCCGCCGTAGCCGAGTCCCGATTGCGAGCCCGATTGCAGGTCTTGTTCCGCTTGCGTCAGTTGCGTGCGCGCGGCTACGACGGCTGCTTCGGCCTGCACGATCGCGGAGCGGTTCTGCTCGGGGAGCGATCCGTTCGTCTCGGAGACGCTCGTCACTTTCCCGTGTTCGGCGAGCGCGTTGTCTTCCGCATCGCGCACGTTCGAGGAGATCTGCTCGTTGAAGAGCGTCGCGAGGACTTGGCCCGCGTGGACGCGTTCGCCCGCGCGTACGTCGATCGATGCGATATTCGCCGCCACGCCGGCCGGGATCGTGACCGTGTGCGGCAACTGCACGACGCCGGTCTCGGGCAGCTTCGTGCGGAACGTATCGTAGTGTACCGTCGTGAAGCGCACCGGCACGGCGCTCGAGCCCGACCCGGCGCGGACGATCGCGACGATCGCGATCAATGCGACCACCACACCGGCGACGATGACGAGTATTCGGCGGTTCATAGTCCTCGCAGATCTGCAGCGGCGGCGGTGTTCGGCGGCGCGAGTGCGACGCGAAGCTTGATGAGCGACGTCACGTACGTGACGCGCGCGCTTACCAAATCGAACTCGGCGGAGAGCGCCGTCTGTTCGACCTGCGTTACGTCGGTGAACGAGATGAGCCCGTTCTTGTATTGCAATTGCGAGATGCGCGCGGATTCGGCGGCCGCGGTTTCGCTCAATTTCGCGAGTCGCAGTTTCTCGGCGGCGGCGGTGAGGTTGCGTTGCGCGGCGTTGATATCGGCCTGCACCGAGTCGTACGCGTTGTACAGCGATGCGAGCGACGACTCGATTTGCGCGCGCGCCGCGTGATGATTCGCCGCGCGCTGGCCGTAGTCGTAGAGCGGAATGTTGAACGTCGAAACGATGTTGAACTGCCAGAAGCCGGGCACGTGCCGGTCGACGGGCGGCAGCAACGTCGGCGCCGGAATCGTCTCGCCCGGAAACATCGCCTGTTCGGAGTGATAGCTCGCGAGGGCCTCGGCGTTGCTCGCATCGATCTGTTGCTGCTCTTGGACGAAGTTCGTGGGCGACACTTGGCTTCCGAAGGAACCGTTGATCTGCACGGTCGGTCGCAAATCGGAGTCCACGGCGGCGTCGCCGAGCTTGGATGCGGAGAGCGCCGCGCGCGCCTCGGAGATCTCGGGGCGATTCATCTTCGCGATCGTCCCGAGCACGTCGAGCGGCGTTGCGGGCATCGGGGGCTCCGGAAGCGCGGCCGGTACGTCGAACTGCGTTTCCGCGGGCGCGCCGATCTGCACCGCGAGCGCTTCGCGCGCGTTCGCTTCGTCGGTCCGTGCTTGCACGAGCGCCGATTCGCTGCGCTCGACGGCGACCTGCGCGCGCAACACGTCGACGCCCGCAACGCGCCCGACGTGCTCCTCGGCGACGGCGGTCGCCAAGAGAGCGCGCTGATACGCGAGGTCGCCTTCATCGACGAGCACCGTTTCTCGATTTGCCGCGAGCGCGTAGAACGCGTTCGAAACCGCGATGGCCGTCTGCTCTTCCTGACGCTGCAACTCGAACTTCGCGTTGTCGACCTGACGCTTCGCCTGTTGCGCGTTGATCTGCGCCGTGCCGTTGAAGAGATTGTAGGTCGACGATAGCTGTGCCGTGTTCTGCGAAAAATTCGAGGTCGGCGTCAGGCCGAACTGCGCGAACTGGCCCGACGAGTTGCCTTGCTTCTGAATTTGATTTTGTAGCTCGCCCGTCGCGGTCGGGTACTCGGCGGCGCGCGCCTTCGTATATTGCGAATCCAAGTTCAGCACGGTCGCGCGCTGCGAGAGCAGCGACGGCGCGTGGGTGAGGGCGTACGCGACGGTCGCGTAGCCATCGAAGGCTACACCGGGTTTCGCGGCGCCCGGATACACGCCGGGTGCGAAAACGGCCGGCGGCGCCGGGGATGCGGTGGAGGCTTTGGCCATACCCTCGAGCGTGCCCCCAAGCGGACGCGTGCCGTCCGCATGCGCGGCCGCGGGAACGAGCGCCGCGACGAGCGCCGAGAGCGCGATCTTCGAGCGAGCGATTCCGTCCATCCTCAATTGAACAACGCGAGCGCGAACGTGATCGCGAACGCGACCGAGAGCGCGGTCGCGAATTTTACGGGCGTGCTCGCCGCGAAGCCGAACGCGAGTAGGATCGTCGACCACACGGTGAAGATATCGAAGTGCGAGAGAAAATCCGTTTCGCGCGGATTGTTCGGCGCCGCGAAAATCGCGAGGTTGTCGGGCAGCGCGATGCTGATCGCACGGAAATCGGCGAACGACGCCGGCGGATGGATCGCCACGGCGATGGCGCCAAGCAGCGAGCCGATCGCGGTCGGCATCAGGCAGTTGGACGCGAGCGCGAGGTACACGCGGAACGACGTCTCCGCTCCCTTATTGCGCGCGATGACGGTAAGGATCGTGGCGGTCACGCCGATCGCGAACAGCGGCGCGAAGACGACTTGCGCGACGTCGATGTAGACGGCGGTCTGCAGGTCGGCCATGACCTGCGATACGGGCTTGCCCACGTCGTCGAGGAGCGCGGGAGAGGTCAACACGAGATGTGAGACGGCCGGAAGCGTAAGGGCGAGGGCGATCCCGCCGCTCGCGACGACGATCGCGTAAGCGAAGAGCCACTCCGGGAAGACCGCGATCTCGGCGAAGGCACGTGCGGGGGCGATCAGGATGTCGAGGGGGAGCCGGAGCCCGTGCCACGGAGCGGGCGCTCCGGGCGATTCCGGTGTGGGCGAAACTCTCACGGGCCTCGTCTTTCGCCCTCCGAGCCCCAATGCTTCGCGCGTGCGGAACTCTACGGTCGCAACAGCACGTCCGGAGGCAAGCGACGCTCGATCGCGTCGGCGGCTCGGTCGAGGCGCTCCTCGCGGAGTTCGAGGAGTCTCATCCGTAAGTAGTTCGCAATCCGGCGACGCGCTCGGAGCGAGTAGAGGTCCGCCACGCGCGGAGCGGGTCGCGCATGTGCGGCGGGCGCCCGCCTCGGATGGGCCTCCGGCGACGGCGACGCGGGCGAAAGAGTTAGTGCGGCAATCGCAACGAACCATGGAACGAAAAGACACGCGAACATGTTATGGCCTCCCGACAGGCACCTTCACGCCGAGGGGTCCCCGCAGCAAGGGGAACCCAGCCGGAAAGACGTTTTTTGAATCATCGTAATGGAAACGGCCGCTCGTCGGCCGTCGCGGAACTCGTGGTGGCGAAACCGCCGAACGAGCCCTACGTCCGCATCGTTCCCCTCGGCGGCTGCGGGGAAATCGGCCGCAACATGACCGTCATCGAGACCCGCGACGATATCGTCGTCGTCGACTGCGGTCTGATGTTCCCCGACGACGAGATGTTCGGCGTCGATGTCGTGATCAACGATTTTTCGTATCTCCGCGAGCACCGGGACAAGTTCCGCGCGCTGCTCGTGACGCACGGCCACGAAGATCATATCGGAGGCATCCCCTACCTTCTGCGGGAGTTTCCGGAGGTTCCGGTCGTCGGGACGCCGCTCTCGCTCGCGCTCATCCGCGCGAAGCTCCGCGACCACAAGGTCACCGACAAGTACTTCGTTGCCGTCCAGCCCGGCGATGTGGTGAAGTACGGGAAGATCGAGACGGAGTTCGTCCACATCAACCATAGTTTGGCGGGATGCTGCGCGCTCGCGATCACGACCGAACTCGGCACGATCTTCCATACGGGCGATTTCAAATTCGACCAGACGCCCATCGACGGCCGCCCGGCCGATTTCGCCTCGATCGCCGGCATCGGCGACGAGGGCGTGCTCTGCATGCTCTCCGATTCAACCAACGCCGAGCGTCCCGGACACACGCCCTCGGAGCGCGTGGTCGGCGAAGCGTTCGCCAACATCTTCGCGCGCGCGCCCGGCCGCATCATCGTCACGTCGTTCGCCTCGAACGTGCCGCGCATCCAGCAGGTCGTCGATCAGGCGATCCGCTTCGGCCGGCGCATCGCGTTCCTCGGACGGTCCTTACAGAACGTCGTTCACTACTCCACGGAACTCGGCTACCTCAAGCTCCCGCAGGAACGGGTGATCGGGCTCCATCAGGTCGACGAATATCCGCCGAACGAGGTCGTGGTGATCACGACCGGTTCGCAAGGCGAGCCGATGTCCGCGCTCTCGCGCATGGCCGTCCGCGACCATCCGAAGATGAAGATCGTCGCCGGCGACACCGTCGTCATCAGCGCGACCCCGATCCCGGGCAACGAGAAGAGCGTCGGTAAGACGATCAACAACCTCTATCGCTTGGGTGCGACCGTCGTCCATGGCTCCGGGAAAGTCGCCGCGCACGTTTCGGGCCACGCCTCGCAAGAGGAGCTGCTCCTCATGCTCAACCTCGTGCGCCCGAAGCACTTCATCCCGATCCATGGCGAGTATCGGATGCTCGTGACGCACGCCGGGCTCGCGCAGAAGACGGGCGTCCCGCTCGATCACTGCTACGTGATCGAGAACGGCGACGTGATTGAGTTCACCAAAGCGGGCGCGCGTAAGGTCGGCAAGACCTACGGCGGCAACGTGATGGTCGACGGCAGCGGCGTCGGCGATATCGGCGAGGCCGTGCTTCGCGACCGCAAGCACCTCTCGATCGACGGCATCATGATGGTCGTCGTCACCGTCGACGCGACCGAGGCGCGCGTCGTGGCCGGCCCCGACCTCGTCTCGCGCGGCGTGTTCTATCTCCCAGACTCGGGTGAGGTGACCAAAGACCTAGAAAGGCGTGTTGGGGACATTCTACACGGTTGCTCGGTCGAGGGTATCCGCGATGTGGCGACCGTCAAGGAGCATATCCGTCAGGGCGTCTCCAAAGCCGTGTACGAAAAAACGAAGCGCAAGCCGATCGTCATACCCGTCGTTATGGAAGTCTGAGACGAGTCTGAGATAGGGCTGAAAAAACCCCAGAATACATGACTTTCCCAGGTTTTATCTTGTTATTTTCGATGAAGGAATCCTTAAGACCGGACGGAACGAGCCGCCCATCGTCCCCGGTCTGAATTGATCCCGTCATTAACGTATGGGGCTCAACTAGGCTAGGGGATTTTCTTCCCTACACGGCTCTCATGGAGAGGTGCTGCCTGTATGTCCCGAATTTTTTCGGATATGCGCATGTTTAGAAGGGCGCGTTTTTTCGCGTCCTTTTTTGCGCTCGTAGGACTGATCGCGACGCTGATCGCGCCGACCCCGACGCTCGCCGTCGGCGGCGTTAGCGGATCGATCCGCGGTCAAGTCGTGGACCCCGCGACTAAGGAACCCGTCGGCAATGTCGCCGTCACCATTACGTCGCCTAGCGGCTCGTATAAGCAGACGACCGACGGAAGCGGACACTTCCAATTTCTTCAGATCCCGACCGATACGTACATCCTGTCGTTCGAGAAGAACGGCTACGATCCAACGTCGATCACCGGCGTCACGATCGTCGGCGACCAGACGGTCGATCTCGGACAGCTGAAATTTATTAAGGCACTGCGCACCATCGGTCAGGTTAGCGCACGCTCCTCCAACTCGGTGTTCCAACCGTCGAAGACGCAGGACACCTATACGGTCAGCGGGGCGCGCATCACCGAAGCGCTCGGCAATCCATCGTCCACGGATGAGAACTCGCTCCTCCAAAGTATCCCTGGTGTCATTCCGACGTACGACTCGTCCAACGGAGGCGGGTTGTCGATTCGCGGCTCACTCGCGGTCGAGCTCGGTTACCAGTTCGACGGCGTGCCGTTTAGCGCACCGTTCTTCGATGAGAACGGAAGCCAAGGTTTCCTCAACAACATCGCCGGTGGCTCGGGCGGCAGCGTACAAGTCATCTCCGGCGCGGGCGACGCGACGCAGGGCAACAACGGCGGCGGTACGATCAATACGGTCGCTCCGCGCGGCACGTATCCGGGCAAGGCCGAGCTCGAGCTCGAGGTCGGCGCGCCGTATTACAATCACACGTTTAATTTCAACGATGGCTTCGCAACCCAGAACGGTCGCATCTCGAATTACTTCGCCTACTCGGGGAGCAGTTACGTTCCACAGTATGCGCCATACGGTGCACCTTCGAGCTTGCAGTACACGGGTGCGCCTCCGGCATCGTCGCTGACCGGCGCCTACTACGCAGACTCGCGGATCAAGCACGATGACTTGATCGACAATTTCGTTCTCCGCTTCGGCCACGACAATAATCAGTCGTTCCAGGTACTCTATCGTGCGGCAAACGTCGATGCGTATGCTGGCTATGGCGGCCTGAAAGGCTTGAGCTATTACACGACGAGCGCGATTTCCGACGCGTTCTATGAAGCCGGCGGTTTTCCGAGTTCGGCGGCTCTCGCCAAGTTAATCCCGTCGATCCCCTACGAACCGACGACGACGACGGTTATCAACCCGGACATTGTGGCGGCGAATCCGCTTCAATTCTTCAAATTCGAATACACGAACAACATCAACTCGACCACGTACTTTGACGTGACCGATTTTAATTGGTCGCTGTATGACGGCGGTACGGCTTACTCGGAATTTCCGCTAAGCGGTTTCGGCACCGCCTATTCGGTCACTGGCGGCTCCCGCACGGGTCTCATGGCGGACCTCACCAAAACGATCGGAAGCAATCAAACGATCACCCTCGAGGGCAAGTTCGAAAACGACAAGCCCTTCTGGGATGACCAAAGCCAAGTCGAGACGATCGCGAATTTGCTCGGCCTCTTCGGCGTCTCGCCCGCACCGGGCCAGCCGACGCTCCAGGACTGGCTTACCCCGGCGAACACGAACGCGCCGGTGAGCAAGACGAATCCTTGCCCCGTAACCGGAGGATGTTACATCTACTCCGCGTTGGTGGCGGCCGGCAAATGGACCGGCGTCGAACCGGCCATCCCGAACTTCGGCATCAACTATCACGGCACGGACCAACAGCAGTGGGGCATCGCGTTCCGCGATCAGTACTCACCGACGAACAACTTGCATCTCGACTTCGGCGTGCGCGTCGACGGCGAGCAGAACAAGTTCGGTGCAGATCAACTCGGCGCGGCGACTCCGTCGGACGTACCGCCCTCGAAGGTCGGCAGCGCGTTCCTTCGGCCGCGTGAAGTCGAGCCGCGTGCCGCGGTCTCGTACCAGCTCGGTCCGGACGACTCCGTCCGCGCCTCGTACGGACGCTCGACGCAGTTCTTCTTCGGACAGACCCTCGGCACGCCGTTTAACTTAACAGGTCTTAGCCCGCTTCTCTCGGAGATTCCGGCGAAGGACACTGCCGCTGCTCCGGTTTGCGGAAGTGGAACGCACGGTCCGGGCCCGGGATACAGCACGAATCCGGCGCTCTACCAGAGCGGAGCCAACGAAGGCAACCCGGCATACTTCTACAAGTGCCCCAACTACGCGGTCTCGATCGCTTCGTATGACGACCAGGACCTCGACGCCCCCGACCTCGGCGGCTTCGGGCCTCCAACGTATAACAACTTCGACTTCGCCTACTCCCACCAGATTGGGAAGGGCTTGTTGAAGGGTTGGGCTTCGTCGACAACCGCCTATGCGCGCACTGGCTACAATGTCGAACAGAACGTTCTCTTGTTGAACGGCCCGCCGAATCCGATCACGGGCCAGTCGTCCGCGAGCGTCTTCACGACCACGGCGAACGGCAACGAGCGCACGTTCGGTCTCGAGGAGGCCATCACCACGTCGGAACCACGCGCCGGTCAAGCCGGGCTTAGCGGTTACGCGACGCTGAATTACATCAACTCGTACACCAACACGCCGCCGGTTGCCGGCTCGTCCAAGCGGCCCATCCTCGCGGGGCAGCTCTTGCAGAGCGGACAGTACTTCCGGTCCGGCTTCGTCCCGCCGGTCAACATCTCGGTGGGCGCGGCGTACAAGATCAAGAACGGAATTCGGATCACGCCGTCACTCCTCGCGAACGAGGGATACGCGTTCGGCGTCGGGCGCTCGTCGTTCGGCTTCGTGAACGGTAACCTCTATACGATTCCGGAAACGAACTTCGGCGTCAACACGCCGTATGCAGGTTACGGTGGTCCGGGCAACGCCTACAACGCGAGTTACTACGTCGATCCTCAAGTGCCGGGTTCGACGTTCAATCCGAACGTTGCAGGTAACCGCGGATACAACGAGCCCGCGCAGGCTGGAAACGGGCGCTCGCCGGCAGAGGCCTACCTGAATCTGAACGTCGAGATCCCGTTATCGAAGAGCGCCTCGGTCGGCGTGACGGTGTACAACCTGAACAATAACCAGTACACGATCCCAGTCGACAATCCGTCATACCAAGCCGTCGGTAAGGGTATCGCCGGTCCGCAGACGGGTCAGTATGCAGCGGCAAACCCGTTGAATGCCGGGTATCAATACGGCGCTGCGAACACGGCTTCGTACGCGGGTGGCCAATCTCCGTATCTCAACGGTTACGCCGCCGGTATCAACTTCAACGTTTACGCTCGGTTTACGATCTAAGGTGAAAGTCTACGTGAATACACTACGCATAACCACGTCCGCCATCGTTGCATCGGCGTTATTGGCCGGTTGCAGCGGCGGCAACAACGGTGGCCCGCCGATCTCGTCGACGAACCCGCTCACGAGCGGCACCCTACAACTCGCGGTCGGTACCGCGAATCTCTACGGGACGGGGACGGGGCTCAACGTCGTCACGACGTACCGTCAGGCGAGCGGCCTCTCCGCGGTCCTCGTGGATACGCCGACGATTTCCGGTCCGTTCACGCTTCCCGCCGCCGGCGCGGCGGGAAGCGGCATCGACGCATACAGCACCTTGCCCGATGGACCGAGCGTCGAGGAAGTTGCGGTCGGCGGCGAGATCACGGGAACCTCGCAGTTCATCACAGCGGGAACGCCCGCGTGCGATCAAACCACGCCTTGCACCGTACCTAACAATCAAACCGGTGGCACCTCGACCGTCGCGCCAAACACGTCGACGTTCGGAACATCCGGTGGCGTGTTCACGAACGGTATCTCTCCGGGAAACAACACGAGTAACGGTGTCGCGGCATCGTACGTGCCGTATACGGAGCCGCTCTATGACACGACTTCCGGAAATGCGTTCGTTCCGTTCGGTGGCCCGCCCGCATTCCCAGGCGATGCGAACGGCCTCGGATTGCGCGACGGCCTCTTCAACCTCGGCGCCGGCGTTCTCGGGATACCGCTCGGGTTCACGACGTTTGCGGGAGTCGGTATCAAGACCGGTTCCTACAAACTCTCGCTGACGATTCCCACCAGCGCGACATCGTCCGGTACGGTGAGCACGACGGCTACCTTGGCGACGACGGCGACGCTCGGAACGATCACGGCCCCGGCTTTGACGCTCGATACGAAAGGTGGCGCTACGTTCACGGTCACGGCTCTCCCGGCTGGCGTTACCGAAGAGCTCGTGGAGATCGTCGACTTGGGTCCGGGATCGACCTACGGCGTGAATTGCCAAGGTGCGATCGGTGCTGCAGAGGGTGCAGGCCCGGTATACTACACGATCCTCGTGAAGGCGCCCGGTACGTATACGCTTGCGGACACGATCGGACCCAACACGACGGTCAACAGCGGCGCGACGACGATCACGCCGAGCCCGTCGATCTGCACCGCGGCGCAAAATACCGCTGCGGCCGGCGCGACGACTCCCGCGGACGTTTATACGGTGCAAGCGATCGGTGCGGACTATCCGCTGTACGAATCGCTGTATCCGAATAGCACGTCGGAAACGCCGACGATCGCCGGTGCGGGCGGTCAGGCGGACATCACCATCTCGGCCTTATCCGGCCCGGGTGCCGCGACGGCGACTGCGAAGATGCGCGCATCGATGCACGTGCGCCATTGGATGGGAGCCCACCGCATCAACTAAGCCCCGCCCGCGAGCGGTAACGAGCACTCCTCGGCAGCGATGCCGGGGAGTGCTTTTTCTTTGCGCCGCTTAACTCGCTCATGGTGAGCGTCGTTATCGCGTTGTGTGCCGCGGCCGTGTATGGTGCCGCGGATTTTTTTGGTGGACTCGCGGCGCGTAAGACCGCGGCTGCTGCCGTCGTCGTTCTCTCGCAGCTCGCGGGGATCGTCGTGCTCGGCATTGCGTGGCTCGCGTTGCCCGGCACGTTTTATGCGAGCGACATCGCGTGGGGCATCGCTGCCGGGATTGCGGGCGGTCTCGCGATCGCGTGTCTGTACGCAGCGCTCGCGATCGGGCGTATGGGCGTGGTCTCGCCGATCACCGCCGTCGTCGGTGCGAGCGTGCCGGTTGCCGTGGGACTCGCGCTCGGGCAGCGACCTTCGCTACTCGCACTCGTCGGCATCGCGCTTGCGTTCGTCGCGGTCGCGCTCGTGTCTGCGAATGCGGAGACGCGTCGCATCTCGCTTCGCGAACCGGGGCTCGCACTCGCGCTTGCATCGGGCGCGGGGATCGGATTGTTGTACGTGTTCTTGGCGCGCGGACATACCGATGGCGGGCTCGCTCTGCTCTTGACCACGCGTGCCACGTCGCTCGTGGTTCTCGTCGCGTACGCGCTCCTGCGCCGCGAATCGTTGCGCCCCGCGCCGGGTGGTCTCCCAACGATCTTGCTCGCCGGAGCGCTCGATATGGGTGCGAACGTTCTCTACGTGATCGCGACGCGACACGGTCAATTAGCGATCGTCGCCGTGCTCACGTCGCTCTATCCCGCGAGCACGGTAGCGCTCGCGCGCATTGTGTTGCACGAGCGCCTGCAGATCTTACAGTGGATCGGTGTCGGCTGCGCCGCCTGCGGCGTCGCGCTGATCGCGCGAAACTGACGCATGAGTAAACGTTCGGCGAACGAGCGAAGCGCGAAGGGTCAGCCCAACGTTGTGAGCCGGTAAACGTCCGATAGCGGGATCTCTGCCGCTCCGATCGTAACGCTGCCGTCCTCGAACACCG
>Ga0116226_10003429_pt1 | contig 13992 bp, 9 predicted proteins | sample S1TSphfallax_FD_89692 | JGI IMG/M metagenome (GOLD analysis project Ga0116226, IMG submission 89692) | Host-associated microbial communities from peat moss isolated from Minnesota, USA - S1T2_Fa - Sphagnum fallax MG | ecosystem: Host-associated > Plants > Peat moss > Unclassified | place: USA...
AGAGGACTCCCAAGTCCCCATTTCGGGAGTGTGAGTGTCATCCTCACATTCTTCCAAAAGTGGGGTTGCGACATAGGTTGTGGAACTGATAATGGAATGCACAAGGGATCCAAACTTTGATGCATGGATGGAGGTGGGTAATTTGTCATGGGTATGTTGATTGTGTAAACACCTTTGTCAAGCTTGTGTGAATTCCCATCCAACTTTCTTTTCACAAACATTGAACGTGTTTTTCCTTCCAAACCAATTCCTCTTGAATGTAATAGGGAACTAAAAACAACATTGCAAATTATCTTTGCAAATTTATTCAAGTTTGGTGAATAGGAAGTTGCACACAAAAGTAAATTAACATCAATGGGTCATGTACATGCTTTATTCATTTTAAAACATATGATAAAATTGTTGTTGCAACACAAACTTCACCATGTCATCCATAGTGGCAGTGTACAAGTTTGTTTTCACCTTGCAACCATTTCCAACATGGAGGAACAAACACTTTCAACGAGATTAGTTCTTGGCACCAATGCCTCCTCCTCAAGTTTAAGTTCATTCAAAGGGTAATAAGCCAAATGTGTTGACTTTTTAGCCCACAACATAGCCATTGTTGAAGTTTAGGAATACTAGTAGGAATTGTTGCCTTTGAATCACTCCACCAAACTTCAATCCTTGCATGGTTCATCTCAAATTCCCTCTTGGTTAGGGATTGTACCCATTGCCTGCAAAGACTAATGTGATCTTCCTGAAAAGTAAGAAGTATCAATTTTTTTGTGTGGATTCATAAGCTTTCTTCCCAATGGTAAAGGTATGTACATTCCTTGCCTTCCAAGGGAACATTTGTGTCACCACTATAGACTTTATGAATCACATTGTAATTCACACTCGTAGCATCAACCATAAACCCATGGAAATTAGGCTTAGGCAAGCCAGCTCACATCACCTATTCATTCAAGCATGTCCAAAATAAGCTTTGAGACTCAAGGTCTTCTGCTTTCATCTCACACAAAACAATGGTCAATAGATGACAACAAAAAGGATCATACACATGTGCCCCCATTGTTGTCCAATCATGCACTTTCTTGATGTGATCAAACATCACCTAATAAGTTCATAGATCTCCTTTTGTCATTCTTTTCACCAATTCCACCCCATTTCCAAAACCCTATGTGGACATTTTGAACAAGAATCAAGGTTCATCAAATGATTGTCTTGGAAAATGACTTCTTTATATGTAATTGTATACACCGTTGCGTTTGATATGCAATATTGACCGCACTACTACATAGATCCTCTAAGTGTAAACACAAAGTCTAACCTTGTTTTCATTAAACAAAGGGGAAACTATTTCCAACACCTCCAACAAAACATCAACTTGCAACATCTTTCCATCCATGACAAGGTTTTTCCTCACAAACAATTGTAAAAACTCTCGTTGAGCAAGTTTGCAAGAAATGGCCTTTGAGGAAGCACTACATGGATTCTCCTCCAAACATGTTTTTATCATTTGGTTCATCTTGTCCAAAGCCTTTCGATTATCTTTGTCGGCATTAGGATGGTTATGTAGACCAACATGCATAACGAGATGACTATACCTCGAGGAAGGAATGTGACCAATAACAAGAAACATACTTGCACCACACCTAGACTCACAAAATGCCAGGTTTTTACAAAAGATGCATGTGTATGTTTCATCAAATAATATAAAATCAGACAAAAATGGTTTGGTTGTGTGTCTTTTCCAATACCTTTTATTATGGACCCCATACTTGACCTTGTATGCACATGTTTCATTGGCACAAAAAGACTTGCAATACAAAGCACCTTTCAACATTTCACACCAAGAGGGAGGTTATTCATATTAATGTTATTACTCTTACACCAAGGATGACCATCAAATGTCAAATCCATACCATCCACATAACCAAAGGATGAACCATCATTTTGCATTGCAAGAAGTTTGAAAACAATATTGTCGTCATATTCTCTTAGGACAACTTGCATGTTTTTTTAATCTCAAATTTCTTTAGGTCCAATTTTGCAAACTTTCATGTGGAACTAAATTTTGACAAGGCAAACAAATAAGGGAGTAGGGAAACTAACCCCATAGGGAGGGTTTGCAATGACATGGTTGATAGTGGGTGTTGTGGAAGATTGTCACAAGAATATTCCATATTTGATGATTTTTGTCAACCCTTTCCATTCAATATAATGTTTCCAAGATGTTAAAAAATTTGAATTTGCAACTTGTTTTGGAGAGCTCTTGAGTGGGAAGGCAAAAGGATCATGATTTGAGTGACCAATGATCACAAAAGAAAAATCTAGGTTCGGTTTCATTAGGAAGATGTGCAAACCATTGAAAAAATTTGAACGATGAATTGTAGTGAAACATCTTTCAGAGAAATTCTCTTCTATGAAGATCATGCCCACCTTCAAATTGAAATCAATGGCGAGTGCTAATTCTAGAATAGTACAAAGAGGGCCAACAAAAGAATATTAGTAAGATGTACTATAATTAACAAATTGTACAGAAAGGAGGGAATGCAACGAAATTTCCATTGTGCAAAAAAGATCAGATGCATGAAGTCACATAATTTAACATTGACAAAAAATAAAAAATAAAATGATTAAACGTTCTAAAAAAGAACCTAAATGCATTAGCAATCACTAGAGACTTGTAATTGATTCCTCTAAGATCATGGTCTCTAATAATCACTAAACCAACCAAGTGCATCAAATAAGGTGTATGATTTCATCAATCAATGACACATAATGGAAATAAACACATGAACTATTTTTTCTAACATATGCTTGTTGGTGCACAACTAAAAGGGAATCTAACTAGTGTCTAAAAAGAAAATCCAAGTTACTAAACAAAAAATCTTGGGGTTAGTCAAAGGTTAATGACCATATGATAGAACATCTGCCCCACCATTGGAGGAAATGCAGTTAAGATATTATGCAACTAGATCCCATCATTATTTGGGAATTGGTTCAATTTTTAACATTAGTAAATGTGCCAACACCTTTCAATAAAATTAGCCCTAAATTGCAAACCTTAAATGCATGAAACAAATTATTTAATCTATCCCATAAAACCATAAGGTTAAATTTAGTACAATTTCAAACATAAAGATTCATCGATAATGATGTATTTTGTGTGATGGGTATGTAATAGTACAATAGTTATGAGTCAAAGCCCATATGAATGGAGTTTGAAATTGACAACATTTGCACACATTGAGCCATATGAACTTTCCCACTGACATCCATATTTAATACATGCACACAATAACTTATTTTGTTCAACAAAAACGAGTGTGCACACTATGGAAAAAAACCATCAAAGGTTTCATTATTTTCCATATCCACATGGATAATAACTTTGCCAAATAAAATAAAATAAAATTGCAAACACTCAAGTTGCATTTGGATCATTGGGCACAACAACCAACCTATTGATGACACACAATCAATCCATTATTTTTTGGTACTCAAAACATATGTAGGTGGGAAGGTGAAAACAAAGGAACCACCGATGCAATATCACACTTATTATTTGTTTTTCGTTCTTTTCAAAATCAACCAAATATCAAATGTTATGACAAAACCATCCCCTACCTATCCCTAGACTATTCAACATTAAAAAGAACATTGTTTGGGAAAAGAAGTGCCCAAGTCTAAAATCAATAATCTAAATCAAGGATGTGAAATATATTGCCATACACAATGTGCCCAAATAATTTCAAGTTTTGTGCCATGTCTAATAATAACATACAAAATATAATATTTTTTCCTTCTGAATTTTACTCCTCAATGCACAACTACCCCCAAAACATAGCCATCATTGAAAAGTTGTAATTTTCAACTATCACAAATTTCGATGATTAGGTAAGGTGACACCCAAAACATACCCCGCCATTGAAACATGTCAAGTTTCAATAGATAGTCCAACACAAGTTTTGATGTCTAGGCAATCCAAGACTTGAAACATACCGCCCATTGAAACATGGAAAGTTTTGGGAGCTATGTTTCAGTGCCATGTGCCCCCATACAAACCCCATCCATGCCCCGACTACCCATCCATAGCATTTTACGCCTATTTCCACTTTCGCAAGCTTGGTCTATTTTTTGATGGATTATTCTATTAATTTTTTTATTGAAAGTAATAGAATAGGCTTTAAAGCTTAGGTAGGAATTATTTCAAGTGGGATGGGCCATGTGTCAATTATCACATTGAATAGGTGCATTCCATGTTTTAGTAAAGGTTTAGTCTATTTGTTTCACTTATTAGTTTTGTTAATGCTTCGAGCTTTTTATTTTCTTCCAACGTGAATGTGAAGTGACACACACATTGTACATCCCTTTTTTGTGTGAAATGGTCTTTGATTTTTTTTCGTTTAAGAGTCCAGTTACTTGTAATAAACAAGAAAAAACATGGAGAACAAAGGAATGGAATTGATAGTATAAAATGTGAAGGTAGACATACACTCATGAGAAGTGGTTGTAGTTATTTCAAGAATGTCATAGTGACTATCAAGAAGATAGGAAAGAGTTTATATGTGTGTATTTTCATTAGAAGAAGAACTCAAAGATGAAGATCAATGAACACCAAAAGAAGGGGTGCAACAAAGTGGTGGATTCAAAAAAAAATCCTTTTAAATTCAAGTTGTACCCACCATTAAAAGATGCAATGGAAGGTGTGCATCTTGTAAACGGCGAAAACATTATAGAATATAGGGTAAAGGTGAATGCATTTTTGAAGCCAAGGCACAATTGCCTTCATCTACATTGGTTTTACAGGGAGTATACACCTCTCAACACAAGCAAAAGAAGGAGAAAATGTTGCCATTGAAGATTCACAAGGTAATCTGCAATATAGAATTCGTGGTTTTTTGTAAAAAACATTTCATAAAACATGGAGGCCAACCAATCAAACAAGTTTCAAAAACAAACTAAAAATTAAAGCACCTCGCTTTGTTGGAAGCTATATTTCAAGAGCAATCGCAACACATTGGTATTTTATCAAACCCTATCTATGTGAATCTGCAACATTGTAATGTTTCCTTAGGTTTCAACAAGTTTTAATTATCAATTATAGCGCCCCCCCCCCAGTTATAGTTTTATTTATAATTTTCAATTGAAAAGTAGCCACTATCAATTAATGTGAAACATGTTATGATATATGGAGTTATGTTTTGATGGCCAAATTTTGATAAGTTTAGAATCTTTCCCACAAATATCATGTTTTGAATCAAGTCTAGAACAATGTCATCAATTGTTCATATTCGGCTTCCATGTTTCGACTTTCTCTCAATTATTATCTGAAACATGTTACATACATGTAGTTATGTTTCAATGGCCAAATTTTTATAAATTTCATAATTCTTACAACAAATATCATGTTTTAAGTAAGGTATACATCAATTTTGTTCATGCTTGGCATCCATGTTTTAACTTTCCCAATCCAAAAACTTAAAGAGAAAATTGGCAATTCTTAATAGGCATGTATAGGTGGTTGTTGATTGCCATGTTTTAATATTTGTTAATTGCCATATTTTAGGGGTATTAATATGTTTCAATTCAAAATGCATTTACTTGGCAAAGTCTCTACCATTCATATCACAATATGAACAATGAAAAGTTGAAACATATAAAAGTTTTGGACCTAAGCTCACCATTAACAAATCCGGATACCAACGTAAATGAGTTACATACCCCAACAGCAATTGTGAAAAATTCAAAAAGGACACAATGGGGATAAGAAGAAGAAATTAAAGATTAATAGGGTGTTATGCAAGAATATCGAGAGGCTAATTATGTATTTCAATAATTCTTGAAACAAATCTAGGGTTTCTTGGGAACACTATAAGAACACTAAGGATTTGGCATCTACTACAATGCAATCTTATTTATTGGGATTAGAAGGTGAAATATATATATATATATATTACAAAGAGGTTGGGTACTTTTGTGCACAATCCAAACTTTTACACCATTGCCTATTATGCATTTCGTAAGGTCATGCAAGGCAACAAACTGGTATTCAATTACTTTAATCATATTGTTCCATTGCAATACATGCACATGTTCATATAATATTTAACATGCACATTTTGTAGTCACTTCAATCATTTTATTCACCCTTGATTCCATATGTATGTGTCACAAATGACATTGCCAACATCATAATGAACATCACATTTTTAATTCACTATTAGTTCACTCTTAGTTAGTTGTTAATTCAATTCATTTTTAGTTAACTATTAGTTCACCTTTAGTTAATTATTAGTTCAATACACTTTTAATTAAATATAAGTTCATTTTTAGTTCATTCTTAATCTAGTCATGGGCCACACATGGGGACGCAACTTCCATGGAGACTTCCTTGAATTAAATCCCTAAGGGGTATAAATAAAAATAGGACCTTTAATTACCTTTACTCTGTTCAACGCCAATTTTGAGCACATTTTCTTATCACAACTGTATTTTTTCTTGTTTCATTCATACAATAAAATCTTATTGAATTCTTGTCTTGCACATGTCATGTTCTTGTTTTTGTTTTTCTTGTTTCGTAATATGGATTTGGAAATAAGCATGTCCATATTTTCATTTTGGTTTAGGAAATTATGTAAACTTGGTTATTTTTGTGCCCGTTACATTATGTTTTAAGTACATATGTGTGTTTCAAATTCTCAATTTCATGAGGGTTTCAATATCATCCAAGGGTGAAATTTTGCATTTAATATTTTTTTGACTTTTTTTTTTGCATCCATAATCATATCAAGTTTCTTTTTTTCTTCTCCTCTTTTCCATTATTAAACTTTCTATGGCACAATTGGTAGATGTTTTAATCACTTGCAACATAACCATTTCATGTTTCAATCTCATGAAACATGGCTACAACGTGTTTCATTCCCCTGAATCATAACCACTCCACTTGGTTGAATGAAATAGAAATTTGAATGTAGTACCCTAATGATGGCCATGTCTTTATTCATGTTTTGTATGTTTCATATGTATGTTACATCCATGTTTATATAGTTTTCATTGTGTGGTTGGATACAAGCTTAACATGGAGATGAAATTATTGCTTTGATTTCCCAAATAATGGACCATCTGGAAGTTGGTGACACACAATCATTGACCAATTTGCTCCATGAGTTTTTGGACTATCAAAAACATCTATAATGGTATAATAGGACGGAGAATGAACACAAGGATAACTTAAGACAACAAAGGTTGGCCTTTGTTGTTAAACAATTCAAGGAATTTGATATAGCCAATGCAACAAAAATTGAGGCTAGAGTGGGATTGGAATCCTTTATGGCATATTGTCACCAATGATGAATGTTTACCTACAACTCATAGTCCTAAGCTCCCTTGGTTGCATTTTGTCCATGAGGCAATTTTTTTTTCAAGTAACCTTTTGTGGAAGAACGCACCTTTCTAGGAGTGTTTCTTGGGAAATTAGGCTAGTAAAGGTTTTTTTTTAACATTCATTATATACAAGTGTTAGTTGTGCCTACCCATTCCAAGGAGTTAATCGAACTTCCAATAGAAAGTTGAGGATAGGGGAATATCGTTGTGGTTGGTGAAAAACTATAAATATAGATGGGCACATTTTATTTGGGGGACAAGAAATTTGGGAGGGGAACCATGAAGGTTGCGTATGAAAGGTTCATGTCAACATCAAATAATTTGTTTGATATGTCATTATTTTTTGCTTATGTATAAAGGCATTAGAAGATATGGTGCACAAAAATGTTGCATTGTTTTAGGACATTTGGGAGTAAATAGATGAAAAACAAGGTGAAACTTCACTTTAAGCCATAAAGAGATATCTAAGACATCGTGAAGACATAGACATGGGATGGGTAAGCATTCATTGGGGTGTGTTTCAAGATCCAGATGCTATAACAAGTCTCCCCCACAAAGTTTTGTTTTTTTTAAAACAAGGTGGTAGAATAAATATGTGGATCCTTATTTCCGATTTAGCTAACATTTGAAGGTGCACCAACGTTGTTAGCTTTGTAAGCACCATCAAACTTCATGACCAATGGATGGGGCATCTAGGTCCACAAAAGAAATGAAATAGATTTGATCTAGCCAAAAAAAGGGTCAGAAGAAGTGAAGTCAAACAACATGATGGTCACAAAATAGAAACATATAAAATGAAATTAAAACCAAAAATTAAAAATATCTGAAAACACATTTCACATGAAATCAAACATGTTTCACAAGTTACACATCAAGTTTCAAACATCCCTAACAAAGTTTTATAGGTGAAAAACCATCACAATTTTAATGTTTCAAAGATCTAACTTTTAGAGGTCCACATTTCGAAAACTTAGGCTTTAGAACTCAAAGTTTATGAAATCTAGGTTTCAAATGTCCAAGTTTTGGAGACGGACCATGTTTCATATAATTTTGTCCCATTTCCAATCAAAATAATGAATGTCTAGATGAAACAACTAACGATATTCAAGACTTCAAAAGGAGTATTCAAGTTACAAACCAACATGATTTATGTTGGAAAATAACTTGCAGCTTTCCTTGGAATCTTCAAAGGTTCCTTTTGCATCCTCACATGTTCTTGTTGAATCTTTGTAATTTTCAATAGGTTCAACTTAGAAGCTCAAAAACCAAGGTGCAAGATCTCCATCCATTAACTATCACATTGATATATGAAAACACATGGTTATGAGGATGCAAATTACTTAAGATTGACTACTTGCATTCGCATACCCAATTACAATTTTGATTCATGTTTTGAATGCAAACCCAATTGGTCATGTTTTGACTCAAAATCAACATGCTCGAGTTTCAGATGAAGAATGAGGTCCTTAAGGTTCAGGTGAGGACATAAGTGGTTGTGCATCAAAATGTGTCCATGTTTTAAATATAAATGTGGACTATGTCAATGTCAAGGAAGTGGACATCAAAGTTGGTCAATTGTCAAGTGTTGTTGGTAGGCCCATTCTATAACCTTTGACAATACATGATTTCAATTATGTTTTGAGACAGGGTCATAGGGAAGCTATTCCTCAAATTAATTGAAACATAAATCATGATCTTAGTGAAAGACCATTAGAACCTATTATAAAAAGGAGTGTATTCAAGTAGGTGTTTCAATTACAAAAGAGATTCCAACTAGGAACATATTGTGGTCAAATGCATCTATTGATGAAAATGCAACCATTGACCCAATAGTGAATGCAATGATGCATGTGGAAATTGTGGCTCACATTCTTAAACAAGGAATTGGAAAAGTTAGCTCATCTTTTGAAACATTTGGTCAAGTTGTCAATAACATTTCAAAGGATATAGGTGTTATGGTAGGGAAGCCTCAAAAGGAAAAATGTAAAAAACCAAAGGCAAAAACCAATAAAAAGGCAATTGTGAAGAAAATGGCTTCAATTGTAGAGAGTTCTTTTAGTTCTAACAATGGAATTTTGCCTCCACCATGAAAAAAAACATTTTATACTATGTTGGAAGCTACACCAAAAAATGACTATTGGCTTGTTTGCTTCATGAAAGTCAAACGGGAGGTTCCTAACTCAAATGTGTCTTTCTCCAAATTGTTTACCCTTTATCAAGTAATTTTTTTCTTACTTTGCAAGTTACTTGAACTTTTCAAGATTATAAAGTATGTTCCAATCATTTGTCTATTTGAAACATGGATCTATAGAAACATAGATCCATGGAAACATAGAACCATTGAAACATACTATTAAAGAAACATACATTCATTTAAAAGTAAATAATCAAGGAATTTGAAACTAATTTACATTTACCTGCAAGGCTAAATTGTTTATTGAAGATGGGTTTTACAATTATGTGTTGTTCTTGGGGGTGATGTGAAAAGGGAGATTCATCTCTAGCCTAAGGATGACGATTTCAAAACATTATTATACTTGTAAGGGGAATTGTGGGGCACAATGTTTGACTTTTATTTATAGTTTGTTTTATAATTGGAAAAACATGCTACCTCAAAATGTTATTATATTATACACAATTAAATTGCACCGGTGTTGGAACTTATGCATTTGGAGGAAGGCAATGCAAGAAAGAAGATTTCCCAATGGGGTGTTAGAAACCTTTATAGTATGAACTAGTTAGAAAACATTTCATACTATGAGAGGAGCCACTAGTTCTTTTCCATATTAAAGCTTTGTCGCACATTGCACTTTGATTCCATTCTCGGATATCACATTATGCATAAGGCAAATCAATTTGTGAAGTGTGTAACACTTGGGTGCTTTTATGCAAAAGTCATACTACATAATTCCAATGAGTGGGTGGTTATTGGCACACTTGGCCGATTGTACATGTCCTAGTGCCCAAATATAATGGAATATGGGAATGCAAATACTTAGTTGTAAAATATTTTAATTGGTACTTGGACAAGTGTGGCAATAGGGAACACTATCTTGGTGTGGAAGTGAGTTTTGTAACTTGCCACCACCATTTTTGCATAGTTATCTCAAACATGTTTTTACATTGTATTTTACTTCCCCATAGTTCATCTTTCAAGAACAAAACATGAAGATGGATGGCAAAGATGCAACAAATCACGGTTTTATGTAGGTTTTAGATAAGTCTACATGACCCAAATTTTTATGAAATTAATGATGTCCAAGATTTTTTCATTTAATGTTATGTTTCACAACTTGTTACACAATGCAATTTAAACACAATGTTTTATTATTCAAGTTTCATACATTCTTAACTTGGGTGTGATCATAGTCAAATGAGCCAAAAAACTTGTTAGCTGATTGAAAAGTTATCAATTTTTTTGAAGATATTTATGTAATGCCACTTTAATGTCATGTTGATCAAGGAAATTTGTGTTAAATGATTTATATGAGTGTTGAAATTTTTTTAAAAAATATTTAATTTAATAAGTTGAATTTTGGTTTTAGTAAAAAACTTTTGAACTTTAACACCCCAAAATTAGTTTTATAAAGCACAAGGCTAAAGACTCTTTTAATATAAAAAATTTGATGGGAGTTTTTTTGAAATGTTGATAACCTACCATCCACATATGAAAAACACTTATAATTTTAAAATTGTGGTACTTGAAATTTTTAGAAATTCAAAATATAATTTCAAAATGTTCAAATTTCAAGAATCATTTGTTAGATGTAAATGGGTCATAATGTATATGACATTTGAACAAAGTTGTGGCTTGCAATACAAATTTTTTTAGCTTAAATAAGTTATCATATTCTAGCATGATTTGAAATTATGATCATTTTTTCAAAATGAAACATAGAATCTAATAGAATTTATACACTTTTGGAAAATTCATATTAATTAATTAATTTATAAATAAATAAATATTTAAAAACATGTTGCAAATTTTTTATCACAAAATCCTTTTTATGAAGAAATCAAAATGTTAAAAAAGGGGCCCATTTGTGGTTGAATCCTTTGTCACTATTGGTTCATTTGATTATATTGCACGTGCTTATGTTATTCTTCATTTCTTATAGTTTTGAAACACAAGTTTCAAAGAGATAAATATTTATTTGAAACATGTGCACCATATTTTTTATAAAAAATTAAAATACAAATATATGAAACCAACCAACCCAAAACATGCATTGTGAAGAAACATGTGCAAATTGGTATATATAAAATTCATTCATGGTATTGTCATTTTTTTCTTCTTATGTCATTTTCTAGGGTTTTATAGGTTATATTCCCTCAAGTCACCTTGTTTCACCCAAAACATGAACATAAATGACCCTTGGGTATCAATCCAAGAGAGTTGTTGAACTAACCAAGGCGCAAAACTTCACTCAATGCCAATGGATGTTTAAAGATAAAATTACAAATAACCCCCAAAAAATTCTAAAAACACCTATCAGTTGTGAGAGGAGCATTGCAATAACATAACATGTTATCTTTTGCCATATTTATATTTGAAAAAAGGGTCAATCAATTACTTATGGATATTTGAAGGTAATGTATGGGAGACATCGTAACATTTTTTTTCAAACGTCCACTTGCCTTTGGTTGATCACTTTACGATCATTACAATTAGGTTTGCTTTTGATGATTTAAATAAAATAATAATAGATGTAAATAAAAAAAAACTAATTAAAAAATGTGTATTGAAAACCTTGATTAGACAATTTTTGAAAGATTAAATCAAGATCATCATGTGACTTGAAAATGCATTTTATTTGAAACATGTGTATTGGAAAAAAATTAAAAACATGTAGAAACATGCATGCACATGTAAATTGGAAATTGAAACTTGAGACAAACATTTTGTAGTGTTCTATTTATGGTCTTGGCCCTCTAAAGGTACCACAAATATTGTCCATGAATGTCCATTGTTAAATTTTAGTATAAACTTCCAAATACATATATATTAATTTTGAAAAAAATTGAACATTAAATAGGGGAATATGACAAGTTGAATGTATGAAAACATGATATAAAATTATAAGTTTCATAATATTAGTTGAAAGAGTATTTTGCTAATACTCATATTTGAAAAAACATCAACATACCTAAAAAACAAAACAAAATCTTAAAAACTACCCAAAAACACCCAAAAACAAATACCACAAGGTTACTTGTATTTTTATCCTAGATTTAACCATGTCACTTTATTCAACATTCACTGCCCCAACATTGTTTACAATACATGTACTCTTTAATGTATTAAATTTGTAGTATTTAAATAATGTTTCAAATAAAAAAACTACTAAGTTTAATTAGGCAAAATCTTTTCCAAATTTAAGGAAATTAAAGTAACCAAATTCCTCAAGTACTTGGCCACATTTGGTCCACCCTAAAGGACCAAGACCCTTTAGTTTGAACATTTTAATAAATTGTTTAGTTTTGGAATGCAAACCATAACCATGTAAACTATTATGTTGGAACTTTACATCAAAACTTTTAAAACTGTATATTGTGAACTCATATGGGATTGGGACTTAGGAAGCTTGAGTAAAAAATATGATGCATAATAATGTCTATATTTATTTCTTAGAACTAGTTGCAATAAAAAGTGAGATGTATTGTTGGGTATAAAAAATATAGTTTATATAGGAACCCATTATAGGCCTTGTGTAAGTTTTTTTATAGACTATAGCCAGACAACAAAAACCCAAACAAAACAATGTGGGAAAGGAACACGATAGAAGGAACCAACCCATCTTTTTTATAAGCAAATATTTGGTTTGCAACTTCACCACCTTTGGCAAAACAAGTATCAATTATAAAAAATAGTATAAAAACCATTATGAATTGGCAAACAAGAAACTTCAACATGTAAAACAAGACATGCTATAGGTTTCTAACATTGTTCATACATAATAATGTTATGCTTCAAAGAGAATGAAATAGTATGAAGTTCCAAATAACATAATGATGAGATATCTAATGGGAGCAAAGAAACAAAGGTTCTTTGGCATCACCATGAGCTTGAGTTGTTATCAAAACCCTAAGTTAAAAATCTATGGTGAGGAAGCGATGATGAAGATGACAATGGTCGATTCAAGTTTGGGGGAAAAATACAGAGCATTGATGCGAAAGTGGGAAAAGGAGTAAGATGCTATGGATGGGCGGTTGGGCATGGATGGGGTTTGCATGGGGCACATGGAGCATGGGGGCATGGCATTGAAACAAGTTCCCAAAACTTTCCATGTTTCGATGGGTAGTATGTTTCAGGTCTTGAGCTCCCTGGGCATTGAAACCCATGCCGAGCTGCACATTGAAACATAACATGTTTGGGTGACCAGGTATGTTTTGGTGATGGGGTACGTTTTGGATGTTGCCCTGCCCGAGCATTGAAACTTGCGATGGTGGGCCTCGAAAGTTATCATGTTTTGATGATGACTATGTTTCCAGGGGTATTGTGTTCAAGTGTCAAAACTCACACCCGGCCGCCCTAAAACACATGTTTTGGTAATGGTATGCTTGGGGTTCACATTGCCAATGCATTGAGACCCATGCCAGGTTGTCTTGAAACAAGCA
>Ga0116226_10003430_pt1 | contig 13990 bp, 7 predicted proteins | sample S1TSphfallax_FD_89692 | JGI IMG/M metagenome (GOLD analysis project Ga0116226, IMG submission 89692) | Host-associated microbial communities from peat moss isolated from Minnesota, USA - S1T2_Fa - Sphagnum fallax MG | ecosystem: Host-associated > Plants > Peat moss > Unclassified | place: USA...
CAATGCGATGCGCACGTGACCGATCTGCATGAACCACGCTAAATTGGCGGGAGACGCGTCAACGTGAAACAGGTCCATGGCAAAAACCCTCGACCGCACCCGCCTGCGCAAGCTTCTGGGCATGTTGAGCTCACCGCATGACGGTGAGGTGCTGAACGCTGCCCGGCTGATCGACGAGATGATGCGGAGCGCGGGGCAGCGCTGGGACATGCTGATCCCGGACGACGACTCGCCGACCCCGGAGCCGCGATCGGCCGATCTCGAACGGCTGGATCAACTGCTGCTCGCGGACTCGGTTTCCGATGTCCTGAAGATCAGACTCCGCCATATGCGCCACGCGCTGCGCCAGGGGACGCTCGGCGAAGCGGATCGACGGCTGTTGCGGATCCTGCATCGCAAGGCGGTGATTGATGGGGCGATTGTTGAGGTGTGAGGGAAGTCAAAGCGAAATGTTCTTGTCATGGAAATGATCTTGATCATACGCCCCTGAAAAATGACCTGATTGTTTTATGTTCGAGGCCAGTTTGAGGCTGTAAGAAACGCACGCAGTTTTACTGCGTAATCTTAAATATCACTCCCGCGCCATTCCCAGCGAGTTCAGGGCTACCACCCTGTTCGGCGATGCCGTAAATCGTCCCGTTGCTGTCAAGAATGACACCGGTGTTAGGATTTAGGCCATCCGCGCCACCCGCAAAATGGTGCAGCACTGTTTTAGTCCATTCGGTTTGGCCCTGGCTCGGTGGCGTCAGCTTCCAAACCGTACCAAGCGTGGAGCCGCCCTGTTGATCGACCGCCGTGCTCCCGTAAATTGCCCCGGACTGATCGATCGCGAGGTTGCCCCTTGGGAACGAGCCATCGGAGCCTCCCCTAAACCGATAAAGCACGGTTTCAGACCAATTCGTCTCGCCAGCAGCCGGCGGGCTCAGTCGGAAGATCGTGCCGCATCCATTCCTTCCAAAGCAGGATGTGCCCCCACCTAAAGCGGTCACACCGTAATAAGAGCCGGAACTGTCTGAGATAAGAACGCTGTCAGGGCCAAACCCATCTTCGCGCCCCATGAACGTATAGAGAGTTGTCTTAGTCCACTCAGTCCCGCTTTCGCTCGGGGGCGTCAATTCGAAAAATGTCCCACAGCATTCGCCGCCGTTACTGATGCCGCCATCGAAAGTTTGCCCGTAAATGGTTCCTGTCGAATCTGGGGGTAATAAATAACCATACCCACCGTCGGCCCCACCCTTGAAGCTGTACAGCACAGTATTCGACCACGTGCCGCCAGAAACATCTGGCGGACTGAGTTTGAACACGGTTCCGTATGTATGTACCGTCGTACCAATGCCGTTAAGAGAGTCCCCATAAAGCGCGCCATCAGAGCCCACTGCAATGTAGTCAGGCATGTTCGCGGTGACAGCAGCCTTGCCGAACCGGAAAAATGAATCAAAGCCCCAGACTTTGTGGCCGGTGACCGGCGGTGACAACGAAAACGCGGTGCCGCACGACGTCTCGGCGCTCGTGGGAGCGCAGCGTCCTCCGGTAGCAGTTATACCATATAGCGTAGTACTGTTCGGGACAACGGCCAGATAACTTACCCCCACTCCCTCGATCGGATCTTGGGGGCTGAAGCGACGCAGAGCTTCAAAATGCCAAACCTTTGCCGGCGCAGCCGGCGGCGATAGACGAAATAAAGTTCCGATCGATCCAATATTTTCTTCAAATTCATAGCTCACATTATAGAGCGCGCCAGTGCTATCCATTACCAACGGCATCCCTCCAGGATCGTCAGCGCCAAAACGATACAGAATCGTTTCTTGTGGCGCTGCGTGGGCTGTTCCGAAGAACGCGGCGGAAAGGATCAATGCGCCGACTCCAGGAGCGATCCGGCGTTGAAGGATTGAATTTATATTGCAACGCATACGACGGAATCCCGAATACTTTTATATATATTTTATAGAGTTGCCTGTTCTGAAACAATTGCGGAATGTGGTGCATCGCCGCGGTATACCGATTTCCGCATCTGATAAACGGGTACCTTTAACCTGACAGCGAAGCTCGAGCCTAGGTGCGTCGCCGCAAAGGCACCAAACCCGACATAGGAATTCCGGCAATCTATTGCATTAGATGGTAATGGTGGGAATTTCTCTCCTACAAATAGGCCTTATTTTGAACCTGAATTTTAGGTGGACGATAGGCAAGGCCGTCATGTGCCCGAAGAGCCGACCCGCGCCTAGCTGCTGGTCATCAAACAGAATCCGAAGCCCGTCGAAGAGGCGTTGAGGGCGGCGTAAAGACCCCTCGCCTCATCCACCCGACCCCGCAAAATGCCGCATACCCTCGTACGGCCTCTGGGCGCGCGACTAACGCCATGCTAGAGATAGCGGCACAATAACTAGGTCGAATCGGGGAACGAAATGCGGTGGTTTGCTGCGGGCGGGGCTGGCGCGATCGTCGTGTTGGTGGTCGCGTGGGGTGTCTGGCATCATGCCCCTGCCCCTCAATCCGAACCGCCGGCCGCGCAAGCGGCAAAGTCTGAGTCGCCCCCACCGACACCAGCCGCGGCAGCGGATTCAGTGCCAAAAGCCGCATCTTCCGCGCCAAACTCCACGCCAACTCCGCCAAACTCCACGCCAACGACGACCAAAACCACGCCAAACTCGTCCGAACCTGCTGCTTTTGCGTTTGTGCGTGCGGAGGCCGACACGTCTAAAGAGCGGCCTTCGGCCTGTCTGCGGTTTTCGCGGCCGCTCGATGCGCGGCCGGAACGGCATTACCGCGACTATATCAAGCTCGACCCGCCTGCCGATTCGGCGATCCGGGTTCAGGATAATGCGCTGTGCATTGATGGACTGAGTTTCGCTAAAACATACAAAATCGAGATTGCCGCCGGCCTGCCGGCCAAAGATGGCACAACGCTTTCGGCAGCTTCCAAGGCGGAGCTCAGCTTCGGCGAGCGTCCGTCGGTCGTGGGATTTGCCGAATCGGGCTATGTGCTGGCGCGGAACGGCTCAGTCGGGGTGATGGTCGATACCGTGAATGTTCAGACAGTGTCGGTGGAGGTGCTCCGCATCGGCGATCGCATCCTGCCCTCGATGGTCTCGCAGCTCCGCTCGAAGGCTGAGGGTGATCGCTGGTCATTGGAGAGTCTGGTCGAAAATTCCGCGCGGCCGGTCTGGTCGGGCACGATGGATATCCAGGGCCCGCATAACGAAACGGTCCATACCAGCTTTCCCCTGGCCCAGGCGATCACGTCGGCGCAGCCGGGTGCCTACCTGGTCGTGGCGACCAATGCGGCCGAGCTAACGCCTAGAACGAAAGACTCAAAATTCCTGTGGCAGCGGACCGACGACTACCGATTTGCTGCGCAATGGGTGGTGATTACGGACATCGCGCTCACCTCGGTCACCGCGGCCGATGGGTTGCACGTGTTTGCCCGCTCGCTCAGCACCGCGCGCCCGGTACCCGGAGTCGGGATCGATCTGCTCGCCCGCGACCAGCAAGTGCTGGGCCATAGCGTGACTGAATCAGACGGCGGCGCTGTGTTCGCGCCGGGCCTATTGCGCGGCACGGGGGCGGCCTCGGCCAGTGCCGTGTTCGCCTATGGTCCGTCGAACGATTTTGCCTTGCTGGACCTTACGATTCCGGCCTTTGACCTGTCTGACCGCGGGGTCGGCGGCCGCGATGCCACCGGGCCGCTCGACGTCTTTGTCTATTCGGACCGGGGCATCTATCGGCCGGGCGAGACCATCGAGGCGATGGCGCTGATGCGCGACCGGCTGGGTGCGGCTATCCCGGATGCGCCGCTGACGCTGGTGCTGCGCCGACCGAACGGTCTCGAATTCAAACGCTCGACGCTGCCCCCAGCCGCAGCCGGCGGCTTCCATATGTCGGTCAAGCTGCCGGAAAATGCCAGCCGCGGCGCCTGGAGCATCGAGGCGCTGGATGCCGATGACACATCGATCGGCCACAGCACGATCGAGGTTCAGGATTTCGTGCCGCAACGGCTGAAAGTGACGGCGACCAGTGAGGCGACCACGCTCCATCCGGGCGACAAAATCGCGGTCGCGATCGATGGGATCTTCCTCTATGGGGCGCCGGCAGGCGGGCTTGGTGCTGAAGCCCATATGAAGATCGTGGCCGATTCAGCACCCTTCCCGCAATCGGCGCAGGGCTTTCATTTCGGGATTGCCGAGCCGCATTTCGCGCCACCTGAACTCGATCTCCAGACCGCGCCAACCGATGAGAAAGGCCACACGTTGGCGACCGGAACGGTCCCGGATCCCTCGGTCGCCAATCTGCCGGTCAAGGCCGAGATCACGGTCGGCATCGAAGAACCGGGTGGCCGGGTTACCAACCAGGAGCTCAGCCTGCCGATCCGCCAGCCGGGTCATGCGGTTGGCGTCAAACCGCATTTCCAGGACGGGCTGGTCGAGGAAGGCGATCGCGCCGGCTTTGATATCATCGCCGTCGATGAGGCTGGCAATCCGGTTGCAACCAAGCTCCATTGGACGCTGGTTGCGATCGATGAGCAATATGACTGGGTCCAGACCGATAATCGCTGGACCTACCATGTCTCGACCACGGAACGGCCGGTGGGATCGGGGGATCTCGACCTAACGTCAGATGCGCCGGCCAAGCTTGAGCATGACGTGAACTGGGGCGGCTACAAGCTGCTGATCGAGGAACCGGGCACCAGCGTCGCCACCACGCTCGATTTCACCGCCGGCTGGCGTGCCACGAGCGATGCCGCCGATACGCCGGACAAGGTCGAGGTTACGGTCGAGCACGAGCGCTATGCGGTCGGCGACACCGCGCATCTGCGTATCAAGCCGCCGTTCGACGGCCAGGTTCAGATCATGGTGGTGCGCGATAAACTATTCGAAACGCTGGAAATCGATGCCAAGCGCGAGGGCACCGTGATCGATATTCCGGTCATGGAGGAATGGGGCAGCGGCGCCTATGTGCTGGCCTCGCTGTATCGGCCGGCCGATGGCGGGCGCGGCCATATCCCCGTGCGCGCGGTCGGGCTTGCCTGGGTTGGCGTTGATCCCGGCAAGCGGCAGCTCAAAGTCGCGATCGATGCGCCGCCCAAGGTCACGCCGCGCCAGACCGTGACGATCCCGGTGCATTTATCCGAAGGGTCGGTACGGCAGCCCGTTTACGTTACGGTGGCGGCGGTCGATGAAGGCATTCTGCAACTCACCCGCTTCGCGTCGCCCGATCCCGGCGACTTTTATTTCGGCAAGCGCCGCTTGGGTGCCGAGCTGCGCGATGATTATGGCAGGCTGCTCGACGGCACGGTCCCAGCCGGAACATTGCGCAGTGGCGGCGACGATGTCGGCGGCCGCTCGCTGCCGGTGGTACCGACCCGGTCGGTGGCGCTGTTCTCGGGTCCGCTCGAACTGGATAGCAGCGGCAACGGCAAGATTACGCTCGATATCCCGGATTTCGAGGGGTCGCTGCGGCTGATGGCCGTGGCCTATAGCGACCAAGGGGTTGGACAGGGTGAAGCCAATCTGATCGTGCGCGACCCTGTTGTGGCCGACGTTTCGCTGCCGCGCTTCCTGGCACCGGGCGACCAGGCCGCCTTGACGCTGCTGGTCGATAATACCGATGGTGCCGCCGGGACCTATCATGTCGCGCTCAGCGGCACTGGCGCTATCAACGTGACGGCGCCGAAGCCGCTCGATTTCACCCTGAAGCAGGGAGAAAGGCGCATTGAGACAGTGCCGCTCACCGGCACGGACGAGGGCATCGGCACGGTGACCGCCGAGCTCACCGGCCCAGACGGGCTCGACATCAAGCGCGACTGGTCGCTCTCCGTGCGGGGCGCGCATTATCCGATCACGCTCGCCTCGACAGTGCTCCAGCCACAGGGGCAGAGTTTCACGCTCGACAAGCGAATGCTCGACGCGTTCGTGCCCGGCAGCGTCTCGGTCAGTCTCAGCTATTCAAGACTGGCCGGGATCGATGCGCCGGGCCTGCTGCAATCGCTCTGGCGCTACCCGTTCGGCTGCACCGAGCAGCTCACCTCGACTGCGTTTCCGCTGCTCTATTATCAAGATGCGGTGCTGAGCGGTCAGGCGGCACGCGATACCGGCATTCATGCGCGGGTCCAGGCGGCGATCGACCGGATCATCGATCGGCAGAATGGCGATGGCAGCTACGGGCTCTGGCGCGCCAACGATAATGAAGGGTCGGAATGGCTAAGCCTCTACGTCCTCGATTTTCTAATGCATGCGCGCGCCGCCGGCTATGAGGTGCCGGACGGGGCGATCCTTCGCGGCTTCGGCTTTGCGGAAGACGCGGTCCAGCGCGCCACTGCGGCGGCACCGCATGACAGTTTCAGCCATCCGCGGGAAGACGAGACCTACGCGCAATTCCTGCTGGCCCAGGCGCATCGGGCGGATCTGGGCCGGCTGCGGCTCGTCCATGATCAGCTGAAGCAAGGCCCGTCGCTGATCTCGTGGACCGATCAGGACAAGGCACCGGCGGAGCCGCTGGCGCTTGCGCAATTATCAGGCGCACTCGCCCTCTTGGGCGACAAGTCGCGCGCCGCCGATTCACTGCAAATGGCCGTGACCAACGTGACCCAGCCCCATATCGTCAGTTGGTGGGGCGGTTGGAGCTACTGGTCGAACCTGCGCGATGCGGCCGGCATCCTCGCCGTCGCCGCGGAAAGCGATCAACTCGCCGCGGTCCAGCCGATCCTGCCGAAATTGCAGGAAATGAGCCGGGCGCCCGATCTGCTGACCACCCAGGAGAAAGCCTGGCTGCTGACCGCCGCCCATGCCGTCACGCTGGGCGATCCGGCGATTGATCTCACCGTGAATGGCCAGAAAGTCAGCGGCTCGGCTGGTCAGGCCGCCTTGTCGCCGGATGCTGGGGCGATCGCAGCCGGCTACACCATTCAGAACCAGGGCGACCACGATCTCTATCGCAGCATCGTGGTGCATGGGTCGCCGAAGACCGCACCGTCGGCCATGAATGAAGGGGTGGCGCTCGCCAAAACGACCATGGCGCTCGACGGCAAACCGCTCGATCCGGCGCATCTGACGCAGAATCAGCGTTTCATCGTGCTGCTAAAGGGGGCGGCGACCGATACGGCGCTGCATCATTTCGTCGTGGTTGATCCCCTGCCGGCCGGCTGGGAAATCGAGGCGATCCTGCAACCCGATCAGGCTCCGCCTTTCCTGCCGCATCTGACCCACGCCCGCCTGCACGAGGCACGCGATGACCGGCTGGTGGCCGCACTCGATGTCGGTGTTCGGCCGTGGCAGTCGCCCGTGGATGAAGAGGAAGACGCCGAAGCCAATAGCAACAACGGCGATGACGACGCGAAAAACAAGGACGCTATGAAAGCCCGCGAGGAGAACCGGCACGGGCAATTCTCCGTCGCCTATATCGCGCGGGCCGTTACGCCAGGCAAATTCACCCTGCCAGAAGCCGTGATCGAGGACATGTATCGGCCGGGGACAACCGCCCGCACCAAAGCCGGCACCGCGAATGTTGATCTGCCGAAATGACGTCTATGGGATTAGTCCCGATCATCGGCCTTTTTTCTCCCTCTCTGCCCCTTCGGGGCGGAGAGGGTGGGGGTGAGGGGGGGTCTTGACGCTGAAGGATCGGCTCAGAACTCGCTTCGGCACGGCCCCCCTCACCCTAACCCTCTCCGCCCTGAAGGGCAGAGAGGGAATATTCCTTGCGGCCGGCGCGGCTGTCCTGAGCCTCTTGCTGCTCGACCGTCTTTGTCCGCCGGATCTCTCACGCTATCAGGACCGTTCCGTAGCCGTACTGGCGTCGGACGGCACGGTTCTGCGCGCCTTTACCGCCAAGGATACGATCTGGCGGCTCGGTGCCACCCCGAAGGATGTCGATCCGACCTATCTCGACCTCCTGGTCGCGGTCGAGGATCGGCGGTTCCACAGCCATATCGGGATTGATCCTCTCGCACTCGGGCGGGCGGCGTGGCAGCTGGTCCGTTCAGGCCATATCGTATCGGGCGGCTCGACCCTAACCATGCAGGTCGCCCGGCTGCTGGAGCCGCATAGACGCTCTGTCATCGGCAAGCTCCACGATGTGCTGCGCGCGGCGCAGCTCGAAGAGCGGTTCGACAAGGATCAGATCCTGTCGATGTATCTGACGCTGGCCCCATTCGGCGGCAATCTGGAGGGCGTCCGCGCCGCCTCGCTGGCCTATTTCGGGCATGAGCCGATCCGCCTGACGGAAGGCGAAGCGGCGATCCTGGTGGCCTTACCGCAGCGCCCGGCAGCACTGCGGCCCGACCGCCATCACGATGCCGCCGTAACCGCGGCGAACCGGCTGCTATCAAGGCTGGTCGCCGAGGGCGCGCTGCCCGCCGATGCGGCCGAAACACCGGCGCCCGAAATCACACGGCGGCGCAGCTTTCCCATGCTGGCCCGTCAGGTCGCGGATCGGCTGAAATTCCACGCCAATCCGGACTCGGTCGTGCGCACGACACTCGACGCGGATCTGCAAACCGGCTTGGAAGCATTCGCGGCGCGCCGAACCGACTGGCTGTCGGATAATGCTGACATCGCGATCCTGGTCGTCGATAACCGGTCTCGAGCGATCCGCGCTTGGGTTGGCGGGGTAAGAACATCGATCGATCTGGTCCGCGCGCGGCGGTCGCCGGGATCTACGTTGAAGCCCTTCGTCTATGGCATGGCATTCGACGATCTCGCGGTACTGCCGGACACGCTTGTGGAAGACCGGCCAATGCGCTTCGGCTCTTGGGAGCCGGAGAATTTTGATCGTGGCTTCAAGGGACAGGTGACCGCGCGCGAAGCCCTACAGCAATCGCTCAATCTCCCGGCAATCGCGCTGCTGGATCGGGTCGGTCCCGGCCGCCTTGCGACGACGTTGCAAGCGGCGGGCGCCCGCCTCACCTTTCCAGCCGGCGCGCAAGAGCCAAGCCTGCCGCTCGCGCTTGGCGGTGTCGGGATCAATCTTGAGGATCTGACCGGGCTTTATGTCGGTCTCGCGCGTGGCGGACAGCCGGCGGCACTTCGGCTGCGCGCTGACGTTTCGCCGGTGCCCGCACGCCCGCCCTTGATGACGCCACACGCGGCGCGCTTGGTGACCGAGATATTACGCGATGCGCCGCCACCAGATGGACGAATCGCCCCGTCCCTTACCAGCGATGAACGACAGATCGCCTTTAAGACCGGGACCTCCTACGGCTTTCGGGACGCTTGGACCGTTGGCTATACCCCGGCCTGGACGGTGGGGATCTGGACCGGACGGGCCGACGGCACGCCGCGCCCCGGCTATTACGGCCGCAATGCGGCGGCACCACTGGTTTTCGCCGTCTTCGACATGCTGCCGCAAGAACCAGACCCGGAACGCCCCGCAGCACTCGCCGACTCAGGCGTGCGGGCCAGTTTGCCCGAAGGGCTGAAGCGCTTTGCCACGAGAGCAGCGGCACATGCACTGCCCGGCGCCGAGCCGCCGCGAATCCTCTATCCACCTGAAGGGGCGGTGATCGATCTTACGCGCCTAGATGGCAAGCGCGGCACGCTGCAACTGCAAGCCGAAGGCGGTGCGCCACCCTATCGCTGGAGCGTCAACGGCGTGCCTCTCCCGTCGCAAGCGGTGGCATCACCACCGCAATGGCGGCCGGATGGCCCAGGCTATGCGCGGATTACAGTCCTGGATGGCGCGGGCCATCGGGCCAGTACGATGGTCCGGCTGGAATAATCTAACCGATAGGCCCATATCATGCGATATGAGCGATGAAACACTGGCACTGGTGGCACCGACCCGGTGGACCGCGATGTGGCGCGGCTTTACCCGGGTCTGTCCCAAATGCGGCAAGGGTGCGCTGTTCCAATCCTATCTCAAGCTCAGCGACCACTGCACCGTCTGTGGCGAGCAATTGGGTGATATCAGGGCGGATGACATCCCGGCATGGGCCACGATCCTGGTGGTTGGCCATATCACCGTCCCGTTTTTCATCGTCGCCGTTCGGAATGACTGGCCGCTCTGGATCGGTTACGGGGTGATGATTCCGGCCGCGCTGATTTTGACGATGATTTTGCTGCCCCGCTTCAAGGGCATGATCGCCGCTCTGCTCTGGTCGCTCGGCATGCGCGGCGGCGCGCCGGGGGATTAGGTCTATTGCTGAGCCAAAATCGCCCGTGCGGTCAGGCAATCCTGGGCAATAGCGGCGGTCAGCGCGTCAAGACCGTCGAAATTCAGTTCCGGCCGTATCCACTCGATTATTTGCACCCGCACATGCCGGTCATAGAGATTGCCCGCAAAATCGAAGATATTAACTTCGAAACGCAGATCCGTGCCGTTGACCGTAGGCCGCGTCCCCAAGCTGGCGACAGCGTCGTGCCAGACGAGACCATTCCCTAGATCGACCCCGGCGCGAACGGCATAGATCCCGGTCGCCGGCCGGAGATATTCGCCTAAATGAATGTTGGCGGTCGGATAGCCGATGGTTCGGCCGATCTGATCGCCCCGTTCCACCCGGCCATCGATCTCCCAAACCCGGCCCAGCAACGTCGCGGCGTCGCGTGGCCGGCCGGCCACAAGCAAATCGCGGATTTCGGTCGACGAGAAGGCCGTCCCATCCGTCTCAGTCGCCTTCGGCACGATGGTCACGCCGAACCCCAGTTCCGCTCCCATCGTCCGGAGCAATTCCGGACTGCCGCCGCGGCCGCGCCCGAACACGAAGTCATAACCGACGACAATATGCGCCGCGCCAAGCCCTTGGGCGAGAATGTCGGTGACAAATGTCGCAGCACTTTGCTGTGCCAGCGCTGTGTCGAAATGCAGGCTGACTGCCAAGTCACAGCCTAGTTCTGATAATTCGTGCATTTTTGCACGGAAAGGGGTTAGGCGGAATGGCGGGTCATCTGGCCGGAAATATTGACGCGGATGTGGCTCGAAGGTCACGACGCCGAAGGCGCACGCCGATTGCTTAGCTACCTCACGCGCAGCGTTAATCACCGCCCGATGGCCGCGATGGACCCCATCGAAATTGCCAAGGGCCAGAACCGCGCCGCGCGACTCTGCCGGCAAGGACGACACATAGCGAAAGATCTTCATCACGGCATCTTGCGTAGCGCGAAGGCCCGTCGCGATCAAGCGCCTGTGTTGCATCCCGCAGAAGATCACCCATCCCCTTTCGATGGACTTGCCTAAATTAGTGTTCTCTCCTTCTTCAACGTCGCGCTTGAAAAGGTTTTTTCGCATTTGCCACTTGCGCAATCGCGACCTTTAGTTATTCAATTAATTAATGCGCAGGATTTTGACGTCGACCAATTAAGGCGAGGGGCAAATCATGCTTGGCTACCTGAATAATCAGCCGATTCTCTACCGCATCCTGGGTTTACTTGTCCTTCTGGGTATTTTCACGATAGGATCGGTGGGTTTCTCCAACATAAGGATGGGCGCACTGGCCGATTTGTTCAGCGGCGTCATCGCTGGGCCGGTCGAGGCAAATTTGCTGCTAAATCAGGCCCAAGAGACCATCGTTAGTATTGAACGCAGCGGGCTTGCCGTTGCCGTTGCGACAGAGGATTCAGAGGATCAAGCGCTCCTGAAGGCCGTCAAGGATTCGCAGAAGCTTCGGGACGATCTGATCGCCAATGCGTCACGGCTTGTCAGCGGCCACGACGCCGAAATTGCAGCCTTGAAAGCGCAGATCGCTGCGGGCGACAAGGCGTGCGAGGCCCCTCTTGTTTATGCCGCTTCGGTCACCAGCGATACAGAAGACGTCAAAGCGGCCCATCGCTTGGAAGCCGAGTGCGAGCCGTTGCTAAACCAGGCATTGGCCAGCCTGACCAAAATAACCGATAGCGTGAGGAATGAGGAACAGTCAGCGTCGATTATGGCGAATGAAACTGCCCATCACACGATAATGACCACTTATGCTGCGGTGATCGGCGGCTTGGTCATCGTTTTGGGTTTTGCCACATTGCTAACCCGATGGAGCATCGTCACACCGATCGCTGCGCTGTCTCAGTCAATGACTCGCCTATCAAAGAATGACCTTGCAACCAGTATCGCGGGCCAGGATCGTCGTGACGAGATCGGCGCTATGGCTGTATCGGTGCAGGTATTTAAGGATGCAATGATCGAATCCCGCCGCCTGAACGACTTGCAAGCCGTCGAAAGCGCTGCCAAAGTGGAACGAGCCCTCCGACTGGGTAAACTGACCGCGTCATTTGAGGTCAAGGTGGCGGATCTGGTGCAGGGTGTTACCTCCGCTGCCACTGAGTTGGAAGCGACTGCACGGTCAATGACCTCGATTGCCGAGCAAGGCAACCATAAGGCTGGCGTGGTTGCTGCTGCGTCTGAAGAAACATCGATCAATGTGCAAACCGTCGCGAGCGCGACCGAGGAATTATCGTCATCGGTCGAAGAAATTGGGCGGCAAGTTGCCGAATCCTCCCGCATTGCCTCGAAAGCCGTCGATAGTGCGAAGCATGTTGACGATACGGTTCAAGCCCTTGCTCAAGACGCGCAAAAAATCGGAGATGTCGTCACGCTGATCCAGAACATCGCCGGACAGACAAACCTGCTCGCCCTCAACGCCACGATTGAGGCTGCGCGCGCTGGTGACGCGGGCAAGGGGTTTGCCGTGGTGGCATCAGAAGTAAAATCGCTCGCCAATCAAACCGCCAAAGCGACAACTGAAATCGCTAGCCAGATCACTTCGATCCAAAACGCCACCGCCGGCACGGTGTCTGCGATCCGCGGCATTATTGCAACCATCGTCGAGATCAATGACATCGCTTCGACGATCGCATCGGCGGTCGAAGAACAAGGTGCCGCAACGAAGGAAATCGCCCGCAACGTTGCCGAAGCCGCGCGCGGGACACAGGAGGTTTCGTCGAGTATTTCAGGAGTACGGGAAACCGCAACGGCAACCGGCGCGGCTGCCTCCCAGGTCCTAGGCGCTGCCGGCGAATTATCCCATCAGGCCGACCACCTTTCCGGGCAGGTTCGGGACTTTATCGCCGGGGTAAAGGTAGCATGATATAAATCATTGAAAATGCTTTGCATCCTCTTCTAGATTAAATCCGTTAGGGCCGTTCCAAACTCAAGTACCTTTTTCGGGTTTGGAGGATATGGTTCACTCAAGTAGCTATCAAACCTTGCGCCCGGACATGTCTGGTTGGCGTAGAAATTGGTCGGCTTGGGCGGTGGTCGCTGCAATCCTGATCACCGGTACGGCAATTGCTGCAACCATTTTCAATATCAACCGCACTCTCGATACGGCGCGAATCCAAGCCCAGTTAGAGAAGCGCGCGGAATGGCGGGCTGACGATCTCGCGCACAAAATTCGTCTCGCCGTTGCACCGATTGAAGCGCTGGCCGGTTACATCTCCGTGCAAAAGACGCTCAAACCCGAAGATTTACATAATTTTGCCGCGACGCTTCTGGGTAGCGGCGCCGTGAGGCCAGCATTGCTGTGGGCGCCACGCGTCATGGCCGATCAACGCAAAGAGTTTATGGAGGAAGCAATACCGAGCTGGTCTCCGACCTATGCGCTGACCGATCGCGCGCCGGATGGCACCGTCACCCCGGCCGCGGAGCGGGACCAATATCTACCCGTATTGTTCGAAGATCGTATGGGATCTGAGCCGAGCGTCCTCGGATCCGACCAGTTGTCAGACACGTTCCGACGGTTGCGCATTGAGCGGGCACGCGATGAAGGCCAGCCAATTGCAACACCCCCCGTCGACATTACCCTCGGTGACAAGAAAATTCTCGGATATTTCGTGTATTGGCCCGTCTATCAGTACGGCTCGCATCCGACGACGTTGGAATCACGCCGGGCGGATTTCCGCGGCATGGTCATAGGACGTTTCCTGTTCGAAGACGCGCTGAACGCTGCCATCACCGATACGCCCTCGATCATCCAGCCGATCGATATTTTCATTGATCGCGGCCGTGAAGGAGGAGCACCCAGGCTTGTCGGACATTACTCTCTCGTGACCGCTCATTTCGGCGCGAATTC
>Ga0116226_10003431_pt1 | contig 13984 bp, 12 predicted proteins | sample S1TSphfallax_FD_89692 | JGI IMG/M metagenome (GOLD analysis project Ga0116226, IMG submission 89692) | Host-associated microbial communities from peat moss isolated from Minnesota, USA - S1T2_Fa - Sphagnum fallax MG | ecosystem: Host-associated > Plants > Peat moss > Unclassified | place: USA...
CCCCTGCTTCCCCATTCCCCATTCCCCATTCCCTTTTTATGGATCTAAAGTCTCTCGTTCGTAACATCCCAGATTTCCCCAAACCCGGAATTTTATTTCGGGATATTACTACGTTACTGCGCGATCCAGAGGGACTGCGCTACACTATTGACTTTTTAACACAAAAATGTAATGAAGCTGGGATCATAACGGATTATGTCATAGGTATAGAGTCGAGGGGATTCATTTTTGGCTCACCTCTAGCTTATAAATTAGGAGTTGGTTTTATTCCCGTCCGCAAAAAAGGTAAGTTACCAGGAGCGGTTTACTCAATTGAATATGAACTAGAGTATGGTACAGACTGTCTAGAAGTGCATCAAGATGCTCTACATCAAGGTAGCCGAGTTTTAATTGTGGACGATTTGATTGCCACGGGTGGAACTGCAAGTGCAACAGCAAAGTTAGTACAGAAAATTGGCTGCGAATTAGTAGGATTTGGGTTTATTATCGAGCTACGGGATTTAGAAGGGCGTAAATATTTGCCGGATGTGCCGATTATCTCTCTAATTGAATATTAGTTATTTGTCATTGATCATTGGTCATTAGCAAATAACAAAGGACAAAGGACAAATGACATCTACGAGAATTTCTTTAGAAACAGGACGGGATTGGCTAATCAGGCTAGTCACGAGCGAAACTTTTATTTATGTGGCAAAGCGGGTATTGCAGGCACTACTGACTTTGTTTTTGGCTTCAGCGTTGTCGTTTTTCATTATTCAACTTGCTCCAGGGGACTATGTAGATACGCTGCGGCAAAACCCGAAGATATCTCCAGAAAGAATTGAGGAACTAAAGCGGCAGTTTGGTCTGGATAAGTCATGGCCAGAGCAATTTTGGCTATGGATATGGCGAATTTTGACAAAAGGGGATTTTGGCACGAGTTTTATTTATCAACGTTCAGTGGCATCACTGTTGTGGGAAAGGGTACCAGCGACTTTGTTATTAGCGATCGCCTCTTTAATTGTCACATGGGCGATCGCTATCCCTCTCGGAATTTTTGCTGCTGTTAACCAAAATAAGCTTTCAGATCGGATTTTACAGGTTATTAGCTATACCGGACAAGGCTTTCCCAGTTTCATTACCGCCTTAGCACTGCTGGTTTTAGCTCAAATCACCTCACCCTTATTCCCCGTGGGTAGCATGACTAGCATCAATCACTCAGAACTGACGTGGTTTGGCAGAATCTTAGATATCGGCTGGCACATGATTTTACCCACGATCGCCCTCTCAATTACCAGTTTTGCTGGTTTACAACGCATCACTCGTGGCGAATTATTGGATGTGCTGCGTCAAGATTACATCCAAACGGCTCGTGCCAAAGGTTTGCCAGAAAATCGCGTAATTTACGTTCATGCACTCCGCAACGCCATAAATCCTTTGATTACCTTATTGGGTTTTGAATTAGCTGGTTTATTAAGTGGTGCCTTTATTGCCGAATTTTTCTTCAACTGGCCCGGTTTAGGGAGGTTGACTTTACAGGCTTTACAAGCTCAAGATTTATATTTGTTAATGGCAAGTTTGGTAATGGGCGCAGTGTTGCTGATTGCTGGTAATTTAATCGCCGATTTAATGTTAAAAGCCGCCGATCCTCGCATTCGCCTAGAAAATCTCAATTAGTCATTGGTTTAACCTTATCTCCATGCTGTCCGAAGTCTATTACTTGGTGCGCTCAAAAACTGACGGTAATTATCTCATAGCTCGTCCTGACACTGAAACATCAGGTTATTTATTGCTGTTTCAAGAAAACTTTGATGCCCTTAGTTATCTCAATACCCATGCGGCAGAATTGGCAAATCGCTTTACTGTGGAATCTGTTGCGCGTACACAGTTGGGTAACTTGCTCAAACGCTGGGGTTTTAGAGGTGTGGGTATTGTGACTGATCCGTTATTGCCCAAGGTTGAGTTTTTGCAGCACAGTTAAGCTTTACTTTTTATTTGTTAATTGGATATCCGTCATAAATGTTGGGTTTCGTTCCTCAACTAGTGAGAGGAGCGAATAGCATGAATTTACTCAAATCAACCCCAGTAAAATCTCTATCTCCACCAGCATAACGCCGGAGTAATTCCTCGGCATTCATACCTCAATTCCGCATTAATTAATATATTCAAAGATAGCGCACTCCGCTTCAGCGATCGCTTGCTATTGTGTTAAGCAAACAGGGATGCGATCGCACAAGTAAAATCAGGCAATATGGGTGAGTTCAACTCATCACCATTGAACAACGTAGCAACTAACTTTAAACTTGCTTGTTCGCGTCGATAAACTTCCACCTGTTGGTTGCGCCAATCCACAATCCAATATTCCCTAACACCTCTTGCTGAGTAAAGCTTTAGTTTAAATTCCCTGTCCCGCTTTTCGTTTTCAATCCCAGCAGACAGTACCTCTATTACCAGTTCTGGCGCACCAGTCAAATGCCCCGCCTCATCTAAAAGTAGGGACAATCTTTGATTACTAACCCAGACAACATCAGGAATCACATTATCATTATCGCCAAAAATGATGCCTGGAGCGGGTACGACTTGTCCCAACGAAGTAGCTTGTGACCAGATATCTAATGGAGCCATAATTCTCACACAGACTTTTTGATGATTCCAGTGAGGCGCTCTGGTCACAAATAATTCTCCGTCAATAATTTCATAGCGGTTTCCGTTATCTGGAAACAACTCTAAATCGGCGGTAGTCCAGCGCACTCTTTCTGATATTGGCTGGTTCATAAACCATCTTTATTTAGGGGATTTAGCTATTTTAGCCTGAGATAATATGGCAATCCTATTTAATTTACAAACACCTAGAGGCTCAGATCCCCGACTTCTTGAATAAGTCGGGGATCTTTTTGTTCAGTGATAGGGAATAACTGTAACCTGTACCCTATTCCCTTTTTCAATTCCTACACCACTACCTTTTCTAAACTCAACTTAGAACGCTTCACTTTCTCAGGAATCGCTACGGGATAATCACCCGTAAAGCAGGCAGAGCAGAAACTATTGGTGTCTTCTCGTGTCGCTTCTAGCATTCCTTTCCAACTGAGATAGGCGAGGCTGTCTACTTCTAGTTGCTTGGCAATTTCCGCTACTGACTTGGTAGCAGCAATCAGCTGATCCTGAGAATCGGTATCAATGCCGTAGAAGCAGGGATGAGTTACTGGCGGGGAAGAGATTCGCATATGTACTTCCACTGCACCAGCATCACGCAAGGTTTTGACTAGTTTACGGCTGGTAGTACCGCGAACAATCGAGTCATCAACAATAATTACTCGTTTACCCGCTAGCACATCTTTGAGCGGATTAAGTTTCATGCGGATACCTGACTCGCGCATGGTTTGTGTTGGCTGAATAAAGGTTCGTCCAACGTAGCGATTTTTAATCAGTCCTTCAGCGTAGGCTACACCAGAAGCTTGGGAAAATCCGATGGCCGCAGGAATACCAGAATCAGGAACACCAAAGACAATATCGGCATCGACACAAGATTCTTTAGCTAGTTGGTGTCCTAACCGCATTCGATAGCTGTACAAACTCTCGTTGTGCATGATGCTATCAGGACGGGCAAAATAAATCATCTCAAAGATACACAATTTCCTTTGGGGCTGTTGACTCCAATGAGAGGAAGCCAAACCTTCTTCAGTAATCCATACTAATTCTCCTGGTTCTACATCTCGCAGGTATTCGGCTCCAATAATGTCTAAACCACAAGTTTCCGAAGCCAAAACGTAACGCACTGGATTACCAGGCAAAGTGCCAATTACTAGAGGGCGAATGCCATTGGTGTCCCGGACACCCATAACGCCGTTAGGAGTGCCAATAACTAAACTAAAGGCTCCTTGGCAACGGTGAAATGCCTGAATTGAACCTTCTAGCCAATCTGCGCCAGCATTGACGGCTTCTGCGATCGCAAAAGCGATCATTTCTGAGTCTGTTGTGGTGACTAAGTTGTATTTTTTCTCAATCAACTCTTGACGCAGTTGCACAGTATTGACTAAATTACCATTGTGTGCTAGCGCTAATGAACCTAAGCGAGTTTCCAGGACTGCGGGTTGGGCATTAACTTTGCGGCTAGAACCAGTGGTGGAATAACGAGTGTGACCAACAGCAAGGCTACCAGGCAATTGATCCAAGATGGATTCATTGAAGACTTGAGACACCAAGCCCATATCTTTATGGAGATGGACTTGTGTACCCTCAAAGGTAGCAATACCAGCTGATTCTTGACCCCGATGCTGGAGGGCGTACAATCCAAAGTAGGTCAGTTTAGCAACGTTTTCTCCTGGCGCGTAGATGCCAAAAACACCACAAGCTTCTTCTGGCTTGTCAGGCTGATTTTCATGACTATTGATTGGGTTGTTGGTCGGGTCGGGGTATTCATCCGAAGTGACAGAATGAATAGAGATCATGCTAGCTTTGCTCCTGGTGGGGGGGTCAAGTCAAAATAATTCGTAATTGATAATTCGTAATTCGTAATGATTAGCCCATGAGTGTATGGATTTAGCATTGCTAAATCCATACAAGGCTTAAAATAGTGATGCTACGAGCTTTTGTGTTTTCATTGACCAATCAAGGAGCTTGTCTTGTATGCTTCAATTACGAATTACGAATTAGTTAGTCACCAAAGTCCTCGCGCCGTGGAAGCCCCAAGATGCGACATGGGGGTAAGGCGCAGGCGATTTTAATCGCAGTGGCATTATCGCCTTGGGGCTACTCTGTTTGGTGTACTTTTTTAATGTACTTTCAACGGGACAATTACCGTCTCAAACTTTTCGCCCTGTACGCATAATGTTTTGCTCCTTAGAGCCTCCCTTGCGGGGTAAGGTTAGCTTCGACAATGTTTAAGGTCAGTACTATCCAAACGACACTGGTTTAACCCTTTTAAGCCTGTTTAATCGTTCGGTTCTAGAGCAAGGAACTAGCTACGCATCCCTTGGTAGGTCTTTAACTTTTGCCTTAAACGTAGTTCAGTTAAGAACTTAGTCTGGTCAGATTAGGGCTTTCTCAAGCCCCCGGATTTATCCGTGGGGTTTCTGACTGGGATTATGTGTATAGATGGTTATTGATTTCTTAATAAATCTTTAACCATCTATTAAAACAGTACCGTAATTATGCCCAGAGACGCTAATAGTTCTGAGTGATTAGTGCTGATTTCTGAGTGAAGTTTAAATACTCAGGACTCAGAAATAGTGATATGGGTGGTGAGCCGCCTAGCGATCGCATGGGAATAGCGATCGCTCATATCTTCGATACTAACTTTGATTACGACCTGATTATCAGTGTTGAAAACCCCCAAACCCGTCTCAAAATTGCCAACTGTACCTAGTAATTGCCACTGTTGACCGAGATGTTCCTGTAAGTATGATTCCCAAATTGCTTGTTGTGTCGATGTTACAGAGACTATAATCCTGGCACCACCTTCGGCAAACAGCACTTCATCCACCCGGTTCAACTGCGTTGGTGTTATTTCTAAATTGATTTCGGCACCAAGGTTGCCAGCAATACAACATTCTGCTAGTGCGATCGCTACTCCCCCTTCAGCAGAATCATGGGCTGAACGTATCCAACCATTACGAATTCCTTCCCGACAAACTTTTTGGACACGCCGTTCCAAGTCAAAATCTACCCGTGGCGGTTTTCCGGCAACAGTTCCGTGGATAGCGGCTAAATACTCAGATGCTCCCAAACTGATTTTCGATGCTAGGGGCAATCCGAGAAGATAAATCACATCCCCAACTTCTTGCCAACCTTGACCACAAATTTTAGTAATATCAGGCATCAAGCCGATCATCCCGACAACAGGAGTAGGATAAATGGGTTGGGGAACACCTTGAGAATCGAGGGTTTCATTGTATAAAGAGACATTTCCGCCTGTGACTGGCGTTGCGAATTCTCGGCAACCTTCTGCCAAACCGCGACAAGCTTCTGCTAATTGCCAATAACCAATTGGTTTTTCTGGAGAGCCAAAATTTAAGTTATCCGTCACCGCCAGAGGTTCTGCACCCACACAGCTAAGATTGCGTGCGGCTTCCGCCACCACTGCCTTAGCTCCCTCGTAGGGGTCGAGATAAACATAACGAGTATTGCAATCTACTGTTGCCGCCACCCCTAATTTTGGATTTGGGATTTTAGATTTTAGATTGGGGATTTCTTCAAGGGGGCGCAAACGGATAACCGCAGCATCAGCGCCACCTGGTAGTATTACTGTATTATTCTGTACTTGATGGTCATACTGACGATATACCCAGTTTTTAGATGCGATCGTGGGTGTATCGAGTAAAGTTAACAGAATATCATTCCAACTTTGCCCACCTTTTGGGAGTTCTATTCCAGCAGTTGTGCAAGGAGGTAAGGAATCAGGAGTCCATTCCCAAGCTTGACGCGCATATTCTGGCGGTTCTGCCAACAACTCCCGATTGTATAGTGGGGTATTTTCCGCCAAAGCCTCGGCGGGAATTTCTGCTGCTACTTCACCCTGAAAGAGAATCCGCACGATGGGTTCAGCGATGACAGTACCAGCAACAACAGCTTGAAGTCCCCAACGGTGAAAAATATCAATTAATTCTTGCTCGCGCCCCTTATGGGCAACAAACAACATTCGTTCTTGAGATTCCGAAAGCAGATATTCATAAGGAACCATCCCCGTTTCTCTTGCGGGAATCTTATCTAAATCTAGTTCAATTCCGACACCGCCTTTTGCCGCCATCTCTGAGGTAGAACAGGTAATCCCGGCTGCTCCCATATCTTGGGCGGCGACAACTGCACCCGTCTTAAACGCCTCCAGACAAGCTTCAATTAACGACTTTTCCAAAAATGGATCGCCCACTTGTACAGCAGGGCGATCGTCTATTGACCGATCGCTCAATTCTGCACTGGCAAAACTTGCCCCACCCATGCCGTCGCGCCCAGTGGTGGAACCAACATAAAGTACGGGGTTGCCTAAGCCAGATGCCCCAGATTTGACGATTTCCTGGGTTTCCATTAATCCTAGCGCCATGACATTCACCAGGGGATTACCAGAATAAGCCTGGTCAAAGTAAACTTCACCGCCCACCGTGGGTACGCCAACGCAATTACCATAATGTGAAATTCCCGCTACTACCCCTTGGAACAACCTTTGAGTTTTGGCATCTTCTAGGGAACCAAAGCGTAGTGAGTTTAATAGAGCAATGGGACGCGCACCCATTGTAAAAATATCTCTGAGAATACCGCCTACTCCCGTTGCTGCACCTTGAAATGGTTCAACAGCTGAGGGGTGGTTATGGGATTCAATCTTAAAAGCTAGTTGGAGTCCGTCACCCAAATCTACAACACCAGCATTTTCCCCAGGCCCCACAAGGATGCGGGGCCCCTCAGTGGGAAATTGTTTGAGTAGAGGTCGAGAATTTTTGTAACAGCAATGCTCCGACCACATCACCCCAAACATTCCCAGTTCGGCTTTGTTAGGATTACGCCCTAACCTGCGGACAATTTCTTCATATTCTTCTGGTTTAAGACCTTCAGCAGCGATTTCTTGAGGGGAAAAGAAAGCAGGAGATGTGGCGGTCATGGAAATTATGCACCAATTGTACAGAGCATTATTCTATCGATTTACTTGCCCTGTAGGTGCTTTTTCTTTTTCTTTCTTTCTTTCTTTTGCCTTTTTACTTTTTACTTTTGCCTTGTTCGGTCATAAACTTTACTGGCCACTTACTTATATCATTCTACACTTAAAGACAGATTGTAAGCAATGCTGAATTAGTGGTAATTATACTGGTAAACGTGAAGTAATAAAATTTGCTATCTTTTTAACATACATAATGCCATTTCCAGATTATGGAAATGGTTATCAGTCTTTAACACTCCCTAGCCTAAAGGTATGGGAATTCTTGAATAGTCCACGAATGAACTTTCAATGGTGCTGCAAAAACACCTTTCGCGCCCTGCAATAAATTGAGCGGTCATAGCTAAAGTGCGTTTCAACGCAGTGAAAATCGAAAAATTAAGATGAATTGGGGCTGATGGGTTAGACCCCCTATCAAGTCGCCAGTAGTATCATCCTATTCTTAGCTCCAAACTTGCATAAACTGACTGTCACTCAGAGATTATTCGGGTATATGCAGTTTAGATGTAACAATCAAGTGACGAGAATCACACATATCTATGATTAGGATCGTCTCTCTGCGATCGCTAACTAGGGATAATCAATCACAATTGAACTCTAGCCGAGTCATTAATAGGGAACACACTTAATTACCGACAGCCTTAATCGAGGACTGTCGGTTTTTTAACCAAGACATTTGACTAATAACCAGACTCTTGAAGAAGAATTCAGCTATTCTGAATGGGCTAAACGCCCCGCTACCGCTAACAGGAGCGGAGCCGGAGACGTTTCCTGTCAACTCCTGTCAGAATCAATTCATTTGGAGATTCAGACCCTCGTGGACTCGCTCTTTCGCGTACTCTTACAGGGAAGCAAGCTACGCAAACAGCGTCTCTAAGAGTTGCCATGCCGCAGGTTTTACCCTGCCCTATCCGCCACTCGTAGAGAATTTATGCTGAATTCTGACTCCTGAATTCTGTTTTGATAAAATTTCCCCACAACTGGTTGGTAACTTGACAAAGATTTTGCCACAGCCACTACCAAATGTGGGGAGCTTATGATCAAATTAGGTATCTTATGCCTATGGAGTGTTAATATACTACACTCACCTAGTAGACCGGAAGTGTACTCCTAAAAGCCGCACATACTTTGCATTAAGACATCGCTTGAATGATGTAATCAAAATAGGGTGCTGCTTGGGCAGCGTCTTCCGCACTGAGTAAGCCAAGGGAGGCTGTTTTGAGGGAATTGATCGCTTCTACCATTCCAGGCACGGGAACGCCCAATGAATTGTACATTTCCCGCACACCAATCAAACCGATTTTTTCAATTGGCTCTTTGTCGCCGGCAAGCACACCATAAGTAATTAGACGTAAGTACCAGCCAAAATCACGAATACATAGAGAGCGCTGACGTTCTCCGTAGGCATTACCTCCGGGGGAAATAAAGTCAGGACGCTTCTGCCAAAGTTGTTTGGTTGCTTCCTGAACTATTTTTTTTTCATTTTCGGCTAAGGTAGCCGCAATCCGCGTCCGTTGTACGCCGGTTTGCAAAAAGTCTTTGATATTTTTCAGTTCGCCACTGCTGGGATAACGCAGTTCGTCGTCAGCTTTGAGAATAACTTGGCTAATTACAGTCATGATGATTGAAATCACCTGAAATATTATCTGTTAGTTTAGCGAGTCGGAGGTACACAAGTGAAGGGATCGGAGCTACTTATGTCTTGAATTTATCTATTTGGGGAGCAGGGGAGCAGAGGGGCAAAGGGGCAGGGTGAAAATAACCAATGCCCAATGCCCAACGCCCAATGCCCAATGCCCAACGCCCAATGCCCAATTACCAATAAAATAACTAATGACTAAAATAATTTGGCAACAGGGTGAATTAATTGAAGTGACGATCGCTAACCTGAGTGATACAGGCGATGGTGTGGGACGGGCTGATGAGCGTGTTGTGTTTGTCCCGGATACTGTACCAGGCGATCGCGCCATTGTGCGTTTAGTTCATGTTAAACCAAAATACGCCCACGGCAAGCTCCAGCAGCTATTAGAACCATCTCCCCACCGGATCAGACCCAATTGTATTGTGGCGGATAAATGCGGTGGTTGCCAGTGGCAACATATTAATTATGACTACCAGCTAGTAGCCAAGCAAAATCAAGTTATCCAAGCCTTAGAACGCATTGGCGGTTTTGTCCAACCACCGGTCAATCCGGTACTCGCCGCCCCTTCTGCTTTAGGTTATCGTAATAAATCTACATATCCTTTGGGTACATCGGCAACAGGACAGGTACAAGCTGGTTACTACCAAAAAGGTAGTCACCAATTAATTAACTTAAATCAATGTCCAGTCCAAGACTCACGATTAAATCCCTTACTTGCTGAAGTTAAGCAGGACATTCAACAACGGGGTTGGCAAATCTATGATGAACAGCGCCACCAGGGAAAAATTCGCCATCTCGGTTTACGCATTGGCCGACACACTGGAGAAATGTTGCTGACTTTGGTGGTGAAAGACTGGAATTTATCAGGAATTGAAACCCAAGCCCAGGAATGGTTAAAGCGCTATCCGCAGTTAGTTGGAGTGTCGCTCAATCGCAATGGCGATCGCACAAATGCTATCTTTGGATTAGAAACCCGTTGCATCGCTGGAGTCCCCCACCTGCGTGAAAATTTTGCTGGACTGGAATTTCAAGTGCGCCCAGATACATTTTTCCAAGTGTATACAGAAACAGCAGAGGCTCTATTGCAGATAATTCAATCAGAACTCAATCTTCAAGGGCATGAGTTGCTAGTTGATGCCTACTGTGGTATAGGGACTTTAACTTTACCCCTCGCCAAAAAAGTCCGTATTGCTACAGGATTAGAAGTGCAAGCAGCAGCAGTAGAACAAGCTATTTTGAATGCCCACCGCAACGGAATTGATAATGTAACGTTCCAAGTCGGGGCAGTAGAGAAATTGCTTCCCAAAATGGGCACAATACCAGAAGTAGTAATACTCGATCCGCCACGGAAGGGGTGCGATCGCACTGTCATCGACACTTTACGGCAATTGAAACCATCTCGGATAGTTTACGTCAGCTGTAAAGTAGCTACCCTCGCCCGTGACCTGAAATTACTTTGTCAAGACGGGCAATATACCATCACACGGGTGCAACCTGCTGATTTTTTTCCTCAAACTGCTCATGTTGAAGCTGCCGCCTTTCTTGTGCTATCACAATTGCACAAGGATGGTAATTCCTTTACAAAAACTGAAGTTTGAAATTTTTAGTCTAGTGCATACTAAAGATGCTAAAATTGAATTAAGCTAAAAATAAAAGTTCGTTTTGTTTAAATAAATTCAAGTTGCATAGGTTCTTATAAATTATGAATTGGATTGTGTAAATGACAAATCGGCAATTAACTAGAGTATGCCAATGCTCTGTAAAATTACTAGCATCTTTTGAAGTTGCTTAATTCATTATCAAAACTATTCCAGCCGTTATATATCTAAGCAATCCCAACTCATACTATAGGGCTAATGCTCCCTAGCATTTTCAAAATTTAGTTTTAAAGACGCAAGTTTGAAGGCAGCATGACCACCTCAAGTCTTATCAGGGTGCCTGTAATAGCAAACTGATGTCTAGCTAACTGAAAGCTATGGGGTTTCTCTTGTGATTACAATTTCACTCCGTCCAGTTGCACGTTATTGGGGCACTATTAGTTTTGCCTCAACCCTCTACCTTTGTCCAATCTTAGATTTACTGTTGGCAGAAATTCCAGCCAAATTACAAGCAGAACTCCGGCTAGGACTTCAAGAAGCCCTAGTAAATGCGGCTAAACATGGCAATAATCTCGATCCAAGTAAAACAGTTGTAGTCCGTTTTTCCTTAATAGATAATCAATATTGGTGGATAATATCAGACCAGGGTAGCGGCTTTACTCCTTCATCTACCAATGAAGAAGAACCAACAGACTATCTTCCACCAGACGAATCAGAAAGTGGTCGTGGTCTATGTCTTCTCCATCAAATTTTTGATCAGGTAGAGTGGAACCGCAAAGGCACAGAATTGAGGCTTTGTAAACAAATGGAAAATCGCCGGGGACTATCTCTGCGGCGATGACTTAGTGAGGAGTTAGAAGTTTTAAATTCTTAACTCCTCATCTTAGGATTCAATAAAAAGTATTGTCTATTGGTGGTAACTCTGCTGAGTCATTTGTTCCTGGTTTTGGACTTGGTTTTCGTGGATTTGGAATTGCAGTAGAACCTCCAGAAATATCATCGTCTGACTCCCACGGTTCATCCTCGTGTTGATCCAAAGGGTCTAGTCGTAATGCAAACTTAAGATTGTTATAAGATTGTTCAATTTTCTGGTCATCGTCTTGCGCTAGAGACTCAGATAGTTCCCGAATTAGGGTTTTGACGCGCTGGCGATGATTAAAAGCAAACTGCGGGTTGAAACCTCTCTCTAGCTCTTGAAGTAATCGTTCTGCCAGCAAAATCAAAGCCTCAGAAGGATTACGTTTCTCTAAAGCTTCTTGATCCATTAACTTTTTCCGTGAGTCGGACACGGAGGGGCAGAAATGGAGCGATCTAACCAACCAATTGCCTGTTCTAATCTAGCTTGAGCTTCTTGTGGCTGATTCTTTAAAAGATACACAATAGCGGCTGCCACTTGTTCATTAGCGCGGGAATTGCGGTTAGACTTGAGGCGATGCCAATCGTTAGGGGAAATGCTCAGTCTTTCCATGAGGGCTTGAGCTAGTTCCAGAGTACTAAGTTCATTCAGTTGACTGGTTTGAGGCAGCTGGGTAGATTGGGACATAACTATTGGCACATTTGCATTTACTTCTACTTTACTACTTGTAAATGAAGCCGCCTAAACAATCACAACCGCCAGGGGAAACTCCCGAACCAGATTTTGAACAAGAGTTAGAGGAAGTAGAGCGATCGCTTCTATCCTTAAGAGAACGTTACGATCAAGTGCAACGCGATCGCCAACAACAGGCACAATGGCAACAGCGCCGCGATCAACTAAAGCACAATAAATCTCAGACACCAGAAATCAAAGCAGAGTTACGGCAAATTCAACAGCAGTTGGAAATGCTAGAAGTAAACTTAGAAAGCCAGTTATTTTCTTGGCGTAGCCTGAAAAAACCTTTCTGGCAAGCTGTCCGCTTTGGTGGAATGGGCGTTATCATAGGCTGGATATTAAAGTCTTGTGCTGGGTAATCCCAATTTGGGATTTTGGATTGGGTGAGTCCATTAAGATTCTTTAATAGATGTACTGACTACGTTGACGAAATACAAGTTTTAAAATATGGCAAATCGACGGATTGCAGAAATATTGCGAAGTGGTCAACCTGATGAGTCTCTCCTAGTTCAAGGCTGGGTGCGGACGAAACGCGAGTCCAAAGGGTTTGCTTTTATTGAAGTCAATGACGGCTCATCACTAGCTAATTTGCAAGCCGTGATCAATCAGGATTTGCCAGATTACGAAGCTATCTTGAAAAAACTAAATACGGGTGCGGCTGTCGAGGTGACAGGGGTACTAGTGGCTTCTCTTGGTAAAGGACAGCGAATTGAGTTGAAAGCCGAGACAGTGAAAGTCTACGGCGAAGCTGATCCCGATACATATCCCCTGCAAAAGAAACGCCATTCCTTTGAGTTTCTGCGAACCATTGGACATTTGCGATCGCGTACCAATTCTTTTGGTGCAGTTTTCCGCGTCAGAAATGCTTGTTCGGCAGCAATTCACCAATTCTTCCAAGAAAGAGGCTTTTTGTGGGTACACACCCCCATCATCACTGCTAGCGACTGCGAAGGCGCGGGTGAACTGTTTAGCGTTACCAGTTTAGATTTAAAGAATATTCCCCGCACACAAAATCAAGCAGTAGATTACAGCCAAGACTTTTTTGCTAAACCCACATATTTAACAGTTAGCGGCCAGTTAGAAGCGGAAGTGATGGCGATGGCGTTTAGTAACGTCTACACCTTTGGCCCTACCTTCCGTGCAGAAAATTCCAACACCTCGCGCCACCTAGCAGAATTTTGGATGGTTGAGCCGGAAATGGCTTTTTGTGACTTAGAAGGCGATATGGATTTAGCCGAGGCGTTTCTGAAGCACATTTTTAAATATGTGTTGGAAACTTGCCCAGAAGATATGGAATTTTTCAATGAACGCATTGATAAATCTGTGTTGTCAACAGCCGAAAATATTATTAATAATCAGTTTGAACGCTTAACTTATACAGAAGCGATCGCACTTTTAGAAAAAGCTGATGTTAAATTTGAATATCCTGTGAGTTGGGGTTTAGATTTACAATCAGAACACGAACGCTACCTAGCTGAACAACAGTTTAAAAAGCCAGTAATTGTTACAGATTATCCAGCGCAAATCAAAGC
>Ga0116226_10003432_pt1 | contig 13983 bp, 12 predicted proteins | sample S1TSphfallax_FD_89692 | JGI IMG/M metagenome (GOLD analysis project Ga0116226, IMG submission 89692) | Host-associated microbial communities from peat moss isolated from Minnesota, USA - S1T2_Fa - Sphagnum fallax MG | ecosystem: Host-associated > Plants > Peat moss > Unclassified | place: USA...
ACATTGTTGAGCATGATCACGGGCGACTCGTTGAAGCGGAAGTTCTTGATCGGATATTTGAGCTCGCCATTCTCGATGTAGAAGGTGCCATCGCGCGTAAGGCCTGTCAGCAGCACGGTCTGGGGGTCGACCATACGGATGTACCAGAGGCGGGTGACCAGGATGCCGCGTTCGGTGTCGCGAACCATATCGGCGGTCGACTTGTCGCCGCCCTGCATGATCAGGTTGCCCGGGCGCGCTGCGGCCGCCTTGCCCATCTTCTGAGCCCAGTAGGGACTATAAGCCAGGTTCATCACCTTGCCGTTTTCCACCAAGGACAGGTGGCTGCGCGGCAGGTAGTCGTCATCCCAGGGCAGGACCGCGGCGTTGGGATAGGCTGGGTCGGAGAACAGCGTCACCTCCGGGCTGAAGACCTGATCGCCGATCTTCGTGCCACCGCCCTTCTTGGATAGGAAGCTGCGCCCCTCATCCGCCTGACGCGCGTCGAACAGATTGATCATCGGGCCGAGCATACCGGCGACGGCGGCGGGTTCCAGGATCACCGTATACTTGCCTGGCTCCAGCGCCTTGGTGTCGGTGGAGGCTGCGGCCTTGCGCATCGCCGTGCGGACTTCGGCGCCTGCGTTGAAACTCGTGGAGTCCTGCAGGTTGCGGGCCACCCAGCCTGAGCCGCGGCCATCCGCAGTGCGCGCGGTGCAGGAGTAGTCGAGCACCGTGGAGCGCTGGAACCCGGAGGCCCCGCGGCTGTTCGCGAAAGCTTCGAATCCCTGTGCGTCCTCCAGGAATCCCGCCGCGGTCAGCTTGGCGGCTTTGCAGGCGGCGATCGAGTCCGCAGCCACTTGGGCGCGATAGTCCGGGGTAATGGCGGCGGTCGGGGAGCTGAAGGTCTCGGTGACCACATAGGTCTGCTTGTCGACGGGCAGATACTCCGGGTTTTCGGGCGCTAGGTGCGCGAGTTCTTCCGCGCGCCGCACGGTTCGCTCCAGCGCGGCGTCGTCGAAAGCGTTAACGGTGGCCGTGCCGAGCTTCTTGCCGAAGGCGACCTCCACCTCAAGCGAGGTGTTCTCGACGATGCCGGCGGTGGTCAGGTTGTTCAGGGCGAAACGCGCATTGCCGGTGATCGACCCCGTGAGAGTGGCGGTGCACTCGTCCGCCTTCGACAGGGTGATGACCTTGCTGACGATCGAACGGGCTTGGTCTTCGGTGAAGATGGTCATGCTCGGTGTCTCTTGTTAGGCGCGCATCAGCCGAGCGAGCGGGCGGTGTTGATGATGTTGGCGCCGTTGAAGCGCGCCGTCGAAGAGCCGTGCGAGACGGAGGAAATCTGGGGGGGCTGGCCTTTGCCGTCGAAGAAAGTTCCGCCAAGACGATAATCGCTCTCGTCGCAGACACCGACGCAGCTGTTCCAGAACTCCGGCGTGCGGATCTGGTAGGCGACGTCCTCGACCTGTTGGGTTATCTTGCCGTTCTTGATCTCGAAGAACAGCTGCCCGCCAAATTGGCCATTATAGCGTTGCTGGTCAATGGAATAGGACCCATCGCCAACGATATAAACGCCGTTCTCGACATCGGCGATCATGTCGGCCGCCGTCATCTTCGCCTTGCCGGGCTCGAGCGAGATGTTGGCCATGCGCTGGAACTGCACGCTCGACCAGGAGTCCGCGTAGCAGCAGCCGTCGCTCTCGGTCTTGCCTAGGATATGCGCTTGATCGCGGATCGCCTGGAGGTCGACCAGGATGCCGTCGCGGACGATGTCCCAGCGCTTGGTCTTGACGCCCTCGTCGTCGTAGGCGACCGCGCCCAGGCTGCCTGGCTGCACCTTGTCGGCCACCAGGTTCACGTGTTCGCTGCCATACTTGAAGTGATTGTTAAGCTTATCCAGGGTCGCAAAGCTTGTGCCGGCGAAATCAGCCTCATAGCCAATCACCCGGTCGAGCTCGGTGGCGTGGCCAACAGACTCATGGATGGTCAGGTACAGGTTGGTGGGGTCGAGCACGAGGTCGTACTTGCCGGGCTTGAACGATGGCGCGGTCAGCTTTGCGCGCGCCTGCTTTGCCGCGACGATCGCGTCCTCCTTCATGTCGTAGGACTTGCCGTAGACGACTGTCCCGCTCGGCAGGGTGATCTTGTCGGAGGGCAAGCCGTCGAGGTATTCGAAACCCATGCCCACGGGTGCGCTAAGGCCTTGGCGCTGCCGAAATTTGCCGGCGGCCTTGTCGACGACGGTCACGTTCATGGGCGCCCAGAGCCTGAAGACGTCCTGGTCGATGTACGAGCCGTCCGTGCTGGCGAAATACTTCTGCTCATTGATCGCGAAGAGCGTGGAGTTGACGAAGGTCGCGCCAGCGCCGAGCGCCGCGGCGTTGACCTGAAGAAGCATCTCCGCCTTGTCCTTGATCGGGACGTCGAAAGCGTTCGTCTTGATCGGCGTGCGCCAGGACACTTCACCTGCTGACTTGACGGGCGCCAGCTGCACTGGCGCGGTCTGGTTGTGGCTGTTGGCCTTGGCGATGGCGACCGCCTGCCGGGCCACGCGGGCGATGTTTTCATCGGTCAGGTCGTTGGTGGCCGCGAAGCCCCAGGCCCCGTCAGCGATCACGCGCACCCCGGCCCCGATGGACTCGGTGTTGACGACATTTTCCACATGGGTCTCGCGGGTGATGATGAACTGGCGCAGATACCGGCCGACCCGCACATCGCAGTAGCTGGCGCCGGCCTTAGTCGCGGCGTTCAGCGCCACATTCGCGAGGCGCTTCTTCAGAGCGACATCCATGGTGGTCCGCAGGTCTTCGGCATCCACGACTTGGCCGGTGAAGCCCGGCAGCAGCATGCCCCCCGCCGTCAGGCCGCAAGCGGCCAGGAATTCACGTCTGCGCAAGATAACGTCTCCGCCCGTCGAACCGCGCGCGTTTTCCGCGCTTAGCGAGCCTCCCGACGCGGGCCCTGCGGGTCAAGTTTCTCTCTATCCTCGATGCGGTGCTGGTGTTTCCAGTCGCCCGGCGCCGCTGGTATGGGCGACCGCGCCAGAAAAAAGGGCGCTTTAATCTTCCCCCCGTCCCATTGCATTCCAGACACTTAAGGCAATGGGCGCCGGCCGCGCACGACGCGTGTTTGGGACGCCTTGCCCGCACAGCCTTAATCCTAACCTGTGGTGCGGGCGGTCGGAATCGAACCGACACCCCTTTCGGGACCGGATTTTGAGTCCGGCGCGTCTACCAGTTTCACCACGCCCGCACTGGGGCTTGCGTTGCCATAGGAGGCGACGGTTCGTCCAGCGCCCTGTGATGGTGTCTCGATCGGCCGGGCGGCAGACGGGTGGAGAATCTCGTTACCTCAGGTTCATCACCGTGCGATTATCTAAAGGCCTGACCGCCGGATCGGCGGGTCTTGGCCATTAGGCGCCCACGGGGACCGCTGATGAGACGAACGGCTCTTCTCTCCTCCATCGTCTTCGGCCTGGCGGCCCAGGCGGCGCCTGTCGACGCCGCTTCTCTCACGGCTCACGATCTGGCCCTGGTCAATCGCATAACCTGGGGCGCAAGCCCTGCCGCCGTGGCGGACATTCAAAAACTGGGTGCGGAGCGGTGGCTGGCGCGCCAGCTCCACCCCGCGCCCTCCGATCAACTTCCCCCCGAGGCCCAGGCGGAGATCGACGCGCTCGCCGTGGGCCGTATGCCGCTGGCGCCCCTGGTGGTGCAAATGGACGCCGAGAGCAGGGCAGCAAATCAGATCACGGACCCCGATCAGAAGAAGGCGGCCCAGCAGGCCTATAACCAGGCCATCAACGACCTCGCCCGCCAAGCCGCCGCGCGCTCGCTGCTGCGGGATCTCTATTCCCGCGACCAGCTCAAGGAGCAGATGACCTGGTTCTGGTTCAATCACTTCAATGTTTACCAGGCCAAGCGCGACATCCGCGCCATGGTCGGCGACTATGAGGATCAGGCGATCCGGCCCCATGCTCTCGGCCGGTTCCGGGACCTCCTCGAGGCGACGCTGCGCCATCCCGCCATGCTGCGTTACCTGGATAACGACCAGAACGCCGTCGGCCACATCAATGAGAACTATGCCCGCGAGATCATGGAACTCCACACCCTGGGCGTGGGCGCGGGCTATACCCAGAAGGATGTTCAGGAGCTGGCCCGCATCCTCACCGGTGTTGGGGTGGATCTTTCACCAAACCCACCCAAGCTGAAGCCCGCCTATGTCGGCCTCTATGTCCGCGAGGGTCTCTTTGAGTTCAATCCGAACCGGCACGACTTCGGCGATAAGGTCTTCCTCGGACACACGATCCGGGGTTCAGGCTTTGGCGAGGTCGAACAGGCGCTGGATATCCTCGCGCGTGATCCCGCCACCGCCCATCATGTCTCGCTTCAGCTCGCGACCTATTTCATGGGCGATGATCCGCCCGCCCCCTTGGTGGCGCGCATGTCCGAAGCTTTCCGGCGCAGCGATGGCGATATCGCCCAGGTACTTGGGGTGCTCTTTCATTCGCTGGAGTTCGACGCCTCCCTCGGCCGCAAGTTCAAGGACCCGGCCCACTATACCGTCTCCGCCGTGCGGCTCGCCTATGACGACCGGGTGATACTCAATACGGGCCCCATCCAGGGCTGGCTGAACCGCCTGGCGGAGGGCCTCTTCAATCACGAGACGCCTGACGGCTATTCCATGGTCGCCGCGGCCTGGGATGGGCCGGGACAATTGGCCACGCGTTTCGAGATCGCCCGCCAGATCGGGTCCGGCTCGGCGGGACTCTTTCGGCCCGACGTCAAGGGCGCCGCGGACCAGCCCGCCTTTCCGCAGATCCAGAACGCCCTATATTTTGGTGGCCTTGGCCAGACTCTTGGGGCGCCCACGCGCCTTGCGCTGGGCCAGGCCGCCTCTCCTCAAGATTGGAACACCCTCTTCCTCTCCTCTCCGGAATTCATGCGGAGATAAGGATCGCCCGATGAACCGTCGCCAGATTCTCACCGCCGCCGCGGCCGTCGCCCCCAGCCTCGTGGCCGGCCGACTTTGGGCCGCACCCAACACCGATCAGCGCCTGCTCCTGGTGTTCCTGCGCGGGGGCTATGACGCGGCCAATGTGGTCATCCCCACGAGCAGCGATTTCTATTATCAGGCCAGGCCAACGCTCCATATCGCCAGGCCGAACCCCGCGGACCCCAATGCGGCCCTGATGCTCGACGCTGACTGGAGCCTCCACCCGGCGCTGAAGGACTCGATCTATCCCCTGTGGCAAAAGGGCGAGATCGCCTTCGTGCCTTTCGCCGGCCCGGACGACATGTCCCGCAGCCACTTCGAGACCCAGGACACCATCGAGCTTGGCCAGCAGCTCCAGGGCCCGCGGGACTATGGCTCGGGGTTCATGAGCCGGCTGTACACCCAGCTGGCGGGCGCCCGGCCCATCGCCTTCACCGATCAGCTTCCCATCACATTCCGGGGCGGCGCCCCCATCCCCAATTTCGGCCTGGCCGGGATGGGCAAACCCGGGGTCGATGATCGCCAGGCCAAGCTGATTGAGAATATGTATCGCGGTGAGGATCTGGGAGCCTCGGTTTCCCAGGGCTTCGCCGTGCGGGATGAGGTTTATCGCTCCATTTCCGCGGAAATGTTGGCGGCCAATCGCGGGGCGGTCTCGGCCAAGGGCTTTGAGCTGTCGGCCCGCCGGATGGGGCGGCTGATGAAGGCTGACTACACCCTGGGCTTTGTCGATGTGGGCGGGTGGGACACCCATGTGAACGAGGGCGCCGCCACCGGCTACCTGGCGGGGCGCCTGGGCGAACTCGGGCGGGGCCTCGCGGGGTTCGCCGACGAGATCGGCCCGGATGTCTGGGCGCGCACCACGGTCATCGTGGTCTCGGAGTTTGGCCGCACCTTCCGAGAGAACGGCGATAGGGGCACCGATCACGGCCACGGCAGCGTCTATTGGGTCCTGGGCGGGGCGGTGAAGGGCGGTCGCATGGTCGGAACCCAGGCGCCAGTGACCCAGGTGGGCCTCAACCAGAACCGCGACTATCCCGTCCTCACCGATTATCGATCCCTCATTGGGGGTGTCGTGCGTCGGGCCTATCAGCTTGCGCCGGCGCGCCTGGATCAGGTGTTCCCCGGCGCCCAGCCAAAGGATCTCGGCCTGATTTGACGCAATGTGCGGTCTTTACGCGCCGCTTATACCCGCGAGGTGAGGTCCATATCGATCCTTTATGCGTCCTGGGTCTAAACCCTGCGGCGAGATCGGCTGTGATGTTCGTGAGGGCATATCGCCCGGGTCCGAACCGCGCCGCGATCGGGAATTCGCCGCCTTGCCCCTCAGCCCTACCCAAACCACGGCCTCGGTCAGTGAGACCCTCGCCGAAATCCTCGAACGCGCCGGCGTCAGCAAGTCCAGCACCATCCGTGTCACCGGGCCGGCGGGTCTGGCCGCCCTGCTGTGGTTCTGCCGTCACGGCTATGATCAGGTGGGCTATGCCCGCGGCGGGCCGCACTTGGCCGATGACGCCGATCTTGTGCTGGTTCCCCAAACACATGGTCTTGAGGATCTGGAGCGTCTGCTCCGCCAGGGGCCCCATCCCCGGGCGGGCGGCGTGCTCATCGTCCAGACGCCCGAACCATCGAGCACGTCGGGCCCCGACCCGGTTCATGATCTTCTCGCGCGTAGCGGATATCGCCTGGAGCTATGCCTCCATGGCCGTCACCGGGAACTGCATGTGGCCCGCCGTGAGGCGGCGCCGGCGCGGAGACTCGCGGCTTAGAGATACGCTCGCGCCCCCGGGGGATTGCGCGATGAGGCTTTGACGGCGCAAATCGCGGCGCATGGGCCGGGGCGCAAAGATCAACACGACGCCTAGAGCGGTTCTGGCGCTCGCGGCGGCGACACTTATCGCCTATGGCGCCTGTATGGCCCTCAACTGGCCGGGCCACTTTTCCCCCGACGGGCTCTGGCAACTGGGTCAGGGGCGAGCCGGGGTCTATAACAGTTGGCATCCCCCCATCATGGCTTGGCTCCTGGGCCTGGCTGTGCGGCTGAGTCCCGACGCCGCCGCCTTTGTCGCCATCGACGCGGCGATCTTCTTCTGCGCGCTTCTAGGATTCGCCACGCTGCGCCCGGCGCCGCGCCCCATCGCGGTCCTCGCTCTGCTCGCGATCGCCGCGACGCCCCTGGTCATTGTCTATCAGGGCGCCGTTCTCAAGGACGTCCTGTTTGCGAATACCGCCATGGCGGGATTTGCCTGTCTGGCTTGGATCGATCGCCTGTCGGACCGCCCGGCCTTCAGGCGCCTGGTCATCGCCAAGGCCTGTCTGCTCTTTTCCCTGGCCGCCCTGACGCGCCAGACGGGTTTCATCGTCCCGCTCTGCGGGGTCGTTGCCCTGGTCATCATTCTGCGCACGCGGGGCGCGGGATGGCGCCGCGCTCTGGGGGCGGGGGCGGTCGCCCTGGCGGCCATGGCCCTGATCGTGGCGGGGGCGAGCCTGTTCCTCGTCCGTCACGGCGACGGCAAGCCGGAAAACCATCATCAGATGCAGAGGCTCCAGGCCTGGGATATCGCCGGGGCCCTCCGCCGCGATCCCCATCTGGCCCTTCCCGCCACCCACGCCACCGCGCCGGACCTCGAGGCCTATCTTCGCGACGACGCCGCCCCGCGCTGGAAGGCCGCGACCTCCGACAATATCGCCAACCCGCCCAGCTTCGAGCCTCTGATGAGCCCGCGCGCCGACGGCGTCGGCCGGGACTGGGCGCGGCTGATCGTAAAAGACCCTGGCCTCTATCTGCGCGTCCGAACGGAGGTCTTTCTCGCCACCCTGACGACCCCCAAGGCCGATTCCTGCCCGATCATCATTATCGGCGTGGATAGCGGCAATCCGGAGGTTCTGGAGATGTCGGGCCTCAAGGCGCGACGTTCCGACCGGGACGAAATCGCCGAGGACTATGCCAGCAACTTCTATGACACCCCGGTCTTTTCGCATCTGACCTGGGGGGCCGTGATGCTGATCGGCATGGGCCTGGCCCTCAGCGATCTGCGGCGCGGCGCGCGGCGCGCGGACCTGATCGCCGTGGTCGCCATGGGCGTCGCGGCCCTGCTCTATGTGGCCGCCTTCTTCGTCATCTCCGGCGCCTGCGACTACCGCTATATGTATTTCCTCGATGTCGCCGCCATGGCCATGCTGATCCATCGCGCGGCCTTGCCTAGAGGTGAGAGAATAAAGGTTTAGCGCGCCGTCAACTCGGCCGCACGATCACGGCGCTGGCCGTCGCCCCGTGCTCCCAGCGCGAGGCGCCCCCATAGACCCGCACCTCGCAGAGGATGTCGCCGCCGGTGGCGGCCGACCATAGATAGGACCGCTCCACGATCACGTCGCGGCCCGCCGGGCTTATGCCCTCGAAATTGTCGCCCCAGGGCGTGATCGGCGCGAGGTCCCTCCATTTCAGCGTCAGGGCGCGGACCAGCTCATCGCGCGCCATCTCCGCCAGGTCCTCGTCATGGGGCGCCTCGCTCATCGCTTCGCCTCTCCTGGCCAGCCAGCCTCACGGTTGGATTAGCGTTCAGAGAGATAAGGTCTTTGCGGAAGATAGCGAGGCTCTGCTAGCAGAGGGACCGCTTGGGATTCGACCGGGCGGCGATCCGGGGCGGAATGATGCTGCGAGGCCTGTATAACTGGGTGATGAGGCTGTCGGCTTCGCGGCATGCCGCTTTCGCCCTGTTCGCCATCGCCTTCGCCGAGAGTTCGTTCTTTCCGGTGCCGCCGGACGTCATGCTGGCCCCCATGGTCTTGGCGCGGCCGGAGCGGACCTGGCGCTATGCCGCCATCTGCACCGCCGGGTCGATCATCGGCGGGATTTTGGGTTACGCGATCGGCCACGAGCTTCACCCCGTGGGTCACTTTCTCCTGGCGATCACGGGCAATGCGGGCGCCGAACCCTTTATCCGCCGGCAGGTCGACCATTTCGGGGTGCTGTTCATCCTCGCTCTGGGCCTTGTGCCCATTCCCTACAAGCTCATCACCATCACGACCGGTATGTTCAACTTTCCCCTTTGGCAGCTCATCGCCGCCTCCTGCGTGACCCGCAGCGTCCGCTTCTTCGGGGTCTCGGCCCTGGTGCGCCGCTTCGGCCCCACGCTCCTGCCCATCATTGAGCGACGCCTGCTTCTGGCCAGCAGCCTCGTGGTGGTCGCGGCCGTGGCGGTCCTGGCCGCCGTGCACCTTATGAGCCACAGCTGAGACATAGGCCTGGTCCTTAACCTTGGCGGCGGTTGACCCATATGTGCGAAGGATGAGCGCCGTCTGGAAAAACTGGCTGGTCGTGGCCGCGGGGGCGGCCCTGGCGATTCTGGTCATCGCCCACGGCTTCGAGACCTTCGGACATCTGGCGCCCTGCGAGCTCTGCCTCAAGGAGCGCGAGGGCTATTGGATCGCGCTGGAGCTGGGGATCGTTGGGTCCGTGGCGACAAGGCAGTCCTGGCTTTGGCCCCGGCTGCTTCCCTGGTTCTGCCTCGCCCTGGCGCTCGTCTTTGTGGCCGACGGAGCCCTCTCGGTCTATCACGCGGGCGTCGAGTGGAAGTTCTGGCCAGGCCCCGAAGCCTGCACCGGCGGCGGCCATAGGGTGACCATCGCCGATATGCAGCGCCTGCTGCGCGGGGGGGCCATGGCCGTGCCGCAATGCGACAAGCCGGCCTGGGTGTTCCTCGGCCTCTCCATGTCCGGTTGGAACGTGCTCCTGGCCCTGGGTCTCGCCGGCGGCAGTCTGGTCGCCGCGTGGGTCAATTTTAAAACGAGGGTCCGGCCGGCATGAGTGAGCGCCCCATTCAGCCAAGGCCTGTGCCGCCCAGGCCCGGTCCTGGCGCGCAAGCCTCCCGCTTGGCGGAGATGCTGCGGGTCGATCATGCCGGGGAGCTGGGCGCCGTGCACATCTATCGCGGCCAACGCGCCATCTTTGCCGCCGCCGGGGTCCATGAGGCCTTGAGCGCCCAACTGGAGGCCATGGAGGCGCATGAGGCGCGTCACCTTTCACGTCTGGACGCCATCATCACCGAGCGCCGCGTGCGTCCGACCCTGCTGGCGCCCCTCTGGCGCGCGGCGGGATTTGCGCTGGGCGCCGGCACCGCCCTGATGGGCGCCCGGGCCGCCCATGCCTGCACCGAGGCCGTGGAGAGCGTCATCGAGGGCCACTATGCCGACCAGATCGCCGAGATCGAATCCGCCGAGCCGGCCCTGGCCGCGGAACTGTCGGTGTTTCGCGATGATGAACTGGCCCATCAGCGGGAAGCCGTGGAGGGCGGGGCGCTCGAGGCGCCGGCGGGCGGGGCTCTTCGCGCCGTGATCCGCGCGGGATGCCGCGCGGCGATCAAGATCACCGAACGCTTCTGATGGACGTCGCGGCCCTTCGCAGGGGCGCCGAGGCCCCCGTCCTTGCGGGTCCCGCCGACGCCGAGGCGGTGGCCGCCGATCTCGCCGACGCCTTCACTGACGATGTCATGTTCGATTGGTTCCTGCGCGATGATGCGCGCCGGATCGCCGCGCGGCTCGCCTTTTTCCGCCTCCTGGTGGGGCGGATCGCCATGGGTGTGGCCCGTATCGAGCGACCGGCGGGCGGCGGCGCCGCGGCGGTGTGGATGCCCTTCGAGGCCGTGGGTCCGACGCCTCTCTTGACCCTCCTGCCGGCCGTGCCGACCCTTCTGGGCGCCACGGGGCTCAGCCGCTTCGGCCGCCTGCTGGCGGTGATGGAAGACATGGACAAGCACCACCCCATGGACCGGCCCCACGCCTATCTCTGGTTTCTGGGCGTCACGCGCGAGGCGCAGGGTCATGGGGTGGGATCGCGGCTCCTGAAGGTCGCCACGGACCGCCTGGATGCGGCGGCTAGCCCGGCCTATCTGGAGACCCAGACCGAGCGGAATATCGCCCTTTACCAACGTCATGGCTTCGAGGTGATTTCGGAACATCGTCCCCGCCCCGACGCCCCCCGGCTCTGGAGCATGTGGCGCGAGCCGGAACCGGCGTCTTAAGTCCAACGTTTCCTCTGGAGTTTGGAGTCGCCCCATGAAAATTCGCCAAATTATCGCCATGGCCCTGGCCGGCGGCCTTCTCGCCTCTGGCGCTGGCGTTTCGGCGCAGAACAATCCCAACGGCGACAATCGCCCGCCCGAGCGTTACCGCCGTGTCTATGACCACGACCATCGCCATTATCGCTGCGAGCGCTATCGCCACGACACCGCCCGGCGCGACACGGTGATCGGCGCGGTGGGGGGCGGCATTCTGGGCGGCGCCATCGGCGGTCATGCCGGCGGTGTTCTGTTGGGCGCCGGCGCCGGGGCCCTGGCCGGCAACGCCGTGGGCCGCAACCAGGTTCATTGCTAGGACGAGCTTGGAATGTGGCGACGGCGCAAACGGCGCCATCATGATCCGATCAAAGCTTAAGCGTTCGCAGCCGCAGGGCATTGGCGATCACCGAGACTGAACTCAGCGACATGGCCAGAGCCGAAACCACCGGGCTCAGCATCACCCCGAATGCGGGGTAAAGGGCGCCCGCAGCAATAGGGATGCCGACCGCGTTATAGGCGAAGGCGAAGACGAGGTTCTCTCGGATATTGCGCATGGTCGCCCGGCTCAACTTCAAGGCCCGCACGATTACCGCAAGATCGCCCTTCACGAGTGTTATCCCGGCGCTTTCGATCGCGACCTGGGCGCCGGTTCCCATGGCGATGCCGACGGTGGCGGCGGCTAGGGCCGGGGCGTCGTTGACCCCATCCCCCGCCATGGCGACGATTCGTCCCTCGGCGGCGAGCTGCCTGACGACCCGATTCTTGTCCTGGGGCAGGACGTCGGCGTGAACGTCCTTGATGCCGAGACGGCGGGCGACCGCCTGCGCGGTCGTCTTGTTATCGCCCGTCAGCATGACGATCCGAAGGCCGGCGCCACGCAGGTCATCCAGGGCGCCTCCCGTCGTCGCCTTGATCGGATCGGCGATGGCGATGACCGCGGCGGCCTTCCCATCCACCGCGAGGAAGAGGGCACTCGCCCCATCATGGCGCAGGTCATCGGCCTTGCGCTCAAGAATGCTCAAGGCGACGCCGAGGTCGCTCATCAGCTTGGCATTGCCCAGGGCAACGAACTGCTTGCCCACGCGGCCTGTGACGCCCTGGCCGGGTCGTGATTTGAACTCATCGGCGTCCGGGATCGCGACGCCGTTGTCGGTTGCCGCAGCGACGATGGCGGCGGCGAGGGGGTGTTCACTGGATCTTTCCAGGGCCGCCGCCAGCGGCAGCATATCCTTTTGCGTGAAGCCCGGCGCCAGGAGGAACGCGGTCACCTTTGGCTTTCCCTCGGTAAGCGTCCCGGTCTTGTCCACGACCAGGGTGTCGACCTTTTCCAGGCGCTCAAGCGCATCAGCCGACTTGATGAGCACCCCCGCCGCCGCCCCTTTGCCGATGCCGACGCTGATCGACATCGGGGTTGCGAGCCCCAACGCGCAGGGGCAGGCGATGATCAGAACCGACACCGCCGCGATCAGGGCATAGGCGAGGCTCGGCGCGGGACCCCAGATCGCCCAGGCGATAAAGGCGAGGGCCGCGACGCCGAGAACCGCCGGCACGAAATAGCCCGACACGCTGTCCGCCAGGCGTTGGATCGGCGCCCGGCTCCGCTGGGCCTCAGAGACCATGGTCACGATCCGCGCCAGCATGGTGTCCGCGCCGATCTTGTCGGCCCGCATGATCAGGGAGCCGGCGCCATTCACCGTTCCCCCAATGAGTTTATCGCCCTGCTGTTTGGCGGTGGGCAGGGATTCGCCGGTGACCATGGACTCATCCACCGTCCCGGACCCTTCCAGAACCTCGCCGTCCACGGGAACCCCGTCCCCGGGTCGGACGCGCAGGCGGTCGCCCACATGAACCTGGTCGAGCGGAATCTCTTCGTCCTCGCCGCCGGCGCTCAGCCGGTGAGCGGTCTTCGGGGCCAATTGCAGCAAGGCGCGGATGGCCCCGCCGGTCTGTTCCCGCGCCCGCAGCTCCAGCACTTGGCCAAGCAGCACCAGCACCGTGATCACCGCGGCCGCCTCGTAATAGACCGGAACGCCGCCCCCCATCCGGCGGAAGGACGCCGGGAACAGCCCCGGGGCGAAGGTCGCGACGAGGCTGAAGCCGTAGGCCGCCCCCGTCCCCAGGGCGACGAGGCTGAACATATTCAGGCTGCGGTGGATGACCGACCCCCAGGCGCGCTGGAAGAAGGGCCACCCGGCCCAGAGGACCACGGGCGTCGACAGGGCGAACTGGGTCCAGGTCGAGAGCCGGCTTGGGATGATGTGATCCAGCCCGAGCGCCGGGATGTGGCCCCCCATCTCCAGGATGAAGACCGGCAGGGTCAGGGCGAGCCCGATCCAGAAGCGCCGGGTCATGTCGATAAGCTCGGCGTTTGGCGCGGCCTCGGCCGTCGTGGCCACCGGCTCCAGGCTCATCCCGCAGATGGGGCAGGCGCCTGGCCTCCCTCGGCGGATCTGGGGATGCATCGGGCAGGTAAAGAGGGCGCCGGGGTCGACGGCGGCTGGTGGGGCGTCCATGTTCAGACACCTTCCGGGAGACGAAACCTTGTCTTGAGCTAACGTGTCCGGCGCCGGAAGGCTCCGCCGATCCTCACGCCCGAAGCTTGGCCAGTTCTTCCCTGAGCCTTACGCCGTCTTCGTCGGCGAGCGCCGCCTCGCGCCAGCGCCGGATATCCGCCGCATCGCCGCCGGCGCGCCAAGCGTCACTGATCCGGGCGTAGTTGTTCAGGCCCCGGGCGTGGGTCTCGCCATAACCCTTCACCAGGTCCTGGCAGGCGATGATCTCCAGGGCGAGGGCTTGATCGACCCCGGCGGCCCGGGTGACGTCCTGAAGCCAAGCGAGGATGCGCTCTTGCTCCAGGGAAAATCGCAGGCTGAGGCGCCGAAGGGGGCGCAGGGCCGCCAGGGCGCTTAAGGCGAGAAACCAGCCTAGGGACGTCGTTCGCACGAACCGG
>Ga0116226_10003433_pt1 | contig 13983 bp, 10 predicted proteins | sample S1TSphfallax_FD_89692 | JGI IMG/M metagenome (GOLD analysis project Ga0116226, IMG submission 89692) | Host-associated microbial communities from peat moss isolated from Minnesota, USA - S1T2_Fa - Sphagnum fallax MG | ecosystem: Host-associated > Plants > Peat moss > Unclassified | place: USA...
CGGCATGGTTTATATGCTGAATGGCGTCTCGAGCGGTCATGACGCCAATCTAGGCGCCCGCTCAGCCTTCACCCGCCAGGAGGAGGGATTGGCGGCGCTGGGGCGGGGCTAGAGCGTGCCAGGCGGAAGTGGATACCGGTTCCGCCGCCCGTCACGCTTTAAACTTATCATTTAGAGCCTTTCCGGATCAGATGAGTCCATCTGATCCGGAAAGGCTCTAGAGCTGGACGAAGGCGGCCCCAAAGGCCCTCTATTTGCTCCGCCCGATGGCTTGGCCCTTGCCCGCATCGGCGCGCAGTTGGCCGATCAGCAGGTTGATGTCGCCATTATGGTTGGCGAGGGTTGAGGTGAAGTCCTGCTGCTCCACCACCGCTAGCCAGACGCCTTCAGCCTGCACATCCACCACCCGCCAGCGGCCGTCGTCGCCGCGCAGGACGCGCCAATTCAGTTGCGCCGCCTCGCCTTTGGCTTCGGCGCCGCTGATCAGGCTGGTCACCACCACATCCGACGGCGTGCGGGAGACGGAGCCGGTCACATGAAGTCCGTCCCCCTGATAGTCCGATAGGCGGGCCTGATAGACAGAGTCCGTATAGGCGCGAAACGTCTCGGTGAAGGCGTTGTATTGCGTCGGCGTCAGGCTCCGGCGATAGCGGCCCAACACGAAGTCGGTAATGCGCGGAAGGTCCGCCACCTGGTTGATAAAGCCATTAAAGGCCTGGCTCTTGGCGGCGGCCGACGTGCTGGGATTGCGCAGGATGGACAGGGCCTTGGACGCCTCGGTCTGGACAAATTGTTCGGCGTCCGGCGCGGCGTGCTGGCGACTGGCCTGGGCCAGGGTCGGCTGCGCGCCGGCCGCTGCGCCCGCCAGGGCCAGGGCGAGCGCCAGTCCGATCCCGGCGAGGCGGCCTGACGGAGAGGCGACAGGCTTGGCGGACGAAGGGGCGGCGGACGGCATGATCGACTCCTGAACAACGTCGGGTAAGTGTGGTCGAAGCTTAGCGCTTGCAAGACGCTCACGGCCTCATCAGCGTGGGGCGTGGCTTTACTTCTACGGTCCCCATCGTCCAATAGATGCATGACTTTGAAATCTCAGCACCTTGTGGAGATGTTGCGGGCGGCGGGCGAGCCGACCCGTCTGCGCGTGCTGGCGCTTCTGGCGCGGGAGGAGCTGTCGGTCATGGAGATCGGCCAGATCCTGGGCCATAGCCAGCCGCGCGTCTCCCGCCATCTCAAGCTTTTGACCCAGGCAGGACTGGTGGAGCGGTTTCCCGACGGCGCCTGGGTCTTTTATCGCCTGTCGTCTGCGGAAACCGCCCGGCGGTTGGTGGACCAGACTCTGGGCCTGATTGATCCCGCCGATCTAGCTGTCCGCGCCGATCTGGAACGGCTGGAAGCCGTACGCCAGGCCCGCATGACGGAGGCGTCGGACTATTTCGCCCGCAACGCCGCTCAGTGGGACGAAATCCGCTCGCTTTACGTTTCTGAGTCCGATGTCGAGGCGGCGATTCTTGACTGCGCCGGTTCGGGGCCGTTCCGACGACTCCTGGACCTGGGCACGGGAGCCGGCCGTATGCTGTCCCTCCTTGGCCCAAAGGCGGAGCATTCGGTGGGCCTGGACCTATCGCAGCAGATGCTTAACCTCGCTCGGGCCCACGCCGCCGACGCCGGCCTTAAGTCCGTCGAACTGCGTCATGGCGACATCTACGCCACCGGCCTGCCGTCGGCCTTCGCCGATCTGGCTGTCGTGCATCGGGTCATGCACTATCTGTCCGATCCCTTCGGGGCGGTGACGGAGGCGGCCCGCCTCCTTGCGCCCGGCGGGCGGCTGTTGATCATCGACTTTGCGCCCCACAGCCTGGAGCACCTGCGCGAGGCGCATCAGCATCGTCGTCTGGGCTTCGCCGATGAGGAGATGGGTCGTTGGCTAGATCAGGCCGGCCTGGTTCGCGCCGAGCCCGTCACTCTGCCGCCGGCGGCCGCGGACGGGCTGACGGTGAAGGTCTGGCGGGCGGATCGGCCGGGCGAAACCCGCAGAACGGCGAAAGCCGCCTAAAGCGCCCGGTTGTGCCGCCAGAGGCGTTGGGCCAGTCGCAGGGAGTCGGCGGCGCGCACGGGGCCGCGCTCCAACTGATGGCGGCGGCCCAGGCGCAGTCCCGCCTCGTCGTCCCGACGCCACATCACCTGCGCTTCATAGGCGACGCCGGTGGAGACGCACATCAAAATCACCTGCCTGGGCAGGGGATGGCCGCCGACGGCGATCCGCGCGCCCGTGGCGCTTTCGTCGCGGATGGGGCAATCGGCGCTGAATCCCTGTCCATAGGTGACCTTGCCCGCCCTCAGCACCCGACGGCGGGGCGCGCTGCGCAGCTCTTTGGAGCAGTTGACGTTCGTAGAGGCGGGGCGTGGGCGGGCGAAAGTCGACATGGCGGCCTATCCAATACGGGGCATTGCGCTTCCCGCAGCAGGAACCGTGCCGCGTGCGTTGACCCCTGAAGGCTGAGCGCTTATCGCCGCCCTATGTCGACCCTTTCGCTCACGGGCCTATCCGGTCTCGCCGCCCAGGCCCGCGCCTGGCCCTTTGAACAGGCTCGGGCCCTCCTGGCCCGTGTCGTCAAGCTTCGCCTGGCCGATCCCGCTGATCGCGACCCCGCGCTCGCCTTGATCGCCGCGGGCGAAGCCGCATCGGCTGTGGCCAAATTTCCGGCGCTGGCCGCCCGGCCGGTCCTGTTTGAAACCGGCTATGGACCCTCCGGCCTGCCCCATATCGGCACGTTCGGCGAGGTGGCCCGGACGACCATGGTCCGAACCGCCTTCCGCGCTTTGACTGATGACGCCCTGCCCACCCAACTCATCTGCTTCAGCGACGATATGGACGGCCTGAGGAAAGCGCCGGATAATGTGCCCAACCGGGACATGCTGCTGGAGGATCTCGGCAAGCCCCTCACCGTGGTGCGCGACCCGTTTGGAACGCACGCCAGCTTCGGCGCCCATAACAACGCTCGCCTGCGCGCCTTTCTGGACGCCTTCGGCTTCGACTACGACTTTCGCTCGTCGACGCAGGCCTATCGCTCCGGCGTCTTCGACGCGACGCTTCTGCTGGCGCTGGAGCGGTTCGACGCCATTCAGGACGTGATGCTGCCCACACTCGGCCCGGATCGTCGCGCCACCTATTCGCCCTTCCTGCCCATCAGCCCCAAGACCGGCCGGGTGCTGCAGGTCCCCACGCTGGAGCGGCATGTGGACCGGGGAACCATTGTCTTCGCCGATGAGGACGGGACCCCGACCGAAGTTCCGGTCACCGGCGGCGCAGTCAAGCTTCAGTGGAAGCCGGACTGGGCCATGCGCTGGGCCGCGCTGGGCATAGACTATGAGATGGCGGGTAAGGACCTGATCGACTCGGTCAAGGCCTCCTCCCGCATCTGCACCGCCCTGGGCGGCGTCCCGCCGGAAGGGTTCAATTACGAACTCTTCCTGGATCAGAATGGCGAAAAAATCTCCAAGTCCAAGGGCAACGGTCTGACCATGGAGGACTGGATGCGCTACGGCGCGCCCGAAAGCCTCGCCTACTACATGTTTCAGTCGCCGCGTTCGGCTAAGCGGCTGTTTTTCGATGTTATCCCCAAGGCGGCGGACGAATATCTCCAGCAGTTGGACGCCGTTCAGAGCCAGATGCCGGAAAAGGCCATCGACAATCCGGTCTGGCACGTCCACGCCGGCCATCCGCCGGATCAGGGCTCGCCCGTCTCCTTCAGCCTGTTGCTCAATCTCGTTTCGGCCGCCAACGCCTCGGACAAAGCGATCCTATGGGGGTTCCTGTCGCAATACGTGCCCGGCGCGACGCCGGAGAGCCAGCCGCTGCTGGACCGCCTGGCCGGGTTCGCCCTCAACTATTACGAGGATTTCGTGCGCCCGCATAAGCGCTTTCGGGCGCCTTCGGACCAGGAGCGGGCGGCGCTGAAGGATTTGGCGGCGAGGCTTACCGCTCTGCCGCCGGGGTGTAAGGACGCCGAGCTGATCCAGGCCGAAGTCTACGAGGCCGGCAAGGCGGCGGGCTTTGAGCCCCTCCGCGCCTGGTTCACCGCCCTTTATGAGGTTCTGTTAGGTCAGAGCCAGGGACCGCGCTTCGGCTCTTTCGTGGCCATATTCGGTCTTGACCGCAGCCTCGCCCTGATGGAGCAAGCGTTGTCGGGCCAGCTCTGCGCCCCGGAACAGGTTTGACCTCTTGAACGCCAAATCCGTCCTCGACTTTAAGGTTCGGGCCAAATCCTGGATGTTCGATCAGGCCTTGCCGATCTGGTGGCGGGTGGGCGCGGATCATGATCGCGGCGGTTTTCATGAGGTGATCGGTCATGACGGCGTCGCCGTAAATCGGGATCGTCGCGCGCGGGTGCAGGCGCGTCAGGTCTATGTCTACGCCACGGCGGGCGCAATGGGATGGGATGGGCCGTGGCGGGAGGCCGTGGCCCACGGGCTGGACTTCTTCCTGACCCACTATCGCCGCCCTGACGGTCTTTTCCGCACCAAGGTGAGGCCGGGTGGCGCTCCGGCGGATGAGACCGTCATGCTGTATGATCAGGCCTTCGCCCTATTCGCCATGGCCATGGCCTATAAGGTCCTCCCCGAGCGCGCGGCCCTGGCGGCGGAGGCGCGCGGGCTTCTGTTGCAGATCAAGGCCCAACTCGCCCTCCCGTCGGGCGGCTATATCGAAGGTGCGCCACCCCAGCCCTATCAATCCAATCCCCACATGCACATGTTCGAGGCCATGCTGGCTTGGAGCGAGGTGGACGATGACCCCCTCTGGCCCGCCCAGGCCGACGCCATAGCCGAGCTTTGCCTATCGCGCTTTATTGATGCTGAGACTGGCGCCCTGCGGGAGTTCTTTGACGCGGACTGGCGCCCAGCCCAGGGCCTGGACGGGCGGATTATCGAACCGGGGCATCAGTTCGAATGGGCCTGGCTCCTGATCCACTGGGGACGGTTGCGGGGTCGCCAGGATGCGCTGAAGGCGGCCGCTCGGCTCTACGACATCGGCCTCGCCCACGGGCTGGACAGGCAACGCGGCGTAGCGATCATGCAGCTCCTGGATGATTTTTCCATTCACGATCCTATCGCCCGCCTCTGGCCCCAGACCGAGTGGCTGAAGGCGTCCTTGGCTCTGGCCGATGTTTATCCTGATCATCAGATCTACGCCGACCAGATCACGGCGGCCGTGAAAGGACTTTGGCTCTATCTCGATACGCCCATGCCGGGTCTGTGGTGGGACAGGCTGCGGCCCGACGGCGGCTTCGTCGATGAGCCGGCCCCCGCCAGTTCCTTTTATCATATCGCCTGCGCCATTGCGGAGCTTGAGCGGGGGTGAGCGGGCCCGGCGCCGGCGGGATAGAGCGCCTCGGCGCCGCTTGGCGCGCGCTCCCCAAGCCCGGCGGTCTGAGACGCGCGATCAGCGCCGGCGCCACCTGGGCCATGGTCCAATTGATCCGCCGCGCGCCTCTGCCGACGCGGCGTTCCTTGACCGATCTGGCGCCCGGCCCCCTGCTTCTCTCCGGCTTTTTCGGCGAGGTGATCGGCGTCGGGTCCGCCGCTCGATTGACGGCGGCGGGCTTGAGGCAGGCGGGTCTTCATCCTGTGCTCGACGACCTGGCGCCCCAGCTCAAGCTGCCCCTCTACGCCCGGCGCGCCTTCCCCGTGACTCAGCCGGGCGGGGTCTGGATCAGCCATTGTAATGCCCCTGAACTGCAACGGATGGCCTTCCTCTATCCCCGTCCCGCCATGGAGGGGCGTTACCGTATCGGCTACTGGGCTTATGAGCTGGAACGCCTGCCCAAGGCCTGGCGGCGCACAGCCTACGCCCTGCACGAGATCTGGGTTCCGAGCCGCTTCGTGGCCGACGCTGTGGCCGCTTCCATCGCGCCTGGGCCCATCATAAGCGTTATGCCCCATCCGACGCCGGACCTCAGCGCCGTTCGGCCCGATCGCGCCCGCTTCGGCCTGGCCCCTGACGCGTTTGTCATTCTGACCTTGTTCGACCTGCGCTCGACCCGCGCCCGTAAGAATCCGGATGCGGCGATCAACGCCTATTTGCAGGCCTTCCCAGAGCCGGATGGACGCGGCCTGCTCGTCTGCAAGGTCGTCGCGGCTGAGGCGTCGCCGCAGGAGTTTGAAAAGCTGAAAGCGCGCATCCGGGGACGGCGCGATATCGTCCTCCTTACGGACCGCCTGGACGACGCCGGGGTCTGGACACTGATCGCGAGCTGCGACGTTCTTCTATCGCTGCACCGGGCCGAGGGCTATGGGCTGACCCTGGCCGAGGCCATGAAGCTCGGCCGCTGTGTCGTGGCTACGGCCTGGTCCGGCAATATGGATTTCATGACGGCGAAAAATTCCATCCCCGTGCCCTATAAGCTCGTTCCCGTCGATGATCCGCAAAGACAATATATCGCCCCAGACCTTGTGTGGGCCGAGCCGGACGTCACAGCCGCGGCCATGGCCTTATGCGCTCTTGCGGCCGACCCTACCCTTCGGTCTTGCCTGGGCGAGCGGGCGCGAGGGGATATCGCCGCACACGAGGCCGTCTTCGCCGCACGCCTGGCAGACGCCCCCTGGCGCCGTCTTGCACAGTCCTGAGCGGTCAGGCCGCAAGGGCCTGATAGCGGCTGAGGTGGTAGTCGACCGAGCCTAGTTCCGTCTCGATCATGGTCGCCCGCTTAAAGTAATGGCTGAGCGCCAGTTCAGTCGTCAGGCCGATCCCGCCATGGGTCTGCACCGCGTTCTGGCCCACAAACCGCAAGGCCTTGCCCACAAACGCCTTAGCGGCGGAAACCGCCTTGGCCCGCTCCGGCGCTGGCAGGTCGAGCTTGAGCGTCGCCATATAGGTCATGGAGATGGCCTGCTCGTGCTGCACGAACATGTCCACCATGCGGTGTTGCAGGACCTGGAACTCGGCGATGGGGCGGCCGAACTGCTTGCGCTGACGCGTGTAGTCGAGCGTTTGAGCCACGAGTTGGCCCATTACGCCCACCGCTTCAGCGCACAGGGCGGCGCGCGCCTCATCCAGCACCCGCTCCACCAAGGGCAGGGCCTCGCCTTCGGCGCCCAGGAGGGCGTCCGCGTCGAGAGTTACGCCGTCCAGACCGATTTCGGACGCCTGACGACCATCCACCGTCACATAGTCGCGGGTGACGACGCCGGGCGCGTCCTTGTCCACGAGAAACAAGGAAATCCCGGCCTCGTCCCTCTGGTCGCCGCTGGTGCGGGCGGTGACGATGAACTGGTGCGCCAGGGGGCCGGCGGTCACCACCGCCTTGCGCCCGTTTAGCGTCCAGCCCTGCGCCGTCTTTACGGCCTTGGTGGAGACGTCTGAGGCGTCATAGCGGCTGGTCGGCTCGCCCCAGGCGAGCGCCGCGATCAGCTCGCCAGCGATGATCTTGCCCACGGCTTCGGCAGCTAAGGGACTGTCGATCCGCTTTAAGAGGCCGGCGGCCATGACGACCGTCTCCAGATAGGGCTCCACCACCAGGGCCTTGCCCAGTTCCTCCATCACTACGAGATTATCCACCGGCCCACCGCCCATGCCGCCTAACTCTTCCGGCAGGGCGGCGCCCAGCACGCCCAGGTCCTGCGCCAAACTGCGCCAGATTTCCGGACGCCAGCCTTCGGGCGAAGCGAGTGCCGCCTTGCGGGCGTCGAAACTGTACTGGTCGGCCAGAAGGCTCGACAAGCTGTCGCGCAACATCCGCTGCTCGTCGCTGAAATTGAAATCCATCTTGTGGGTCCGATTGATTTTGTGAGGGGAGGCGGGTGGAGCCTTGGCCTAAAGGCCCAGCACCATCTTGGCGATGATATTGCGCTGAATCTCGTTCGAGCCGCCGTAGATCGAGGTCTTGCGCACATTGAAATAGGTGTCGGCGACGCCGCGGGCGTGGTGCGGACCGATGGCCAGCGCATTATCCCCTGGCTCATCCGCACCCAAGAGGTGCGGCGCGGCATAAGGGCCGGCGGCCTCCATAGCCAGCTCGGTGGCCCTTTGCTGAATCTCCGTCCCCTTGATCTTCAGAAGGGAGGTCTCAGGCCCCGGACCCTTGCCTTCGCCCTCCCGCGCCAGACCGCGCAGTTCGGTGTATTCCAAGGCCAGGAGTTCGATCTCCAGTTCCGCCATCTTGCGGGCGAAATAGGGGTCTTGCATCAGGGGCCGGCCATGTTCGGTCTCATTGGCCGCGACGGCGCGGAGTTTTTCCAGCCCCCGCTTGGAGCGTGCCACGCCCGCTATGCCGCTGCGCTCATGAGCCAGCAGGAACTTGGCGCAGGTCCAGCCCTTATTCTCCTCATAGACCCGGTTCTCCACCGGAACCCGAACATCCTCCAGCCAGACCTCGTTCACTTCATGGGCGCCGTCCAGGGTGATGATGGGACGAACGGTGACGCCGGGCGTCTTCATGTCGATGAGGAGAAAGCTTATGCCCTCCTGCTTCTTGGCCGCCGGATCGGTTCGGACCAGGAAGAAGCCCCAGTCCGCGAACTGGGCCATGGTGGTCCAGGTCTTCTGACCGTTGACGATATAATGATCGCCATCGCGCACGGCGCGGGTCGTCAGGGAGGCGAGGTCTGAACCCGCCCCCGGCTCCGAATAGCCCTGGCACCACCATACATCCCCCTTCAGGATCGGCGGCAGGTGCCGGGCCTTCTGCTCCTCTGTGCCGAAGGCCTGGATCACCGGCGCCACCATGTTCATGCCGAAGGGCAGGATCGGCACTGTGCCGGCGAAGGCCAACTCTTCGGCGAAGATGAACTTCTGCACCGGCGTCCACCCTGTGCCGCCGAATTCCACAGGCCAGGACGGCGCGGACCAGCCCTTCGCGCCCAGGATCTTGTGCCAGGCCAGATAGTCTTCCTTGGTCAAGTCCGCGCCGGACTCCTGCTTCGCCCGGACGTCGGCGGGATAGGCCTCGGCGATAAAGCTTCGCACCTCGTCGCGAAAGGCCAGGTCGGTGGGGGAGAAATCCAGGTTCATGATCTTGGCTCTTTGGCTTTTGAGGGACGGAAGGGGCTAGGTGTTTTGGATTTCAGGGGCGGCCGTGAAGAGGCTGCGCAGCTCTTTCTTCAGGATCTTGCCGTTGGCGTTGCGCGGCAGGGGCTCGCGCTGCAGGATTACGCGCACGGGCGTCTTGAAGCCCGCCAGCCGCTCGGCGACATAGGCCTTGAGCTCGGCCTCCGTCGCGTCGGCGCCGGGTTTTAGCGTCACGACCGCGCCAGGCTCTTCGCCCAGCACGCGGTGGGGTATGGGGACCAGGGCGGCGTCCATAACGGCGGGATGGGTGTAGAGAACATCCTCCACCTCCACCGAGTAGATGTTCTCCCCGCCTCGGATGATCACATCCTTGATGCGGTCCACAATGTAACAGAACCCCTCATCGTCAAGCCTCGCCAGGTCGCCGGTGCGCAGCCAGCCGTCGCTCAAGGTCTCCGCCGTGGCCTTGGGATTGTTCCAATAGCCCTTCATGACATGGGGGCCATAGGCCCAAAGCTCCCCGACCTGGCCGGGGCCAAGGGTCTCGCCGTGCGCACCGACGACCTTGAGGTCGCCGACTGGAGTTGAAGGGCCGCAACTATCCGGCCGATACTCGTAATCCTCCCCCACATGGTGGGTGAAGGTGGCGCAGGTTTCCGTCATGCCCCAGCCCGAGCCGGCCAGCGCCTGGGGAAAATCGCTGCGCAGACGCCGGACCAGTTCGGCCGAGGCCGGGGCGCCGCCATAGGTGATCATGTCCAGGCTGGAGAGGTCATACTTGTCTCGCGCCGGATGCTCCAGAAGCTGCCAGGCGATGGCGGGCACGCCGCCGACGCCGGTGGCCTTTTCCTGCTGGATCAGGGCCATGGCCGCCTCCGGCTCCCACTTTCGCATCAGGATCAGCATGCCGCCGATGGCCACCGCGACGTTCAACAGCGAGAAACAGCCCGTGACGTGGAAGAAGGGGATGGCCACTATATATCGCTTCTGAGGCATGTCCGTGGTCAAGGCCGGAGGCGCCTCGCCCCGGCGCACATAGGCCCGCACCTGCGACAGAAGCGTCGCCATGATCGCCGTTGTGCCCGCCCGATGCGTAGCCAGCGCCCCCTTGGGCGATCCCGTCGTGCCGGAGGTGTAGAAGATAGTGGCGTCATCTTCGGGCGAGACCGCCACGGGCGGATCGCCGGCCGGCGGCAGGTTGCGCCAGTCCTTGGGCCAGCCCAGCACGGATTCCAGCGCCACATGACCATCCTTCAGGATGGCCTCATCCTGGCGCGCCACGAAAACGTGCCGCAAGGCCGGCAGGGTCTTCAGCATGTCTTCAGTCCGCGCCAGGCGGGGGGCGTCGAACACCGCGACCGTGGCCCCGGAATTTTCCAGCGCGTACATCATCTCCGCGCCCGTCCACCAGGCGTTCAAGGGCGTTGCGATCCCGCCGGCCAGGGCCGTCCCGAAGAAGACCACCGGCCATTCCGGCAGGTTGCGCATGACCAGCGCGACCCGGTCGCCGGGTTTGACGCCACGGGCGATCAGCACGTGGGCGAAGGCCATGGCGGCGCGGAGAAAAGCGTCATAGCTGACACGCTCATCCCCATGCACCAGAAAGGTCCGCTCGCCATAGGCCTTGGAGGCCATAACGAGCTCCACCAGTGATTTGGGCCCATTCTTCCAGGCCCGAACGGGATGGCCCTTCGGCGCGATCACCTCCATCTCGAAGGGCGCGCCGGGCGCGGTCAGGGCGGCGTGGGCCTTGGCGAGGCTGAGAACGGGCCAGGCGGGTTCAACGCGGGCGGCTAAGGTCATCTCGGTTTCAAATCCCTATGGATCGCGCTCGGCTACATCGGCGTCGCGGCGTTCTTCATCGAATATAGGCAGTAAAATCAGACTTCGCTGAGGCGCCCGCCCTGTGCTGCGATTTTTTCCAGGAGGGGGGCGGGTTTGAAGGCGGCGCCATGGTCGGCCTCGAACGCCTTCAGACGCGAGACCACGTGGGGCAGGCCGACGGTGTCGGCATAGAACATCGGTCCGCCGCGATAGGCCGGCCAGCCATAGCCGTTGATCCAGACCACGTCGATGTCCGACGCCCTGGCGGCTATCCCCTCCTCCAGGATCTTCACCCCTTCATTGATCATGGGATAGAGGCAGCGCTCCAGGATTTCCTGGTCGGACAGAGCGCGGCGCGTCATCCCCTGCTTTGCTGAGAAGTCCAGGATCGCCTGTTCCACGACGGGCGAGGGCGAGGCCTTGCGGCCCGCGTCATAGTCGTAAAAGCCGGCGCTCTTCTTCTGGCCCCAGCGATCCATCTCGCACAGGATTTCACGGATATTGGAGCCGGTGGACCGTTCCCTGACCCAGCCGAGATCGAGCCCAGCCAGATCGGCCATGGCGAAGGGGCCCATGGGCAGGCCGAAGTCGTACAGCACCCGGTCGACATCCCAGGGCATGGCCCCTTCCAGGATCAGCTTATTGGCCTCCTCCTGACGGGCGCCCAGCATGCGATTGCCCACAAAGCCGTGGCAGACGCCGACCAGGACGGCGGTCTTGCCGATGGTCTTGCCCAGCGCCATTACCGTCGCGATGACGGGCTTATCGGTCTTCGCCCCTCGCACCACCTCCAACAGCCGCATGACATTGGCCGGCGAAAAGAAGTGCATGCCGATAACGGACTCCGGCCGCGCCGTGACCGAGGCGATCTCATTAATGTCGAGATAGGAGGTGTTGCTGGCCAGGATGGCGCCGGGCTTGGCGATGGCGTCGAGCCTCGTGAAAATCTCTTTCTTCACCTCCATCAGCTCGAACACCGCCTCGATGATCAGATCGCAATCGGCCAGGGCGTCGAAATCGAGCGTGGGGGTGAGGCGGCCCATGCGCGCCTCCACCTCCTCCGTGGTGAGGCGCCCTTTCTTGGCTGTAGCCTCATAGTTCTTGCGGATGGTGGCGACGCCCCGTTCCAGAGCTTCGGGCTTCATCTCTACAATGGTGACGGGCAGGCCTGCGCTGAGGAAGTTCATGGAAATGCCGCCGCCCATGGTGCCGGCGCCGATCACGCCCACCTTATTAATGGGGAGCCGCGGGGTGTCGTCTGCGATATCGGCCAGCTTGGCCGCCTGGCGTTCGGCGAAGAAGGCATAGCGCAGGGCCGCCGACTGGGTCCCCTGCACGAGCTGCATAAACAGGTCCCGCTCCATCTTTAGGCCGTCGTCAAACGGCAGATCGACCGCCGCCTGGACAGCCTGGATGCAGGCCGTCGGCGCGTCCTGGCCGCGTAGGCGTCGGGCGTGGGTGGTCTTGAAGGCCTCAAATACGGCTGGATCGCCCTTGAAGGCCGCAATCTTGTCCGCCCGGTAGCGCACCTTCACCAGCTTGGCGCCGTCGGCGATCACCTTGTGGGCGAAGGCGACCGCCGTTTCCTTGAGCGTGTCGTCGTCGGCCACGGCGTCTACCAAGCCGGCTTTCAGCGCGATCTCCGCCCCGACGGGTTCGCCGAACACGATCATCTCCAGCGCCGCCTCCGGACCCACCAGGCGGGGCAGGCGCTGCGTGCCACCGGCGCCGGGCAGAAGGCCCAGCTTCACCTCCGGCAGGCCCACCTTGCCCGACCGCGCCGCCACCCGATAGTGACAGGCCAGCGCTGTCTCCAGCCCGCCCCCCAGCGTGGAGCCGTGCACGGCGGCGATCACCGGCTTGAAGAGGCCCTCGATCAGCGCCAGCATCTCGTGCAGGCCGGGCTGCTGCGGCAGGCGTCCGAATTCCTTGATATCCGCCCCGCCGGAAAAGCCGCGACCGGCGCCGATCAGCACGATGGCCTGGACGGCGGCGTCGGCCTCTAAGGTCTTCAGATTGTCGTAAATCGCGGTCCGCAAGGCTATGGACAGGGCGTTCACGGGGGGCGAGTCCAGCGTTATCACCGCGACGCCGTCCTGGATCGAGACGTCCGTCACTTTACCTTGCGACACCATATCCAATTTCCTAACCCTACCCGATTGATCTTTGTTGCATTCGATAATGCGCCATACGGGGTATTCGAATCAAGCGCTGAGGCGAGGCGCGGGGCGTCGATTTCCAAGGCGTTAGGCTCGGGTTTTCCGCATTCCTGCTGCAAAGGTTCTATGTCAACCCTCATTCCCACCCAGACAGCCAGGTTCGAGCGCAAGCGCGAAGCTATACTTGAGGCGGCGGCGTTCCTGTTCAACGCGCGCGGGCTGGGCGGAACCACCATCGCCGACGTCGCCCAGGCGGTGGGCCTGACCACCACCAGCGTCACCTATTATTACCGCAAGAAGGAAGATCTGGCCGCCGCCTGCATGATGCGGGCGATCGCCGCAATGGACGACATTCTGACCGTCGCCGAAGCGGCCGGCGATCCGGCGCCCCAGCCGCGCCTCACCCGCTTCATGCGCCTCTATTTCGCCCACCTGGCCGACACCGAAGAGGGGCGGACGGCGCCTTTGATCAACTTCTGGGACCTGCGCGGCATGACCGGCGCGTCGGCCCAGGCGCCGATGGCGGCGTTCGTCGCCCTGTTTCGACGTTTTCGCCAGATGTTTCAGACGGGCCGGGTCGGCCCCTATTCCCGCACGGAGCAGAACGCCCGCGCCCACCTGGTCTTCGCCGCCGTCATCGGCGCCAAGACCTGGGCCCGGCGCTACGAGACCGACGACTATCCTCGCGCCGCCGACCGCTTCGCCGACGTGCTGATCAACGGCCTGGCTGGACCTGGGCGGACGTGGGCGCCGCAGGACCTGGCTCCGGCGCGTTATCCGGGGCCCACCGAGGTGTCGCGAGAGGCTTTTCTGCGGGCCGCCACGGAACTGATCAATGAGCACGGCTATCGCGGCGCATCGGTAGACCGGATTTCCGCCCGGCTGAACGTCACCAAAGGCTCCTTCTATCATCACAACGCCACCAAGGATGAGCTGGTGGCCGACTGCTTTGAGCGCACCTTTGAGATTATCCGCCAGACCCACCGCGCGGCCCAG
>Ga0116226_10003435_pt1 | contig 13979 bp, 15 predicted proteins | sample S1TSphfallax_FD_89692 | JGI IMG/M metagenome (GOLD analysis project Ga0116226, IMG submission 89692) | Host-associated microbial communities from peat moss isolated from Minnesota, USA - S1T2_Fa - Sphagnum fallax MG | ecosystem: Host-associated > Plants > Peat moss > Unclassified | place: USA...
CGCTGGTGGCGAAATAATGCAGCGCCATGTCGGCGAGGGATTGGCCTTCCAGCGAGACGATGCCTTGATACCGGTCGGTGTCGTCGCCCTGGTCCACCGTAAACGCCAGGTAGCCGCTGCCGAGCAGGTCGGCGGCTGTGGGCTCCGGCGAGGCAGCGAGCACGGACGCGAGCGCCGCGGCATCGGCCCGAGCGTAGCCGCGCAGAGCGCCGGCCTGCGTGCAATCTGCGAGCAACATGGGGACGGGGCCGTCGCCCTTGGCCTGCAGGCTGAACGAGCCGCGGTATTTGAGCGCTGACGACAGGCCGGCGGCCAGCGCCAGCGCCTCGCCGGTCAGGCGCACCACGGAGTGATGGCTGTCGTCGCGGGTCAGCAGCGCGTCGGCGAGCGGCCCCAGACGCACCAGGCGGCCGCGCACCGGGCGGCCCGGCAGATGGAAGGGGACAACACCGCGCGGAACGACGATGTCCGGCACGGGCGGTCGGTCGGTATCCAGAAAGACAGGGGTCATACAGCGCAAATAAGAGCGGGTGGGCCGCATCGCCAGGGCCCGATGTCACGCCGCTACAGCCGCCGCCACCGCGGTTGCCAGGTCGGCCATGGCGAAGGGTTTTGACAGGAACCGCACGCGCTCGCTGGCCAGTTGGGCGCGCAGGGGCGCGTCGGCGTAGCCGGAGACCAGGATTGCCGGCAGCGCCGGCCGCGTCTCGCGCAGCGCCCGCACCAGGGCCGGGCCGTCCATGCCGGGCATGACGACGTCCGACACCACGCAGGCCAGGTGCGGTCCGTGCCCTGTCCGCTCCCCCTCCTCCAGAAGTTCCAGCGCATCCTGCGCGCAAGCGGCGCTGATCACCTGCCAGCCGCCGCGTATCAGCGTGCGCTCGGCCAGGCGCCGCACCGGCGCCTCGTCCTCCACCAATAAAACCTCGCCGCGCGGCGCGACCTCGGTGGCATCGCCGATGCAAGCGGCTCGCAGCGGAGGCTCGCCCCGCTGCTTTTCGCCGGTAGGCTTCTCCCAGGGCGCCGCGGCCTCGTGCCGCGGGAGCAGGATACGCATGCAGGTGCCGACCCCAAGCGTGCTCTCCACTGCCAGATAGCCGCCCGATTGGCGGATGATGCCATGCACCGTGGACAGGCCCAGGCCGGTGCCGCCGCGTTCGCGCTTGGTGGTGAAAAAAGGTTCCAGAATATGCGGCAGCACGTCAGGCGGAATGCCGCTGCCGGTGTCGCGCACCTCGATGGTGGCGTAGCGGCCCGGCGGCACCGGCTCGGCGCCGATCGTCTCGGGATGCAGCAGCAGACGATGGCCGCTGGCGATGGTCAGCACACCCTGCCCGGCCATCGCGTCCCTGGCGTTTACCGCCAGATTCACCAGAACCTGATCAAACTGCGTCGGGTCCACGCGCACCATGCGACCCGGCTCCTCCAGCTCCAGCACGAGCCGCACCCCTTCGCCGAGCACCCTTGCGAGCAGCGCTGCGGCATTGCCGATGGCTTCGTTCAGCGAGACCACGCGCGGCATCAGCGTCTGGCGCCGGCCGAACGCCAGCAGTTGCGCGACCAGCGCCGCGCCGCGCCGCGCGCTGGCGCGCACCTGCTGCAAATCCTCCAGCGCGTCAGGCGCCTGGGGGCGAGCCAGCAATTCGTCCACGCCGCCCAGGATGACGGTCAGCAGATTGTTGAAATCATGGGCGATACCCCCCGCGAGCTGCCCCACTTCCTGCAGCCGCTGCGACTGGGCGAGCCGCTCCTCCAGCGCCTGCTCATGCGTGCGGTCGGCGACGCTCAGCACGGTGGCGCCGGCGCGAAGCGGCAGGCAGGCCAGGCTCAGCACACGCTCGGCAGCGGCTGGCCCAAGCACGGCCCGAAAGGTCGCTGACCGTCCTGCCCCCCTGGCACGCTCCAACGCCGCCGCCGCCGCCGCCGGCAGATGCGCGCGCAACGCGTCGCCGACCGCGACCCCCAGCGCGCCGAGTGCGGCCGCATTGCCGCGCACGACCCGCCCCGTCGCATCCAGCAGCAGCAGCCCGCAGGCGTCGCCGAAAAACAGCGCCTCGACGATGTCCGTGTCGCTCGGCCCACGAAGGCGCGGCGGCAGCCCAAGCCTTGCCATCACAACCGCCCCATTACAGGCGCCCAACGCGGCTGCGCAGGCGCCAGACATAGGCGATGACTTCGGCCACGGCCTTGAAATGCTCCGAGGGGATTTCCGTATCGATATCGATACGGTAGAGTGCCTGCGCAAGGGGCGGATTGGCCACCAGCGGAACCCGGTGCTCCCGCGCCAGTTCGCGGATGCGCGCGGCGATCTCGTCGGCGCCCTTGGCGGTGACGCGTGGCGCACCGCGGCCGCCACGCTCATAGGCGAGCGCTACGGCGTAGTGGGTGGGATTGGTGACGACGACGGTGGCTTTCGGCACCGCCGCCATCATTCGCCGCCTGGCGCGGCTGCGGGCGATCTGCCGCAGCTTCTGGCGGATTTGCGGATTGCCGTCCGTGGCCTTTTGTTCTTCGCGCAGTTCATGGCGGCTCTGGCGCATGCGGCGCGCGTAGCGCAGGCGGACCACCAGAATGTCGGCGGCGGCAATCGCCGCTTGCGCGCCGAGCAGCAGCAGGATCAGCATCAAGCTGGAGCGCGCCACCTGCCGGTAGAGCTGCCCCGGCTGCCAGAACGGCGCCACCGCCAGCAGCGGGATCACGCCCACCATGGCGAGCCAGAACGCACCGGCCAGCACGCCGAGCTTTGCGATTGCCTTGCCGGCGATGCCCAGCGTCTCAATGCCGAACAGACGTTTTAAGCCTTTGAGCGGGCTCAAGCGGGTGATGTCGGGCTGCAGCGCTTCCACACGGAACAGGAAGCCGGTCTGCAACAGCACTGCGCCGGCGCCGGCCGCTATCGCGACGGCGCCAACCGGCAGCACCACCCAAGGCACCGCCTGCGCGTCCAGCCGCCACCCGGCATCCCCGCTGCTGCCGGCATTACGCAGCGCCGCCGACAGCCAGGCCGACAGCTTGGCCGGATCGCCTGGTGACTGCGCGGCGATGGCGCCGATGCCGGCGGCAAGCGCCGCCAGGATCGGCAATTCGCGTGCGATCGGCACGTCGCCTTCCTCGCGCGCATCCTGCAGATGCTTCTGGCTGGCAGCCTCCGTGCGGTCGTCGGCTGCCTCTGCCATGGCTCAGCCTCCCGGCAGGGCGAGGAAACCCGCCCGGACCGAGTCCGACCAGGCGCGCAGCATCGGCTGGGCTAGCAACGCCAGCAGCAGGAGGCCGCCGAGCACCTGCGCCGGCAGCGCCGCGAAATAGATTTGCAGCTGCGGCACCAGACGAGAGAGCAGCCCCTGTGCCACCTGCCACACAATGGATACCAGGATGAACGGACTCGCCAGGCGCAATGCCAAGGCGAAACTGCCGGTGACACCGCGCAGCGCGACATCGGCCAGATCGCCGGGCGGCATCAGCCCGCCGGCCGGAAACACCGTGTAGCTGCCGCCGAGCGCCATCAGCGGCAAGGCGTAGAGCCCGGACGACAGGATCACCACAGGCGCCGCCATGCCGAACAGTTTGCCGATCGGCGATGCCTGCGCGCCCAGCACCGCGTCGGGCACCAGAACGCTGGACAGGCCTATCATCAACGCAATGATTTGGGCCGCCATCGACAAGGCCAGCGACCAGAGCCTGGCCAGCCAGCCCAGCACGCCGCCCGCCAGCAGCTCGGCCGCCAGCATGCCGGTCAGCGGCGCTACCCCGTCGGGCATTGCCGGCAAGGCGGGCGCCTCAACGGGCGTCAGCAACACCGCGAAGGCCAGGGCTAGCGCCACACGCAGGGTTGCCGGCGGGTCGTCCTCGCCTAAGCCTGGCATGAGCATCACCGCGGCGCCGCAGCGGCACAAAACAAGCATAAACCCGAAGGCGTAGGCGGTGAGAAGTTCCGACATTCCTCACCCAAAAGGAAGGAAGCAGTTCTTTTTTGAAAAAAAGAACCAAAAAAACTTTTATTCTACTGGCCGCCGATTGCTATCAGGCGGTCGAACATTGTTTGGCCGAAACCTAGTAGAGAGCGCGCCAGGAACGGGCCAGCCAGCCAGCCGGCGGTGCCTGTGGCGACGAGTTTCGGCAGGAAGGCCAGGGCCGAATCGCTGATCTGCGTCACCGCTTGCAGCAGCGCCATCAGCAAGCCCACAATCAGCGGCGCGAGCAGCAGCGGCGCGCACATCATCAGCGTGGTGATCATGGCGCTGTGCAGAACCGCAACAACGTCGAGCGATTCCATGATCAGATCGGCATCTTGATGATGTCCTGATAGGCTTGCAGAACCCGGTCGCGAATGGCCACCGTGGTCTGCAGCGCCAGTTGCGCGCGCGACACTGCGGTGACCACCGAGGTAATGTCGCCGCCACCGGCGATCGCCTGCATCGACTGCGACTCCGCCTGCTCGCCGGTGCTGATTGCACCATCGAGCGCCTGGCTCAGCATGGCGCCGAAATCGCTCGATCCGCCTTGCGTAGCCGGCTGCGCGGAACCCAACCCGTCGCGATCGACGCTCTGATAAACAGCGAGAGCCTGCGCCATGTGCGGCAGCATGACAGCGGCGGTCATTTCAGCAAGTCGATCGTGCGGTTCAGCATGGAACGCGATACCTGCATGACATTGAGATTGGCGCTGTAGGACCGTTCGGCCTCGCGCATATCCATCATTTCGACGAAACTGTTCACGTTCGGTGCGCTGACGTAACCCTTAGGGTCAGCGGCCGGATTGCCGGGATCGTATTTTTGCGGAAATGGGCTGGAGTCAGGCACGATGGCCTTGACCTTGACGGTGTCGGTTCCCAGGCTGCGGTCGAGCACATTGGCAAAGACGGTGGTTCGGCGCCGGTATGGGGTGGCGCCGGGATAGGAGCCTGTGCTGTCCTGGTTCGCCAGGTTTTCCGCAATGACCCGCAAGCGCTCGGTCTGCGCCTGCATGCCGCGGGAGGAGATGGTTAAAGCCTGTGCCAGGTCCATAAGGAAATCCCTCTATTTGCCGAGGGCTGTCATGAACATGCCCATGTAAGTCTTCCACAGATTGCCCACCAGACCCTGCTGCGTCTCGGTATCGGCGACGGTGGAAAGCTGGTCTTCGATGTTCACCGTATTGCCGTCCGGTGCGCGTTCGGTGGGAGCGGTTCGCGCGGACTTCGCGGTTGGGCTGTAGGCCGCCAGGTGCATCGGGTTGGTGAGCGTGGGCACGAGAGTTGTGTGCGCCAGATACTGATCGAACGGCACGAGATCGCGCGCGACGAACGACGGCGTGTCGGCATTGGCGATATTCTTCGCCGTTACCTGCTGCCGCGCATCGAGCCAACCCAGCCGCTGCTGCGCCAAGTCAAAGATTGCCGGATCCGCCATGAGCACCTCGTCGTGACGGCGCGAGTGTGCCGCGTGGCCCTTTCCAAATCGTAAAGCCGGCTCGCTTGCAGCTTGGCCGCGTTCCAAACATCCAAAAGTTTTTTGGTTCTTTTTTTCAAAAAAGAACTGATTTCTTTTTCTTGCTTCTGGAGTCGTTGTTAACCTTTTCATTGCCAGAATACGCCATGGAAGGTCCGTCCGAAAAAGCCCAGCGGCTACGCGATCTGGCAGAGCGGCTGATTCGCACGATGAGCGTGGCAAGGGGTCTGGTGCGTGGCGGCCGCACGCTGGATCTGGCCGGCATAGAGGACGGCGTGGGTCTGCTTTGTGCCCAGGCGCTGGATTTGCCCGCCGAACATGGGCGGAAGGTGGCGGGGCTGTTGCAGGATGTACTGGTGGAAGTCGAGGGGCTCACGGCGGCGGTGCGCGACGCCGGTGTGAATTGTGCGCGGCACGGGCGGCGGGGCTAGATGCTGTCAGGGCTGGCCCAGGCGGCAGGGGCGGCGGCCGCGCTTGCCGTGGTGGTGCTGCTGGTTCTGCTGGCGGGCCGCGGGGCGCGCATGCTGCCTGTGGTGAAGCGGGCCGAGGGGCAGGCAGCACTGCGGCTGCGCGGCACGCTGGCGCTGGACACCAGGCGGCGGCTGCATCTGGTGGAGGCGGAGGGGCGGCAGGCCCTTGTGCTCACCGGCGGCGGCCAGGATGTACTTATCCCGTGGGAGAAGCCGGCGGGCGGGACGCAGGCATGATCCGGCGGCTGGGCATTCTTCTGGTGATCGCCCTGCTGCTGCCTTTTGCGGCGGCGGCGCAGTCGGTCAATATCGATCTCGGTCAGGCCGGCCAGGCGGGCGCAACCGGGCGGCTGGTGCAACTGACGGCGCTGTTCACCGTGCTGTCGTTAGCCCCGAGCCTGCTGGTGATGGTGACGGCGTTCACACGCATGGTGGTGGTGCTGTCGCTGCTGCGCGGTGCGCTGGGCGCGGGCGGCACGCCGCCGAACGTGGTGCTGACCGGGCTCGCACTCTTCCTGACCTTCTTCGTCATGCAGCCGACATTGGAGCAGTCCTGGACCACCGGCGTGCTGCCGATGACCCAGGGCCAGGTCAGCGAGATGGAAGGATTGCGCCTGGCCGCCGAGCCGTTCCGCCATTTCATGGCCGCCAACACGCGCCTCACCGACCTGACCCTGTTCGAACAGCTCGGCCACCTGCCGCCGCCGCCCGATGCGCAGCACCCGGAATGGCGGGCGCTGGTGCCGGCGTTCCTGATCGGCGAGCTGCGGCGGGCGTTCGAGATGGGTTTTCTGCTCTATCTGCCGTTCACCATCATCGATCTGGTAGTCTCCAGCGTGCTGATGTCGCTGGGCATGATGATGCTGCCGCCGAGCGGCATTGCGCTGCCGTTCAAGCTGATCTTCTTTGTGATGGTGGATGGCTGGCGCCTGGTATCGGGCAGCCTGGCGCAGAGTTTTGCGACAAACTGAGCTTTGCCGTAAGCAAGGTACCAACTACCTGAATGCGTGCGAGAGCACAACACAAGAGGGCGGCATCAGCTTTGATATGCGGTCGAGAAGACTCGAACTTCCACGAGGTTGCCCCCACAAGCACCTCAAGCTTGCGCGTCTACCATTCCGCCACGACCGCACGGAAGCGGCGCGTATAGCCGATGGTTGAGCCCGGTTCAACACCCGCGCCAGTCGAATGGACGCTGACAGAGCGGCCGGTCGCCTACCCGGACGCCGTCGCCCGCATGACCGCACAGGTGGCTTCCATCCGCGCCGGCACGGACCCAGAGCAGGTCTGGCTGCTGGAACACCCGCCGCTCTATACCGCCGGCACCTCGGCCCGGCCGGCCGACCTGACGGACCCGGCCTTCCTGCCGACGTTTGCGAGCGGCCGTGGCGGCCAATGGACCTATCACGGCCCAGGGCAGCGGGTCGCCTATGTCATGCTCGACCTGAACCGGCGCCACGGCAGCGTGGCCGAGCGAGACCTGCATGCGTATGTCGAGGGGCTCGAAGCCTGGCTCATCGCGACCCTCGCGCACGTCGGCGTGCAGGGCGAACGCCGGCCGGGCCGCATCGGCGTCTGGGTGAGCGATGCGTCGGGCCATGAGAGCAAGATTGCGGCGGTCGGTGTTCGGGTGACGCGCTGGGTCAGTTGGCATGGCGTCTCGCTGAACGTGAACCCCGATCTTGCACATTTTGCCGGCATCGTGCCTTGCGGCATCAGGGAGCATGGCGTCACCAGCCTGCATGCGCTCGGCGTGAAAATCGGCATGGCGGAGGTGGACGCGGCGTTGCGCGCGCACTGGCCAGCGATCTTCGCCAGCCAAGATCAGGCGCAGGCGAGCGCCAAGAAGCGCGTTGCGTCGGCTATATCCTGACGAATATGCGCCCGGCGCGCGGCCGCGGCCGCATCCACGCCCCATAGCGAGGTTTCGAACAGCTCATCGAGCAGCGCCAGCTCGTGGGCTTCCTCTGCGTCCATTGCGCCATCTGCCAAAGCCAGGCCGAGGACCAGGCTGCCGAGCGCCGGCACGATGATCCCAAGCCCTGCCAGGCGGGCAGGCGGGCTGGCCGATACCGCCTGGCGGAGCCGGCCAAGCGGCTCCTCGGCCTGTGCAAACGGCATGACCCCCTCATGCGCCTCGAGCCTGGCGCCATACTGTTCCGCCGACCAGTCCAGCCAGGGCTGCCACAGCAGTGCCTGGCGCGACGCCAGTTCGGGGGGGGCAGCAGCGCGGTAGCAGAGCAGGTCGGTCTCGCCGTAGCGGGCGATGGCATCGATCGTCGGGCCAGCGTCGCGCGCGATCTGATCGGCGGTGGCGGCGATGCGGGTGAGTGGCAGCGCCTCGGGCAGCACCGTGCCGCCGCGATCGCCGCCGGCGGCCTGCCATTCCGCGGCAATTGCCTCGGCCAGCGGGCCGGGCGGCAAGGAGAGGATCGCACCGCCCGGCAGGCGCATGGGCTTGCCGTCCAGCAGGATAGTGGCGGCATCCCCCTGCGCCGCGATGGCGGCCTCGCGCCAGAAACGCTTCATCGGGGGAGCGCGGTCAGTGGAATAGGCCTTTGAGCAAATCCTTCGGCTTCTTCATCGTGAAGCCCTGCCCCGCCTGCGCCGTCTGCGCCGGCATCGGCCCAGGCGCGCCGCCGCGGGCGATCGCGAGCTTGGCATCGCATGCGCTGGACGCCTGCTGCGCCGCATCGCCGCCGATGGAGAAGCCGACGCGGCCGTCCGCCGCCCGGTCCAGCGCCGTCTTTGGCGCCGAGAACGGCCCGGTCAGCGACACCGCTGCGGTGGCGGCGAGCGGCCCGGCATGCAGGTCCGGCACCAGGTGGAGGCCGAAACTCTCGGCGGCGAGATCGATCTCGCCCGACCCGTCCAGCGACACGCGGGCGGTATCGGCCGACAGTGCCTGCATCGACGCCACGCCATGCGAGAATTCGGCGCGCACCGCCAGGCAGCGGACGGCGGTCAGACCCACGTCGGGCGCGGGCATGCTGGCGGCGCCGAGCGTATCGGACAGGAGGGGCTGGAACAGCGCGCCGTCGAGCTGGCCATTGACCATGGAGAGGCCGGCGTGCCCATCGAGCGTGGCGGCGAGCGCCTGCGGCGTCTGGCCGGCGCCACTGAGCTGCACATCCAGTTGCAGGCTGCCTGCAGCACCCCCTGGCACGCCCGCCAGCGCGGCCAGCAAGCTGGCGGGAAAGGCCGAAGCGCGCAGCGAGACTGCCACCGGCGGCTGATCGGCGCTGGCGTCGATCGACACGCCGCCGACCAGCACCCCGCCGCCCGCGGAGAAGCGGAACGGATTGAGCGCCGCCTTGCCGTCGGCCAGGGTCAGATGGAACGACACGTCGCGGAATGCCTGGCCGGCGGCGGTGATGGCGCCGGCGGTGAGCGTCAGGTCGGCGTCGGCATTGCGCAGCGGTGCGAAATTCAGCGGCCGGTCGGATATCAGCCGCGTGGGCGGTGGTTCGGCGGCCTGTGCAGGCGGTGCCGCAGGCGGCGGCGCGTCGGTGGGCGGCGGTGCGGCCGGTGGCAGTGGCGCAAACACCGTGTCACGGAGCGAAAAATCCGGCAGCAGCGCATCGAGATCGAGGCGGCTCGCGGCCAGCGTGCCGTTCAGCGCCGGACGGGGCGACCAGATCACCGTCGCTGTGCCGGCAAGCTGCACCACCGACGAGGACAGGGTCAGGTCGCGCAGCGTCACGCCGCGCAACTTGAAACCGGCATCCTCGACATGGGCCTCGAATTTCACCTCCTTGGCCGGCGGCAGCGTGCGGCCGGCCAGCGCCGACAATTCCGCCAGATCGGGCACCTGGGCGGAGACCACGAGATCGAGACCGCTGGCGCCCAGCGCCGGCGGCACCGTGCCCTTGGCCTGAAAATCGGCGCCGCCCGCCTGGCCGCTGATCGTCGCCGCCAGCGGCGCATTCTGCGACAGAAGGTCCGGCTGCATGGCGGTGGCAGCCAGGTGCAGCGGCGCACTGGCATAGAAGCCGTCTATATTGATCTGGACATTCTGCCCCGGCCCTGGGGCAGAAAGCGTCGCCTGCTGGATCGACAGGCCCGTCGCCCAGCCCGACAGGTCGGCGGCGCCGGCGTGCAGCGAGACCTGCGACGTCCGCAACTCGCCCGAGGTGCCGTCCGACAGCCGGGCCGAGAGGTTGACGTCTTTCAGCGGCGGCAGCGAAACCCCGGGGAAGTAAGGGGCAATGGCGGCAACGTCGGGGATGTTTCCGGTCAGCGTGAACAGATAGCCACGCAACTGGTCGGGATGGGCGATGCCGCCGTCGAGTTTCACATAGGCCTGGCCGGCGCTGACCTGGATGCTCAGCGGCCATGATCCGGCCATGGCGCTGACCGGGCCGCCGGCCAGCCGGTCCGGCGAGCCGGTCGCCGCCTCGATGGCGATGGGTTGTCCGTCATGCTCCGCCTTCAGCGCGATCCTGACCGGCGACGCCGTCGTGTCATTCGTCGCCGTCATGCTGTCGATGCCCAGCACGAGTTTCGCGCCGGAGTGCGGCGCCCAGGTGACCTGGCCGCCTTCCACGTGCAGCGTGTGTATCTCCACCTGCGTGCCGCCACCGCCGGAGGGTTCGCCTGGCGCGGCGTTCTGGAACAGCGCCCGCCTGGCGGGTGCGAACACCCAGTTGGGTGTGCCGTCCGCCGCGCGCTCCAGCAGGATATCGGGCTGCACGATCATCAGGCTCTCGACCACCGCCTCGCCGGTGAACAGCGGCAGCAGCGCCACCTCGGCCCGCAGGCTTTTCGCCGTCAGCATCTGCGCCTGTGAGCCGCCCGCGACGTTGGACAGGGCGATATCGTCAACCGCAAAACTCGGCGCCAGGCCAAGCCGCAGATGCACCGCGCCACCCACCGTCAGGTCCCGCCCGGTTGCGCGGTGCACGGCCGCCTGCAATTCCGCGGTCAGCCTCGCGGGATCGAGCACCCGGGACAGCGCAATATACAGCCCCGCCCCGACCGCGATCAGGACACAGGCGGCCAGCATGGCGGAGATCAGGCCAGAGCGTCTTTTGGGCATGCGGCGCTTTACCCGATCTCCCGGGCCGAAGCCAAATGACCAAAAGTTTTGGCGTCGCCGAACGCAACGGGTAGCCTGCATGGAGCGCGCGGCAGTTTGCGGGTCGCCAGGCTGGGCTGGACCACAGGATGGCGCGTCCCTGCGAACGCCGGTCCCGCATTTCGCAAGCGGTCCATGCTGGCTACCTTAACTACGGGCGTGTCTGGCCGGTGCCGACGACTACATAACGGAAGCAGGTGAGCTGCTCGGGGCCGATCGGGCCGCGGGCGTGCATCCGGCCGGTGGCTATGCCGATTTCGGCGCCGAAGCCGAATTCGCCGCCGTCGCAGAACTGAGTGGAGGCATTCCACAGCGTCACCGCGCTGTCGCTGCCGGTGAGGAATTTTTCGGCTGCCGCCGCATCCTCGGTGACGATCGCCTCGGTGTGCGAACTGCCGTGCCTGGCGATATGGGCCAGCGCCGCATCGACCCCGTCCACCACCGCGACGCTGATGATGGCGTCCAGCCATTCGGTGGAGAAATCCGCCTCGGTGGCGGCCGGCAGGCCCGGGACCAGCGCGCCGGCACGCGCATCGGCGCGCATGGCGCAGCCGGCGGCGGCGAGGTCGGCGGCGAGCAGGGGCAGCAGGGTCGGCGCGATGGTGGCGTCGATGAGCAGCGTTTCGGTGGCGCCGCAAATGCCGGTGCGGCGCATCTTGGCGTTCAGCAGGATCGACCGTGCCATGTCGGGGTTGGCGGCCGCGTGAACATAAGTGTGGCACAGGCCCTCGGCGTGGGCGAGCACCGGGACCCTCGCCTCGGCCTGCACGCGGGTGACCAGGGATTTGCCGCCGCGAGGAATGATCAGGTCGATCCTGCCTGCGGCGCCGAGCATGGCGGCGACATAGGCGCGGTCCGTCGTCGGCGCGATCTGAACACACGCCGCCGGCAGGCCGGCATGCTGCAAACCCTCGGTGATGGCGTCGTTGATGGCGCGGGCGGAGTGCGCACTCTCCGACCCGCCACGCAGAATAACGGCGTTGCCGGATTTCAAGCAGATGGCGGCCGCGTCGGCGCCGACATTGGGGCGGGATTCGTAGATCATGCCGATGACGCCGATAGGGGCGGCGATCCTCCGGATTCTCAGGCCGTTTGGGCGGGTCCATTCCGCCAGCGTGCGGGCGAGCGGGTCCGGGAGGGCGGCGATGTCGGCGACACCCTGGGCCATGGCATCGATGCGCGCCGGCGTCAGGGTGAGGCGGTCGCGGAAGGCGGGGCCCGCCTGGCTGTGGGCCAGGTCCGTGGCATTGGCCGCGGCGATGGCGGGCGCATGGCGGCGGATGGCAGCGGCGGCTTCGCGCAGGCCCTCGTCGCGGGCGGCGGCCGGCATGGTGGCGAGTGCGCGGACCGCCGTGCGGGCCGCAGCGGCGGCGTGATCCAGCGCATCGGTAAAAGCGGCGATGGGGGCGTTCATGGGCCGAAACATAGGGGCGCTGCGGCGGCTTGGCAAAGCGGTTGCGCCCTGTAGTTCCGGGTGCGATAGCTCCCGTGCTGCGCCACCAGGAGGCCGCCCATGAACAAGAGTATTGCCCTGCCGCTCCTCTCGCTCGCCGCCGTCACGCTGCCCTCCTGCGTGACCCTGCTCATGGCCGCCTACCCGCCGCCGACGCACGACCCGGCGAAAGTCGTGCCCGGCACCTACAAGGTCGAACCCAATCACACGCAGGTGATGTTCCGCGTGGAGCATATGGGGTTTTCGTATTTCACCGGCGTATTTTCCGGTGCCACCGGATCGGTGACGCTGGTTCCCGGCAAGCCGGCGGCGATGAAGCTTACGGTTAGCGTGCCGGTCAAGAGCGTGCTGACGACAAGCCCGAAGCTGGACGAGGAGTTGAAGGAAGCGGACTGGCTGGACGCGACCAAATATCCGACGATGAGTTTCACCTCGACGTCGGTGACAATGACTGGGCCGAAGAGCGCCGATGTGACCGGCAATCTGACGCTGCATGGCGTGACCAAGCCGGAGACGCTGCACGCGACCTTCGTCGGCTCGGGGGTCAATATCTTAAGCCACAACGAAAGTGCGGGATTTCAGATTTCCGGCAACATCAAGCGTAGCGATTTCGGCGTGACCAAATATGTGCCGCTGATCAGCGACGATGTGCAACTGACGATCGCGGCGGCGTTCGAGAAATAGGCGTTAAGGTCATCGGAGATAATAGGTCACTATGTCGCCTCAATGAACGGATTGCTGACGTTGCACTTCCTTCCCGGTTATGCACCTGAGTTGAACCCTGATGAGCTGGTTTGGACTCACATGAAGCGCACCGGTGCTGCCCGGACGCCGCTACGCCAAAGCGAGAAACTGCGCGACAAGGTTGACGCCCAACTCGAAGCGATCAAACGTGCGCCTGGTCTAGTCCGCTCATTCTTCAGAGCGCCAAGTGTCGCCTACATTACCGACTGGTGAGTAGGACTACGCTGCATGCACCCATCGGATTTTTGCGGCTTGATGGCGCGCCGCAAGGGCGCCTAGGACATGCGCCATGTTCGATCTGCTCATCGTCGGCGGCGGCATCAATGGCTGCGGCATCGCGCGGGATGCCGCCGGGCGCGGCCTGTCGGTAACACTGGTGGAGCAGGACGACCTCGCCTCGCACACCTCTTCGGCCAGCACCAAACTGATCCACGGCGGGCTGCGCTACCTCGAATATAAGGAGTTCCGCCTGGTGCGCGAGGCGCTGGCGGAGCGCGAGCGGCTGCTCGCCATCGCGCCGCACATCATCTGGCCGCTGCGTTTCGTGCTGCCGCACGGCGGAAACATGCGCCCCGCCTGGCTGCTGCGTCTCGGCCTGCTGATTTATGACAATCTGGGCGGCCGCCGAACACTCCCGGCATCACAGGCGCTGCGCTTCGACGGCACCGGCCTCGGCGCCGGGCTGAAACCAGGGATCACGCGCGGCTTCGCCTACTCCGACTGCTGGGTGGAGGACAGTCGCCTGGTTGCGCTCAACGCCGTCGATGCCGCCGAGCACGGCGCCAGCATCCGCACCCGAACCCGCTTTC
>Ga0116226_10003436_pt1 | contig 13977 bp, 13 predicted proteins | sample S1TSphfallax_FD_89692 | JGI IMG/M metagenome (GOLD analysis project Ga0116226, IMG submission 89692) | Host-associated microbial communities from peat moss isolated from Minnesota, USA - S1T2_Fa - Sphagnum fallax MG | ecosystem: Host-associated > Plants > Peat moss > Unclassified | place: USA...
AAGCACCTTGGCCTTCGACATCTTGTTTGCCGAGGGTCAACGACGCTATCTGGAATCGCTCAACGCCTACGCGCGCCAATTCGTGCAGCCCGCATCCCGCCCGGATGTCGATGCCATTTTCGGAATTCCGCCCACGGTCGCCATCGAACAGCGCACCAGCCGCGGTGGCCGCAAGAGTACGGTGGCGACGCTGACCGAGATCTATCATTTCCTGAGGCTGCTCTACGTGAAGCTCGGTGTGCAGTACTGCCCCGACTGCAATGCGCGCATCGAACCGCAGTCCGCGGACGCGATCGCGGCACGCCTCCTGCAGGACTACCGCGGCAAGACCATCACGCTGGCGGCGCCTTTGATTGTCGCGCGCAAGGGCTTGTACACCGCGCTGGCAAAGTGGGCCCGTGCCAAGGGCTTCGCGCAGCTGCGTGTCGATGGCAAGCTCCTGCCGACGTCGAAGTGGCCGCGGCTGGATCGATTCATGGAGCACAACATCGACATGCCGGTGGCCACCCTCAAGGTAAGCGCGTCTGGGGAGGCGGAATTGCGTCAAGCACTGGATGTGGCGCTCGAACATGGCAAGGGTGTGGTACACGTCGATGCGCCGTCGGGTTCCAGCGTGTTTTCCACCAAGCGCGCATGCCCAACCTGCGGAACGGGTTTTCCTGAACTCGATCCACGGCTGTTCTCGTTCAATTCGAGGCATGGGTGGTGCAAGAGCTGCTTTGGCACGGGACTGCAACTACCGGATTTCGACGGCGAGCAAAGCGGCGAGGAATCGGCGTGGCGCGAGGACGAATCCTCGCCCGCCGAAGTGTGCGAGGCGTGCAGCGGACAGCGGCTGAACCCAGTGGCGCTGCACGTGCTGTTCCGCGGCGGGTCGATCGCCGCGCTCACGGATCTGCCCGTCAAGGAGTTCGCCGACTCGCTGGAGCGCATCGACCTGATCGGCCGCGAGCGCGACATCGCACGCGACCTCTTGGCGGAGTTGCGCTCGAGAACGGATTTCCTGTGCGACGTGGGACTCGGTTACCTGCAGCTGAACCGGGCAGCGCCGACGCTGTCCGGCGGCGAGGCGCAACGCATCCGCCTAGCCGCGCAGCTCGGATCCAATCTGCAGGGCGTGTGTTACGTCTTGGATGAGCCCACCATCGGCCTGCATCCGCGCGACAATCTGACGTTGCTGGATACCCTCGATCGGTTGCGCGCCAAAGGAAACACCCTGGTCGTGGTGGAACACGATGAGGATACGATACGGCGCGCGGATCACGTCATTGACCTGGGTCCCGGCGCCGGAACTCGCGGCGGCCGGCTCGTGGCACAAGGCACCGCGCTGCAGCTGGCGCAACTCCCGCACTCGGTGACCGGGCGCTGTCTGGCATCGCCGCTGCAGCATTCGCGCGGCCGCCGCCGCGTGGTGGATCGCACCAGTCCGATGATCGAGATCAAGGGCGCAGCCTTGCACAACCTGCGGCGGGTCGACGCGCGTATTCCGCTGCACGCTCTTAGCGTCATCACCGGTGTGTCCGGCTCCGGCAAGTCCTCCCTGGCACGCGATGTGTTGATGGGCAATCTGCGGCGTGCGCTGGCGCGGCCAATCCGTTCGGAGCGCAGCGCCCGCGGGCCGGCGGGTTCAACGGCCGCCCGCGGTGCCTTTACGCCGGACGGCTGCGACAGCATCACCGGGTGGGAGACCATCAGCCGCGTCTTGGAGGTGGACCAAACTCCCATCGGCAAGACGCCGCGCTCCTGCCCCGCCACCTACATCGGATTTTGGGATGCGATCCGCAAGCTGTTCGCCGAGACCACCGATGCGCGCATACGCGGATTCACCGCCAGCCGCTTCTCCTTCAATACCGCGGGCGGCCGCTGCGAAGTTTGCGAGGGCCAGGGAATGCAGCGCATCGAGATGAGCTTCCTGCCCGACGTACAGGTGCTGTGCGACGTGTGCGGCGGCAAGCGATTCAATCCCGAAACATTGGGAATTCTGTTCAAGGGCAAGAGCATCGGCGAGGTGCTGGCCATGAGCGTGGAGGACGCACTGGATTTTTTTGCAGCCGTCCGCAGCGTTCACCACCCCGTGGGTTTGTTGAATGACGTGGGCCTGGGCTACCTCAGCCTCGGCCAGCCCAGCCCCACGCTTTCCGGCGGGGAGAGCCAGCGCATCAAGCTGGTCACGGAGCTGACCAAGGTTCGCACCGACGCCTTAGGGATGGACATCGCGCGTCGCGAGAAGCAGCACACGCTCTACGTGCTCGATGAGCCCACGGTGGGATTGCACATGGCCGATGTCGAGAAACTGCTGCACGTGCTGCATCGCCTGGTCGATGCCGGCAACACCGTGGTGGTGATCGAGCATAATCTCGATGTCATGGCCGAAGCCGACTGGATCATCGACTTGGGTCCCGAAGGCGGCTCCGGCGGCGGCCGCATCGTCGCGCAAGGCTCTCCCGAGAGCATCGTGCGCAAGTCGGCCGCCAGTCATACGGCGAGGATCCTGGGAACGTTCCTGGAGGAACGCGGCGTGGCTTGATACTCGTATCGCCTCAACCGCTGTCGTCCACGGCATGCGCATAGGCTACCCGCGGTCAAGTTTGTTATTGTGGGCCGTGGACATGCAAGAGCAATTCGGCGACGTCAGCGTCGCACACGATGGACCGGTGGCGGTCATCACCATCCACCGTCCTCCCCACAACCATGTGTCGACCGTGCTGGTGCGCGACCTGGCCGACACGCTGACGAGAATCGATGTCGACCCGGATCTACGTTGCAGTGTGCTGCAAACCGAGGGCAAGAGTTTCAGCGCGGGCGCCGATTTCGCGAACCTGGACGAGGTCGGTCAGCTGGACCTTGAAGGCGCGCGTCAGCTGTATGTGGAGGCAGTCAGGCTTTTTTCCGCCAATAAACCCATCATAGCGCTGGTTCAAGGCGCCGCCATCGGCGCCGGACTGGGCCTCGCGCTCGCGGCGGATTTTCGCATCGCTGCGCCTGAGGCGCGTTTTTCCGCGAACTTCGTCAAGCTCGGCTACCACCCGGGATTCGGCATTACGCATACCTTGCCGCGCATCATCGGCCATCAGAAGGCGCTTCTCATGTGCCTCACGGGCCGGCGCATCAAGGCCGAGGAGGCGCTCGACTGGCAATTGGTCGACGAGATCGTGCCGGCGGAGGAGCTGCGCGCAGCAGGACTGCGCTTTGCTCACGAAATCGCCGAGAATGCACCCCTCGCGCTGGTATCGATCCGGGCGACCCTGCGTGCATCCCTCGCGGCCGCCGTGAAGGCGCAGTCGGACCTCGAGAGCCTCGCTCAGGCGAAACTGCGCGGCACCGACGATTTCAACGAAGGCGTACGCGCCGTGCGCGAGCGGCGCGTCGGCCACTTCACCGGACGCTGATGGTCTTCAGACTCGACGCTTCAGCGCGTGATACACCACGAGCACGACCACGGCACCGACCACGGCCACCAGCATGCTGTAGAGATTCACGCCGGTCACGCCGCTCATGCCAAATGTCGAAAACAGCCACCCGCCGACGAACGCGCCGACGATGCCGAGAATGATGTCGAGGACCAAGCCGTCACCTTGCTTGTTGACGAGTTTGCTGGCGATGAATCCCGATATGAGCCCAAGTACGATCCAAGCGATGAAGGACATGTTTTCCCCTTTTAATTTTGGGACGCCGAAGTATTGATGCGCCGTCGCGCACGCGTCGCGTCGATTGCTTGAATTATACGCGACGCTGTCGGGATGTATCGCGCGGCGTGTAGTCCTAACGCGCCATTGCGTGTAGTTCAAATGCGCGTAGCAAAAACAATTTGCTACGCGGCAGTCACTGGGTCCAACAAACCCGGGTCGTTGTTCTTCGGTGCGTTGACACGGCTGCTGACTTCGAAGGCCACCATCAAAGAAGCGTCGTAGGGCTGCAGCACCGCTCTGGCTTCCTGCAGCGAGCCCGTCAGCCACGCCTCACGGTCCTCCCTGCGCACGATCGCCGGCATGCGATGCGGATTGCTGCCGCCGTTGTGAATGTTGCTCATCAATGCATTCGCCGGCAACGTGATGTGAACGCAGCTCTCGATGGCCGTGCCGTCGGATTTGATGGACCGGTCCCAAAGTCCGGCAAAGCCGAACACGGCCTGATCGTTGAGATGGATGTAATAAGGAGCCTTGCGTCCCGCGGCATCCACGTGCCATTCGTAGAAACCCATGGCAGCTTGCAGGCAGCGTTGCCCCCTCTGCCACGGGCCGCGGTAGGACGCCGTCGTCTGCATCGTTTCGATGCGCGCATTGATGGTCGAATATTTTCCAGGCACGCCCTTGGCGAAAAACGGAATCAAACCCCAGCGGACGCACAGCCCGTGACGTACACCATCTCGGACGCGCACGATGGGCACCTGCTGCGTCGGCGCAACGTTGTAGCTAGGTGGAAATTGCCATTCCGCACGAACGAGATTGAACTCTCGTTCGAACGAGGCATCATCAGGCGATACATAGCGGCCGCACACGGCTGCTACGATACCAGTTCGTGCGAAAACTCTGTGACGGGCGCAGTTGTCGCCCTTTCCCTCCGGTTCACGGAGCCCAGATTTATTGAACTTAAAATCTTTTCACTCGCGCCCGCACGACACCTTGCAAGAGCGCAGACTGCGCCCTCTCAGCCGCACTGGGCTGCATGGGCCTCCCGCATTTTCGCGAGGCCACACATCGAGGTTTAATTTTATGGAACAAGTTAAGAACACGACCCCCACCAAGAATATTGTCGAGACGGCCGTTGAGGCGGGCTCCTTCACGACGCTCGCAGCCGGCCTCAAAGCGGCTGGGTTATTGGAAACGCTCGCGGGCAAGGGACCCTTCACCGTTTTTGCGCCGTCGGACGAAGCCTTCAAAAAACTGCCCCATGGCGCACTCGAGAGTTTGCTGAAGGACAAGGCCAAGTTGAAGGCGGTCCTCACCTACCATGTCACCAGCGGCCATCTGTTGGCGAAGGATCTGAAGTCCGGCGACGTCAAGAGCGTGGAAGGCAGTCCGTTGCACGTCACGGTGGCGGGATCCAAGGTCCAGGTCAACGACGCGCATGTCACGAAAGCGGATATCGTCGCTTCGAACGGAGTCATACACGTCATCGATTCGGTGATGTTGCCCAAGAGTGTAAAGTTGGCCGACGCCGCCTGATTCATTCGGCTCGACACGGTGGCCCCGAAAGCGGGGCTGCTGTTCTCACACCAACGCTTCGCTACTTCCCGGCAGGTGCATCCGCAGGCGGTCTCTTGCGCGGCGTCTTGGCGTGCAACCCCTCGTCTTGAATGAGCCGCTGACGCACGTACAGAAAGCGGATGTCTTCGTATTCGAACGCTGATCCGGTGGAGTAATAGCGAAAAGCGATGTGCGCACGCTCATCCACCGCGTTGGCCACACCCAGTCCCCACGACACGTCACCACGGTATAGACGGAACAGATCGACACCATACTCGGTGGCGTAATCGGCGGCAAAACCGACACCGTCGCGCAACGTCGAAGGACCGAGCAGCGGCAGCACCAGGTAGAAACCGGGATGCATGCCCCATACTGAAAGCGTCGTCGCGAAGCCGGTGGGAGCGGCCGGAACCTTCAATTTGGCGGCGACATCGATCAGCCCGCCGATACCGATGGTGCTGTTGATCGCGAATCGCTCCAGGCTGCGCAGTCCGAATTTCAAACGCCACTGCAGCACGTAATTGACGATGCTGTCCACTTCGCTCAGGTTGCCGAAAAAATTGTGCACCCCCGAACGCAGCGGTCCGGGTATCCGCAAATACGTATTCGTGACCGGCAGGAATATCGCCTCATCGAACCGGGCATTGAATCGGTACGTGAAGCGATTCAGCCGTTCCAACGGATCGTAGGTATACATCGGCGGCGCGTCCGCCGGCGTGACCGGCGGTGCCTCTACGGGCCCTGCCGCCTCCGGTTGGCTGACATCTACGTCCTTGGCTTTGGATTCATGGTCGGATGCGCTTTGGTTGGCCGCGGTCGCCGCGGCTTCGGCAAATGCCGCCGCGTTCGCCGCGGCGGCGGCGTTGTCGGCGGCCGGGGTCTCGTCAGGCAGGGTGTGGATGGTCAACACCTGCGACGCACACCCCCCGAGCAGCGCGGCGCTCAGCAAGATCATCGGCACGGCCCGCAAACAGCGCCTCATGGCGCACCTCCCGGCCACTTGCCGGCGAGCATGAGCAGCATGTCGGCCACCTGCTGGCGATCGCCGAGATTTCCGAGATGTCCGCCCTGATCGTAGACGACGATGCGCTTGCCCAACGTGTCTTTCAGCCAATTCAACTCGCGCCGATCCAATATCAAGTCGTCCTGGTTGGTTTGCACGTAGTAGTTGCCGTCGGAGCTCAAGGTGCTGCCGATGACGTTGAGCCGGTTGTCGGCAATTAGTGAGGCGCTGGTCGCACCGGGGCGGGCCTTGAGATAGTAGGGAGCAAATACCCTGCTGTAATACTCCGAGAACGGTTTGAGTCGAAGCTCCCGTTGGATGTTGTCCAGTGAATCGCCCACCCGGGGAGGATGCTTCGGATCGGTCACCACGCCGGTACGGGCGTACAAATCCCCGATGAAGAACATGTCGACCAGGTCGAGACGGAATGTCAAGGCGATAGCCGCCTCGAATTGCCTGTCGGTCTTCAATGTCGCCGCGGCGGCGTTCAGCAGGAAGTCCTCATCGATCTGCACCTGGTTCGTGGCCCGGTACAGATTGGCGAGCTGCGCATACAGCGTGCGGTACAGCTGGTCGATGGCGGCATCACTCGAGCCGATGCTGCTGGCGAACAATTTGTCGAGACGCCCGATGGAGGAGAACAAGCTCACCGGCGGATTGATCATCAGAGCACGGTGAATGTGCAGCTTTCCTTCCCTGGCATCGATGGTCTTCAAGAACGCAGCGTTCGCGCCGCCGAGACTATAGCCAAGGACGTCGATATCGGTAATCTTCACCTTACGCGGCAGGTGATTGATGATCTCCTGCATGGCCGCGTATAGATCGTGAGCATCCTGCATGAAATCGCCCGCCACACCGGTGCTCGAGGCGGCCACGATGAACCCGGGGAACGTCGGCGACGGCATCGTCAGCACATGATAGCCGGCACCGTACAGCGCGCCGCGCAATACCTGAATCTTCGAGGTGTTCGCGTCGCTCCCGGTTCCGGAAATGATGATCGCAAGCGGCGCGGGATTGCGCTGTGCGGACAAATAAACGCGCAGTTTGCTGTCGAACCACAGAACATCAGGCACCGGCTGACGCCAGGGCAGCGAGACGTTGAGCTCGGCCACCGGCACTTTCTTCGGCAGTGGCGCGATATCTTGCGGCGGCGTTCCAAACACGGTGGCGTGCAGTGCGGCGGAATCCGCCAGCCCCGTCGCCGGACCGGTTGAATCTGTACCCGTGCCCGTGGGCGCCGCGGCCGCCACCTCGGCCAAAATGACCGGGTCGTCAGCTTGCGCGAATGTGGAAGCGCTGAGGAGGCAGGCGGCAAACGCTGGCCGCATCTGTTGAAAAAAGCCCATTTCTTTCATGGTCGCACAAGGGGCGGCACTGAAACACACCGGCGCCGCGTAGGAGTTGCCCTACACGCTCACTCCGTTGACACCGATATGTCGGGGGTAGCGCGCTGGAAAGCCGGCAGCTCCCGGCACGCGGCATCGATCGCGCCGAGGCACCAAGCACAGGTCAGCCATGGTCATCGCGTGTCGCCTTTTTATCGAGATCGCGACGCAAACCGCGTAAAGTTCCGTACACCCGTAGGCCTCGAGGCGGACATTGTGTTCAAGCAAGCGATCCTGGCATTGACTCTGTGTGGATTGATCGTGTCAGGCCCGTGTCTGGCGCACGCGCATCTACAGAGCTCGACGCCCGCGAACGATGCTCAACTCACCGAATCCCCGAAGACGTTGCTGCTCAACTTCAGCGAGGCTGCGCAGCTGGCGATGTTGAAATTGGTCGGCGCCGGCAAGGAATTTCCGATTCCCCTCGATAAGACCGCCAAGCCGGGCCAGACTTTCACGTTGGCCCTGCCGGTGTTGGCGCCCGGCAGCTATACGGTGCACTGGACCGCGGTCGCCGTGGACGACGGTCACGTCACCAAGGGCACGTTCATGTTCTCGATCGCACCTTGAGCGGCGTGCCTTAGGCGCAGTCCAGCGCACCCGTGGAAGTCACCGGCTGGGAAGCCGCCGCCGCGCTCGCCAAGGCGGTCACCTACGCGGCCACGCTCGGCGCCGCCGGCGCGATTTTCTTTCTGAACTACAGCGAATCCTCGTTGCGAACCCCGCAGCGTCGGCGCATCCGGCGCAACGTCGCTCAACTCTTGATCGTGGCTGCCTTGGCGAGCGTGGCCAAAGTCTTGAGCATGGCCGGCTCGATCAGCGATGACTTTGCGGGAATGGTCGATGGCTCATTCGTCGGCATGATTTTGCGAGCCGGTGAGGGCCGCGCCGCCGGTATTCGCCTGATCGGATTGAGCCTGTGCGCTGCGGTATTGTTCTCGACGCGGCGCACCGATCGACTGGCCGCCGCGGGCGCGCTGCCCGCCGCGGGTTCGTTCGCCGCGGTCGGGCACGTCCATGCGCTGAAGCCCGACTCGGCTGCCACGCTGCTCTTGATCCTGCACCTGTGGTGCGCGGCATTCTGGTGGGGCGCGCTGTGGCCGTTGCTGCAAGTGGCGCGCGACGGCGACGGCGCGCAGACCGCCCGGGTGGCGGCACGCTTCGGCAAGATTGCCATGTTCTTGGTTGCCACAATGATTGCCGCGGGCGCGCTCATGCTGTGCCGGCTGCTCGGCAGCATCTCGGAACTCTGGGGCGACGCCTACGGACGCATGCTGAGCGTCAAGCTGCTGTTGGTGGCCGTCCTGCTCTGCGCCGCCGCGCTCAACAAGCTGCGGCTCACGCCGCGACTCGCCGCCGGCGATGCCGCCGCCGGTCTCGATTTGCAACGCTCGATCCGGACGGAGCTCATCACCGCCAGCATGATCTTGTGCATGACGGCCGCGCTCACCACCTTCGCCGGCCCGGATTGATTGAAATCGTACCGTGTGTTGACCGGCCCTCGTTCAGCCCGGCGGGATAGTTCGCGGAGCGGACACTGTGCATTTTACGTGTCCGCTCCACGAACTATCCCGCCGGGCCCTCACCGTAGTCCACGTACAGCGTCTTGCCCGCGCCGGAAACGCACGCCTGGACCTCGAAGGCTGAATGCACCAGTTCTGGCGTCAACGTTGACTGCGTCGGACCATCGCCCTGCACGCTGCCGCCCCGCAGCGCGAAAATCCGGTTCGCGTAACGGCCTGCCAGTGTCAGGTCGTGAATCGATGCGATCACCAGCTTGCCGCCGCTCGCCAGATCCCGCAGCCGCCGCGCCGTATCGAGCGCGTGCCGCGGGTCCAAGCCCGCAATGGGCTCATCGACGATGAGAATATCGGGATCACCGACCAGAGCACGTGCCAGCATGGCGCGCGCCAGTTCGCCGCCCGATAGCGTGGTGACCGACTGGTACCGATGCTCCTTTAGGTCACACGCCTCGAGTGCGGCATCGATGTTGGCGGCGAAACTGGCCGGCAACCCACCGAACACGGGCAAGGTCGGCGTCAACCCCAGTGCCACCAGCCGCTCAACGGCAATCGGCCATTCGCAGCGGGGATTTTGCGGCAAGTAAGCGCGCCGGCGTGCCAGCGTGAGTCCGGAGAAACCGGCGATCGGGCTGCCGTCGAGCGTGACGCTGCCCGAGTCGGGGCGCAGCAGTCCGGCCAACACCGACAGCAAGGTCGACTTTCCCGCGCCGTTGGGCCCGATGACGGCGACGAATTCTCCGGATTCGGCCCGCAGCGAAACCTTGTCGAGCAGCATGTGACGCCCGCGCTGCACCAAGATATTGGCAGCATCGAGTTGCGTCACGAGCCCGCCCCCACGGCTGCCAACAGATCCGCACGCAGCGCCACGGCAGCGCGCACGCTGGCCGGGATGCCGCAGCTGAAGAGGGCCACGGGAAAGACGATCCTACGGCCGGCATAGCGTTTCAGAATCAAGGGATGCATCGCCAGTTCGGCGTTGCTCCCCGGGGTATCGCCGGCATTGCTGGGGGTGGCGATCACATCAGGCCGCGCCCAGAGCAGTTGCTCGACGTCGTACGGTGTGTATGCTTTGTTCGACGTCGACGGCACGATGTTCGAACCGCCGGCAGCTTGCAGAATGGCATCGAACAGGGTGCCCTTGCCGGGAATCGATCCGCCTTCGCCCCACGCGGCCACTCGAATGATCTGATGCGGCTTCGATTCCGCCAGCTGCCGCAACGTTGCATCCATGTCCGAAATCAACTTCTCGGCGACCTCATCACGATGCAGCGCGTGTGCAACGCGTCTGGTCACGGAGCGGATCTCGTCGAAGTCATTGGCCGGCGGCACCTCCAGCAAAGCAAAGTGCATGGCTTTGAGCAGATGGCGCGTTGCAGGCGTGGTAAACGTGCCCGCCAGGACCAGATCGGGCTTCTCCGCAAGAACCTCCTCCGCCGTGCCGGCGTTGACGGCGACCCGAGCGGCCTGCGGCCAAAGATAGGAGTTGCCGGGTTTCCGAGCGTAATAGGTCACGGACGCGATCCGTTCGGGCGGCAGTAACTCGAGCAACAGATCGTCCGTGCACATGCTCAAGGACATGACATGCTGCGGGCCCGGCTCGGTGTCCGCCCACGCGGCGGCCGCGGCACACATCAAAGCGCACATCAGCGCGGGCGCAGCGCAACGATTGCGCAGTACCGGCCTCACTTGAACCGGCTGAAGTCCGCAGGGCGCCGTTCTGAAAACGCCGTGAACGCTTCCTTGAATTCCGGCGAGCGCAGCTGTCGCATGAAGTGATCGCGTTCAATATCCATGCGGCGGCGCAGTGCGGTTGCATCGCGCATCAAGTGCTTGGTCGCGAGCACGGCGCTCGGTGCGCGGCTCGCGATGGCCTGCGCTGCGGCACGGGCGACCTTGCGCAAGTCGGCAAGCGGTACCGCGCGATTCGCGAGTCCCCACTCCACCGCCCGCTGCGCGGGGACGGCCTCGCCCAGCACGAAGACCTCGAACGCCCGCGCATATCCGATGCGCAGCGGCAGCAGCATCGACGATGCAGCTTCCGGTACCAACGCCAGGTTCACGAAGGGCGCCGCCAACGCAGCATCCTCGGACACGAACACCATGTCGCAATGCAAAAGCATCGTCAGGCCGACACCGACGGCCCGACCATTGACTGCAGCCACCAGCGGCTTGCGCGCCGCCCCGATCGCGAGAATGAAGGGATTGTCATCCTCGTTGCCCGGCGACGAACCGCTGCTGACCGCGGCGAAATCCTGCAGATCATTGCCGGCGGTGAACATATCGCCGTTGGCCTGCAACAGCACACAGCGAATATCCGCGTCAGAGTTGGCGTCATTGATGTGTGCCGCGAGCGTTTGATACATGGCGCGGGTCAGCGCATTTTTCTTCTCCGGACGATTGAGCGTCAGCACCAACAGCTGATCGGATTTCTCCACGAGAATCGGTTCTGCCATTGTGTTCCCCCCTACAGTGCATATCATGGCGCCATTTTGCGCAGGCGCACCACCAACCAAAAGAAAAAAGGCGTTCCGATCAAACTGGTCAAGACACCCAGCTTCAGCTCGCCGCCAACCTGAATCAAGCGCGTCACCACATCGGCGATGAGCAGCAGCACCGCACCCACCAAGGCCGCAGGCACCAACACACGGCTGGGCTCGAACCCAACGAGCGGGCGCACCACATGCGGCGCCACCAGCCCGATGAAACCGATCGCCCCGGTCACCGCCGTCGATGCGCCGACGGCGAGTGCCGTACCGAATACCACCAGCACATACAACACGCGCAAATGGATGCCGAGGCTGCGCGCTTGGGCTTCGCCAAGCGCCAATGCATCCAAGGCCCGCCCGCTCGCGAGCAGCATCGCCGCCCCCACCACGATGAAAGGCGAGACCAGCAATACATCCAGCCAGCTGCGATCCGCCAATGAGCCCATCAACCAGGTCATGATCTCATAGGCCGCGTAGGGGTTCGGCGCCAGATTGAGCGCCAAAGAAATGCCGGCGGCAGCGAGTGCCGAAACCGCGGCGCCGGCAAGCACCAAGGTGATGGTGCCGCCGCCGCTGCCGAGCGCGATGGTCAGCATGCTGGCGAGCAGCGCCCCTGCGAGACCGGCCAATGGCGCGGCCGTCGCGAAGTGGGTCGCCAACCCGAAATAAATGGCGAGTACCGCACCGAGTGCGGCGCCGGTGGAAACGCCCAACAGGCCCGGTTCCGCCAGCGGATTACGGGTCACGCCTTGCAGCGCGGCTCCCGACAAACCCAATGCCGCGCCCACCTCCACGGCCAGCACCGCCCGGGGCAGGCGCAACTGCGTCACGATGGCCGCGGCCAGATCGCCCTGCGGCGACACCAGCCCGTGCCAGACCTCCGCGACCGGCAACCACACCCGTCCCGCCAGCAAGGAAACGGCCACGGTGGCCGCGAGCAGCAGCAGCAAGCCGGCGATGACGATCGGGTCTTTCAATGCAGCATCATATAATCTTAGGTGCATGAATCAATCTGCCGCGTGCGCCATCGGCTCGGCCGCCTTGTTCGGCGCAAGCACCCCCTTGGCCAAACGGCTGCTGGGTGAAGGCATAGAGCCTCTCATGCTCGCCGGGCTCTTTTATCTCGGCTCCGGCATTGGTCTTAGCGTGTTGCAAGTTGTTCGTTTTACGATGCGCCGTCGATCCAGCGAGGCGCCGCTGCGCCGCGCCGACATGCCGCGGTTGGCCGCCGCCGTGCTGTTGGGTGGCGCGTTGGCGCCCGCCCTGTTGTTGCTCGGATTGAAGAGCACCGCCGCGTCAGCCGCGGCGTTGCTGCTGAATCTCGAGGGTGTGGCAACCATGGCGATCGCGTGGCTGCTGTTTCGCGAGAATGTCGATCGACGGCTGCTGCTCGGTGCCCTCGCCATCGTCGCGGGCGCGGCAGCGCTGTCGTGGAGCGGTAACATCGCCACGGGTGCGGGGGCGTTGCTCATCGTCGCGGCCTGCGTCGCCTGGGGGATGGACAACAACCTGACGCGCGGATTGTCGGCCGCCGACCCGGTGCAAATAACGCTGATCAAGGGCCTGGCGGCGGGCGGTGTCAATTTCGCGCTGGCGCTGAAGATAGGCGCCACCCTGCCCTCCTGGCCGCGCGTGCTGGGCGCCCTCGCGGTCGGCTTCTTGGGCTACGGCGTAAGCCTGGTATTGTTCGTGCGAGCCCTGCGCTTTCTCGGCGCGGCGCGCGCCTCGGCGTATTTTTCCACGGCCCCGTTCATCGGCGCCGTCATCGCGGTGGCGTTGTTCCACGAGCCTGTTTCCTTCGCATTGCTGCTGGCAGCCGTGCTCATGGGCGCGGGCGTCTACCTGCACTTGCAAGAGTCGCATCAACACGACCATACGCATGAGGACATGCAGCACGAGCATCAGCACGAACACGATTCGCACCACCAACACCAACATGGCGCGCTCGATCCCGCCGGCGAGCCTCACACTCACTGGCATCGACACCCGCGGATGATACACGCGCATCCGCATTACCCGGATTTGCACCACAGGCACGATCACTAAGATTGAGGGCGAGGGACGGAAAACGGCAACGAAAAGGCGGCAGTTGCCGTTTTCTGTCCCTCACCCTCAGCCGTAGTGCGACCGTGCAGTGGCTCTAACGAGGTAACTATTGGACGGCTCACGCCCGCCGCCCATTTCTGCGCCACCGGCGGCGGATCGGCCACCGCCAGCCGGGCGGGATAGGCCGTCGCGAGACAACTGTTCTTCTCGTTGTCTCGCGACGGCCTATCCCGCCCAAGCTAAGTGGTGAAGCCGATCCACCGCCCGGTAGCCACGATGGTCGTCCACAGCACCAGCGACACACCCCCCGCAAACCGGGCCCGTGGCGGCGGAGCAGACGCATCCCAG
>Ga0116226_10003437_pt1 | contig 13975 bp, 11 predicted proteins | sample S1TSphfallax_FD_89692 | JGI IMG/M metagenome (GOLD analysis project Ga0116226, IMG submission 89692) | Host-associated microbial communities from peat moss isolated from Minnesota, USA - S1T2_Fa - Sphagnum fallax MG | ecosystem: Host-associated > Plants > Peat moss > Unclassified | place: USA...
AATTGATAAACATTCAGTCATATTTTTAATATAACATAACAATCTAGATAATCAGGGGTGTCTCAACCACGGGGACGGGAGAGGGGTGAAAGCCGCTTCCCCAATCTTCAGAAATTTTGCTTTTTTGATCGATAATTTTTGAAAAAATCGTTGACCCAATTTTTTCGACTTCGAGCCACCTCTGAAGATAATTTCAGACCATACGCAAATAAAAAAACCGAAAATACCCTTCTATAAAATCTCTATCAAATAGATTGCCAAGGTCATGTTCTACTTTGACAGGAAAAAAACGAGACTTCGTTCCAAACATAGCGTTCTCTATACAAATATTTTTTGACTGGATATAAAACTTAGCCATTGCAATAGAATATAATATTGCCTAATAATGATGCAATAACCGTTAAAACTATTAATTCCAGTAATAGAGTGATAGGAGAAGAGAAAGATGTGTACATTTGGTGGTATAATAACAGAATATCCATGGATTTCAATTGATTCATTTCTTCAATCAAATTGCCAAGTCTCACGAGTTTTCTTTGTCTCACATATGTAATTAATAATTTCGAATAGATTTTTAAAAATAAAATTCAATATTTTCTAGACATACAGATCATCTTCGTGGTTTAGATGAACCAACATTTGCTCAATATGTAATGAATAATCATTCAATTCGTATATATTGTTCAGAAACTACACGACATTTTCTTTCAAAATTATCTGCATATAAACATCTATCAAAATTCTATTCAGTAATTCATGTTGATCAATCATTTACTATACAAAATCCTGTTGATGAAAGTAAGAAAATTTTTTATTTCTTAGACTTATTCTTTTTTGTTTGTTTCTTAGATATTTCAATAACAGTTACTTGTTTTGGTTCTGGTCATTGTCCTGGTTCATTAATGTTACTTTTTGAAGGTTCTCAGGGTACTGTTTTATATACCGGTGATTTTCGTCTGTATTCTCATCAATCTAATCGTCATCGTATTATTTTATCAAAAAAACTTATTGATACACTCTATATTGATATGACGTTTTTTGAACCATCAATTCGACAATTACCTGAACGTGAACAAGCATGTCAAAAATTGATTCATTTTATTCAAGAACATGATCAACGATATTTTTATCTTAAAACATCTGCTCGTGTTGGTTATGAATATGTTTATATATCATTATATCAACATTTTAGAATTTTAATTCATGTCAATTCAGAACAATATCATTTATATGATTGTTTACCACAAGTTCAACAGGCATTAACAATAAATCCAAATAGTACGAGATTACATGCTTGTTGGCCAAGATGTACGCATACAAAATCCTCAATTAAGGTAATTATTTAAAAAAATTTTTTTAATTAATTTTTTTTTCTCTTTCAGATTGTTCTTTCCGTTCTTTGGTTTACTCTCCAACAACAACAACAATTTAAATCCCCTCTTGTTCAAATTTCTACGGATTATTATCGTCTTTGTTATTCATTACATTCATCATATAATGAAATTTGTATATTTTTAAAACAAATATCACCAACTCGTGTGCATCCAATAGCTTTACCTGATCGTATTACACCCGAACTTTTTAATGAACTTCTTAAACAATTAGGAATAAATCAATCTTCAAGAATTTGTTTTTCTCCGAGTAATACTGAACAACAAATTAAACGACGTTATCAAACAATAGAAAATAAGAATAGTATTCAAGATGATGAACTTGATTTTAATTGTCATGAAAATCGAGAAAATAACGAGAAACAATTATTTAAACGAATTAGTAATTTACAACAACCATTAACTAAAAAATGTAAACAGAAAAATAAGAGTTATTTATAATAATTTTTATATTGTATTTTTCTTTTAGTAAAGTCTGACGTCGATTCAACAAATGAACAGTGTTTGAATAATGCAGATTCAGTTATTATTCTTCCTCCATCGCCATTAAAAATTCAACAAACAAATCAAATAGAGTACATTATCATTGACTAGAAAACCCAGTTATTGTTCTTTGAGATTCTATTTTTGAATAGATAGTCGTGTATATTTTTATATTATTTTAATTTCTGTCTATTTTATTGTTATACAATAAATATATATTATTTGTATGTTTATAGAATCTTTCTATTTTATAAAATTCACTTATTACGAAATATCAAGAGCTTGCCATATTGAGTATAGTGATCAGCCATGAATTACTTCTCTATATGCTGATGAATCGACTAGACCCGACAAAAATCTTCTGTTTGCATACTATCGAATAACTTAATCGTTTTAATTTGTGATGGATTATGTTATTGATATGAAGAATAAATTTTTTATTTTTATTTTACTTTGAAAACAATAAATATAAAACAAATATCAATCAGATCAGTCGATTATCACAGTTGTCAAAAAATAAAATAAAATAAAATAAAATTTATCAAAACCATTGATTTCGTACAATAGCCCAAATTTTTTGTTCGATATGAGCTGTTTTTAAATCATCAAATGTAATTGGACTTAATGAAGCTAATTCACGATAGAATTCTTTTGAATAATAGTCTCGTAATTGAGATGCTGCTTCTAATACTAAAACAACGGAAAACATCATCATTGATATTCGAACATAATGAGCTAATGTAACACCACTTTCTCGATCTGAAATTGTACGTTGGTCATCACTAAATGTTTCATTTGCAGATGAACAATAACAATATTGAATAAGTCGAGCTGTTGGAGCATCTAGTGTTCGACCTTCAGCAAGACTTTGAGTAAAAATTGTTCGATGATTATTTTTCATATCTTCTTTGACATCCTAAAATAAAAATTGATTTTATCATTTTAAGTCTATTATAAATTCAAATTTACTTGTAAATCATCAAGTAATTGTAAACCAAATCCTAAATATTCTAAATAAGCCATTTTAGCTCTTGTTAATTTTCCTTCAATTAAAAATCCTGCAGCTATTAATGATGCTCCACCTTTTTCTGCACTAACTTGTTCAACTTGTATCATGGTTGGTGCATAACCATCATCAATTTTTGCATGTTGTAGTATAGATTTCATCTGTGATTCATGTATTGTGGCTAAACTCATATACACACCTTCATATTCTCCACCACGTTGCCAATCATTTTCAATAAATTTCACCATATCAAATATTTTTATAATACGATTAGCATATGTTTGTAATGACAATGGTAAATTTAATTCATTAACATTTGATTGTTTCCCATCAAAATGTACTCTTGGATCATAAGTTGATTCACCAAAAAGTAATCGTTCATGGAAAATTTTTGCAAAATCTTTTTTCGCTTCTTTACTTATTTCATTAGAATCGACTAGATCATCTGTATATGGATAAAGCATATTATAGCCAAATATTGAATCTGTTAAAACTAATGGTAAATTAAGTTGCATTTGAAAAGCAATCATAAACCAAACAGTTCGACCAGCTTTAAATAATTCTTCAAAACTAATTGTTGGATCATAACGTTGACCCTTATTAAGAAATTCGTCAGTGATTCGACCCATCGATTGATATATACCATAAAGAGATCCATCTTTTACTGAAGGCACATTTAATGTTTCATTCCATAATCGAAAACCTGAAATAAAAAAAGAACAAGGATATTTTTTTCTAAATGATTAATCAGATAAATATTTTTTGACAGCTATATGAAATTATTAATATTTGCGTGATTTATCGCAATACTGTTCGTATGATTAATAATCTAATTTATATTCTCTGAATAATCTCATGAGAAAACTAAATCTAGAAGTTATTTATACTTACCTTTTGACTGAATTTTTTTTCTGAGAAATGTTTTCTTGAGTAATGTATAATAAAAAGCAAAAAATTTCATATTTCTCACACGTGCTCGTTGTTGTTTAGGTGTTTGCCGTCTGACTAGTTTATTATCGATTGTGGGTAAACCATTTGGTAATGAATACCATAATTTTAATGTACTATCATAATTTAATTTTAATCGTTCTTTTCGAAATTCTTCATATGTTTTAAAGTCAAAATATGCATCACCAGCTGAATTATCCATCTGAAAATAAAATGACAAATATAATAAATATTTTTTGCTTAGGTTATTTTTTATCGTTATTAATATATACTCAAATAATTGCAGAGCTTTCTTTTTGGTTCTTATTCTGATTTTTTTTTCCTATTCTGTTCAAGGATATTTTATCTACGAACAAAATCATTACCTAGTGTAACATTATGGTTACAGTTACGGTTAACGATGGCAACCGACAGTTTGTTGAGAGTGGAATAATGAAAAAAGAGAATGAAAAGAAAAAGAGAAAGAAAAAAAAAGAAAAAGAAAAAGAAAAAAATATAACTTAGTTTCTTTTTTTGAAGTACTGCCCAAGGTTGATGAATCATAAACATGAGTAAATTGCACGCAATCAGTATACACCCATCTCTTCTTAACATGAGTAATATAGATGCAAGCGAAGCATGATGTTGTAAAAATAACCATGACATAGTAATTATTTCGGAGAAAAAGAAAAGGAGAATCTCTTTCTTATTTTCTGTTTTGATTAATGGACAAAAAATATTAGACATGCACATGATGTACTTGATAAAATGAGCTCTCAAACTTCTGTGTTTTTTTTTCATAGTCATGACAATAGTTAACGGCAATGACGATAACACTCGATCACTTCATTCTCTTTCTTAAATTATGCGAAGGTGTGGAGTGTCAATAAAACCAGATTGTGATTTGTCTTTGACGTCAAGAAGAAAAATAAAAGTAATTGACAGCTAGAAAAACGAAGGACAACTGATCTTTTATTTTTTCTTCACCTGGTTTTTTATTCATAGAATTTTACGTGAAGAAAAATAAAAGATTTATCTGTCAAAATCAACAATTAAAAAACGCAATTCTCTTATGAAAAGATTTCCTTTTCTTTTCTTTTCTTTTCTTCTATTAAATATCAAAAAAAAATTTATTATTTATAAAATGAAAAAAAAAGTACCATAAAAATAATAATAAAAAAAATAAAGAAACAAAATATTATAACCGAACATACATCAATCAGAATGTCATTATATCGATGAAATGTTTGGTCTTTTTCTGGTATACATGTTAAATGACGTTGATAAGCTAATTTTTCTTCAACTGATGATAATCGACCAATACGAAAAAGAAATGGTGACCATGGAGCTGCACAATAAATACGATACCAAACTGTTGGATGTCGAAAAAATAAATAAAATAAATTAATTCGTACACCTAATTCATCACCAATAACATCCGTATATTCAAAAAGATTAACTAATTGTTTAAGACGTTTATCATCATGAGGATAAAGACGAGCATGTCGTCTCCAATATGCTCGACGACGTTGACCCATGACTTTTTCTGATGGTAAACGACATCGACCAGAAAATACAGCAGCTACCCAACGTGCTTGTAATTCTGCTAATGCTGGTATAGAACCAAATACTGGTCTTGCTGTACCAACAAAGGCAAGAGTTCCATTAACATTAGATGCAAATACAAGTTTATATAAATCATGTATATCTGTACTAGAAAAAAATGGATGTACCCATTGATAACCAGTACATAAAAGAATATGATCAATTTCTATTGGATTTTCTTCTTGTTCAAATGTTATGGATTGTTTATCAATAGTTTTAATTCCTCGTTTTGGAATAACACGATTAAGTGAAATATAATCAACAACTTCACGACTTTTATTAATAAAACCATGTAAAAATGGAACTTTTGGAGCCCATTCACGAACACCTGTACCACCAACACCCCACATCGGTACAAAAAACATTCGTCTCCAACAACGAACGAATACATTATTATAATAACCAAATATTCTCATTAACATTGTATACATGATATCAGCTGGTTGTTGACCTAATACACGTGCTTGAAACCATTGACCTTCACGAATACTCATATATACACGTTTAGCTACTGTAGCACTTAATTCAACAGCTAAATCACTTCCTGTTTCACCACCACCAACAACAAGTATTCTTTTATCAATAAATTGATCCTGATAAGGACTTTTATAAGATATACTATGTGAAAATGTCCCAGTAAATTGATTAAATGGATAAGTATGACGTGGATCATTAGCTGTTTGATGTTGTCCTGAACAAACAACAAGATAATCACAATCAATTGTTTTTAATCCATCATTTAATATAATACTCCATTGTGGTTCGACTCGAACAATTTTTGAATTCAAATGAATATTTGACCAAAGTTGAAAATGATCAGCATAAGAATGTAAATAAGCAAGAACTTCTTCATGAGAAGGAAATTCACCAACAGAAGTTGGAAATGGAAAATCAGAAGCATGTAAAAATGTTTTTGATGATGTAACATGAGTTGATTTATAAACACCACCAACATTTTCATTTTCATCATAACACCAAATACCTCCAATTTGTGAACGACTTTCATATAAATGAGCATCAAGTCCTTCAGCTAGAAGATATTTCAAAGCATAAAGACCGGACCAACCACCACCAATTACAACTACACGATGTTTTTCCCTAGGATATTTAAAAATTTTATATTTTTTTTTCGAAAAAAAACAAAAGAAAATGTTTTAAATATTTTACTTATTTTCTGTTGATAATAATAAAGGTTGTCCAGAATCTGTCATGATTTTTCTAGAAAATAGATCTAATTTCCAGTAGTGACAACGAATCAGAAATAATAAAAAAATACGTTAATAAATGTTATTTTTCTTCATTCTCTTTCTTCCGTTACCTTCCCAACGGCTGCAAACGCTTTTTATTCATTTATTTAGTCACCTACAGAAAGAAGAAATTCAACAGAAAAAAAAACCTACTACCGATGTTTTTTTATTGTTGCATAAAAAGTGAAGCATATTTTTTGTTTGAACATACTCCAGTCTTGCTGTAGTCATTCTTTTTTTCAAATAACAAAAATTTTTATTTCGAAAGGTACAAAGATCGGCACATATTCGATTATTTCTTATTGAAGAAAAGAAATAGCAAAATAAATTTTTCTACCATCAGAAATATTTTAAGCGTAGAACTTTTTTTACTACATTCAATAGACATATCATTTGCAAATGAAAGGAATATTCGGAGCAGTCTATAGCGTACAATCAAAAATTCTTCATGAAATCGTCATCATTTTTATGATATTTACTATTATTAGTATTTTTATAAATGGAATGTGTGATTGTTTCCTGTAGAATTCTACAAATCAGGAATTGATCAATAATAAATGAAAGAAAGATTTTGTAACAGTCTATTTGCAATCTATAAAAGCGTCATTTAGAACGATATAGTTTTTATTCATAAAATTTTTCGAATTGATTTCTATGATATGTATAACTGATTCATCAAAGTAATTGTATACGATTTCTATTTCTTTGCTTTCAATGTTGTCAGTATAGTCATTTTTCTCTAACTTCATAATCCCATTTTATCTGTTTCGATGAATATGTTAATTCTATACTAAGCAGACATCAGTCCAAAGACTAGACTCATTATTTATAGAAAAAAACTTGTCGGTATAGTCCTTAATGGCCTAAAATATGTAATTCACATATCTTATTGAGCTAGATTATACTAATAAAAGATACGTTACATGATGAATCCTTAGGGTTAAGTAAAAATCAGAGAAACGTTTGCTATTTCAATAATTCGAATGCAAATTTTTTTCTGTTGTTTTTGTTTGCTGGTTTATTTCGTTTTTATTCTTCCTTTTGTTGGTTTAACCACCCCATTTACTTGCAATAAGTTTTCGTTTGCTTACACACTATACTTCAACATACTCTATCCTGTATTTTGATGAAGTACGAAACACGGAGACTGTTGATTTACGCTAAAATTTGGAACTCAATTAGTTCTTACTTTTTGTACCAATTACATTTCGACTGTACTGTATCTGTTATGAAATTATTCAACTACAACAAAGAGAATAGTCTTCACTATTTCATACATTCAAAAAGATATTATGACCAATTCAAGTGTAGAGAATGTTTAAGCCAACTATAGAAACTTGTCGAGTTTGTTTTCGCTATTATTTCGTGCTTTCTCCATTGCTAGAATCGCCTTGAGGAGGATTGTCCGTATTGACTTCGTTTATGTACGTAGCTTTTAATTAGTGTTACGAGAAATAGATGAGGGAACTAGAAAACTTCAATTCAAAATTATACGCACTATATTACTTCCAAACATCTGTATGCTTCACAAAAGATGATAAAATATCAGACATTAGATATTTTGTTTATTATGTCTGTGAATATTCTTCAGTTTTATTGAATTCTAAAGATCAGTTCGTAGACCTATTCTAATTGAAATGCTATACTTTATTCAATGGATCAAAATCGATGGTATTAGATCATATCTATCTTTAATAAGTATCTTTTCATCACTATCTTATATAATTACTAAAACTACTGTAGTAAACTCTCTCATATCATTGGATACCCTTTAAAAATATTTTGACTGATCTGATTTGATTTCTTAAATATCTTCATCTTTCAACTTAATTTTCATAAAAGAGATTAAATAATGAAACGGAGATGTGACATTTCTCTTAAATCTAAATCACATTTACATTATGACATCAAATAGACAGGAATGAAACAGTTTGTATTGTTTCATTTTTGAAAAAATAATATGATGATACATGTCTTTCTATCTATCACAAAATTAATAACGTGTCAAAATCGATGAGAAATTCAATAGATAACTTCATTCTTTCTTTATCGAAACAACAAACAAATTTGTCAGTTTTTTTTTTCGCCATATATTTGAGTGCGATTATACACGTTAAATTATAAAGAAGAATGTGTATGAAAGTAGAGATTAAGAATACAACACGTTTTAAAGCTATTTTGACATCAGTATACAAAACGTGATCAATCATAGACAATGCCCGACAAGTATTAGATCGAGATAGAATCTAGGAAGCTGTCAATAAAACTGTTTCAGTTGGTATTCAATATGATGTAATTTCTTTCATTAACTCTCAAATTTACGACGAATTTTAAATAAAAATAATTCGAATTTTTACTTTTTATTCACCTAGATAATGTTCCTTCCTTTAAAAAGGATGTATATAATTATATTTCAATAAGAAGAAATATAAGTCAAGCAGTAAAATTATTATAAACATAACACCAATGCTAATTAGTCATTTTTTTGACATCTCAAGGACCTGGAGTGTAATGGGTTATCCAAACAAGATTAACCAACCATATTTTCAAGTATAATCGAGTCAGCTAGAATATGTCAACCAAAAAACCTGTTTCGGTAAAAATTCTATTCCCCAAGAATGAACTCATAGAATTGCACTCACACAAAAGTGTTAAAATAAACTTCAGGATAAGCTATAATTTTAGAAACAACTTCCTTATTTGAATTTCAATCTTATCTTGTTCATCGACACTTGATAATCCAACACTATCTATTCAAATAGAAAATTGGATCTATATTTAAACTAATCTATGTCAATATAGAATACTTTTCAAAATTTAAAGAATGAATAAGAATATAGAATGTATGATATATAAGATTCCGATTTTCGAAATACAACCAACCCTTTTCTCAGTTAAATCAATATATTAAGTTAAAAAGAAAAGACAGTATGATATTAATCCGTCTTAATCATTTAAAATATCATTCATGAGACGATAATTTCTCTAAAGTATACTCAGATGAATATTTCTTATCAGTTAATTCTTCATTCTATTATCAATACAAAAAAAACTTTTCAATTGATTTATTTTATTTATCATGCGAAGAAAATAATTAATCATCTATTATTTCATGCATAGTTAATTCCTATATGAATCATTTTTTTTTTGAAATTCTAATCCTATTTATTTTATACTTCTAAATGTCACAACATTCTTGTATATTCATTCGTAAATGAGAGCTCGAATAAACAAATAAAAAAAAGACAAATATAACAAATATCGAAATCGTTTAGCATAGAAAAAAAAAAAGAAAGTCAGATCGTTAATTATTGATTTAGATGCCAGTTGCCCGAGCACGACCACAAAGTAAATAGACAATTAAACCTATATAAAATAATATTTAAAAATCTGATCTATTAGAAATTTTAAAATAGAATCTTACCAATAATAGGAAAGAAGATGATAAACAAAATCCAGAGAAGTTTTTCACCCAGTGATTTTCCTGAACGAAGAATTTCAACAGCAGCAATAATATCCAAAATAAGAATGATCTTAAAACAACGAAAATTTTATTTTTAACATAAACAAAATCTAATAACTTACTAAACCAATAATTCCACCAATTGTTGGTCCAATATAATAATTATCGGCTGCCACGCAATTAAAAACAGCCAAAAGTATAATCAAAACAGGTGTTGATTTCATTAATAAACCCATTTTAGAAAATAATAATAACAAAAAAAGAAAATTATATTTATCTAAAATAATAATAGATGTTTAAATATCATAAAACTAATATTATGTAGTGTATACTACCGTCCTTTTTTTCTTCGCTTAGCCGTTATACAATAAAATGAATCTATGTACTCGATTTGCTTCTTTTCTCTCTTTTCTTCTTATCTTCTACGATTCGCTAATGAATGGACGAGCGCTTCGTACATTTTCTTCCCCACTCTTTTCTATCTTCTTCGCAGAGAATATAATGAATGAATCATGTATAAACATCTATACCATCTATTTATTCTAACGATGAAAGAGAAAAAGAAGAAAAACATGCGTGCTTACTGAGAAATGTAAGGAATGAGGTGCATCGATGTAAACTTTGTTATAAAGACAGTGAACATAATCCAAGCCATATGTATTTCTATTTGAACAAGTAACGATCAACCGGTCCGATGTATAGTTCGTTTCATAATCAGTTTTACATAAGGATTAAAAATAAGTTTATTTTAACAAATAAACCTAAGATCGATTTCATTTATTAAAATGAAACTATAGAAATCAATATCAATAAAAATGAAAAGAATGAGTTTTTTCTTACATTCTTCTAATAATAAAACAAAGGATGTATTTGCATCAAAAATAATGATTAATTAACCATTAATTATATATAAATAATAGTAGGGGGGTATGACGTATGTACTTATTTTGATACGATCTATCGTAATTCATAATAAAAATAATTCTTTACATGTGCTAATAAGCATTCATAATGGATTTTATTTCTATATTAAGAAAATTGTTTATTTAATGATAAATTTTTTTTTAAAACTTTGCTATCGTCATCAATCTTCTGTTGTTCTTTTTTTTTGCGGCTGTTTTTCGAGACACGATCGTTAAATAAATTAATGTAGCGACAAATGGAATATAAAAAAAAAATACTAAAATTTTACAATCAAACCTCGTTCTTGTTTTTTTGGGCGTCAAAAAATGATTAAAGATTTTTTTATTTTTATTTTCAGACTTAATTGACCGTTTATGCACGCTTGAACACTTTTGGTTAGAGAACGTAAGAAGAAGAAAACAAAAAAGATCTCATCAATATTTTCTGAATTAATATTTAAGATTTATTTCACATGAATTAATTCAGATAAAAATTTATTTTTACTTTTATTTAACAAAATATATTTTGGGAAGATCATCTTTTCAAGAATAGGTTTTTTTTTTGTTGAATGAAACTAATCTTAGTTTATAATAGATTTGATTTGTATATCTATCTATTGATAATTTATTTACTATGAGATCTTCATTAAATGATACCTAAAGAAATGTCAATCTCACTATCCTTGAGTGTCATTTATAATGATAATAAACATCTTATTTTTTTTTTTCTGAAAGAAAGATGACAGAAAAGATTAATAAAGAATTTCTTTCTTTCCTCATTTCAATCTTTATTCTTTAGATATTAAAACTAAAAATTCTTTTAATGAATCTTCATCAATAATCTTCTTAGAATATTCAAGAAAAAAAAAACACGATCATTTATAATTTATAAAAATAGAATAAAATCTGTCTATTGTCATCTATTAAAATCTTATTTTTTTTTATCTGGTATTCTGAAGTAATTTTATGATTGACGTATTAGGTACTTTTTCGATATTAAATCATTACTTGTCATTACCAAGCACACACATCGATTTAAAAAAAAAAGCGACGTTGTGACAAAATTATTTTTCTATAAAGACACAACACACACTCACATAAATACTATTTCCATCATCATTTTCTCGTATTAGTTTTTATCAAAAGGAGTACATTAATCATTTTATCTTCATCAAAATATTCTTCGCTTGATTAATCTTATCCTTTTCTTGATAATGAGCATCACTATTTTAGTTTGTATTTAATCTTTTTCTTTTGTAGAAGTCATCAATATTATTTAATATTGCATGCTTAAAACAGAATAAAGAAAAATTATTTCAAAATCTTCTTCGGTATTATATTATAAAGCACATCATATTCATTATTCCAAGGTAAGAATATAGAAATAAAAATCTATTCATATGGATAATGTTAGAAAAAAGTACTCGATATCAATCGTCATTAAGTTCGAACTGATGTAAGTGTCGATCGTTAAAAAAAATCTTATTGTTTTTGTTTAAAGATATTGAAAATTCATATCAAAGGATATGAAAATTGATGAGAAAGAATTACTATCAATAAATATGTAAAAATGCTATTCTAGTTGTTTTAATGATTATTTTTTTCATGTTATCCAACAGAGTGTCGGTAGTCGTATTTCAATACTTCGCATTTTGTGATATATCCTTTCACTAAGATCATGATAGTTTAATCGCTATTTCTATTTATTAGCACAGTTAGAAACTTGTTTAGGAGAAAAACATCATTCTACACTTTATTCAACTATTTTCAAAATGTCGGTAAAATCAGACGTTGTTTAATTATTGGAGAATTTATTTGCCATTAGAGAAGTTTTTATCTCTCAAAAAAAGAAAATATATAGATAAATATAAATCTCTAAATTTCACTGGAAGATAAACATTTTTTTTGAGTAGTTTTTATCTTAATCTTATTCAGTTATACTTCAGCACATCTTATGTCACATTTTTTTTCTGTGTCATTATGTTGCCTTTTTCCTATTCTCGTTTATTTCGACTATAGCGTTTGATTATTTTGAGAATTAAATAAAAGAATATCTTCGGTATTATAAATAACTAGTCTAAGTCAAAATGTCAAATAACAGATTATCGAATATGTTTTATATCATTTATGATAAGAAGAATTTTTTTTTTCATTTATTTTCTACTTCATATCAATATTTATATTATTCTTAGTAGATTAGAATTCTTCAGTAATTCAGCAGGGTTCAGACTTCCAAAAAAGAGAATTACGAAAATGTTGGAAATGATACATCCGAAAGCTTTGTTACTTCGAAAAATTCGGTAATTTCCGAAATTTCTGTAGCCTTGAAAATTTTTCGAAAGTACTTTTCTTTGAGTTTACGTGCTCTTGGAAATCTGAACACACCTCTGAAACTGGCAGTGTCCAGACGGATGATAAAAGATATGACCCTAAAGACAAATGATGATTATAAGAACAATGGCTCTTGGCTTTTTAGCAAAAATTTCTAAATGAATTACTTATATTATTTCGATTAATAATGCATAATAAATTCTATTCGTTTTATCATTTTATATGACATTTATAGAACCTTTTCAAATAGTATATTATATATTACACAACAAAAAACATTAAAGTTATAACCATCAACTAATGCGTTTATTAATGAAAAGATAATTCATTATTCATTTGAGATGATACTAGAAGAATAAATTTGACATAGTAAACATATTTATTGAAGTATCATAGTTAGAAAATATTTTTATATGATTAAATTTGCTTAAAAGTCTTTAGGTCATGTTTTGTCCGAGATAACAACAAATGATAAATGATAGCTTTTTTTTTCTTTAGCTATTTGTGATCATTTTCATTGTTTTACAATGTATGTAAATCGGATATGATTTTTTTCCGATTGTTTCTTCTATTTTCTATACTTATTTAGTAGATTGTTTTTTCGAAACTTTTCTTATCTA
>Ga0116226_10003438_pt1 | contig 13974 bp, 11 predicted proteins | sample S1TSphfallax_FD_89692 | JGI IMG/M metagenome (GOLD analysis project Ga0116226, IMG submission 89692) | Host-associated microbial communities from peat moss isolated from Minnesota, USA - S1T2_Fa - Sphagnum fallax MG | ecosystem: Host-associated > Plants > Peat moss > Unclassified | place: USA...
ACGACACCCGTAAACTCGCCGCCTGGCGTGGTCACGCGCCGGCTCAATGCAAAGGTCTGCGCGCGATCGCGACCGAGGAACCGCGGACGATCGATGTACAGCGCATTGCCGCCGCTCTGGGCCGGCGCAGCAAACACCGCGAGTTCCTTGAAATTGCGGTCCGCAACGTCGTCGTCCCGGGTGCCCGCCAGGATCCTGCCGTCGGCGCCGATCAACAATGCCGACGACACGAATGGCAGGCTCACGATCTGCGAATTGAGCCGCGCCACCAGCGTGCGCTGATCCGCCGCCCTGCCCTCCGCCGACGTCGTCCACGCCGCATAGTCGGCGAGTACGACCTCCACCTCCTGCACCAGCCGCTCGGTCTGTTCGGTCAGCGCGCGGTTCAGCGCGAGCATGATGTGCTCGTTGTCGGCGATGACCCTGCGATAGTCCTGCCACGCCTCGTAACTGTCGGCGGCAACGATCAGCAGGATCAATGCGACGCCGGCCACCGTGACCGAACGTCGCAGCGCGCCGGTTTCGCGACGGGCGGCGCGACGGGGCGGAGCGGCCGCGCGTGACATGCTGACGGTGACTTCGCCGGCCGCTAGCGCAGCACGCTGACCGGAACGTTGAAGATGTAGCCGGCACCGCGTTCGGTGGTCAACAGCGTGGGATTCGAGGGATCCGCCTCGATCTTGCGGCGCAGACGCAAGATGGTAACGTCGATCGAACGGTCGTATACCTCGAGGCGGTGCAGGCGCGATCGCTCGAGCAGTTGGTCGCGGGTCAGCACCTTGAGCGGCGCGGCGAGAAATGCGCACATCAGGCTGAACTCGCTGTTGGTGAGGGGAATGAGCTGACCGTCCCCGGCGGTCAACCGGCGCAACCGCGTATTCAGTTCCCAGCCGCCGAACCGGTAAGCGCGCACCGGCGCATCGGCCGGGGCGGCGGCGGCATGGGTGTGCGCCCGGCGCAGCAGCGCACGGATTCGCGCCAGCAACTCCCTGGGGCTGAACGGCTTGGTGACATAGTCATCCGCGGCCAGTTCGAGACCCATCACCCGATCCGCCTCGTCCGTTTGTCCGCTCAAGATCAAGATCGGCACCGCCGACATTTTGCGCACCCGCGCCGCGAGTTCGAGTCCGCTCTCCCCCGGCAGTCTGAGGTCCAGCATCACCAGATCCACCGGCTCGTGCTCGAGCACGGCGAACATCTCCTGTCCGCGCGCGACGGCGCTGACGCGATACGCCTGCGCGCCCAAGTAGTCCGCAAGGATTTTGCGGATGTCGGCATCGTCGTCCAGGGCGAGGATGTGCGGCGGGATCGAGCTCATCACACCGCTTCCATGCCGAACTGCACCTTGACCGGCGCGGTGGCCGGAGTCGATAAATAGTCGAGCAGCTCGCGCGCGGCGTCCGGCCGCGCGCAGCGGCTGGTGATGCCCGCGGCAAACACCGTGATGCTCTGGATCGCGGCGGGCAGCGGTCCCAAGACCTCGATGCCGCGCAGATTCATCAGTTCGCTGTGCTGTTGAAAGCCGAGTGCGACGCGACCGTCCGCGACCAAGGATCCCACCGGCACGCCCGGGGGCGCGATGACGATCCGCGGGCGCAGCGTCTCGAGGATCCCCCACCCCGCCAGCAATTTCTCCAGATGCGCGCCGCTGGGTCCGGTCGAATAGCCGATCGCAGACGCCGCCAACACCGCGTCTCGGACCGCCGCTGCCGAGCTGATGTCGGGCCGCGGCGCGCCCGCCGGCACGGCGATCGCCATGCCGGACTTGACCAGGTCGCGACGTGTGCCGTCACGGACGCTGCCTGTCGTCACGAGCTTGTCGATCGCGGCCGCCGCCAAGACCACCACGTCCACCGCCTCACCGGACGCCACGCGCTGCGCCACGTCGACTCCGCCCGCCGCCCGCGCGTTCACCGCGCGACCCGTGTCGCGCTGGTAGCGCGCGACGAGTTCCGCGAGCAATTCGCGGGTCGCCATCGACGAAAGTATTGTGAGAGGTTCCGCGACCATACACCGCATCATAGCGGCACGCCTTTCATGCCGGCAGCATTTTTCCCCGGGTCTCGAGGCAAAACGGCAGCACCAGCAGTCCGCCGACGAAGGCGCTTGCGGTCAGCGCCACCGGCAAGCCGATGCTGCCATGGGCATGCACTCCCGCGGCAATGAGAAAGTTCACGCCGGCGCCGATGAACCGGCCGATCGAGGTGACGAACGCGAACGCGGTGGCGCGGATGACGGTGGGGTATTGCTCCGGCAACCACAGGTTGTACATGGCAAAATTGCCGCCGCAGAAGCCGAGCAAGAACAGCAGCCCGATGAACGGCGTCAACCCGGCGGGGGCGTAAAACGCCCAGCCGAAACAGCCCCAGATGCACGCCGCCATGCCCGCGAAATACCCCCCGAGTGTGGCGCGCCTGCCGTAGCGCTCGGCGAGCGGTGGCAACGCCAGGCACCCAAGACACGTGCCCACGGACAACACTCCGGTACCGAACGACGCCAGCCGCGTGGCCTCAACCGCGCTCGCTCCCGCCCGCCGGGCAAGGGCCACGATGGCGGAGGGTTCATAGACCACGGCGGCCCATAACCCGATGATGGAGACCGTGACGAGCGCGGCGTTCAACAGCGTCCGGCGGCGGTAAGGCGCGGCAAACAACTGACGAAACGGATTCGCCGCCGCAGCCTGCGCCACCCAGCGCTGCGGTTCTCGCACCCGCGAGGTCATGTAAAACGCGAGCAGCACCGGCGCTCCGCCGCAGCAGAACATCGCGCGCCAGCCAAAGCGCGCACCCACCGTGTAGTTCAAGGCAGCCGCCAGGAAGAAGCCGATGTAATAGCCGGTGCCGAGAAAGCCGGCACCCATCTTGCGGCGCGACTCCGGCCACGCCTCCGCCACGTAGGTACCGGCAAGAGCCCATTCGCCGCCGATACCCACGCCGGCCAGGAAGCGAAATATGCCGAGCTGCCAGACGTTGCCGGCCAGCGCGGCGGCCGCGGTGAACACGGCGTAGCAGGCCACCGCGGCGGCCAGCGTCCGCGTGCGTCCCCAGCGGTCGGCGATCGGTCCCCACAGCAGCGACGTGCCCCAACCGGCGAGAAACACCGCAAACAGCACCGAGCCCGCGAACGCCACGCTGGCGGGCGCGCCATCCAGGCCGGACTTCGGCAACAGCTCCGCCAAGGCCGGCGCCAGCACCAGCGCAAAGATGAACGAGTCCATGCCGTCGAGTGTCCAGCCCGACCACGCCGCCCAAAAGCCCCGCACTTGGGCAGAGCTCAGCGGTTCACGCGGCGCTGCCATGCAGACCCTCCCACAGGCACTGCGTCAGCTCCACCGGCAGCCCGGCCTCGGACAGACTCTCGAGCCGTACATCGCGCGTGATGACGGTCTGCGATTCGAGGAAGGACAAGCTACCGGACAGCTCACCGACATGGCGCGCCGCGGTGAGAAACTCTGAGGGCGCATCCGCCAAAGCGGCGAGCAGACGGGGCGATGACTGCCAATCGCGTGCGATGTGCAATGACAGCCCCGCGGCCAGCTCGCCGATCAACTCCACGCCCAGATTGCCGTTGGGCGGGAACATCGGGTTGCGGGCATACACATCCACCAACGCACTATGGACCACCAGGGGTCCGAGCGCGCTCAACAGCACCACCAGCTGCGCCTCGAAGCGGTCCGCGGGACTGACTTCCAACGCGTAGATTTCGGCCGCCCGCGCGGCGCGCTCAGTCCTGTCCCAGAGCATGCGCGGCAGGCGCGGGAAATTCTTTGCCGACGCGCGAAACGCCGGCTGCAGCATGGCCGCCGCCAGCACGCCCCGCAGTCCGTCCACGCCGCACACCACGATGGCCCGTTGAATGGTCTCGATCGGTGTCTCCGTCAGCCGGTACAGACTCGAGTTCGCGAGGCGCAGGACCTCCGCCGCCAGCACCGGGTCGTGAGCCACGATGCGCGACAGCTTTTCCGCCGCAGCCTCCGGCTCGTTCACCGCTTGCATGAGCTGCGGCAGCAGCGCCGGACGCCGCGGAAATAATTTCCGGTCGAGAGTGTCCACCTGCAGCATGGCGGTGACGTTGTGCTTGACCAGGCTATCCATCCGCTGCGACGCCGGAGTTTTGCCCGGCGAGGCAAAGGCAAGATGCCACAAGCGCTGCGCCGCGGCGGCGTTCGCCGTCGCGAGCCGCCGTGCGTCGACCCCATCGCGCGCCATGCCCGGGTCGCGCGCCACCCCCGGGTCGTGCGCCGAGCCTGTGTGGTGCGCCACAGCCACGCGCCCGGGAACCGCGGCCATCGCGGCCGGCGCATCGGGTGCCGTCACCGCGGCGCGCAAGTGCCGGCGCCAGAACCACGCGGCGGCGGCGGCCGCAATGGCCGCGACGAGGATGACGACTATGATGTCAGAGCCCCAACGAGTCGAGAGTCCGATACGCCAGCACCGAGGGTGCGAGGAACCAAGGCACGCCGGAGTAATAGGGCCGCGACGGGAAATTCAGACCATCGAGTGCCGTGCGGCCCTCCGCGAGCCCCATCATCTGTTGGCCGATGCGGCGCCCGAAGTACGGCGCCAGCGGCACGCCCTGACCGCAATAGCCCATGCAATAGTAGAGTCCGTCATCCTGGCCGAGATGCGGCAGGGTATCGAAGGTATAAGCCACCCAACCCGCCCATGCATGCGTCACCCGGGCGCCCGCGAGTTGCGGGAACACCTGGGTCAACATCGACTTGAGCCGTGGCAGGCAGGCCAGCGCATCGTGCTCGGCCAGCGCCGACCGGCCACCGAAGATGATGCGTTCGCCGTCCGGCGACGGACGGTAATACACCACCACCCGGCGTGAGTCGACGATGTTGCGCAGCTGCGGAATCAGCTGACCGACGCGCTCGGCACCCAAAGGTTCGGTGGCGATTTGATAGCTGCCGATGGGTATCACCCGGCGCCGATGCCACCTCGAGAGCGGCCCGGAATAACCATTGGTCGCGAGCAGCACCTTGCGCGCCTTGACGATCCCGCGTGAGGTCGACACCGAAAACCCGTCGCGCTCCCTGACCAGTGACAAAGCCCGGCAATGATCCAGCACCAACGCACCGCGCTCTTGCGCACGCTTGAGCAGGCTCAGCAGCATGCGCATCGGGTTGACGGACGCATCGTCGTGATAGACGAGACCACCGTGATAGAAGTCGCTGTCGATTTCGTTGCGCTGCTCTGTACGCGCGACGATGCTCACGCGTTGCTCGAGGCCGCGCGGCTGGTTCTCCGCCTCGCGCGCCAGCGCCGTGAAATGTCGCGGCGTGTGCGCGCCGTAATAGCAGCCGTGGCCGCGCCACTCGCAGTCGAGACCTCCGGAGGTCGCGAGCGTGCGCAGGTACTCCACGGCGGCAAGACCCTCGCGGGCGATCGCAACCGCCCGCGCCTCGCCGTACAGCGTCTTCAGCGCCGCGTACGTGGGCTTGATGCTGTAGGCGACCTGGCCGCCGTTGCGTCCCGAGCAGCCGGCGCCGACGGCGCCGGCCTCGAGCACCAGGGTGCTCGCGCCGGCCGCACTGGTCTCAGCGGCCGCGGACAGCCCCGTGTATCCCCCACCGACGATCAGCACGTCGACCGCCGCGGGCGGCGGCGGGGCCGCGAGCTGCGGCACCAGCCCCTCCTCCTGCCAATACGGAGTGGCGAGCACCGTGGTCTGCGTCGCTTGCGCGTCCAACATCGGCGGTCAATAGTGCGGCGGACGCTCGTCTTCGGGCGGGCGCTGCCGCTCCTCGGACTGGAGCGACCCGAGCCGGTCGGCGACTTCTTTCACGCGCGCGCCGAGCGCCTCGAGTTGCCGCTGCTGACGGAATACCACGTCGCTCAAATCGGCATTGGCGCGTTCGAGGAATGCAATCTTCGTCTGAATTTGTTCCACGGTCGTTTCGTCCATCAGCTATGTCCCGCAAAACGTCTGTAGCACCCGCTCGTCCATCCGCGGCGGCTGCGTATAGTAATCGTCCGGCGCGCGTTCATCATACGGACGCGACAACGCCGCGGATAGTGCCTCGAACGGTGCGAAGTCATTGCGTTCGACGGCGGCGACGATCACCTGCTCGATGCGATGATTGCGCGGGATGACGGCGGGATTCACGCGACGCATGGCGGCGGCGCGCTCGCCGGCGGATTGCGTGTCACGCGACACGCGGCCGCGCCAGCGCGTGAGCCAGTCACGCATCGCGTCCGCCGGCGCAAACAGGCCGCACAGCGCCGCCTCTGCCGCAGCACCGGCACCGTTCCCGGCCCCGGCGGCAACGTCGCTCAAGCACCGAAAGGTGCGCGTGAAGTCCGCCTCACCCTCTTGCATGACCTCGAGCAGGCCGCGTATCAGCTCGCCGTCCGCCTCGTCCGCCGTGCTGAGGCCCAACTTGCGGCGCATGCCGTCGAGCCAGAGGGCATCGAACAGCGGGACGAACGCGGCGATGGCCTCATTGGCCAGCCGTACGGCCGTGTCGCTGCTCGCATCCAGCAACGGCAACAGCGTCTCGGCAAACCTGCTGAGATTCCAGAGAGCGGCCTTGGGTTGATTCGCGTAGGCATAGCGACCGCGCGCGTCGATGGAACTGAACACTGCCATGGAATCGTAGCCGTCCATGAAAGCGCAGGGTCCGAAGTCGATCGTCTCGCCGGCCACCGACATGTTGTCGGTGTTCATCACGCCATGGATGAAGCCCACGTTCAGCCAGCCGGCCACCAGCGCGGCCTGCGCGCGGATCACCGCGTTGAGGAGCTCGAGATACGGGTTGGCCGCCCCGGCCGCGTCGGGATAGTGCCGGTCGATGACGTAATCCGCCAGGAGTTTGAGCGCCGCCACGTCGCCCCGGGCGGCAAAGAATTGGAACGTGCCCACGCGCACGTGCCCGGCGGCGACCCGCGTCAGAATCGCACCCGGGAGCGGCTGTTCGCGGTACACGACTTCACCCGTCACCACCGCGGCCAGCGCCCTCGTCGCGGGTAACCCCAAGGCATGCATGGCCTCGCTCACCAGATACTCGCGCAGCACCGGCCCTAAAACGGCCCTCCCGTCGCCGCTGCGCGAATAGGGGGTGCGACCCGAACCCTTCAGTTGGATATCGCGGCGCGTGCCGAAGCGATCACGAACTTCGCCGACGAGGATCGCGCGCCCATCGCCGAGCTGGGGCACGAACTGGCCGAACTGATGACCGGCATACACCATGGCAATCGGCTGCGACCCGTCGATGAGCCGGTTTCCCGCGAAGATGTCGGCGAGCGCCGCGTCGTCGACGCCGCCCACGTCGAGACCCAGATCGGCCGCGAGCTCACGATTGAACTTGATGAGCCGCGGAGCGACGACCGGGGTGGGGTCAACCCGTGTGAAAAAGTGTGCGGGCAGCCGCGCATAGGAAATGGTCAGGTCGTCGTGCAACATCCCGCCATGTTAACAGCGAACGCCGGCGACGCTAACGCCGCCGGCGCGGGCTCAATTTCGCTCGAGGTACTTCCCCGATCGCTTCGCATGCGCCAGGCGCTCGTACAGGTCGACATAATTCTGCGCCATGTGATGCGCGGTGAAACGACGGTCGAACTCGGCGCGGATCCGGCCGCGATCGAGCGTGCCGATCTTCGCCACAGCCGCCACGGCCTCATCCTCATTCTCGACGATGAAACCGGTGAGCCCGTCCTCGAGCACTTCAGGCACCGAGCCGTTGTTGAATGCGATCACCGGGGTGCCGCACGCCATGGCCTCGATCATCACCAGCCCGAACGGCTCGCGCCAGGCGATTGGAAACACCAGCGCCGCGGCATGCCCCAGGAATTCACTCTTCTGGTGCTCGCCGATTTCACCGATGAATTCGATGTCGCCTTGCGGCAGCAGCGGCTCGACCGTGGCCTTGTAATAGGCCTCGTCGACCTTGTCGATCTTCGCCGCCATCTTGATTTTCATGCCCGCCCTGGCCGCGATCCGGATCGCCGCGTCCGGCGCCTTCTCCGGAGATATCCGGCCGAGGAACGCCAGATAGCCGCCGTCGCCCGGACCTTGTTGCAACAGATCCTTGGGCAGGCCGTGCAGAACCGTGGCGACGTAGTACGCCTCTGGCAACGGTTCGCGCTGCGAATTGGAAATCGAGACTACAGGGATGTCGCCGTACAAGGCGTAGAGTGGCGGCAGCTCCGGCATGTCGAGGCGGCCGTGCAGCGTGGTCACCGACGGCACGCCGAGACGGCGCAGCAGCGGATAACCGAAATAATCGAGATGAGCATGTATCACATCGAACTCGTGGGCACGGCGCGCAACCGTTTCGAGCTCCATGAACACGGGCGCGAAATAATCCTTGACCGATGGGTCGAGCCTGAGTGCCTGCGGCCAGATGGGGTCGAGCTGGGCCTTCGTCACGCTATCCCCGGAAGCGAACAACGTGACTTCATGGCCGAGCTCCACCAAGGCATCCGTGAGATACGCAACCACCCGTTCCGTGCCGCCGTAGAGTTTGGGCGGCACCGCCTCGGTGAGAGGCGCGACCTGTGCAATCTTCATGTTGATTTTCCGTGATGGTATCGAGTTATTCTAGTGAACATGAGTAGTCGATGCACGTGTGATGAGAGATGCAAATTTTACAAATCGCCGCCGACACGCGGCGCCACTGACATGGGGTATGCGTGAATACATCAACTATGCCCGACTCCGATTCACCGCCGCTCTCCGTCGATGACGCAACGGCTCCGCAATATGCGATCTCGGCCACCGCGAATCTGCAGGAGCGCAGAACTCGCACGCTGAAGCACGGCGATACGTTCGCGGTGTTCGACCAGCGCGGCGACATCGGCGGCGAACCCGGCAACTCCGAGGGCTTGTATCACCGCGACACCCGCATCCTGTCGCAATTCCAACTGCTGCTCGAGGAGGCGCGTCCGCTGCTGTTGAGTTCGATGACTCAGGACGACAATGCGGTGTTCAGCGCGGACTTGAGCAATCCGGATCTGCTGGTCGACGGGCAGGTGGCGTTGCGCCGCGAACAAATTCACTTGCACCGCATAAAATTCATCTGGGAAGGAACTTGCTACGAGCGCGTGCTCGCGCGCAATTTCAGCAATGAGCCGCTCGGTGTGCGGCTGACGTTCCGCTTCGCCGCCGATTTCGCCGATCTATTCGAGGTGCGCGGCGAACGCCGCAAGGCGCGTGGCGAGGCGTCCGCGAGACTCGAGAGCGACCACGCCGTCGTGCTGAGTTACCTCGGGCTCGACCAGGTCGAGCGCGCCACGCGTCTCGTGTTCGAGCCCGCACCGAAAACGCTGACCACCGCACGGGCCGCGTACGAGGTGTGGCTGAAGCCCGGGGAAACGCGGCGCATCTTCCTGCGCTACGGCGTCGCCGACGGCAGCGTCGAGTGGACCGGCCGCGGTTTCTACCGGCAGATGCGCGCCGCAAGGCATGCGCTGCGCGTGTCGAGCGCGCGCGCCGCGAGCGTCGACAGCTCCAACTCCGTGTTCAACGAAATCGTGCGTCGCTCGGTCTCCGATCTCTACATGCTCATCACCGACACACCGCAGGGATCATATCCGTACGCCGGCACGCCGTGGTTCAGCACGCCGTTCGGCCGCGACGGCATCATCACCGCGTTGATGACCTTGTGGATCGACCCCACCATCGCGAAGGGCGTGCTCAACTTCCTGGCCGCCACGCAGGCGACCGCCGTCGAGCCCGTACGCGACGCCGAGCCCGGCAAGATATTGCACGAAATGCGTTACGGCGAGATGGCGAATCTGCATGAGGTGCCGTTCGGCCGCTATTACGGCAGCGTCGACGCGACGCCGTTGTTCGTGCTGCTCCTCGGCGAATACTTCGTGCGCACCGGGGATCTGGAGACCGTGCGCACCCTGTGGCCGAATGCCGAGGCGGCGCTGCGTTGGATCGACACGTACGGTGATCGCGATGGCGACGGCTTCGTCGAGTATTACCGCCAGACCAAGGAGGGCCTGGCCAACCAGGGTTGGAAGGATTCGCACGATGCCGTGTTCCACAGCGACGGACGCACGGCCGAAGGACCGATCGCGCTGTGCGAGGTGCAGGCCTACGTCTACGGCGCCAAGCGCCACGGCGCGCTGCTCGCCGGAGCGCTCGGCCATCATGCCGCCGCCGCGACCCTGCAGGCGCAGGCGGTCTCGCTGCGCCGGCAATTCGAGGACAAATTCTGGTGTGAGGACTTGTCGGTCTATGCGATTGCCCTGGACGGCGCAAAACAGCCGTGCCGCGTGGTCTCCTCGAATTCGGGCCAGGTGCTGCTCACCGGCATCGCCTCGGCGGAGCGCGCTCAACGCATCACCGAAACGCTGCTGTCGCCGGCCATGTTCAGCGGTTGGGGGATTCGCACCGTGGCGCTGTCCGCCGCGCGTTACAACCCCATGTCGTACCACAACGGCTCGGTGTGGCCGCACGACAATGGCCTGATCGCCATGGGCATGGCGCGCTACGGCCAGAAACAGGCCGCCGCGCAGGTGTTCGGCGCGTTGTTCGATGCCACCTCTTACATGGATCTGCGGCGTCTGCCTGAATTGTTCTGTGGCTTCGCACGCCGCCAACACAATGCACCGACACAATACCCGGTGGCGTGCTCACCCCAGGCCTGGGCCAGCGCCACGACGCTGTGTCTACTGCAGGCGACGCTCGGCCTCGAGTTGTTCGATGGCAGCCGCGAGGTCGCGTTTTATCGGCCGGTGCTGCCGGCGTTCATCGATCACGTGCATCTGCGCAATCTGCGCTTGAGCGGCGGCTCGGTCGACGTGTTGCTGCACCGTCATGGCAGCAACGTGGCGGCGACGGTCACGCGGCGCGACGGTGACGTGGTGGTCGTGGTACGCCATTAGGCGACCCGGGTTCCACGGTTGCAGGGTCGCTGCTGGTGGCGCTGCCACCGCCGCCCTCGTCCGAATCCTTGCGCGGTCGCGTCTCCGGCATGACGAAGGCGACCAATAAAAGGGCGATCACCGCGACACCGAGCAGCGCGAAGAATGCCATGCGCGTGCCGAAGTGATCCGCCACCCAGCCTGCCGCCGGCGTGCTCAAGGTGCCGCCGATGCCGATACCAAAACCCACCGCCCCCAGCGACAAATTGAAATGACCCGAGCGGCCGGCGACGTCGCTGACGATGAGCGGCACCATGATGCCGAAGCAGGCCGCGGCGATGCCGTCGAACGCCTGCACGCTCACCAGCAGCCGCGGATCCTGCGTTGCTGCGAAACACAGGCAGCGCAGCGGCAGCATGCTGAAGCCCACCATCAGTACGATGCGGCGGCCATAGCGCTCGGCGAAGCGACCCACCGCCGGCGAGGCGAACGCGACGATCACCTGTGGCAGCACGATGCAGGCGGCGATCAGCAGGCTCGGATTGGTGCCTTTGGCCGTGAGCGTGCCGCTGATCAACATCAGCATCGGCGCATTGGCAAAGGTGAACAACATGGCGCATGCGCAGAAAATCAGCAGCCGCCGATCGGCGAGCACCCGCCAATATTTTCCCCGCGTGTCCCCCGGCACGCGCGGCGCCGGCCGCAGTTCGCCGGCCGCCACGGCCACGCGCCGCAGCGGCAAGAGCGTGAGCAGCGCGGGCAAGGTCAGCGCGGCCGTCAAAAAGAACACCGCCCGCTCCGACACATACTGCCCGCAGGCACCCATCAATGCCGCACCGACACCGTTGCCGATGGCGGCATAGCGGGCATTGCGCCCGAGCCTAAGGCCCATGCCAAAACGGCCGGCGATCACCAGACTCATCGCAGCGATCGCGGGACCCAAGGTGCAGCTCGAGACGCCATGCAGGACCTCGGCAAGATAAACGAACAGCGGGATCGGATGGATGGCGAACATCAGCGCGCTCAGCGTGAAAGTCAGCACGCTGAATGCCGCGACCCGCGTCTTGTTGGGCATCAGATCGACCAACGCGCCGGCCGGCACCTGGCTCGCCATCGAGCTGACGGTGCCGATGCTCAAGGCCAGACCGATGGCAGTCTGAGTCCAGCTTTGGCTGCTGAGATACACCGCAATGAAAGGTCCAAAGCCGGTTTGGATGTTCGCCACGAACAGGTTGAACCAGTCGAGACCGCCTCCAGCCTTTACCGAACTGAGGTCTGCCGGATGCGCGCTGTCGGCCGGATCTGGCATCCGCTCACTTCTTTACGGCGGGCGCCACCGCAGCAGGCGGCGCAGCAGCGGTTTCAGGTGCCGGCGGTTCCATGAGCGTTTGCGGCCGGGGGTTGTCCTTGTATTCGGGGGCTGTGCGCAGTTTCTCCGGACTCAGACTGAGTAACAAGGACGGGTCCTGGCCGTCGGGGTTGAAGCGCAGCAACGGCCAATCCACCGCGATGCGGTGATTGCCGACGCCGAGAAATCCACCGAAGTCGATGATCGCGATGCGCACGCGCCCACTGGCGTCGGCCAGCACGTCGACCACGCGGCCGAGATCCTCGCCCTGCGGACCTTTGACTCGCTTGCCCAAGATCGACATGACCGGGACGCTCATCGCTTTGACTTCCGCGTTGACGGTGCCGCCCGGCGGAATTTCCTCGACGGCGGGCGCGGTCGGCAGCTGCGGGGGCGCCTCTACACGATGTTCGTGCTTTCGCCTGCGTCGCCGCTTGACCTTCGGCTTCGGCTCGGCCTTGGCTTCGACGCAGGTGCAGGTCGGTCCCACGGCGGGCGCAGCGGCGGCCTGCGGCCCCGGGTGGCTGTCGCTATCGGCGCCCACGGCAGGCTCGATCGGTGGCTCGACGGGCGCGGCGGCGGGTCCGGGGGCGGGTGTGGGTGTGGGTGTGGGCGCCGCCGCCGCGGGCGCCGGCGGGTGAGCACTGGTCCGCAGCCCGCTACATCCCGCCAGTGCCAGCAACAGCAGCGTTGCCGCAACGGGGAACGTCTTCATCATGGCACCCGTTCCGCCCCGGCCCGCACCTGCCGGCCGTACATCTTGCTGTAGACCCCTTTGCTCTGCAGCAGGCGGCGCGGCGGTCCGTCCTCGACGATGCGGCCGCGATCGAGCACCACGATCCGATCGAACGCATCCAAGGTCGACAGACGATGCGCGATGGCGATCACCGTCCTGCCCTTGAACAAGCGCGCGAGCGCCTCTTGAATCGCCTGTTCCGACTCGGTGTCGAGTGCGGAAGTCGCCTCGTCGAGCAGCACGATGGGTGCATCCATCAAGAACGCCCGCGCGATCGCCAACCGCTGGCGCTGGCCGCCCGACAATTTCATGCCGCGCTCCCCCACCAGGGTGTCAAACCCCTCGGGCAGCTCCTTGATGAATTCCGTGCACTTCGCCGCTTCCACCGCGCGGAACGCTTCCTCGTCGGTGGCCTCGGGGCGGCCGTAGCGCAAATTCTCGAGCAGCGAGCGGTGAAACAGAGAAATGTCCTGCTGCACGACGGCGATCGAACTGCGCAAGCTCTCCTGGGTGACCTGCGCGATGTTCTGCCCGTCGATTAACACCTCTCCACCGTTCGGATCGTAGAGCCGCTGCAGCAATGCGATGATGGTCGATTTGCCGGCACCCGAGCGGCCGACGAGCCCGATTTTCTGACCCGCCGGCACGTCCAGCACGAAATTGTCGAGCACTCGCTGGCCGGAGGGGTAGTTGAACTTCACGTTGCGAAAGCTCACCGCGCCGCCGCTGACGATGAGCGGTTTGGCATCGGGCGCATCGGGCATTTCATGCGGCAGACCGAGCACCTGCACCGCCTCGCCCAGTTTGGCGAACTGCTGCACCATGTCGACCAGCGCCATCGCGAAATCACGCGACGCATGCAGCACGGTGAAGCCGAGCGTCGTTGTTAACACCACGTCGCCGGTCGAGATCTCCTTGCGCCGCCACAGCTCCACCGACCAGATCAGCACGCCCGCGGTCACACCGAACACGGTGAAAGCATGGAACAGTCGCAGCCGCTCCAGCGAACGCAGGCTGGCGCGTTGCGCCTGCATCTCATCGCCGATCATCTCGCTGAGGCGCTCCTGTTC
>Ga0116226_10003439_pt1 | contig 13969 bp, 15 predicted proteins | sample S1TSphfallax_FD_89692 | JGI IMG/M metagenome (GOLD analysis project Ga0116226, IMG submission 89692) | Host-associated microbial communities from peat moss isolated from Minnesota, USA - S1T2_Fa - Sphagnum fallax MG | ecosystem: Host-associated > Plants > Peat moss > Unclassified | place: USA...
CATTACATACATATAAGCATCGCCTAAATTTGGATATTTGAGTGTGCCGAAAGCAGGCATTATTTATAACGACATCAAGCCGATAGCGACTAGTGTCGCTATGCAATTAAAGGACAAACTAACCGCAAACGGTTGGGAAGTATGTATCGCGGCTAGTATAGGTGGTATACTAGGCTACTCCAATCCCGATAGTCCTGTACGCCACACCCCCGTGGAAGCTTTAACGCCTCCTGGTTTTAGTTCGGAAATGGAATTTGTGGTTGTCTTGGGTGGAGATGGTACTGTTTTAGCAGCATCACGCCAGGTTGCTCCTATTGGAGTTCCTATGTTGGCTGTAAATACAGGTCATATGGGATTTTTGACAGAAACCTATCTGAATGAATTATCTCCAGCTATGGATTTGGTCATGGCGGGTCAGTATGAAATTGAAGCGAGAGCTATGCTGAATGTGAAAGTTCTGCGGGGCGATCGCGTGTTATGGGAAGCTCTGTGTTTAAACGAAATGGTTTTACATCGAGAACCCTTAACCTGTATGTGTCATTTTGAAATTGCGGTTGGACATCACGCACCAGTTGACATTGCAGCAGATGGGGTGATTATTTCTACCCCAACTGGTTCTACAGCTTATTCATTAAGCGCTGGTGGACCAGTAGTAGTTCCTGGGGTACCAGTTTTACAACTAGTACCAATCTGTCCCCATTCCTTAGCTTCTAGGGCTTTAGTCATTCCCGATAGTTCCCAGGTGAATATTTATCCGGTAAATATTGATCGGCTGGTGATGGTAGTTGATGGAAATGGTGGTTGTTACGTTTTGCGCGAGGATAGAGTATACTTGGAGCGATCGCTCTACAACGCCCAATTTATCCGCTTACAACCACCAGAATTTTTCCGCATCCTGCGGGAAAAACTGGGTTGGGGTCTACCACATATCGCTAAACCTACTTCTGTAGAATTACCTTAGAATTAACTTTGAACTACCATTCAGCCCAATGTTAGACTAAAAGCTCAAATTTAATCTCCCAAATTCCTCTTATGACTGCTCCAAACCCTGCTGTGTTGGTTCTGGAAACGGATGAAACTTTAGCCAAGCAAATGGCTTTTGATTTACAAGAAGCTGGTTATGAGCCAATTTTGGCTTACGATGCGGCTAGTGGTTTGCAGTTGTGTCGCGATCGCCAACCAGCTTTAATCGTGATTGATCGAATGCTGGTGGGAGAATCAGGACTTTCCTTATGTAAAAATCTCAGAAGTCTGGGAAATGTCACTCCCGTACTCATTTTAATGGCTAGGGATATGATCGATGACCGTGTAGCTTGCTTAGAAGCAGGAGCAGATGATTACATTCTCAAGCCTTACCGCGCAGAAGAATTTTTACAGAGAATTAGTCTATATCTCAAGCCGGAAGTTGAGACTACAGAGCAATTGCGTTTTGGGGATTTGGTCTTAAATCTAGGAACTCGTCGCGCTACTCATCATGGTAGAGCTATTGATTTAACCATGAAGGAGTTTGAGATATTAAGGTTTTTAATGGAACATCCCCGGGAAGTGTTAACCCGCGAACAAATTTTAGAAAATGTTTGGGGTTATGACTTTATGGGTGAATCGAACGTGATTGAAGTTTATATTCGCTATCTGCGACTGAAAATTGAGGATGAGGGTCAAAAACGGCTGATTCAAACCGTCCGAGGTGTGGGTTATGTACTTAGAGAAGCCTAAAATCCGGGTTAATGTCCCAACAAAAAGAAATTAGGGTGAGCTATTTTGCGGAAATTTCTGTAAAATCGAAATCTAAATTCCCCAAATTGCCTTTATGATCTTTCGCTGGCTCAGTTTGTGTTTAATAGTATGTAACTTTTTGTTAATGGGCTGTACTCCACTAACTACAGCTACTCCTGTCTCCTCACCCACAGCTCTCCCCCAACAGCATCTCAAGATTTCTGCTCGCGTCACTTTCCCTGACCAGACCAAAATCGATCTGGAAGTAGCTAAAACCCAAAAACAGCAAGAGTTGGGATTGATGAATCGACCAGAATTAAACCCCGATAGAGGTATGTTATTTGTGTTTAATCCATCCTCCAGTATCCAATTTTGGATGAAGGATACACCTGTACCATTAGATATGGTATTTGTCTATCAGGATGAGGTTAAGTATATCCAAGATTCTGCTCCACCCTGTAAATCTGACCCTTGTCCAGTTTATGGTGCTAATACTCTCATCGATAAAGTAATTGAATTACGAGCAGGACGGGCTCAAGCATCAAATCTGGGTGTGGGCGATCGCCTGAAGTTTGAGTTCTTCGACCACTAGTAACACAATCATTGATTATCTCTGAATTATCTGCACTTTTTTTGTCAGAAAAATATCACATGCTTTCCCCTAAATCTGAGTGAAGCAGTTAAGATAAAGAAGTAGCGATCATAACTACAGGCTCTACTCGGTATTTGATGGGAATCGCTATTTAAGAATTTAGCCAAAAAATCATCCTTTCGGTGTAGGTGTAAATAGACATCAATAGGGGAATATAGGCTATGAAGCCTTTATTACCCAAACTTACCCGACGATAAGTATCTTTTCCATCCTTGTCTATACTTAGTATCCATGTGCTGATAATACCCAACGAAAAATAAAACTCTCTTTCGCTAATTTTCAATCAATAGGAAACCACTAGATATGGTCAAACACTCTACCCAAGGGAGTGAGATTCAAATGACATCATCAAAATATTCTCGTTTAGTTAATTTTCTCCAAGAAGACCTCGCCATTTCCACAGCTTCTTTAGCTGTAGCACAGCGTCATCGAGAAAGAGATCCTGGCTCGTTAATTATGCTGCTTTGGCAATATGGCTTAATTACCTTGGATCAGCTAGAACAAATTTATGATTGGCTCGAAACAGCATAATTTAACCCTGTTTGTAGTTACGCTTCAGCGCAATCTTATTTTTTGCGCTGAAGCGTAACTACGAACCGGTAAAAACTTTTGCTGCTGCTGCTACACCAGATCCCGGAATAAATCCTTCATAGCCAAGTTCTAAAAGCACAACTTCCAATGAAGCTATACAACTCAGGATATCGCGATCGCTGACAAATCCCAAATGACCAATGCGGAATACGCTATCTTTCAGATGGTCTTGACCTCCAGCCAGATCAATATCAAAATGCTTTCTCATAAGCGAGCGAATTTTATCTACTGGAATTCCCTCTGGTGCGACAGCTGTAATAGCTGGACTAGCATAATCATCGGCTGCGAACAGGGGTAAATTTAATCCCTTAATTGCAGCTCTGGTAGCATTTTTGTGGCGTGCGTGACGAGCAAAGATAGCATCTAGACCCTCCTCCTTCATCATGCGCAAAGTAGTATGTAGCGCCACAATTAAGTTAACTGGAGGAGTAAATGGGGTAGTATTTTTCGCTGCTGTTTTGCTGTATTGCTTCAGGTCTAAATAATATTTGGGGATTTTAGCAGTTTTGTAAGCTTCCCAAGCTTTAGGACTGACAGAGACAAACCCTAAACCGGGAGGAATCATGTACCCTTTTTGCGAACCGGAAGCGACTACATCTAGACCCCAATCATCTACAGGTAGATTTAATGCACCTAGACTGGTAACAGCATCAACAATTATCAAAGCTTCGCCATGCTCTTTTACATGGCGATTGATAGTGACTAAATCGTTGAGTACACCTGTAGAGGTTTCGCTGTGAGTGATGACGACAGCTTTGATCTGTTTATCGGTATCCGCTTGTAATTGAGCAGCAAATAATTCTGGGTCGAGTGGTTTACCCCATTCAGCGGTAATGGCTTCTACATTTAAACCAAACACTTGTCCCACTTCTACCCAGCGCTCGCCAAATTTACCATTAGAACCAACTAAAATGCGATCGCCAGGGGAGAGAAAGTTAATCAGTCCTGCTTCCATCGCACCAGTACCAGTCACATTCAACATCAAAACGTCATTTTGAGTTTGGTGTAACCATTTGAGGTTTTCTGTCACCTCCGCCATGATATTGTTAAACTCACTAGTCCGGTGTCCAATGGGGTGTTTGGCTAAGGCTAGCAGCGCTGTTTCTGGAACTGGTGTAGGACCAGGAATCATCAACATCAGCTTATCTTTCATCTTTGTTTTCCTAAAACTGTCATAAAGCTTAAATTACCCTTAGGGTAATCTAGTTTAGCTGAAAATTGGTCTCAAACCCCAAGCTCCTGAACACAAATTAAGAGGGAAGAGGGAAGAGGGAACGGGGAACAGGGAATAGTGAATACCCAATAATGGGTTAGTTAATAGTTTGGCTACTAATAATAGGGAACGGGGAACGGGGAACAGTGAATACATATAGGACTCATATTTGATTTTTGTACAAGACGACCTACTCTAATCTTCCCCCTGTTCCCTGTTCCCTGTTCCCTCTTCCCAGCCCGAAGGGCTTTAAGTTTGTTCTACATGATGATTAAGACCCCATCGGTAGTCTACTAAGACAGAGGAGTTTTGACAAGTCTCTTCTAATCGCTTTTGCTGTACAACAGCTTTACGTAGGGTAATAATCAACTGATTGACCTGATACCGTAAGTCTGGATTTTGACTAACTGCGATCAAAGTTTGTTTTTCTAAAAGCTGTAGTATCAGTTCGTAATGGACAGGTGAAGGTAGAGGAATTTGCTCCATGAAATTGATCTAAATGTCCCAATGAGTAATTCTGTGCTGATTCTGTGCTGATTCTCAGCCTAGTCGATTCTCCATCATATTGGCTATAGCTAACTGCGGGTCTGGTTGCTTGACTAATGACTCACCAATGAGTACAGCGGTTACACCTGCTGATGTGACTAAACTCAAATCTTCTGGATTATGTAGTCCGGACTCGCTAACTACGAGGATGTTTTTCGCATTTATTTGCTCGCTGTAGGATTGAAGTAGTTGACAAGTGGTTTGTAAGTCAACAGAAAAGTCCTCTAAATTACGATTGTTAATTCCAATTAATGAAACTCCGTCTAATGATAACACTCTTGCAAGTTCCTCTAAGCTGTGAACTTCTACTAAAGCTGACATATTTAATTTTTGCGCAATTTTGAGAAAGTACTGTAAATCTTGATCGCTCAGAATAGCCGCAATTAACAATACAGCATCCGCTCCTTGTAATCTAGCCCAATACATTTGGTAAGGATAGATAATAAAGTCCTTACATAGTAAGGGTAAGTCTACAGCAGCACGGATGAGAGCTAAGTTCTCAAAACTACCTTGGAAGAATTTACTATCTGTCAAAACGGAAATACAGCTAGCGCCACCCGCACTATAGGATTGAGCGATCGCTACTGGGTCAAAGTCTGAACGTAAGACTCCTTTACTAGGAGAAGCTTTTTTCACTTCTGCGATCAAAGCTGGTTTTGTTTTACCTGAAGCCAAAGCAGCGATGAAATTCCGGGTTGGTGGTGCAGAAGTAAGTTTATTTTGTAACTCTTCTAAAGGCAACTTTTCCCGCATTTGGGCAACTTCTACTTCTTTGTACCAAACAATTTCCTCCAAAATGTTGTTGGGTTGTGATTCTGGAAGCGCAACTTGATAACAAACACTGGAAGCATTAATCGCAGGACTAGGGGAAATACGACGGATTTGCATAAGGGGGAGCTCTTGAGCAGGGGGAGTAGGGGGGGATAGGAATTAAAATTGATTAATTCTAATTCCTATTTGTTGATGTTTAATTTCCTAAGGCTCTTTTATAAGCTTCGTCCAATACTTCGGAAAGGGTGGGATGCGCATGGACTAGATGGGCGAGAGATTGGATGGATTGACGATTGGCGATCGCTGCGGATGCTTCATGGATAATATCAGATGCGTGTATACCAAAGATGTGAACGCCTAAAACCTCGCCAGTATCTTGACGATAAATTACTTTAGTCATCCCATCAGTTTCATTTTCCGCCAAAGCTTTGGAATTACCTTTAAAATAACTTTTAGTTGTGGCGATTTCAAAACCTTGAGTCAGTCCCAAATTTCTTGCGGCTGTTTCTGTTAAACCCACATAACTGATTTCTGGGTGAGTGAAAGCAGCAGCGGGGATGCTGCGATAATCTACTGTGCGATCGCGCCCTAAGATATTCTCTACAGCTACTATACCTTGCGCCGAAGCTGTATGTGCTAACATCATTTTACCATTAGCATCACCAATAGCCCAAAGATGTGGGACAACTTCACCAGATGACAATACCGCCATATGTTCATTTACTGGGATGAATTTGCGAGTATCAAGCTCTACTCCCACAGAATCTAAACCTAAATTTTTAGTAGCGGGAATACGACCTGTAGCGACTAAACAAGCATCTACTTCCAAGACATCCAAATTTTCTTTAGTTTGAAAATCTGCTAACTCAATCACGACTGGAGAACCAGGAATTATTTTTTTCGCGTATGTACCAACTCTAGTTTCAATGTCACGAGATGTAATTAATACCCGTTCGGCGAGTTTAGCAATATCCCGATCAAATCCTGGCATTAATTGGTCTAAAGCTTCAATTACAGTAATTTCACAGCCTAAAGCTGCATAAATATCTGAAAATTCTAACCCGATATAACCACTACCAATAATAGCTATCCATTGGGGTAAAGATGCTAATTTTACTCCTTGGTCACTGGTAAAAACTGTTTTACCGTCAACTTCAATTCCTGGAGGGACAAAGGGGACAGACCCAGGAGCCAGAATGATATCCTGTGCTGTAATGGTTTTTTCCCCATCATCAGTTGTGATTGTGACTTTTTGGGAACCCGCTACCTTTCCCCAACCTCTGATGATGTTGACTCCCAAGCGTTTCAAGCTGTTGGTTAAGTCTCCTTGGATTTTAGCGACCAAATTACCTGCATGATCGGCGATCGCTTGGCGATCAAATTCTACTTCCCCAATTTGAATTCCCAAGGACTTTAAATGGTGAGCATTGCGTAACTCTCGCACTTTTCCAGAAGCAGCCAATAACGCTTTAGAAGGAATACAACCTCGATTTACACAGGTTCCTCCCATTTCTGCTGCTTCAATAATTGCTGTTTTCAAACCACAGCCCACCGCGTGTAAAGCTGCGCCATGTCCACCAACACCAGCACCAATAATGACTAAATCGTAATCAAATCCAGGATTCACTTTATTTTCCCCGTAGACTAGTACCTATTGCTTATCTTGACAAGTAATCAATAACCATCCTATACACCAATCTGATTTTCTGAAACATTGCATTGGCTTACATACTATAGATAGATGTAAAATTCATCTGTTTTCGGATATTCTTCCCAGTAACAGTCCTATTTTTCTCGGATAATAGAAGCATATTTACTTAAAGGTTCCTACACACAAACGCTCCATGTTCATTGACAAACTTAGCGAATTTACCATCCGTCGTCATGCTAATGCCAAATCTTGCCAAAAGGGCGAAGCATATTATGAGGCTGGTGCTGTGCTCAACATTATCCAACGAGGTAATATACTACAAGCAGAGGTCGAAGGCAACCAAGCTAAATTACATTGTGTCAAATTACATTTCAATCGCAATGGTTTAGCTACTGTGAGTTGTACCTGCAATAGTATCTCCCAAGAATGGTGTAAACATATTGTAGCGACAATGTTGGTTTGTCTACGTCAACCAGAAAAGATTCTCCAGCGCCCGACCCTGACTCAAATGCTGGATAGTTTGGATCGTGTCGAAACACAAAAGCTATTACAAGAGTTAGTCGCAGAAAATCCGCAGATCATCGAGACTATTGATCGCTACGTTAGCTGGATGGTTAATCCCACCCCCACCAAACAACCAATCTCTTCTTATTCTACTATTGATGTTGTTCCCTTTCAGCGTCAAGTGCGTCAAATCCTCGCAGATGCGCTGAACTATTGCCAAGATTGTAATGATCGTGACTTGATTACTGAAGAATTGCTCAGTTTAGTCCATTCAGCGATCGAATTGAGTGAACGAGGGGAAGGACATAATGCGATCGCTCTGTTAGAAGCTATTACTTCCACCTGTGTCATTGAATGGAATATTATTACCAATTATACAATTGGACATGAAAAAATTAACGAAGCATTAAATAATGCTTGGTGTGAAGCTATTCTGTCTACTGCTCTCACGCCAGCAGAAAAAGTTGATATTCAAGTCAACTTAAAAATCTGGCAAGATCAATGGAATGTTGATTTTAGCAAATCCCTAGCAGCTTTAGACCAAAATTGGGCGGATAGAATTAAATCGAGATCTGTAGATGACTCAGTTGATTAATACAACTTACTATAAAAGACACCATTAAGACAAACGCTCAATACAATTTGTCCACAAAGTTTCTCTCTTAGTATATAGATATTCAAATTAGATTGACATTAAGCACACCAAAATAACTGCTATGAAAAATAGCCAAATTCTCTCCCGCCAGAGCCCCACGCAGACGGGAGAGAATATACCATTCAAGACTGTCTCTTCCAGGTAAGTAACCAAAACCAGAAGAGAAGATTGATTGAATGTTCCTCTAATCATAGATTCTAGAATGTAGTTGTTCCTCTATCTTAGGGATGATATTGTTCCAATGGAACACCTTAAAATGCTTAGATGATTGTCAAAGAGTAAATATTCACATTACCAATAATAGACCCGATATTCCACAAGAGATTCAATCTGCAATATTTGACCCTTTTTTCACCACTAAGTCATTAGGTAAAGGATCTGGATTAGGACTATCCATCAGCTAAGTAGGTGAGCAAAATAAAAATCTTAGTCCGTAGTTGCGCTGGACTCGCAATCAAACCTTGAACACAAACGAGTTCTATCGATTTTACATAACTTTACATAATCTTACATAACTTTACATAGCTATAATTATTTTACTTTCCCTACTTATCAAATTATTACCCAACTTCACAGGGGAAACCTGGTATTATTTCCAACACCAAATCAACCTACAGAATTTGTCATCCAAATCCCTCTACATCAAAAGAATAAGCATGGGATATCTTGTGTAGAGTCACATAGATTTGATCAAATCTCAAATCTCAATACTTATATCCAGAAAATATTTGTGCTATTTGATCAAATCTCAAATCTCAATACTTATATCCAGAAAATATTTGTACTATCATTTTAAGTATAAAATTCACGAAATTACGGTGTCACTAAAGTGCCATAATTAACCAAAATCAACCCAGTATAAGGAGTTAAGCAGGAGATATTTTGTGTAGAGTCACATAGATTTCATCAAATTTCAATTTTTAATACTTGTACCCAGAAAATACTTATGCTATGATTTTGAGTATAAAATTTATAAGATTACGGTGTCACTAAAATGTCACAATTAACCAAAATCAACCCAGTATCCGGAATTTGCCAAAAAATAAAGATGAGCTTGACAGCTATGTTGTCAAACTCATCTTCAGCCTATGTAGTTGCAGTCAAAGCATTGGGAATAGCTGGAATATTAACCCTGTCCATAGCACCTGCAAGCCAAGCTCTAACATTGGCTGCTAGTGGACTTAGCGACCCATATGGATTAGCATTTGATAGTAGTGGTAATCTCCTTATTTCTAATTTCAGCAATAACACAATTAGCGAAGTCGCTAAAGGTAGCACTACAGCTACAACAATTATCAACGGTGGACTTAACGACCCTGAAGGACTAGCCTTTGATAGCAATGGTAATCTCTATATTGCTAACTTTAGTACTGGCCAAATTAGCGAAGTCAACAAAGGTGCTAATAGTATTGCAACTAGTTTCAACAGTCAAGGTGGCGAATCTAGTGGATTAGCCTTTGATAGCAATGGTAATCTCTATATTGCTAACTATAATACTAGCGCGATTACTGAAGTTAACAAAGGTAGTACTAATGCTACAGCATATCTCTCCTCTGGTAGCGATCTTAGTAACCCTCAAGGACTAGCCTTTGATAGCAGTGGTAATCTCTTTATCGCCAACACCGGAAATAACACAATTGCCGAAGCTACAATAGGTAGCGTTGCTACATCAGTTATCAGTACTTCATCCCCTACTGGAATAGCCTTTGACAGCAATGGTGATCTGTTTATTTCTAGCGCTTCCAGTGGTACAATTAGCGAAGTCACTAAAGGTAGCAATACAGCCACAACAATTATTAGTGGACTTAACACACCTCAGGGAATAGCCTTTGACAGTAATGGTGATTTATATATTGCTATTGGAGGAACTGGTCAAGTTCTCGAACAATCTTCTGTTTCAGCATCGGTTCCATTTAATTTCTCACCTAATCTTCTGTGTTTATCAACAGTTGGCTCTCTTTGGTTGATCTATCAGTTGCGCAGACGGCGCAAAAATTCTCGAACATCAAGCTAGTTGGCTGTTTTTATCCCTCCATTTAACTTGATAGTATATTATGTGGTACATGTATTTCATATATGGGAATTTACATGTACCCATAATTATCATGGGCGATCGCACAATAAACTACTATAATATTATTGAGCATTTTGTCCCATGATTACTTACATTGTTTGTGAAAGATTAATCGATGAATAGTTACTGAAAACAGTACTGTCAAAAAACCTACTAACTGGGATAGAAACTAAAACTGTTTCTGGTGGTGGACTATCCTCAATCAAATTTCTGGCTCATTCGTTAGTTGCGCGGAAACAATTATTTAAAAATTACTCCGACAGCTTTTGCGTCAAAACCTTCAGGGAATTTAGTATAGGAGTCGGCGATCGCCCCTGTTAAATTAGCTCCTGTTAAATCCGTCCTTGTTAAATTAGCTCCTGTTAAATCCGTCCTTGTTAAATTAGCTCCTGTTAAATTAGCTCCTGTTAAATTAGCTCCTGTTAGATTAGCTCCTGTTAAATCCGATACGGTTAAATAAGTCCTGGTTAAATTAGCCCCTGTTAAATTAGCCCCTATTAAATTAGTCTTGGTTAAATACGCCCCGGCTAAAAAAGCCCTGGTTGAAATCGTCTTAGCTAAATTAGCCCCAGTTAAATACGCCCCAGTTAAATACGCCCCAGTTAAATACGCCCCAGTTAAATTAGCCTCTGTTAAATACGCCCCGTTTAAATACGTCCCGTTCAGATTCGCTCCGTTCAGATCCGCCCCGATTAAACTCGCCCCGTTCAGATCCGCCCCTGTTAAATTTGCGCCTGTTAAATTTGCCCCGCGTAAATCCTTGTTACCCTGGAGTGCTTTTTGTGTGTCTGACGAATTATCTGCATAGCTAGGATTATTATTCAGTAATAACCCTCCACAGAATACAGTTGTTGCTATGGCTACTACAAATGGAAAACTAGTAACCTGTTGGATTTTAGACCTAATGTAATTTGTCATATTTATCTCGAAGTTATGTGATACACGCAATAAATAATACAACTATTAGAGGATTGGAAGTACTACTATTTAAAAATCACTCCAACAGCTTTTGCGTCAAAACCTTCAGGGAATTTAGTATAGGAATCGGCGATCGCCCCTGTCAAATACACCCCGTTCAGATTCGTCCCTGTCAAATCCGCCCCTGTCAAATTCGCCCCTGTCAAATCCACCCCGTTCAGATTCGCCTTGGTTGAAATCGTCTTGGTTAAATTAGCCCCGGCTAAATACGCCCCGGCTAAATACGCCCCGCTCAGATTCGCCCCGCTCAAATTCGCCCCGCTCAAATTCACTCCATTCAAATCCGCCCCTGTCAAATCCGCTCCGTTCAAATCCGCTCCGTTCAAATCCGCTCCGTTCAAATCCGCTCCGCGTAAATCCTTACCACCCTGGAGTGCCTTTTGTGTGTCTGACGGATTATTTCCATAGCTAGGATTAGTATTCAGTAATAACCCCCCACAGAATACAGTTGTTGCTATTGCCACTACAAATGGAAAACTAATAACCTGTTGGATTTTAGACTTAATGTAATTTGTCATATTTACCTCTAGTTTATGTGATATACGCAATAAATAATATAACTATTAGAGGTATACGAAAGCAAGTATTTATTATTTATTCCAACTGTCAGGAGCGCCAAAACGACTAAATATTGCAGGGGACTTAGCCAGTAGAGTAACTGAGTATTTTAGTTTATGTGATTGGGCGATGGCTCCTCATGGGGAGCGTCTCCGGCTCCCCACTATTTAGTATCACAATCTAGATAAGCAGAATTTACCCAACCCTTTAACCCCGTCACGTTATCATTAGGTCCATTTGTGACCAATACATAAGCCCAACTAACACCCCTAAGTGTTACATAATGAAGCCAGGTAACAGTATTACCATTATCTAGACCAGCTCTAGATTTTCCACCAGGACTGAATCTTAAAGCCAGTTGTCCTGACTTAATATTTATGACAGAGCAACTAGCTGAATTTGCATCAGCTTCTTCTTGCTGAGGGTTAGGGACTTGAGCATAAGTAGTTTCTAATCCTAATAATGTCAAACTTAACCCTAGTATAGATAGAAAAACTAGTAGTTTAGAAATATATTTTTTATACATTTGATTTACCCAACTCTCTATTTTCCATCATTGCATAATCAATACCTCTTGTCAAAAAAAGAGTATGAAGTACTCTGACACTTCCCATTGAGTTGTGAAACTCCCAATTAACAATTGCTATAGCAAAAAAGAGGTCTAGAAAGGCCTCTTTTAAACCTACATAAAACAATAAAATCTGTTTTACAAAAACTACTGTAAACCAGTATTAGTACCTTGTTTACCAGTCGCCAATTCAACCTTGATAATTTTACCGCCCACTTTTTGAATCCGTTGCTGTTCACGGAACCAATTTTCATAAGGAACTAGCTTAGTAAAATAAGTATTTTGGAGTTCGCGTTGAGTGCGGGTGCGAGTCAAACTAGGGACAAAAGCAGTGATTTTAAATAAACGAGCCATATTGCACAAATCTCCTCTATGTTAGCAAAACTTTCTTATTTCAAAATCTTGAAGCGCAAATTTTGAGTTACATCTTTAAAAATCATCTCCAAGGCTAGGAATCAAGCATCAATACTAAATCACTTTCCACTCATATTTCATAAGCAGTAAAACGTCCTAGCACTGATAATTGATTCCCAGACCTTAATCAATCCGCACTTAGGTATTAAGTGCAAACCTAATTCTAGCTCAAGCCAGAGGAGATATAGTCTAGGTAAACACCCACTTCTTTACCAGCTTCAGAACCAACCAAGCTAGCGGTTACTTCTTTGATAGCTTGGATAGCTTGCACGGTAGCTCCGATAGGTACACCTAAGGAGTTATAGGTTTCTTTCAAACCGTTGAGTACACGCTCATCTAAGATGGATGGGTCGCCAGCTAATACAGCGTAGGTAGCGTAACGCAAGTAGTAGTCCAAATCACGGATACAAGCTGCGTAACGGCGAGTGGTGTACATGTTACCACCGGGACGGGTGATATCAGAGTACAACAAGGATTTAGCTACAGCTTCTTTCACAATAGCAGCTGCATTAGCGCTAATTGTGGTAGCAGCACGTACACGAAGTTCGCCAGTAGCAAAGTAAGCTTTCAGCTTTTCTAAAGCAGCGTTATCGAGGTATTTACCTTGAACGTCTGCAGAATTGATTACAGAGGTAATTGCATCTTGAGCCATGTTGTTAATTCCTTATTTCCAACTTTATTGCTATTGTTTGTATTTCAGCGAGGAAATAACTCCGCCTTAATTCAAAGCGCCAACTACATAGTCAAAGTAAGCACTAGCTTCAGCAGCGTCGTCAGAGGACAAAAGGGTTGCAGCAGCATTTTTGATTGCGCGGACACCTTCACCAACTGCTTCGATAGGAGTACCCAAAGAGCGGTACATTTCACGAACACCGATGATACCGATTTCTTCGATGGGTGTAACATCACCAGCAACGATTCCATAGGTAACAAGGCGTAGGTAGTAGTCCAAGTCACGTAAACAGGTAGCTGTCAATTCCTGACCGTAAGCGTTACCACCAGGAGAAACAACATCAGGACGTTTTTGGAAAAGTTGGTCGCCAGCTTGTTTGATTAAACGCTCGCGATTTTCGGTCAA